>PVBE011144215.1_pt1 | contig 30026 bp, 27 predicted proteins | sample 1631181 | NCBI WGS metagenome assembly PVBE01 (sample SAMN08397723, study PRJNA350692) | Marine metagenome, whole genome shotgun sequencing project. | isolation source: water | place: Pacific Ocean | collected 2012-04
AGCGTGTTCTTGAGGTGGGTGCTGGTACGGGGGCCTTCACGAATCAGATTCTCGATCGTCTCGGACCCGGCGGCAAGGCTGACATTGTCGAACTGAATCCTCGGTTTTGCGAGAAACTCCGGAGCGATATCGTCGGTCCGTGGAGCGATGCCAACAGGGACCGCTCTGCCAGAGTGATCGAATCGTGTATTGAGGACGCCGATTTGGATCGTTCCTATACCACGATCGTGTGCGGGCTTCCGTTCAACTCCTTTCCGCCTGACGTGGCCGATCGGATTCTTCAGCAGCTCGTCAGCCTGCTCGCGCCCGGCGGCACGCACGCCTTCTTCGAGTATGCAGGCTTCCCTTCGCTGCGGTGCGTAGTGCCCGGCCCATGGAGGAGCGGCGCTCGCGAGCACCGAAGATGCCTTCACGACCTGTCCTCTTCGATGAGGCAGGAGCGGACATTCATCTTCCGTAATATCCTTCCGGCGTGGGCCGTCTTTCTCCGCGCCCAAGGAGCCTGAATCCCAATGAGTGATCCTGCTTTTCTCGAGGAACTGCATGAGCGGCAGCGGGCGTTCGATGCGCTTGAGCCCGAGTGCGAGATGACGATTCGCGATCCGGAGCTTGGAGTCGAAGGCCATGTCATCGTGTGGTCGACCCTCGCTGTTAAGGATGGTCCGCTTGGTCGTGTTGGCAAGGGTGGCACCCGTATCACGCCAACCGTGACCAAGGACGAGATCATGCGACTCGCCCGGACGCAGACGCTCAAGAACGCTGCGGCGGGCCTGGCAACGGGCGGCGCCAAGTCAGGCATGCGAGCCGATCCGAAGGCCGACGGGTTTGAGCGGGCGTACCGCCGATTCGCCAAACTTGCCTGGCCCGCGCACTATGACAATGGTGGTCTCTGGGGCGGGCTCGGGTACGACCTTGGCGGTGATCCACAGCATTGCCAGTGGGCGATGGACGAACTTGGTACGACGCGGTGTTTTACGGGGAAGCCTGTGGAGCAGGGCGGAACCGACTATGACGTCGAGGGCGTCGCAGGGCTCGGTGTTTCAGTTGCTGCGGCAACATGGCTGGATGCTTCGGCAGGCGGCGTCGCTGGCAAGACAGCCGCCGTGCAGGGCATCGGCGCGATGGGCGGAGCCGTGTGCCGATACTTCACCAAACTCGGTGGTTGTGTAACAACGATCGCAGATCCGAGAATCGATGGTGCATGGCGGCTGCACGGGCCTCTCTCGGGCGCAATGCTCGATGCGATCGCTGAAATGGATTTCCACACGACGCGCGAGCATCTACTCAACGAAGGTCACCAACAGATGCCGATGGATGATGTGCTCTGGGAGGATGTCGATGTACTCATCCCATGCGCTGTGCAGGATGTAATTGACACCGACAATCAGTCACGCATTCGCGCCGGTGTAGTCGTCGAAGGCGCGAATAATCCCTGCACCATGCCGGCGCGGCATGCGCTTCATAATCGTGGCGTTCCGGTCGTCCCCGACTTCATCGCGAACCCCGGAGGCGCCATTGCAGCGAGTGTCGAGATGACGTCCGATGTGAGTGACGAGGAGAATGCGAGGACCCGCGCCAAGGTCGATGAGGCCAAGAATGCGACGCGGTCAATGGTCGCCGAGAATGTTCGCGAAGTCCTGGCACTCGCAGATCTGCACGAGGCGCCACTCGTAGATGCCGCGGCACTGCTGGCCCTGCGGCGTATTTTCTCGTTCACCGCGTGATGGTGTCCCGGCCGACATTCGAGGACATTTGCACTGCGCATAGACGCATTCAGGGTGCCGTCCATCGAACGCCGGTAATGACATGCGCCACACTTGACAAGATGTCCGGTCGGCGACTCTTCTTCAAATGCGAGCAGTTTCAGCGGGTGGGGGCCTTCAAGTTTCGCGGCGCGAGCAATGTTGTCCTCGGCTTGTCTGCCGAGGATGCCTCGCGAGGCGTCTGCACACACTCAAGTGGTAATCATGCCCAAGCACTTGCGCGGGCGGCAAGATCGCGAGGGATTCCGTCTTGGATCGTGATGCCAACGAACGCTCCAGCGGTCAAACGAGCCGCCGTCGAAGGCTACGGTGCCACAATCGTTGAGTGCGAGCCGACGCTTGAGGCGAGGGAGACGACTGCTGCGAATGTCATCGATCGCACTGGAGCACTCTTTGTCCATCCATACGACGACGACCGGATCATCGCCGGACAGGGAACTGCGGCGAAGGAACTCATTGAGGATGTCAGTGAACTGGACGCTGTGATGGCGCCGGTTGGCGGCGGGGGGCTGATGTCCGGAACGTGCATCACAACTCGTGCAATGCTTCCGGAAGCTCTACTTCTGGGAGCGGAGCCCAGCGGCGCTGATGACGCGGCGCAGTCGCTGTCCGCCGGCACGCTCATCCCGCAGACCGCCCCCAACACAATTTGTGACGGGCTGCTCACAAGCCTGAGCGAGCGGACCTTCTCGATTCTGCGCGATCACCTCAAGACAATCGTCACCGTGACAGACGACGAAGTCCGTGCGGCACGAACACTGCTTCTGGAGCGGGCAAAACTCTGGGTCGAACCCAGCAGCGCGACGGTGCTGGCTGCCATGCTTAAGGACACCTGCCCGATTCCAATGGGCGCACACGTAGGCCTCATCCTCTCTGGCGGCAACGTCTGACCCGCCGGGCCGGAGGCTAACCCTTGGCGGCGCGGCGGCGTTTGAGTTCGGCGTCGATGAAGCCGTCGAGGTCGCCGTCGAGCGTAGTTTGCGGGTTGCCGACCTCGTGCCCGGTACGGTGATCTTTCACGCGGTTGTCGTAAATGACGTACGAGCGGATCTGGGAACCCCAGCCTCGATCGACCTTGCCCCCTGTGGCAGCATCGAGTTCGACTTGGCGGCGCTCCTCCTCGAGCTGATCGAGCTTTGCCTTGAGGATGCGCATCGCCTGTTTGCGATTCTGCAACTGCGCCTTATGTGTGGAACTCACGACCATGATGCCGGTCGGTTTGTGGACGATTCGCACGGCTGATGCGACCTTGTTGACGTTCTGTCCGCCCGGCCCAGATGATCGGGCATAGGTCGTCAAGTCGATGTCCTTGTCGTCGATCTCGATTTCTTCGTCATCAAACTCGGGAGTGACGTCGATGGTGCAGAAACTTGTCTGTCGCTTTCCCTGACTGTTGAATGGACTGACGCGGGCGAGTCGGTGGGTACCTCGCTCGCAGGACATATATCCATAGGCCAGCGGGCCCTTGATGTGGTAAGTCACGCTGCTAATACCGACTTCGCTGCCATGGACGAGGGCCAGCTGCTCGACTTTCCAGCCCTGCTTCTCCCACCACGATATGTACATGCGGTCGAGCATGGTGGCCCAATCGTCCGCATCGTTGCCACCGTCACCTGCCTGAATTGATACAAAGCAGTCGCGGTGGTCATGCTTGCCCGAGAGCAGCGATTGCAACTCGACCCGCTCCATACGTGTGTTGAGTTGGAAGAGCGTCTCGTCGGCTTCGGTGAGCAGATCGTGGTCACTGGCTTCTTTTGCGAGTTCATACCCAACCTGCGCGTCTTCAAAAGACTCGATGACGCCCTCGAGACCCTCGGTCTGGGCCTTGAGGAGGCGGTATTCGTTGATCACCTTCTGGGCGGCCTCCTGGTTGTTCCAGAAGTCCCCACCACTCATCTCATCCTGCAGCGATGTCCGCCGCTCAACCTTGGCGTCGTAGTCAAAGAGAGTCGCGGATGGTCAAGATCCGCGCCTCAAGATCGTCGATCACAGGTTGGTGGGCGTCGTAGTGCATTGGCCGCGTAGGGTAACGGCCCATTTGATAGGCGGGTGGAGTTTGCGGTGGCGGCGTGAGGACGGCTTTCAGCGTATCTTTGGCCTGTTCGATACGCTCCACTCATCAGGCCGCTATTGACGAGCAGGACAGCCATGACCACGACCGCCGACCCACATATTTCTATCCGAGCCACTGCGATTCAACCCTCTTCGACGCTGGCCATTACCGCCCGCGTTCGTGCCATGAAGGCTGATGGCCGCGACATCATCGGCTTTGGTGCCGGAGAGCCTGACTTCACGACCCCGGACCCAGTCCGTGAGGCCGCCATTGAGGCGATTCGGGCGGGCATGACCCGCTATGTGCCGGTGCCGGGAATTCCTGAAGCTCGCAATGCTGTGGCCGAGAAGTTCCGAACCGAGAATTCAATCGACTGCGAACCCGATCAAATCATCATTTCCAATGGAGGCAAATTCAGCCTCTACCTGGCGATTCAGGCCATCATCGATCCTGGGGACGAGGTCATCATGCCGACACCGGCGTGGGTGTCCTACAAGCCAATGGTCGAACTGGCGGGCGGCACCATCGTCGAGATCCCCACGACTGCCGAGAGTGGTTTTCTCGCTGCACCAGAGGACTTCGCCGCCGCAATCACGCCGCGAACCCGCGCGGTCATCCTGAACAGCCCGAGCAATCCGTGCGGAACCATGTATGACCCCGATGCAATTCGTGCCATCTGCGATGTACTTTCGAAGCACGATCGCATCACGCTCATCAGTGACGAGATCTACGAGCGGCTCGTCTATCGCGGCCGCGAACATCTTTCTCCGGCGTCGCTTCCGTCTATGTCCGGCAAGACGATCACTATCAACGGGCTGAGCAAGGCCTTCGCGGCGACAGGGTGGCGGATCGGATACACCTGTGCTCCGCTCCCGATCGTCAAGGCAATGTCCAAGTTGCAGAGTCAGATGACATCATCGGTGACAAGTTTCACGCTGCCCGCGTTGGTGACGGCGCTTCAGTCGTGCCAGAATGAAGTGGCTCGAATGCGAGCCGCATTCGAGAAGCGAGCGGGATTGATGGAACGCTTGGTGTCTGTATGGCCGGGCGTGACGTGCCCGCCGCCGATGGGCGCCTTTTACGTATTCCCCGATATCTCTGTGGCATTTGGTCGCACATCTGCTGGCGGGCGGGCGGTCGATGATGCCGGCTCCTTCGCCGAGGCCCTCCTCGAGGAGACAGGCGTCGCGGTAGTTCCAGGGGACGATTTCCTCGGATGCGGCCCCAACCACGTGCGGCTCTCCTTTGCGCTGGACGAGGCCTCCATCGAGGATGGATGCAGCCGAACCCACAAATGGTTGGACGCCCTGAGCTGAAAAACAGCATTTCAGGAGTCTTATCGGTCCTTACGGGGGCGGGAGGTGGCATCGGAGGCCGGGGCCCTGTAGACTGCTCGATTCTCCGAAGGCGAGGTGCCTTCGGATGTTTTGAACAGGACCATCTATGGCCCTCACGCTCAATCAGAAGACAGAGATCATCGGCGACTACCGCCGCGATGATGCTGACACCGGTTCCCCAGAAGTGCAGGTTGCGCTGCTGACCTCCCGTATTCAGGAGATCAACGAGCATCTGCAGTCGAACAAGAAGGATCATGCCGCTCGACTTGGCCTGGTCAAACTTGTCGGTAAACGGAACCGCTTGCTTCAGTACTTGTCGCGGATCAACCCCGCCGCCTATCGCGAACTCATCAAGCGACTCGGTCTTCGCAAGTAGGGGAGTAATCCCCACAGAACGGGTCCGGTGCCTCCAAGCAGGTGGCAGTGGACAGGCGCCAGTTGTGAACTGACCCCTGTCTTCTGCCTTCTGGGACCGGCGGGATCTGGACCCCAAACAAGTGGTGACATGCGCCCAAGATGCGCGGTCGCCACGGGAGTATTCAGATATGGCAAATGCCACAGTTCATGTCGTTGAACGAGAAATCGGCGGCCGGACCCTTCGTATGGAGACGGGCCGCATCGCAAAGCTCGCTGACGGCTGCGTCATGGTCAGCCATGGCGACTCGGTCGTCATGTGCACGGCCGTGCGGGCCAACCCGCGTCCCGGCCTCGACTTCTTCCCGATGCAGTGCGACTATCGCGAGCGACTCAGTGCCGGCGGTAGCTTCCCCGGCGGATTCAGAAAGCGTGAGGGCGCTCCCAACGAGAAGGAAATCCTCACGATGCGGATGATCGATAGACCGATCCGTCCGCTCTTCCCCGACGGCTTCATCGACGAGATTCAAATTCAGTGCTGGACGATGAGCCACGACGGCCAGAATGACACCGATGTGCTCGCGTGCACCGGTGGATCCGCCGCCGTAATGATGACCGATGCCCCGTTCCAGGGTCCGGTTGCGACAGTCCGAGTCGGCCGCATCATGACCGACGACGGCGAGCAGTTCGTTATCAATCCGACGCATGCCCAGATGGAGTACTCCGATCTGGACATGGTTCTCTCGGGTCACTGCGACGGCATCAACATGATTGAAGTCGGCGCTGCCGAGGTTCCCGAAGACGCCATCCTTGCCGCCATCGAGTATGGCTACGAGCATGGCTGCAAGCCGATCATCGACATGCAGAACGAACTTCGCGAGAAGGCCGGCTGCCCCGAGGTTCGTATGGGAAGCCTTGCTCTTCCCGCCGACGATGTCACCGAGTTGGTGAACAAAGTCGCCGGTGAGGAAATGTTGACCTGCCGCCGCATCGGCGGCAAGGCCGATCGTCATGCCGCGGTCGATGCGCTTCGAGACAAGATGCTCGACGAGCACTTCAAACTTCCCGAGGGTGGTACGTATCAGGAGTACCAAGTTGCGGAGACGCGTCTGCGTCAGGCCCGTGAGGCCTTCCGTACGCTCGAGAAGAAGATGACCCGCAAACTGATTGTGGACGAGAGCACCCGCGCCGACGGCCGGGCATTCACGCAGATTCGCGACCTCGAAATCGAGGCTGGAATCTTCCCGCGAACGCACGGTTCATCGCTCTTCCAGCGCGGCGAAACGCAGGGTCTTCTGACTTGCGTCTTGGGTACTGGCCGCGACGAGCAAATCGTTGATGGCCTCATGCCCGAGTACGCCAAGAAGTTCTACCTGCACTACAACTTCCCGCCGTTCTGCGTCGGCGAAGCCCGCCGCATTATGGGTCCCGGTCGCCGAGAGATCGGCCATGGTGCCCTCGCCGAGCGATCACTCCTGGCGATTCTTCCGGACGTTGAGGACTTCCCTTACACGGTCCGGCTTGTCAGCGATATCACCGAGTCGAACGGCTCTTCGTCGATGGCATCGGTCTGCGGTGGCTGCATGGCGATGATGGACGCAGGCGTGCCGATCAAGGCGACGTGCGCGGGCATCTCAGTCGGCCGCTTCAGCAATGCCGACGGCAAGATTGTCCGTGTGACCGACATCCTCGGCGAAGAGGACTTCTTCGGTGACATGGACTTCAAGGTCTGCGGTACGCGTAACGGCATTACCGGCATCCAGCTCGACCTCAAGGCTCGCGGACTCTGGTTCGACGAGATCAAGGAGACCTTCGAGCAGGCTCGCGTTGGCCGCATCGAGATCATCGAGCAGATGGAAGCCTGCCTGCCCGAGCCTCGTGCTGAGCTCAGTGCGTACGCCCCTCGCATCATGCAGGTCATGATCGACCCAGAGAAGATCGGCAAGTTGATCGGACCTGGTGGCAAGATGATTCGTGGTATTCAAGAGCGGACGGGCGCGACGATCGACGTCGACGACGACGGTACTGTCACGATCGCTTCCACCGACGGCAAGGCCGGCGATGCCGCCAAGGCCGAAGTCGAGGCTCTTGGCGCCGAGATCAAGGTCGGTACGGTCTACGAAGGCACGGTCGTTTCGACCAAGGACTTCGGGGCCTTCATCGAACTCGTCCCCGGCACCGATGGCATGTGTCACATCTCCGAACTCGACAACGGATTCGTCAAGAGTGTGTCCGATGTCGTCTCGATCGGTGACAAGATCAAGGTCAAGGTCATCAACGTCGACAACACCGGCCGCATCAAGCTTTCCCGCAAGGCGCTGCTTGAGCCGGCCGAAGGTGACTCGGATGATAAGGGTGATGGCGGAGGCCGCCGTCGCCGTGGTAAGAAGAATGAGGACGCCGTGGAAACGGCATCCTGAGCGAGCGTCGTGCAGGACGCTTTCTGGTTTCTGATCGGTGCCGGCGCAACGGTTGTTGCGCTGGCACCGGTCGTTTTTGTTTTGCTTCGGAGCGCCGATCGCCGAGCCCGTAACGCCGAGGGTGAAGCGAGGCATAGTCAGCGCCTTGCCGAACTTGGCGCGATGACAGAGGGTCTTGCTCATGAAATCAAGAACCCACTCTCTACGGTTGGACTCAATGCGCAGTTGCTGATCGAGGACCTGCAGCAGGCTCCGCTTGAGCAGGCCGAGCGTGAGCGTCTGGTACGTCGCGTGGAAACACTTCGTCGCGAAGTCGACAGGCTTGCCGGGATTCTCACCGACTTCCTCCAGTTCGCTGGCCGGGTCAGACTCGCGCCCGAGCGGCGAGACTTGCGAACGATTATCGAGGATCTCAGCGACTTTTATCACCCGCAGTGCGATCAGTCGGATGTGATTCTTGGGATACAACTTCCCGAGCACCCACTCGATGTCATGGTGGATGAGGGTCTGTTCAAGCAGGCAATGCTCAATCTCATGATCAACGCGGTGCAGGCAATGTCATCGGACAAGCAGCAAGAGGGGGCCTCAGAACTGCTGATCGGCGCAGCCTCCGAGGGAGATCGGGTCGTTGTCACGGTGACCGATACCGGTCCAGGAATTGAGATTGGGCGGTCAGAGGAAATCTTCCATCCCTACGTGTCGGATCGAGCCGGGGGAACCGGACTCGGACTTCCAACGACGCGCCGCATCATCGAGGAGCACGGTGGGCGGTTGAGCGTCGAGTCTGAAGTCGGTCGTGGGACGTGCTTCCGATTGGACTTGCCAGCGGCGGTCTAGTCGCCGAGCAGGGCCTCGCTCTCGATCACGGATTGCGCGATTTCTACAAGCGGCCGCCGGCCGTTTCTTGCCTGCTTCTGCAGCATTCGCATGGCTTCAGGTTCTTCGACACCCTTGCGTTTGACGATGATCCACTTGGCCTGTTCGATGACTTTGCGGTGTTCCAGTTTGGTGTGGAGCGTGTCGACCTCATCGGATAGTTCGGATTGCTGCAGGAACCGAGCCCAGGACACTTCCAATCCAACGCGAAGTTGGTCTCGCGTGACCGGCTTGAGCAGGTAACCGAAGACGCCGATACGGTTGCCACTGTTGACGTACTCCGGATCCGAGTAGGCCGAAACCATGATGATTGGAATGCCGAGTTCGTTGTAGATCGTTTCGCCGGCAGCAAGGCCATCGAGGCCAGGCATTCGAATGTCGAGGATCGCCATGTCGGGGTGTTCGGCACGGCACATCTCGATTGCCTTCTCCCCATTACTCGCCGGACCGATGACTTCGTATCCAAGATCCTTGAGTCCAGCGATCAGTCCGGCGGCGACGAGGTGTTCATCGTCGGCCACGAGCACGCGTCTGGGCGATGTGGGGAAATCCTGTCCGGCACCGTTGCGGCCGTGGCTCTGGGGTGTGTCTGGCGTGTTCGTCATCAGGGACGAGGTCCTCTTTCCCTCGCGTGGCAGCCGTTGCCAAGCCCGCTGATTGTACTAGGGAGCCAGTTGCGGGTCGAGTGCCAGCAGGGTTGTGCCCACTTCTGATGCGTTAGGGCCCTGTCAGTCCAAGAAGTCTTTCGCCTTGAGCCGTGCCGGGACGTATTCCTCGGTGACGTAGGAAATGTCCTTGGTAATGAGCGACTCGACTTCCATCTTGAAGCCGTTGGCAAGAAGCGTCTTGATTTCCTTCTGCCAAGGCCGCTTGTCCTTGAACCATGGGTACTCGGCGATCTGACGTGCGCGGGTAATGTCACGCTCATTGAGGGCAATGCGCACATCCGACGAGAGATCACAGCGGTCGTAGTCCATCGCGCGAATACCCATGAACTTTGCGTCGGGGATCGCCATTCGCTCACTCTCGAATGCGAGGTTGATCGATCCCTGCTTGATGACGCTGTAGATGTAGTGTCCCCATGGATCGCAGTCGAGCAGGCAATAGATTGGAAGGCCGAGTTCCTTGTTGAGTCGGTGGAGCAGACGTCGCACGCCGCGCGGGGGCTGCCCAGAACCTTCTGTGAGGATGCAGTTGTGCGTCTCCCAGAATCGATCTTCGTTGAAGCGGCTCCAGACCGTGTCCTTCTCGACATGCAATACGAACTTCGCATCGCATTTCTTGAATCGAATGACGCTTGGTTCACAGATGCTCGGGATGGCATAGCCGCCCGTGCCCATGCGCCGGCAGTCGATCTCGTCGCCGTTGTCTTCAACAGTGATGTTGCCGACCATGGTGCCGCGTTTCTTAGCGAAGACGTGTAGTTCCTCGCGAAGTCCACCAAGTGAGACTTCGAGATCCTCCAGCACGGTGTCGGATTCGCCCTGATCGTTGAAGGTCTTTTCTTTCGTCCCTTCGATTGTGTGCAGCGACATGTAGTACATGCCACGCAGACTGAGTGTTTTCTCGGCTTTGATGAGTTCGCGGCTGCCCTTGGCCAACAGCAGTGTCTGCATGAACTTCCGTGCCTGGCCGACGTTGAAGAGGCTGCGAGTTTGCGTCGAGTCGCCCATCTCAAGGATGCGCTTCCGCTTGTTCCACTTCATGTTGGTGACCGTGCGAAGCGGAATCTCGACGTTCGGCTCCTTGCCCTTGAGGCCATCACGGGCGACATCGTCTGCGAGCAATTCAATGGCTCGCTTTGTGACTTTATCGCGTTCCTTGCTCACCGGAGCGCCACGCTTCTTGCTGGCGGTCTTGGGTGCGGCCTTCTTCTTCGCCGTTTTCTTGCTGGCGGACTTCTTTGTGGAGGTTGTCTTCTTTCGGGGGGGCATCAGCGTCTCGTTTTCTTCTTTGCCCGCGTGGCTTTCTTCTTTGTCTTCTTGCGTCGCCCCTTGAGCGTTACACCACCAAAGAGATCATCATTCTTGGATTCCTCACTCCCGCCGGTCTGGAGATCCTCGACAATGATGACGTCCGAATCCTTGGCAAGTCTGCCGCCGTCGTCGACAATCTTGCCCTCATCGTCGAGCCTCTGGTCAGCTTCGGCGGTCTTCTTCGCGGCTTGATTCTGGAGCGCCGCGTAAAGTTTCTTCGCATCAACGCCGGTGATGGCGTTGCAGGCCGAGGCAATCTCGCCGATGTAGCGCTCAAAGATACTGCGTCGCTCGGACTCTTTCTTCATCCGCTGCCGGCGGCGAAGATAGATCCCGAGTTTGCGCCCGCACTCCTGAAGCGCGAGCCGCATTTCCTTTCGAATCTCGTCGTAATCGGCGACTGCTTCTTTCGACTCGCTCGTGAACGGCACCCACACGCTCGCCATGTGAATCATGATGACGATCGGCCCGACCGGGAGCCCGCCACGAGGCTGCTGCAGGCTGTAGTTCTTCCAGCCGGTTTCGACGACGGCCTTGAAGGAACTGCAAGCACTCTGCTGATAGAGCAGGGGGACCCGATTGGCGAATCGCAGAATGCGAGCCGACTCTTCTGTCTTGAGTTCGCCGCCGAAGGCGATAGCTACTTCCATTTGGAAGGGGTTGCCTCGGTACACAGCGGGTGGGCGAGTGGCTGCCGCGAAGAACTCAGCCTTTACTTCCTTGAGCAGGCCCGCGAGAAGGGCCTTGGAACCGATCGGCACAAGGCAGTCGGTTGGCGGCGAAGTGATGCGTGTGTCCTGAATCGACTTATAGAGTTTCTCGGCTTCGGCGTGGCCGACGTTCTTGACCCATGTTCGCGAGGTCATTCCGGCGCCTTCGGCGAGCTGCTTGGCTTTTTGCTGGCCGACACGGCAAAAGTCCTTCTGGAGGAAGCCGCCGAGCTGGCGCGCCTCGGTCCGCTCAAGCATCTGGATGAGCGTGCCGAGTTCAATGCCCTTGGGGTGCGGCTTGATCTCCTTGGCTTCTTCAGGCAGTTCGTCCATCGCCCGCGGAAACTCGATCGTTTCATTGCTCGGTGTGATGTATGTGATCTGCGCGTGCGGATTGGCGATGGCTGTCTGCTCGAGATACTCGTCGACGCTTTGGCGTCCCTTCTGGTACTTACCTTCGAGTTCGATGGCGACGATCGTGCCACGGCCTTCGGGGAAGAGTTTGTCGTCTTCGGGATGTTCGGTGTCGCTGACAACCTCTGCCTTGTTCTTCGAGGTGTCAATTTTCAGGACAACCTCGTGCGAAGGCTTCCGAGGGCCGGTCTTGGAAATGATCTTGACCGGCTTGCCTGTCGTCATGAGGCCGTACATGCCAGCGGCAGAGATGCCGATGCCCTGCTGTCCACGGCTCATCTTCATGCGGTGGAATTTCGATCCGTAGAGCAGTTTGCCGAAGATGTTCTCGATCTGCTTGCGGACGATGCCTGGGCCATTGTCCTGCACGGTGATCTTGAATCGAGTTTCGTCGAGTTGCAGCAGGTGGATCTTGAGCGCGGGGAGGATGCCAGCTTCTTCGCACGCGTCGAGGGCATTGTCGACAGCTTCTTTGACCGTCGTGAGCATTGCCTTGCGGGCGTTGTCGAAACCGAGGAGGTGGCGGTTCTTAGCAAAGAACTCGCTGACCGATATCTCTCGCTGGCTGGCAGCCATCGATTCGGCAGTGGCTTTTTTTCGGGACTTCTTCTTGGCTGCCACGGGCACCTGGGGCTCCATCCCTTGAGTGTCGAGATCTGACCTCAGCGGTGCGTACGGTAGCAGGGCTGACAGGTCAGGGGGACCAGGTCCCAACATACCTTTGGAGGCACGAGGCAGCGCGCGAGTTTGCCCGCCTACGTTACAATCCCCCGCTTCCCACAGGAGCAACCAACCAATGGAAACCACCCTCATCATCCTCAAGCCGGACGCCGTGCAGCGGGGCCTCATGGGCCGCATCATCAGCCGTTTCGAGGACAAGGGCATTCAGGTCGTCGGGGCCAAGTTCATGCAGATCTCGGGCGATTTGGCTGCGAAGCACTACGAGTCGCATCAGGGCAAGCCCTTCTATGACGGTCTCGTCGGCTTCATGACCAGTTCGCCTGTCTTGGTGCTGGCACTCCGCGGCGTCGGCGCGATCGCGATCTGCCGGAAGATGATGGGCGCGACCTTTGGCAGCAACGCTGAGCCCGGAACGATTCGAGGCGACTTCGGTGTCTCCAACAGTTTCAACCTCATCCATGGCTCCGATAGCCCCGAGGCAGCTCAGCACGAACTCGGGCTGTTTTTTACTGATGGCGAGGTCCTTGATTGGAGCCGTGCGAGCGAGGGCTGGGTCTACGACCTGAGCGGTGGCGATCCCGAGTGAGTTTCTGAGAACCTCAGATCCCTTGAACTCATCCAATCCGGACCATCCGCGCGGTTTCTATACCCGCGCATGAAATGTCATGCAAGCAACCTCTAATGACCACGTTGGAGAGGCTGCATGCCAATGGTCGAGGCATATTCAGGTGCAGGATCTTTCAGTCGAGTCGGTTTAGGCCGTGGCGACCGATACCAGGGGAAATACGGGGGAAACACGCACTCGACAGGCGAAAGATCGTCTTTCTTAATGGATCGAACCCGTATGCCATGGTCGGCGTACAGGCTTTTTCTGGGCTATTCCTGCGCCGGGACCGCATGGATGGCGCATTTCTAGGAGTCCCGAGGACCTCTTTCATGGAAGAACGTATCACAGCTAATAATGGTTCGGAGAATCTCCCCAGTAGCCGCGCGAATACGCCAGCGGCTTCTGAGAAGGCGCTTCTGGATGAAATCCTCGCAATTCCGATCGAGTATGTCGAGTCGGACGAGTTCCGACGAGTGGGGGCCGAGCGACGGATCTTTGACGAGGCTCCCGAGGTTCGGCGGGCCGACGTGGCTTGGTACAGGCCGCTCATGGACCCCATCGGGACGACCTCCAAGCAGCCCAGGCGGCGTGACTCGATCGTGCTGACGGCTGCTGAAGAACGCGTGATATTCCTTCAATACAACTATGCCAGATTCCGCATCCGCCGGATGCAGGATCGAGTCAAGGCGAAACGTCCCGGCCCCAGACAGCGAGAAGAACTGCTGCTTTGGTACCGAATTGCACAGCACTTGCGGCACCGAATTGCGGAAGCAAACTTGGCGCTCGTGCTCGCCATGTCCAAGCGAATTCGTCTCGGTGACATGGACTTCTCCGATCTCATTAGCGAAGGCAACATGGCGCTTATGCGGAGCATCGACAAGTTCGACGTGGGCCGCGGCTTCAAGTTCTCCACCTACGCCTGCCGGGCCATTCTCAAGGGATTCTCCCGCCACGGCAGCAAGCATCTCCGATACCGCCAACGTTTCGGCGCATCCTATGACCCGGAGTTCGAGCGATCGAACTACCCCGAGGACCGCCGTCGTGAAGAACTGCGTGACAGTGCCGACGAGGTCAAGCAGTTTGTGCTGCAGAATCAGGCCGACCTCACCGAGGTCGAGCGAGAAGTGATCCACCATCGCTTCCGCATCGGCCCCGGCGAGGCGGCCGGTCTGCGGCACGAGCGGCCGCGAACATTGGCGCAGGTCGGCAAAATGATCGGTCTGACGAAGGAACGCGTGCGGCAGATACAGAACAAGGCGCTGGGCAAGCTGCGGCTCGCTGTGGAAGAGTCATCGTTGCCGAGTGCTGAACGCTCTACGTTTCGGCGGAGTTGGCGGGAATCAGTTGGCTGAGGGGGCGTTGCGTTGAGCGGTAGAACGCGGAGCGCAGTAGGCAGTAGACAGTAGACCGCCATGGGCCCGCGGAAGGCGGACCCATGGCTCTGAACTCTTTGTCAATTGGCTCAGACCATGGAGCACTCGATACCCTGCTGTGTATGGCGTCTGCACACAAGAAATCTGTCGGTGTTGACTTGCGGGTTCTTCCGAATGACGAGCCCCGCGAGATTGGCTGGGGACGCCGCTGGAAGTTGCGACTCTGGGTGCTGATCGCAGTGCAAGCAGCGATGGTGCTGCACATTCTCGTGTGGTGGATCGGTATTCCGTACGGGTGGAAGACGCTTTCTCCTGTCGAGCCGTCCGAGTCGATCGAAACTGTGTCCGAAGGAATCATCAACGCTGGCGCGATCTTTTTTGCGGTGGCTCTTCTGTCAACGGCTGTCCTTGGGCGTTGGTTTTGTGGCTGGGGTTGCCACGTTGTGCTGCTGCAGGACTGGTGTCTGAGACTGATGAGTCTGGGCGGGCTTCGGCCAAGGCTATTTCGCAGTCGCCTGCTGATGCTTGCACCGCTCATGCTTGCCCTCTACATGTTCGTCTGGCCGATTGCCTATCGGCTCATCATCGCCAAATGGACGCGCCCCGATCTCCATTGGCCCGGCTTCAGATTGGAAATCCTGACGCGTGACCTCTGGGCATCGATGCCGGGAGTCGGTGTCGCGGTCGTGTTCCTCTTCTTGTGCGGCTTCGTTACGGTTTATGTGCTTGGTGCCAAGGGGTTTTGCACCTATGCCTGCCCGTACGGTGGCTTCTTTGCGCCGCTTGACCGTTTGGCATTTCGCCGCATTCACGTAGATGACTCATGTGAAGGGTGTGCGAAGTGCACGGCGGTATGCACGTCGAATGTTCGGGTTCATGAGCAGGTGGCTGCCTACGGCCAGATCATCGACATAGGGTGTATGAGAACAACGGATTGCATCGAAGCATGTCCGAACGACGCGCTATCAATGAGGTGGGGGGCGCCAGCGATTGGCGTGCCACTCCGAGAGGGCGGTCAAAAGCCTACGAGGCGATGGGATCTTACCTGGGCTGGTGAGATCACTTTAGCCATCCTGATGTTTGCATTCTTTCTGGCGTGGCGGGGCGCATACGGAATTGTGCCCATGCTTCTCTCGCTCGGTGCCGCATCGATCATGACTTGGGTGTGCTGGAAGTTATGGCGGCTCCTTCGTGACCAGAACACATCATTTCGTCGCAGCGTCCTCAAAAAGCACGGGCGCATGACTTCTCGCGGGGCGTGGTTCATCGCTTTCAGTGCCGTCCTGCTCCTTGCCACACTGCAAGCAGCGGCTTCACAGATCATCGGGGGCCGAGCAAATTGGCTTGCAACAGGCATACGCCAACGAATCGATTTTCAAGTTCGACCTGGGGAGGCACAGCTGTCCGGAGAGGATCAGGCCCGCGCGAGAGAGGCGATCGACTGGTATCGGCTGGCTGGGTCAATGACTCGCGGTGGGATTGGGCTGGGCGATGATCCCAACAATCTACTTGCCGCTGCTCGTCTTCATGCTCAACTCGGCGAGTTGGAACAATCCAGAGAGTTGATCCGGTTGATCCACAAACTTTCCAAGCCCAATCAGGATGTGGCGATCGAACAGTTCACACTGGAACTTGCGATCGAACGACCGCGGGAAGTCGCCAACTGGCTTGACGATACGCTGGTGGATCACATCGAGTGGTCACGCCTGCGAACAATGGCAATACAGTGGGCGTTGTCCCAGAGTGATCTCATGGCTGCAAGCCGTTTTTCGAGAGGTCCCGATACATGGAAATACGCGGCGCTGGCTGCGATCCGATCAGGCAAATTCCATGCTGCCGTGATTCAACTCAAGCGTTATGTCGCTGCTACGCCTGATGATGCACTTGGGTGGATTACGTTGGCAAGGGTTCAGTTGCAGTTGGGAAATATTCAAGAGGCCGACGCTGCCGCTACCGAAGCCACTCGAGCAAGTTCAATCATGCCCGAGGAGGCGCAGGCGGATCTGGCAGCTGAGTTTGAGGCGTTTCGAAGAGCCCGCGCCGTACGTGGGCCTCAGATCGCGCCATGAAGTACTGCGGTCAGTTCCTCGGCCGACTTTGCTGAATAGGCCGCCTCTCTGGTGAGGCGATCACTGAGCAGCCGGCTGATACCACCGAGCACTTGAATGTGAGATGCGGTGTCCTCTGGTGGCGAGAGTACAAGTACGACAAGTTGCACCGGCTTCTGATCGAAGGATTGGAAGTCGATGGGAGTCGCCGGTCGGCCGATGGCCAGTACCAGGTGGTCGACGTACCGGCAGCGACCGTGTGGTACCGCGAGGCCCTCACCAATGCCGGTCGTCCGTTCCTGTTCACGCGTCCACGTCGTCTCGATGGCGCTCTCAGTGTCGGAAACGACACCTTGCGCCCCAAGCAGTTCGATGAGTTCCCGGATGGCCGAGAGCCTGTCTTCGGCACGAAGTGGCACCCGAATGACATCCGGAGAAATGAGTGTTTCGATCTGCATGGCTGAGGCTCCGCGAGCCGTCTGTCTGGCATGGGCCGGGACAGGCGAAGCGAGGAATGGTAGCGAGGATTGGGCTCGACCGGGCATCAGCCGTGAGCGATTCTCGGCTTCCGGAGCAAGGCATGGAATCCGCCATCGCACCACTGGGATGGTGAATCCCCAGGGCCACCTTGCCCGGATTCTGCATGGGCTTGGGCGACTTCGAGGGCGTGCCACTGTGTGAGCCACTCCACTTGCCGCTGATTCTCATCGGGGTCGATGCTGCAGGTCGTCCACAGAAGCGTGCCGCCCGGACTGAGAAGCGCCAAGGTGTCTGCTGCGATCTGCCGCTGCACGTCAACAAGCTTTTGGCGAGTTGCCGCATTCTGTCGGTGGCGGGCTTCGACGCGGCGTGCCAGAACGCCTGAGTTTGTGCAGGGGACGTCCAGTACAAGCAGGTCGGCGGTGCCAGCAAACCGGCCCAAATCCCGCGACTCGACCGCTTCGATGGATGGATGCTCGCCAGCGAGTTCGTGGAGATCTCGCATTCTGGCTGCCTGCGTATCCGAGGCGATGATTCTGGCGTCCGGATGCATGGCCGCGAGTTGGCGAGTCTTGGTCCCTCGTCCCGCGCACGCATCGAGGATGAGTTGCGGTGCCAATGCCGAGGTTGCTGCGCACGAAGCAGCGGCAGTCGGGTCCTGCACAATGGCGTTGGGGAATTCCTGGAGGATGGCAAGAGGGGAAGTGCCCGGGGCCAACACATGAAACCCCGGTCGGTCATGCGGAAGCAGAGCTTCGTGGGGTCCGGCGCCGTGCAGGATGATCGGCGGCTGGGCCATTGCATGGAGCGCGAGGCGAAAGGCCTCCTGCTCGCCGTGGATCTCGATCATTCGTTTGAGCAGGGGCAGCCCACATCCGGTCTGAGAGGCGCGACGCGCGGCGGGATCAGTTCCAAAGACCGGTTCGTTGAGCGTCCACCCGGATCCATCGGAGCGAATGAGATGGTTTGGTTGATCCGGATCGGCCTGATCGATCCGCTCGCCTCGTAATCGTATGATCCGGCGGAGCACGGCATTGACGACGCCGGATGCTCGGCCTGCGGGGGTCGATCGGCACCACTGCACCGATTCACTCACGGCGGCGTGATCTGGAATGCGATCGAGCAAGAGCAGTTGGGCGGCTCCTGCGAGCAGCGATGCAACAATCGCAGGGTGCTGTGAGTCCCATGACCTGCTGAGCATCGGTTCGATGATGGTCTGCAGGGTCAACCATCGCGCCGTGACTTCCCGATCAATCGCTGTTGCCAATCCGGCATCTCGCGGGCTGAGCTCGCTGACATCGATGGGATTGGGGAAGAGATCAGGAAAGCGCCCCGCCTTGGTTTCAAGGTGTGGCATCGCTACAGCGCGGGCAGGGCTGACCCCAGCGCCGCGGGTCGAGGTCGTCTTTGACTCAGACACCGGCAGAATGGGCAGCGACTGCTTTTTGTAGCGCCTCCACCTTGTCCGTGCGTTCCCACGTGAATGTGCCGGGCTCGCCTTCGTCAGGCTTCCGACCAAAGTGGCCATGGGCGGCCGTAGTCCCGTAGATCGGCCTGAGAAGGTCGAGTGACTTGATGATTCCAGCTGGCGTCAACGAGAATGTCTCGGCAATGGCGTCGGCGATGGTGCTCTCGGGAACCGTCGCGGTGCCTTGGCAGTCCACGTGGATCGATGTGGGCTTGGCGACCCCGATGGCATAAGAGAGTTGCACCTCACACGCCTCGGCCAATCCGGCCGCTACAACGTTCTTCGCAATGTAGCGAGCCATATACGCGGCACTTCGATCAACTTTGCTTGGGTCCTTGCCAGAGAAGGCGCCACCGCCGTGCCGGCCGCGCCCGCCGTATGTATCGACAATGATCTTGCGGCCGGTCAGTCCGCAATCTCCAAGCGGGCCACCAACTTCAAACTTGCCAGTCGGGTTGACGAGGACGTTGATGTCATTGTGCCACCAAGAGCCGAGCACCGGCTTGACGATGAGTTCGTTGACTGCGGATGCCAGGCCGTCATGGTCATTGCTCCACTCGGGTCCATGCTGTGTACTGAGTACGACGGTTTCGACTGACTCGGGCGTCAGGCCGTTGTACTGAACTGTGACTTGCGATTTGGCATCCGGACGCAGATGTGGAATGCCACCGCTGCGTCGCACTTCGGCATGCCGCGCGACGAGTTGGTGACTCAGATCAATTGGAAGCGGCATGAGGGACTCGGTTTCATTGCACGCAAATCCAAACATGAGCCCCTGATCTCCGGCACCCTGCTCTTCGTGCAGTCCGGCACCAGTGTTGACGCCTTGCGCGATATCGGGGGACTGCTTGTCGAGCGTTACCATGACGGCGCATGAGTCGGCGTCGAAGCCCATGCGAGCATCGGTGTAGCCGATGCGGCGAGCAGTGTCTCGAACGACCTTGGGAATATCCACGTAGCCATCGCATGTCACTTCGCCAGCAATGACCGCCAAACCTGTGGTGACCATCGTCTCGCATGCGACGCGAGAGTTTGGATCTACCTTCAGCATGGCGTCGAGGATGGCGTCTGAAATCTGATCGGCCATCTTGTCGGGATGCCCCATCGAGACAGACTCAGAGGTGAACATGTACTTGCGATTGCTCATGAGAACTCCTGGCGACAAAAGGATGTGTCCGACGCTGATATCAGGCACCGGATGAAGCCGACTATTGTACTCCACCATGCCTTCCTGCGGTCCTCCTTCGGAGGTCGTAGAATCCGCATGCGGAGGGTTTGGCCACATGGATGTTCAGATGACGCTCTCTCGAATCCTTATCGGCGAGATGAGTGATGCGCAGCTCATTGAGCTCTCGGAAATAGACGGCGATCGCCGGTTTCCGATTGTCATCGGTATCTCTGAAGCCTTCGCCATTGAGCGGCGGATCAAAGGAATTCCGCTTCCTCGGCCGCTCACACACGAGCTTCTCTCCTCGGTCATTGTCTCTCTGGGGGCACGGCTGAGTCGCGTGGTGATTCACGATCTCAGCGAGGGCACCTTCTACGCCATGCTGTGCTTTGAGCAGCGGGGCGAGGAGATTCAGGTGGACGCCCGGCCTTCCGATGCCATCGCGCTTGCCGTTGGTGCCGATGTACCGATCTTCGTCAGTGAGTCTGTCCTCGAAGTGATCGAGCAGGATGGGTCGCTACCGGATCTTGATGTGCCGCACGAAGACGATGAAGATGACGAACAACATCCGTTCGAGGGGGGACAGGAGTGGTCTTGACAGGCACTCCAGAGCCATCCATTCGCGAGCGGCCTGAAGACTTTCTCGTCGAGGAGTTGACGCGGTTTGAGCCATCCGGTGACGGAGGCCACATCGCGATGTGGATTCAGCGTCGTGGACTCGATCACCGAAACATGGTTCGCCGTGTGGCGCGGGGGTTTGGTGTTCCGCAGTCAGCGGTTGGTTGGGCTGGTATGAAGGACCGCCAAGCGGTGACCCTTCAGTGGATCACGGTGAAGGCCAAGGAGGACCGCAGCTCTTCGCTCGACTCAGAAGATCTGCGAGTGGTGCATTCCGCACGCCATGCCCGAGGCCTTCGCCTCGGGCAGCTGACCGGGAATAGATTCATAATCCGAATCCGCAACCTCGACCCCACAGCTGCGCCGAGGATCTTCCGGAAGCTCAACACTTTGGCAAATACCGGCTTGCCGAATAGGTTCATGTCGCAGCGGTTTGGATACCGCGGCGCCAATCATGTGCTTGGCGGCTGCTTGCTCCAGAAGGACTGGAGCGGACTTCTTCGGTGCTGGCTCGGAACAGACGGACCGCCCTGGCCGGAAGCGGAGGAGCGTCGCCGAGTTCACTTCGAACGAGGCGAACTGGATGAGGCAGCCGCAGCTTGGCCACCGTCCTGGCAGGCGGAGCGCCGGGCTCTCGAACGGCTCGCCCAAGGTGCTACGCCCGAGGCGGTCGTGCTGGACGTGCGACGCGCTGTCAGCCGGATCTGGACCGATGCATGGCAGTCCGCCATTTTCAACGATGTGCTTGATCATCGCGTTGCAAATGGGACGATCTCGCAGATCGGCGAAGGCGATATCTCGTGGAGCCATGAACGATTTCTGGGCGAGGTCGACGCAGCCGGGCCGGTCGATGTGCCGACCGGACCACTGTGGGGACGCCGCATGCGGCGAGCATCCGGAGTGGTGGATGAGGCAGAGGTCGAAGCATTACACCGATGTGGGCAGTCCGTGGGCCTTCTTGAGGAGCGCGGTATGCCGCGAGGTAACCGGCGGCCATTGCTGGTGCCGGTCGGCGCGCCTCGGTGCGAGTCGGGATTCGATGACCATGGCGCGTATGTCGAAGTTGGCTTCGAGCTGGCGAAGGGCTGCTATGCCACGGCTGTGATTGATGAACTCATGGGCTCCGCCGCGACTTGAAGAATCGACGAAGTAGTTCGGCACATTCGTCGGCAAGCACGCCACCCGTTCCCTCGAGGCGGTGGTTCAGCCTTGGGTCTGCATGGATCTCGTAGAGTGAACGGCAGGCGCCGGCCTTGGCGTCGTCGGCGCCCCAGACAACGCGGTTCAGCCGAGCGTTCACCATTGCTCCTGCGCACATAGGGCAGGGCTCGAGGGTGACTGCCATGGCACACTCATGCAGTCTCCACATTCCAAGCCGCGCGCCCGCGGCTCGCATGGCGACGACTTCGGCGTGCGCGGTCGGATCGTTGTCGATTTCGCGACGGTTGGCGCCCTCGCCCAGGATTTCATCGCCCCGGTAGATGACGGCACCAACGGGGATATCGCCACGTTCAGCGGCTTCCTCCGCGAGTTCGATGGCCCGTTGCATCATCCTGACATCGAGCCCGGAGGCATCCGTCATGCCGCTTCGTCCCCATCACGCTGCTGTTTTCCGACGATTCGATCGACCGGAAGTGTTGCAACCAACACAATCCCAAACTCATACAGGGCATACAGCGGAACGAGCATGAGAAGCATCGAGAATGCGTCGGCCGGTGTGGTAATTGCCGAGACCATGGCGCAGACAAGGAACGCCCACTTTCGCTTACCGCGCAGCATCGGCGCATTGAGTAGTCCCAGCCAGCCTCCGAGCAAAAGTACCAGCGGAAGTTGGAAGGCCAATGACACGCCCAGCAGCAGGGCCAATACGAAGTTCACGTAGGACGAGAGTTGAAACACTTGCGTGACAGCACTTCGGCCCTGCAGTGGAGTCTGAAGAATTTGAACGTGATCCGGTGCATCCGACTGTACGGCAATGCGCAGCGTCGTCCCATCGGCACTTACCCAGAATTGACCGGGCACCGCAGTTTCGGGAGGCTTCTCAAGAATTGGTATGACCAGCGCCGAGTCGGCCCCGGTCGCGGCAGGAATCAGTTGCGGCGGCACGTCGACGCCGCGCGTGATGAGCATGAGCACCTGCAGCATCAACGGAAGCATGACAAAGTACATGACGGCGATACCGACAAGTGTCAGGATGCCGCTTCCTGGAAGCAGCAGATATACAAATCGGCGTTCGCGGGGATACAGCCCCGGTCCGACGAAGAGCCATGCTTGCCAAAGTAGCCAGGGCAGTGACAGCACCAGTGCCAGTACGACGCTGAGTTTCAATTCGAGCATCAAGAACTCGGGGGGGCTCAGAACCTGCACTTCCGGCGGAAAGCCCCACGCAAGTTGAACGCGCTGCAAGGGAAGAAGCAGCCATTCGATCAGAATGTGCGCAGCGAAGAAGATCAGAATCGAGAGCGGCAGCGGCACAATAATCGCTGCAATGACGCGTCGGCGAAGTTCCTCAAGATGATCGCCAAGACTCATCGTGTAGTCCGAGGGATCTTTGGGAAGTCGTACTTGTCGTTCGTCAGCCATCAGGGATCGGTTCTTGCTGGAGCCGTCTCAACGCCCGGCGTATCGAGCCTCGGGTCGGGGAGCGCCGATTGAATTGCTTCGAGATGTGTGCGGACATCATCCGATACGTCGCTCGGCGCGACAATTTGAACGACGGCGTAGAGGTCACCCGGGTCGCCATTTGGCCGCGTAATTCCCTGTCCGCGAATTCGCAGACGAGTGCCTGACGAACTGCCAGGAGGAATTCGAACGGTCACCGAGCCTTTCATGAGTGATACGTTCACACTCGTTCCGATCGCAGCTTCTGCGATGGTGATTGGGATATCGACCAGAAGGTCGGCCCCCTGACGTGTGAAGTAGGGGTGGCCGCCCACATGAATAGTGACAATCAAATCTCCACGATCGCCTCCAGCGGATCCGGCACCGCCGCGGCCTCGGAGGCGAAGTTTCGCACCGTCATCGATTCCTGCTGGAATCTGCACATCGAACTTTGTGCCGTCATCCAAATCAACATGTTCGGTTCCACCCAGCGCGGCCGTTCGAAATGTGACGGTGATCGTTCTGGTCTGATCTATTCCACGCCGTGGGGCAGGGCGGCTCGTCCCGCGGCCCTGTTGGCCGAACCCTCCAGGGGCTGCGCCTCCGCCGAACATTTGCTCGAAGATGTCACTGAACTCGGATGGATCGACCTGCTGGCCTCCCCATCCGCCACCAACCCCCCCGGCACCCGTCGAAGCCCCGGGCCCCCCGACGCGGCCGAACCGGTCGTATGCGGCTCGCTTCTCAGTATCTGAGAGGACTTCGTAGGCCTCTTGGACCTCAGCGAACTTCTTGTCAGCATCCGCCTCGGTGCTGACGTCTGGATGGTGTGTTCGCGCAAGTTTGCGGTAGGCCGTGCGGATTTCATCATCCGTGGCTGTACGGGGAATGCCGAGTACTTCGTATGGATCTCGCTCAAGGGACATGGGAATGGCAGGATATCTCAGCGAGGCAGTGCTGTTGGTTCAGGTAATCTCTATGGGATGAAGTCCACGCCAGCGGTCGTACTTGTCTCAGGAGGATTGGATTCTGCCACCGTGCTCGCCTTGGCAGCCCGTGATCATCCCTCCATGATTGCCCTGACCTTCGAGTATGGGCAACGGCACTCCCACGAACTCTCGTGTGCGGCGTCGATCTGCCGGAATCAGGGCGTGAGCGACCATCGAGTCATTCCACTCGATGCCTCGCTGCTCGCTGGCTCGGCTCTGACGGGAGGTGGTGAAATCCCGCGACCTGAGTCGATCGAGGTGATCGGATCGACAATTCCGGACACCTATGTGCCTGCGAGGAATACAGTCTTTCTTTCAATGGCATTGGCTGTGGCTGAAATCGCCGGGGCTGCGGACATCTACATTGGAGCCAATGCGATCGACTTCAGCGGATACCCCGACTGCCGACCTGAGTTCATTTCGGCGTTCCAAACCATGGCGAGGCTCGCAACCAAGTGCGGCGTCGAGGGCGTGCCGCTGTCAATCATGACGCCACTGATCAATATGACCAAGGCGGAAATCATTCAGTGCGGTATTGACATGGGCGTCGATTATTCGATGACCAGCAGTTGTTACGATCCAAGTGACTCTGGCCAGCCGTGTGGTTCGTGTGAGTCGTGTCTGCTTCGAGCCGAGGGATTCGCTGAGGCGGGTGTCGTGGATCCGCTTGTGGGAGCCAGTGTATGACGCGATTCATAGCAGCCACCTTTCTTGTTCTTGCTGCTTGCGGCCACAGCGACATGCCGGACACGCGTGAGGGCATCGTTCGCTGGGCGCGAAATTGTGGCAACCAGTTGCTGGTCGATGTAAGAGATTGGTACGACGGTCTTCCTAGCGGCCTCTCGTCCGAGCGAGTTGATATTGAAGTGCAGGCAATGTTTGTCGGCGCAGGGCGATTCAAGACGACGCAGGTCGTGCTTGATCGAGCTGGAGTTCCCGTGGGTGTCACCTGGGATCAACGATTCTGGGATTCGGCAGGACGCGTTATGCCGGAGGCCGAGGTGCGTATATGGAAAGTATGGTCTGCCTCGGTGCTCAATTCGGCCATGGTTTCGGCAGGGCTCTACGCCCCAAAGGATTGGCGCGATGCATCCGCGAAACCCGTTGTTGACGCAATCTCGCAGACGAGTGGTATGGGGCCCGATGCCGCTATCGCGGCGCTCAATCGACTTGTGCCACTTCCGTGGGACGGATATTGCGTTGAGCAACTGAAGACTTTGATGCCGAAGTTTCCCGAGAGGCGATTCTTCCCAAAGACGCCGGAAGATTCAAAGTAAGTCGCTTGAGCTGTCGACGCACTACACGTCGAGATTTCGGACTTCTAGAGCGTGGTCCTCGATATAGGTACGCCGTTGCTGCACGTCTTCGCCCATGAGAATGCTGAAGAGACGGTCGGCTTCGCTGGCAGCATCGAGGGTGACCTTCAGCATCGTGCGTTGCTCCGGATCCATCGTGGTATCCCAGAGTTCCTCAGGGTTCATTTCACCGAGGCCCTTGAATCGCTTTACTTCGATGTTGCTCCGGCCGATACCTCGCAGTGACTCGAGGATCCCCGGAAGGTTGGCAACCTCAACTGTGCGGGCCTTGTCCGTTCCGGCGTCAACGACCCATGCGTGCCGCGTTGCGAGCATGTCGCCCGTTACGGTTTCTTCTTGAAGCGTGTTCCAGTCTTCAAGCCTCAGATCGAACTGCGCGATCTCCGATGCGATCCGTTCGATTTCGGCGTTCTCGTGGAGCTCACGCAGCGAAGCGATTGTGCTTCGATCGACACCATTCATGCCGATCACATCGTCCAGAACAAGAGACTTGGCCTCCACGAATGCCCTGGCTTCAATCTCATCCCAACACAGTCGATCGCCTGCAGTCCACGTGATTCGGAAGCGAGGGAGTCGTCCTTCGCCCTTTGGATCACTCTCACGGGCGTCCAGCAGTTCCTCGAATTTGATGCCACGCCGCGTCGAGATACTGACGAGTTCCACAAGTCGGCTCAAGCGGCTGACTAGGCGAGTTAGATCGTCGCCCGCAATTCGGTGCAGTTCCGTTTTGGTGTCATCTCCTCGGACGACAAATTCGCTGTGCGAAAGGGCCATATCGACGAGATGCGAAGTCATTTCCGATTCGTTCAGAACATAGACCACCTTCTTGCCACGGCTGATCTGATAGAGCGGTGGCTGCGCGATGTAGATCTTGCCCTGACGGACAAGTTCGGTCATCTGCCGGAAGAAGAATGTCAGCAGAAGCGTGCGGATGTGCGATCCGTCAACGTCGGCGTCGGTCATGATGATGATGCGACCGTAGCGCAGCTTCGAAATATCGAAGTCTTCGCCAATGCCGCATTGCAAAGCTTGAATGAGGATGCGGATTTCTTCGAATCCCAGCACCTTGTCAAGCCTCGCCTTTTCGACGTTGAGGATCTTGCCCTTGAGCGGCAGAATGGCCTGCGTGTCGTGGTCCCGTCCACCCTTGGCCGAACCACCGGCAGAGTCACCTTCGACGATGAACAATTCCGAGCGATCGACATCGTTGGTGACGCAGTCTGCGAGTTTCGATGGCATTCCCCCAGACTCAAGCGCGCCTTTTCGCTTGATGAGTTCGCGGGCCTTTCGAGCGGCCTCTCGTGCTTCCGCAGCGAGGATGGCTCGGTTGCACATTTTCTTGGCGTCCGCCGGATGCTCTTCGAGCCATCGACCGAGCGCATCATGAATGGCTCGACCTACGAAGGCTTCGACCTCGGGATTGAGGAGTTTTTCCTTCGTCTGGTTGTTGAACTGTGGATCCGGAATCTTGACCGAAAGGACGGTGGTCAGCCCCTCACGAAGATCATCGCCGGTGGGCGTGAGGTTCTTGATGAGGTTGTTTTTCTTGGCATATCCATTGATCGTTCGTGTGAGCGAGGTCCGGAATCCGGAAACATGCGTCCCTCCGTCCGGATTGACGATGTTGTTGCCGAAGGCAAGCAGGGTCTCGGTAGTCGAGTCGGTGTATTGAATCGCCATATCGAGCGAGAGGCCCGTCTCGACGTCCTCGCGGACGATTCGGATGATGGGACTGGCGGCCGAACGAGACTCGTTGATATAGGCGACGTAGCCCGCGATGCCGTCCTCATAGTGGAATACTTCTTCGCGAAGCCGTCCCGAACTGTCCACACGCTCGTCAACGAGGCGAATCGTGACGCCGGTATTGAGGTAGGCCAGTTCGCGGAGGCGATGTTCAAGTGTGTCCCAGCGGAAGACTGTGTCGACAAAGATCTCCGGGTCTGGCCTGAACGACACCGTGGTTCCGGATGATCGACCATCGACGGCGCTCGCGGGGCCGACTTCATGCAGCGGTTTGGCGACTTCGCCCCGCTCGAACGAAATCGAGTGAACGATGCCATCTTTAACAATCTCTACTTCGGTCCATTCCGAAAGTGCGTTGACGCACTTGACGCCAACGCCGTGCAGGCCGCCCGACACCTTGTAGGCGTTGCTATCGAACTTACCGCCAGCGTGCAGTTCGGTCATGATGACTTCAACCGCTGGGCGACCATCGATCGTCGGGTTGTCGCTCTTCATCGCGTCGATCGGCATGCCGCGACCGTCATCACTCACCGTGCAGGATCCATCGACGCCGACTCGCACTGTGACGATGCTTGCGTGGCCGACCATGACCTCGTCGATCGAGTTGTCGACGGCCTCATAGACAAGATGGTGCAGCGCGCTGAGACCAGTCCCGCCCACGTACATGCCGGGACGTTTGCGGACGGCTTCAAGCCCTTCGAGGACCTGAATCGACTCCGAGGTGTACTCGGTCGCGGCCTCGGCCGCACCTTGCTGCTGATTGCTGACTTCTGCCATTGGTGAACGCGCATTATACGTTCACGGGGCCCTGTGATGCCCGGCGAAACCGGGTTTCGGGGCTACGCCAAAGGGCCGCGGCGGGCCGTCACCATGAACCGCTGAAGGCTCTTTCCAGGGCACGCGGTGGGGGCCATTTCCTGATGCGTCGCTACCTTGGATCTGGCGATCCGATAGGTCCGCATCTGCTCGTCAAGGAACCGGAGAATGGCCCGCTTTTGGGCTTCATTGACGCCTTGCAAGTCATAGTTTCCGAGCACGACGATTCCCAGATTGCCCTGATTCTGCGCCCGCACATGCGCGCCCTGCCAACTGATCGGGCGACCTCCCCAGACGCGGCCCGCCGGATCGATCGCGAAGTGATAGCCAATGTCTCCGAACGGCTGTGGTCGGCGTCGCAGATGCGCCCGCCGGATCGATTCAAGGCGGCTGCTCGCGGCTGCCAGCGACGTCTCGGTGAAGGGCGACATGCCATCGTGATGGATCGTGATCCGGTGAATCGGAGTCATTCGGTCCATTCGGGTCGGAATCGGGGTGCCCTTGGCCCAGTTTCGGCGAGGCAGGACGCCTGCGATGCTGCCGCTTGGCAGGGGGGAGGGGCCGGGCGTTTCAGGCGTCGCGGGAGACTCCCAGATAGGCCCTGGCACCCGAGTCAGCCGTGTGTTCGAACTGGTTGCGCAGCCACCGAGCACCAGCAGGGTGCCACCAAGAAATGTCCGTCGAGTGGAGGAATCAGTCATGTGTGTCGTCAGAGGCGATCGCCGCCTACCGAGTCATCGGCATCCGGGGTCCGCCCGCTGGAGTATACGATTGATCTCCCTCCGGACCGCCCGTGAATTTCGATCGTCGCCCCGTTCTGACGCTCAATCTTCGGGAGCGTCGTGGTGGACCCGGCGACGGAATTCCTCGTTCAGCCGCGTAGTCTCCGCCCCGACCTGGCCCGACCCGATCACAGTTTTCCCGACGCGGCTGACGCCGATGATCTCAGCTGCTGTTCCGGTCAGGAACATTTCATCAGCCGCAAGCACTTCATCGAGTTCAATTCGCCGCTCCTCGACTTCGTATCTGAGGGCCGGGGCGATTTCGTCGATGACGAACTGTCGGGTGATTCCATGAAGAATTCCTGCTTCGGTGTGCGGCGTCATAATGCGCCCATCCTTGATCAGGAAGATGTTGTCGCCGGTGCACTCCGAGACTTCGCCGCTGCAGTTGATCATCAGGGCTTCAAGAACACCCTCGCGGATCGCTTCAACCTTCGCCAGAATGTTGTTGAGGTAATTGAGGCTCTTGATTCGTGGATCAAGGCATGCAATCGGGACACGGGGTCGGCTCGCGACGATGATCGGCATGCCCTCGACGTACATCGATTCGGGATACAGGCTGATAGTCGCCGCGATGATGAAAGCCTGCGGCGTGCCGCACGTAAATGGGTTGAGCCCAAGTGTGCCGATTCCTCGGGTATAGACCAAGCGGATATAGCCGTCACTGATGTCATTGGCCGCGACAGTTTCGCGAACTGCCTGCTCGATCTCGTCCAGTGAATAGGGTGGATCCAGATACAGCAATTTGGCGGACTGATGCATCCGCTCAAGGTGTGTTCGAAGCTTGAAGATGCGTCCGTCATAGACGCGAATGCCCTCGAAGCAGCCATCGCCATAGAGGAGTCCGTGGTCGAGGATGCAGACGGATGCCTCTTCAATAGGCAAGAGTTCGCCGTTGAGCCATACCTGTCCGGTGATGGGAAGCGATTCGCTGGTGAGAGGGCCTGCGCCTGAGAGCATCGACTGATCGGACATGAACTTACTAACTCCTCCTGGTGGAGCCACAGGGTAGCACGCACTGGGGCCTCGCGGCGAAACCCTGAAAACCCTTCTATTTAGGGACACGAGGCGCTTCGGAAGTATTGGCGGTGTCCTTTATCATGGCGGGCCATGAGCATTCAACGACGCCCCGAAGCTGATCCGTGTGATCCATCCGTGTTGACTGATGTCGCTGCGGGTCATCTGCGGCTGACTGCTGCCCAGTGCATGCGTCTGTATCAAGAGATGCCGCTTGCGGAACTTGGCCGATGGGCTGATGCCCGTTGCCGCACATTGCACGGCGATCACATTCGCACATACGTCATCGACCGAAATATCAATTACACCAACGTGTGTACGGCCAAATGCACTTTCTGCGCCTTTCGTCGAGATCTTGGTGCCGATGATGCCTACACGCTTGGAAGCGATGAGATTTGTACGAAGATCGAAGAGCT
>PVBE011051432.1_pt1 | contig 30021 bp, 26 predicted proteins | sample 1631181 | NCBI WGS metagenome assembly PVBE01 (sample SAMN08397723, study PRJNA350692) | Marine metagenome, whole genome shotgun sequencing project. | isolation source: water | place: Pacific Ocean | collected 2012-04
AGAGCCGCCGTGTAGGAGCTGCTTTAGCTGCGACACGCCAGGCTCGGCGACTTGCTCCCAATGCTGCTCCATGCGAGGGCCCATGCCGTTGCGCGGAGGACGGTCTGCCTCCTCACCTTCCCGTCCGAGGAATGGTGACTCCGCGAACCGCTCGCCACCTGCGGCTCTGGGCAGTGCTCATCGGGGATGAATCTGTCGCGGCTGAACCCGCTCCTACACGGAGGGTCTTACGGCCGGAGATCCGTACGACAGAGCCGCCGCGTAGGAGCTGCTTTAGCTGCGACACGCCAGGCTCGGTGACTTGCTCCCACTGCCGCTCCATGCGAGGGCCCATGCCGTTGCGCGGAGGACCGTCTGCCTCCTCACCTTCCCCTCCGAGGAGTGGTAGGCAGGCGGCAAGCTCGTTGCAGGGGAATGCCCAGTCGAGCATGGCGCGAAGGAGGGGTCGGATGAAACTGGCGCGGATGACGTGTGGTCTCTTGGCGGGAGTCGCGGCGCTACTCCTCGGCTGTGTCCGCAACACCTCCGGCATCCCCCACGGATACACCGTTTGGCGGGAAGAAGTCGCGCGCCTGTCCCAGCCCCATTCGCCTCTCGTCCCTAGCCCTGGCGGCCGACACATGGCCTGGATGGGATCGCGCGGCGGCAAGCAGTTCCTGGCCCACGATGGCGCGGAATCTCCGCTCTACGACTATGTCGGCGTGCCGCAGTTCTCGCCAAACGGCGCGCGGATCGCGTGTGCCGTCATGGACGCCGGCGAGTGGCACGTGGTAGTGGATGGTGAAGCGGGTCCGCCGGGCGACACGCTCTCCCTGGCCACATTCAGTCCAGACAGCAGCCACGTCGCGTACAGTCTCATCGACGGCAGCATGGCCTGGTATGTGGTCGATGGCGAGGAGCTGGAAGAGCACGACGGTGTGGACGATTTCGTGTTCAGCCCCGACAGCTCCCGTTACACCCACAGCATCTGGGACGATGGCCAGTGGGCGGTCGTGACTGATGGGGATGAAGGGCCGAGGTACGACTTCGTCAGTGACCTCGCCTTCACGCCCGATTCCAGCGCCTTTGTATACAAGGTGGAACGCGGGCTCGAGCGCTTCATGGTGGTTGACGGCGCCGCACAGCGGACGTTCGACTATGTGGGAGACGTGGTGTTCGCGCGACGCGGATCTCGACTTGCCTATATCGCGTATTCGGGACCGCATCAGATGATGGTCGTCGATGGGAAAGCCGGGCCGGCATTTCGCGTTGCGGACCACGCGCTCTTCAGCCCGGACGGGGCTCACGTCGCCTACATCGCATGGGACGGCGAGGGTGCTCGTGTTGTGTGGGACGGCGTTCCGGGTCCCCCCTACGCAGATGTCATCTCTGAAGGCATGACATTCAGCCCGGACAGCACCCACCTCGCCTACGTGGCGACCGGCCGCACCCACGACACGGTGGTGCTGGATGGCGAGGAAGGCGAGCCCTTCGATGAGGTCCATGCCGACACGATCGCGTTCTATCCCGACACCTCACGGCTCGTGTACGTCGCCAGACGCGGCAGCGCTCTCCACGTCTTCGATGATGGCCAGACCAGTCCCCCGTACCACATGGTTGGCGACATCGTCTTCAGCTCGGACGGGACACGCAGCATGTATACCGTCCGGATCGGCGAGAAACGCTACGTGGTGATCGATGGAGCGCTTGGCCTTGCGTACGAGGGTCTGGGGTACACCAATCCGATCTTCAGCGCCGACGGATCCAAGACCGCCTACGTGGCGCGCACCAGCGCTGGGTCCACGATCGTGATGGATGGCGTCGAGGAGGCCCTCTCCCTCGCCGGTATTTACCCTCTCATGTTCACGCCCGACGGCGAACGCGTTGTCTACCACGCGTGGGAGGATGGGTGGTACGCCAGGAAGCACTGCGTCGTGGTCGGCGCTCTCCGAGGCCAGTACTACGACTGGGTCGAGAGCATCGCCATCAGCCCCGACAGCCAACACGTTGCTCACCGCGCGCGCCGAGACGGCGCCGAGACGGTGGTCGTCGATGAGCTGCCCGGCGTCTGGTACGACTATGTCGTCGGCGAGGGTCTCGCGTTCTATGATGACGGGTGTCTCGAGTACCTCGCGGTAGAGGGCGATTCGGTTCAGCGGGTTAAGTACACCATCAAGCCGCCGCTGCCGGACGGCATCATCCCCGAGCTTCCGAATGAACCCATCCGCTGGTGACGCCCTCCGCGATCCCGAACTCACCGCAGCCTACGACCACCACTTCGCGCGTCTGTCCGCGCTCTACGCGGGTGAGCAGCTTGAGCATGTCTTCGTGCTGTGCGGGCTGTCGCTGGTCACCGAGGATCCTGGTCCCGGTGGGGAGGCATGGCTCGACGGCGCGCTCGACGAGGCCGCCCGGCACGTCGAGGCCGCGAAGGACCCGCTCGTCTTTCGGCCGCTGACGGTCACCTACAACCCGCGCGGCGTGCACTTCGTCGACCATCTCTTCGGCGCCGATTGCTTCCAGATGGATGACGGCTCGTGGCAGGCGCATTACGTCGACACCCCGATCGGCAAGCTGCCCTACCCCGATCTCGGCTCTGTTGATCAGTGGCAGGAGGCAAAGGCCGTCACTCGCGCTTTCATCGACGGCAACGTGCCCGGCGTTCTCTTCGGCCTGCCGACGCTGTCCAGCGCCCTCAACGTCGCGCTCAACCTCTACGGCCAGAGGATCATCCTCGCGATGCTAACCGACCCCGAGGCCGCCGCGCGCGATCTTCGGGTCATGAATGACGTGATCTGCGAGCTGCACCGCTGGTACCTCGACGCGCTCCCGCCGGCTCAACTTCAGTGCATCGTGCCGGCCCATCGCTGCCAGCCACCGGGATTCGGCCAGCTCTGCGGCTGCAGCACGCAGCTCCTCTCGCCGGGGCTCTACCGCGATTTCATCGCGCCGTTGGATGACGAGCTGCTCTCTCTCTACCCAGGCGGCGGCATGATCCATCTCTGCGGCGCCCACGCGCACCACATCCCCACCTGGCGGGAGATGAAGTCCTTGCGCGCCGTCCAGACCAATGATCGCGCGTCCGAGGATGTCGAGCAGTACTTCGAGGAGTTGCGCGAGGACCAGATTCTCTACGTCAGTGCCTTCGAGGGGGTGCCCATCGATCGCATCATGCGAGCCACCAGCGGCCGGCGCCTCGTGCTGCCGGGGGATTACCAGGATCCGCCTGCCGTGCTATAGCCACTCCACATCCACCTCGTCCCCGAACACCTCGAACTCCCGATCGCCCGTCACGACCTTCGCGCCAAGCTCCGCCGCCAGCGCCGCCGCGAAACAGTCGGCGTAGGCGATGGGGTGCGCCGCCTTGAAGCGGGCGGCGTTGACGGTTAGCCCAACATCAATCTCCACAACCTCGATCGGCAGCCTACCGATGAGAGCTAGGACATCGGGAACGGCCTCGTCGCCTCGGTCGCGGATTGTTCTGTAGAGCACCTCGCCGAGATTGACGACCGTCATTGAGGCTTTGGCTCGCCCTTGGTCACACTCAGAGAGGAGTTCCTGGACTCTCGGGCCGGACGGTTCAGCCCGGAGGTAGGCCAGCACCGCGAAGCTGTCGAGGACGTACTCCCTCATTTCTTCCTCGAGTTCCATGGAATCTTAGCCTCCTCGCGTTCGAGATCCTCGCGTCGGTCACGCAACAGCCCGGGAGTGCCGGGGCCCAGATGCGCAAACGCACCGTACCCAGCCTCGACGGGATCATCCGGCACGGGCTGTATGAGCACTCCGTCATCCAACCGCCTGGCCATGAGTCGCGCCCCCGGCTCAAGCCCCAGCTCCTTGCGCAGTTTGGCCGGAATCACCACTTGGCCTTTGGTGGACATCCTGATCATCTTCATCTGCCCCACCTCCTGAGTTTATCTTACCCATACTGAAGAAGTAAGTCAATATGAGTGGATATCTTACTATGCGTAGAATTGGTAAGACACTGGGCGACTTGGCTTACTTCGAGCCCGCGCCGAAGCCTAAGAGCTGGCCCTCGCGCCCGTCCCCCGCTCAATTAATTAGTGTCAGACAATAGTTTTACGCTTGTTATGGGTATCATAGCGCCGAGTATCTAGAAGAATAAACTAGTGTCTGACACTAATTAAATGTACGCCTGAGGCCTCGATACAGGCTCGCCTGCTGGAGGACCTCCCGTCCCCCCGACCGAACTCACCAGGCGCGCATCACGCACTCACTCCCGGAGGCCCATTTTGACCGAAGAGCGCTTGTTTGGCACCGACGGCATTCGTGGCATGGCTAATGAGCCACCGATGACGCCGGATGTGATCTACAACCTCGGCCGCGCCGCCGGCTACGTCTTCCGCCGCATCGGCACGGATTCGGTCCTCGTCGGGCGGGACAGCCGCCTGTCCGGCGACATGCTCGAGTGCGCGCTCGTGGCCGGGCTCTGCTCCGTTGGGACAACAGTCTGTCGCGTCGGCGTGGTGCCGACACCCGCCATCGCCCACCTCACGGGCGTCCTCTCCGCCCAACTCGGCGTCATGGTCTCGGCCTCTCACAACTCCTTCGAGGACAACGGCGTCAAGTTCTTCAAGGAAGACGCCACCAAGATCGACGATGAACTCGAGCGCGAGATCGAGCGCGTCTATTTCGAGGGCAGCCACAAGTCGCTCAACCCCACGGGAAGTGCCATCGGTCGCGTCGTCGAGCGCACCAATGTGGTCGATCGCTACCTGCAGCACGTCGAGCAGACCGTCCCCCGCGACTTCGATCTGTCCGGGCTGACGATCGTCGTCGACTGCGCCAACGGCGCGAGTTCGCAGACCTCGCCGCGGCTATTGTCTCGCCTCGGCGCGCAAGTGATCCCCATCAACGACACGCCCAGCGGCATCAACATCAACGAGGGCTCCGGGTCGCAGCACACGCAGCCACTCGCGCGTGCCGTCGCGGCCCACTTGGCCGATCTTGGCGTCGCCCATGATGGCGATGCCGACCGCGCGGTCTTCGTCGACGAGCGGGGGAATCGCCTCGACGGCGACCACATCCTCGCTATCTGCGCGCCCTACATGCAGGCCGCCGGCCGCCTGCATGGCGACACGGTCGTCACGACCGTCCTTGGCAACATCGGCCTCGATCTGACGCTGGGCAGGCACAACATCCAGGTCGCCCGCAGCAAGGTCGGCGATCGCTTCGTATGGGAGAGAATGCGCGAGACTGGGTCGATGCTGGGCGGTGAGCAAGCGGGTCACATCATCTTCGGCGAGTTCTCATCCACCGGAGATGGGCTCGTCACCGCGCTGCAGGTGCTTCAGGCCTTGATGGCCTCGGGCAAGCCGCTTTCAGAACTCGGGGCGGGCCTCGTCGTCGTCCCGCAAGTCACCCGCGACATCGTCGTGGATGCGAAGCCCTCGCTCGACGGGTTTCCCGACGTGACCTCCGCGGTCGAGGACGCCCAGACCGCCCTGGCCGATCGCGGCCGGGTGATACTGCGCTACTCCGGCACGGAGCCCCTGGCGCGAGTGATGGTGGAGGGCGAAGACGAGGCCTTCATCAACCAGGCCGCCGACCGAATCGAGGCCGCCATTCTCGCCTGCGTCCCGGGGCCTGGGCGGTAGTCTGCCGTCTGTAGGATTAACACAGAACGGTCTGCTCCCCTCGCGACCATGTTAGTCCCACACGGGCGCGAAGCTAGAAGACGACGAGGTAGACGACCACGTCGGCGATCAGGAGCAGCAGCGTCAGCCCGGCCATTGGCAGGGATTCGAGCGCGAGCCGGCCGCCGGTCGGCACCTCACGCGTCGCCTCGCTCCAGCCCATGCGATCGGCGAGGTGGACGTAGATCACCGAGTACATCAGCATCGACACCGGCGCCGAGACGATCATCCCGATCCCCAGCGCCAGCATTCCGAGCATGCTGATGAGGCCGGCAATGAGCATCGTCAGGAGCGTCCACCAGTAGCGCTTCTTGAGGAGTTTGGTGAGGTTCTCGCAGGCGTGGAAGATCCCGCGCTGCTGATCGGCGAGCGCCCAGATGATGCCCATGAGCGCGGGCATAAGCAGCATTGACGCGTAACTCGCTCCGGGGATGAAGCAGACCAGGATCCACATCAGCATGAGGACGCCGTACGATGACCACTGGCCGAAGCCCGACCACAGCCGGCGCCACGAGCCCGTGCCGGTGCGCGCGGCATCGATGTAGCACGCGGTGACGCCCAGATGAATCGGGTAGAGCACCCCCAGGTGCAGGATCGCGCAGGCGACGACGACCAGGATGCGCGAATCGAAGGGGGCGGTCGGCCACGAGTTCCAGGGCTTGATGAGGAAGACCAGCGCCGGCAGCGTCGCGACGCCAAGCACCAGCGCGATGTAGGCGACGTAGAGGCCGATGCTCCAGCCCATGTTGTTCTTGAACAGCTCCCACCCGTCGGTGAGAACGCTGCCGTAGTCGGGCTGAGGGTCGTCATCGACGTAGGTGGCCAGCGGCCCACCGACGAGCGGCGGCGGAGGTTCCACCGTCGTCAGGGAGGCGAGTTCGGGCACCGCCCCAGGTGAGAACCACGTATCACCACCCTCGGCGCAGGCCTGCCAACCCGACGGAAGCCGCCCCTGCGCCGCCCATTGGTGGAGTTCGCCCACGCCTGCCGGTCCGTAAACACGGCCGGCGGCGCTGACGTGCCAGCGCGTCGGGGGTGCGGATTCCGCCGGCTCGGGCGCCCCGACGTCAGCCGGGAGTTCCTCGTTGGCCCACTCAGACGCCGCCCCATGCTCTCTCTCGTCCATCAAGTCACCGTTGGTGCTATCGGTATTGTCGCGTTTGGGTTCTTCAACAGCTACGCGCCCGCCAATGTTGCGCGAGCGGGCGAGGCTACAATGCGGTTACTTTCTCGTTAAACGAGCGGGCACCTGTGGCAAGTAGTTAATAGGACCGATCCAAAGTCCGGGCGAGGGAGGTAGTGCGATGTTGACCAGAATGGCTCTGATGGCGCTGGTGACAATCGTGGCTGCGGTCGCTGTGGGGGGGGGGCGTCGGTATCCGGCTCGCGCATGGGCGCGGAGGCCGCGAATGAAGGCCTCGGCGACACCGACGGGAACACGCGGGCGTGGGACGAGCCCGGAACGCCCGTCCACGCGGAGCTTCTCGGCGACGGGCGAGGGGTCTGGCTCATGCCGGGAGCGTCCGACATCGCCGTCGCGGATGGGCGGGACGTCCGGTCGCTGAACCCGGGTTGCACCTATCGCGACGGGGTCTTCTACATCATGGAGGACGGCGTTCGCAAGCGCGTGTGGCTCTACGCGGTCGTGGCCGAGGAGAGGCCCAGCGTAGCTGTCGCTGAGTAGGACTCAGAAAACACAGACCGGGACGAGCAGCATCTTGAACGCAATCGAGATGCAGCCCGTCCCGGTATTGATTCTACGTGGCGTCAACCTGCTGACCAGCAGGCGACGTAAGCGATCATCCCTCCGCCGTCAGCGCCTGGGAGTCCACGATCGGCTCGACGAGATCAACCGCGCCCTCATCGGCCGCGGCAGCGTCATCCGCCGCCTCGTCGACGGGGGCGTCTAGGGCTTCCGCATCCACGGCGGATCCATCCGCGGCAGCCTCATCAGCCGTCGCATCGGCATCTGCGTCCACTGCTGCCTCGTCGGCCGTTTCGTCCGCTGCGGGGGCCTCGTCCGTTGTCTCGGCAGCCGGAGCCTCTTCAGGCGCATCGCCGGCGATGATGGCCTCCGTCTCGCCGATGATCGTCTGGACATCGCCTGACGCGCCGCCCAGCTTCTCGATCAGCGCCACGTACTTCCTGGCCTGGTCGAGTTCCACTTCTGCTCCGGCGACGTTGCCCATCTCCGCCTTGACCTTGGCAATCATCGCAAGCTCCATGGCGAGTGGGCCGATGTCAGCCGCAACGTTCGTGGCAGTCGACTGGTTGAGTTGCGACTGGGACTGCGCCGCCTCGAGGTCTCCGGTGAGCTGGTCGATCTGGCCCTTCAGCGACCCACAGTACAGGCCGAGACCCACGACGCTGGCCAACAGCACAACAATGATCAGCGCCAGGAGCAGACTCCCGCTACGCGAGGGAGTGATGGCGGGTTCGGGCTCGGTTTTGGGAGCCTCGGGCTCAGGCTTCTCCTCAGACGCCTCAGGCTCCGGATCAGGCTCGGGAGCTTCTTCCTTCTCCGCGGCTTGATCCTCGTCGGGCGTCAATAGGTCGTCGTCGTCTTCCAGCAGCTCATCAATGTGCTCTTCCGGCTCGTTATCAGGTGTCATGTGCGTTCCTCCTCTGTCAGCTACCAACACGCATCGCGGCCAGAACCACTTCGAGGGCGACCAGAACCTATCCTCCCTGTAGGAGGGGTTTCAACCCCGACGCCGTGGCGGTCGCGAGGAGCCATGGCGACGGCGTCGGGGTTGAAACCCCTCCTACAGTGGTCGATGTAGAGGCGCGCGTTGGTCTCGGAGGGAATGTCCGGGCATGCAAACACTCCTGATGATCGCCTGTCTGTCCGCCTCCGGCGCAATCGCCGATGATGACCTCGCCCCCAGCCTCGACTGGGTGCGGAGCGAGGGCTTCCGCATGGGCTACAACTACAAGGCCCCCCTCGACTGGTACGCGCGCGCGAAGGCCTGCGGGATGAACGGCATCATCAGCCGGCTTGAGATCGCCAACGATCCCAGCGGCGACGAGGAACTGCCCGAGAACGCGGGGGGCGACGCGCGGAGCTGCTGGGAGATGGTGCGGCCCTCCTCGCGGCTCGCCAAGCAGCATGGGCTGAGGTTTCTCTACATGCTGAATCTGGGCGGCTCGCGCGGGAATATCGATGACGGATACCGCGACAATCCTCGTCGATTCAACAACGGTCGGCTCTTCAGCCCCATCGATGAGATCTACTGGACGCGCGTGGTCGAGGATCGATTCCTGCGCGTCGCGGACATGCTCGACGGCGATGAGTACCAGATCGATGGCTTCCTGATCGACCCGGAGATGTATGCGGAGAACGGCGCCGTGCCGGCCGACATCGACTACGGCGACTACGCGCTGACCGAGTTCGCGGCGGCGAGCGGAGAGGCGTTGGAGTTCGAAGGTCTGACGATCCCCGAGCGCGCGAAACTCATCGACGACCGCGGACTGACGGAGGACCTCTACGATTTCGAATTCGAGCGTATCCGCGACCTCGCTATAGCGACCCGCGAGAAGCTTCAGGCAAGGGTGCCCGACGCCATCATGGGCACGTTCCTCTGGCACGATCACCTGTGGTTCAAGGCGGTAGTGGCGGGGTTGAGCACGCCGCGCGTGCCCTGCTTCGTGGGACCGGAATCGACCTACCCCGGATCGTATGATGACCAGTTCCTCGCGCACCGCGACAATATCCGCGAGCAGGCGGGCGTGCCGATCTTCTGCGTGCCAGGGCTGCGGCACGGTTACGAGGATGGGGACGCGCGTGAGGAGTTTCTGAAGGTGCTGCCGGGCAATCTCTACGCCCGCAGCACTGCGACCGAGGGGTATTGGTTCTGGGCGCTGACGCGACTCGGAGAGACGGATGAGGAGCGCAAGCCGTTCATCGATGTGCTGAGTCAGGTCAACGGCGAGCTGGACCGCTACGCCGCCGCGCCGACGACGTATGAATCGGCGCTCAAGCCGGCGCCGCTGCCCGTCGGTCGGCCGAGGAATCTGCAGGAACTCCTGGTCGGCGCGCGTGGGTGGTTTGCCATTCCCGACGATGCGCTGCCGGCGGATGATCCCGGACCGGCGGGCATGGGGCTTCGCGGGATGCACGCCTTCGCCATTCGCGCGGATGAGGGCGAATCGATGCGGCTGCGCGTGCAGAACGTGCGTCTCGGCACTTACACGGCGCCGACGGCTTGCACGTTCTACCGGCCCGACGGTTCGGCGCTCGCGCAGGTAGACGTGGCGCTGGGGACGAGAGCGACGCTCGAGCAGACGGCCGATCCGGGCGGCGTGTGGGTGGCGGGGATCACATCACACAACAACGCCTTCTGGATTCTCCCCGAGGCGCGCCGCTGCGTGATGGCGAGCGACGGCCCGTTTGGTCTGTGCAAGACGCGCGGCGGGGAGGATCTGAGCCGCTTCTTCTTCTACGTCCCGCGCGGAACCGACGGGTTTGAGATTGACATGATTAGCAGTCAGGCCGAAGCCGCGACGTTCAGCGTCTTTCGCCCCGACGGCGAGCGTATCTACCAGGAGCGCATCACCGAAACCACGCGCGAGTCCTTCGCTGCGGACGACGACGCGGGGAAGATCTGGTGGCTCGAGACATCAGACGTCGTCGAGGATCATGGGCTGGAGCTGCACGGCATCCCAAACCTCATCGCCGCGCGCGCGGATCAGCTCTTGGCGCCGAAGTTGTAGGGCCGGCCGCGAGCCAGAGCCGCCGTGTAGGAGCTGCTTTAGCTGCGACCCACCAGAGCTGATGACTCGCACCCAAAGCCGCTCCCGACGCATAGTCCCCGGGTCGAGGTCTCTCGCCACCTGCAGCCCTTGCGCTGCTCATCCGGGCAGAATCTGTCGCGGCTAAACCCGCTCCTACACGGCGGTCTCACATCCGTAAGCCAGAGCCGCCGTGTGGGGCGGCAACCTCCTTGCAGAGGCGGGTCGTGTTCGATCGCTGGACATGTGGAGGGACGAGAAATGTGCCCACGGCTTGGCGGCGACAGAGAGTTTCGCGAGACACCTGAGTATCTCCAGATCTTCCATCGCCCACTCGTGTATAGGGGCATCCAGGTCGCGTCAGCCGTCGTGCTCATCGCGGCTCTCCTGCATATCAACGGCGACCTTGTCTTCCTGCCAGGCGCCATTCTCTATCCCCTGCTGGCGCTGAGTCTTCTGGCCTCTGGGGCCACGTCCATCGTCAACGCCCGTGGCGAAGCATCCATGCGCAACGCCGAATCCACCTGGTCGCGCATATCCTCCGAAGGGCCAGTGAGCGGGCTGTCGGATCAAGGCCCAGCCGCCTTCCGCGCGGAGGGGGCCTGTTCGATTGGGGCCGGGCTGGGCTTCGGCGTGTGGTACCTCATGTCGCTCGTGGGCGCGGAAAGCACGGGCGTGAAGGCCGGCATCGGCGTTGCTGTCGCGGCCGCGATCGTCGTCTGGGTTTGGACGTGGTTCGCCTTCCCGACCTACGAGGACTGACTGGCGATCCGTGGCTCGCGGCCGTGAGGAGGAGCCTCCGTGTAGGAGCGGGTTCAGCCGCGACACGCCAGAGCTGATGACTTGCGCCAATGTCGCTCCCGGCGGCAGCCCTCGGCCGTGGCCGGTCGCCACGTGCGGCTCTGGGAGTGCTTATCGAGGATGAATCTGTCGCGGCTGAACCCGCTCCTACAGACGGCTCGACGAAAGGCAGAATGACATGGCTGAGGATGCGCGTGGGGATGCGCCAGGGCATCGCTCTCTGAGGGCGGGACGCGAATCGGTGGCTGGCGAGTGGTATGCGATCACCACCCGGGCCGCGGGTTTCGACTTGAGACGCGTCGGCAAGGAGATCATTGCCGTAGCCCAGGAGATCGAGACGGAGGGCTTCATCGATCTGTATTGCATCGTCGTTATGCCCGACCACTGTCATCTGTTGTTCGCGCTTCGCGACGGAGCGGACTTGGGAGGAGTGATGATGCGGTTCAAGGGTCGCGCGCCGCGCAGAGCCAACGAGACGCTGTCCCGCGAGGGCGTGCTCTGGCAACGCGCCTACTACGACCGACTGCTCCGATCCGAAGATGAGGCGCGCGCGCAGCATTGGTATCTCCTCGACAACCCCGTCAGACGTGGGCTCGCCGACACCGTAGATGCGTACCCGTGGACGCACTCCCGCCAGTTCGATGAATGACCGTTTCGCAAGCCTTCCGTTTGTAGGAGCGGGTTTAGCCGCGACAGATTCTGCCCGGATGAGTACGCCAAGAGCAGCGCCGGGCGCAAGTCACGAAGTCTGGCGAGTCGCGGCTGAACCCGCTCCTACAGACGGCTCGGCGAGCATCCCCTGGCTCGCCCCACGCGGAGACGCCCGGCCGTACCTTGGCGTTGTCTAGGGCGTATGAGGCGTGTAGGAGGGGGCCCCATGAAACTCATAGCGATGTGCTTGCTGGCCGCGCCGGCGGCGCTCGGCCAAGTCGGGCTCGACGGCCAGGACGAGATTCTCTGCGCTGAGAATCTGATCATCAACGGCGGCTTCGAGGAGGGCGAGGGCGACTGGCGCGCGTCGAGGGGCGCCGTCACGATTGATACCGACACCGTCTACAACGGGCGCGCGAGCCTGCGTCTTGACGCGCCGGTCTCGCCGGAGACCCAGATGGTCCACCCGCCCCGCATGGCCGTCGAGCCGGGCGTGACGTACCGTCTCCACTTCTTCCACAAGAGCGAGGCCGCTCACGTCGGCCCCTTGTGGCGCGTCTACCCCATCGAGCCGGGACGTCGCATGACCCGCGGCCGAGCGCTGTGGGAGACGTGTGACGGAGCCACCGACTGGGCGGGCTACTTCCGCGACTACATCTTCCCCTCCGATGTCGAGCAAGTTGAGATCATCTTCGCCGGCGGGACGTGGAATGAGGCGCTCGATCGCGATGGCACGTACTGGATCGATGACGTGGAGTTTGGGCCCGCTGACGAGATCGACTACGGCGCGCTCAGCCAGGTCGGTGACGCGTCTCTGATCACCAACGGCGGGTTCGAGTCCGGGTACGAGGGGGAGGCCTTCGGGTGGCTCATCACCCAGGCCATCGAGGGCGGCAGCGGCCGATTTGGCCCAACCGGCGCGTCGCTGCACGTGATGGAATCGGAGGTCGCCTGGGACACCGATTCATACGAGGGCGAGCGCTGCATCCGTGTTTCCTACACGGGAGACGACCAGCACCACGTCCGAGTCGGTCAACTGCTCTTCCCCGAGGAGGGCGTTGAATACGACCTGCGGTTCTGGGCGAAATCAGAGGGCCAAGCCGGTCGCGTCAACATGGCGGCCTTCGGGCGCGACGGCCGAACACCGGGCCTCGCCGGACAGGTCTTCGTGAGGGATGGCGAGTGGACGGAGTACGTGCTCCGATACACGCCGGACGAGAACACGCCCATCCCGTGTGGGCTGCGACTTGGCGTCGCGCAGGTCGGTCGGGGCACCCTCTGGGTCGATGAGATCGAGATGGTCCCGGCGGAGTAAATTCTCGGTGAGAGATGCGTCGTCCGTGCCTGCGGGTCTCCTGACCCGCTTCGTTCTCTCTGCTGTCCGGGCAGCGCGTCGGTGACGGCGCGGGTCAGGAGACCCGCAGGCACGGACGGCAAGAACCGAAGGGCCTACGGCAACATCTCATCCAACGCCTCAAGCCCGCCCTCGAGCAGATGCAGCCGGCCCTTCACGCTGACCGTCTCGCCGGCCGGGCATTCCCTCGGCCAGGGCGGATCGTTGTGCAGGCAGGGGATCCACCCGTTGCTCATCAGCGAGCGCCCGCCGTCGAACGCGAGCGCGATGACCTTGTCGCCATCCGCGCTGGTGGTGGCGATGAGCCCCGTGTCCGCCCGCTCGGGACAGACATACCAGCACCCCTCGAGCTTCGAGTGCGCCTTCGGGCCATCCTCGCCGACGCCGGTGATGATCCACGGGCCGCCGCGATCGGGATTCAGGACCTCGTGCGTCGTGTCGGCCAGCGCTAGCCAATCCCCCTCGTGGTGAATGTACGTGCGTTTGAGACTGCCCTCGCTGAACATTGGCGAACGCGTCTGCACCAGGCAGAACTGGGTGTGGAGGTTGGTGATCGCCGCGTCCGTGTCGTTTCTCACCCAGAACTCGAAGTCCACCCGCCCATCGACGGGGGTGACGATGCCGCCGAAGGCGATGTCGTTCGGCAGCTCGATCTCGTAACTGGCCGCGCCCGTGTCCTCATCGATGACCCAGTCAGGCAACCGCTCGACGCGCGTGACGGGTGGCATATCGCTCCGGACGTGATCGATGAAGAGCAACCCGAGGTTGCACCGGAGCGTCTCGGGAAAACGCATGGTCACTGATCCCGCGCCGTCCCACGGGAGTTCGATGACGACGCTCTGGTAGCTGATCTCTGACGGGTCGCGAACAACGCCCGAGAGCTTGGCGATGAGCGGGTCCGCTTGGCTCGTGGCGCAGACGCACGACAGCCCGAGCGCGATCGGAAGCATCTTCATTTGACGTCTCCTTGAGGTCCGAGCCAGGAAAACGGCGACGGACCGCGAACTCAGGTACTGGCTGTGTTATTGAGCCCGGCCCCATCGTCACGCGGGGCGTGGGGTAAGGTCAATTCGGCACTCGCCGCCGAAGTGCCTGCCGCTCGAGGAACAGCAGCAAGATGAGTCGCCCCTTGTCTGCCCACCCTCGGCCACCAAAACCCGAAGTCGCATGGAGTCCTCAGGTAGCCTATGGCCTACTCGTATAGAACGACGGGTCTTCAGGATCTGAATCCGGGCGATCACGTCTGCCGCATCTACTCGTCCGGCGACGAGTATTGGGCGGCCGTCGCGGCCTTCGCGCAGGCGGGGCTGGCGCGCAACGAGAGGGTCATTGTTGTCGTCACCGATGACTCTGACAGCGCTCCTGACGAGCTGCGGTCGCGGGACGTGGCCGTAGATGCCGCCGTTGACCTCGGCCAACTACTGATTCTCACCGCGGACCAGACATACATTGAGGGCGGCCACTTCGACCCGGAGCGGTCGCTGGGGCTATTGCGCGAGGCGACGGGGCAGGCGGTGGAGGATGGACACGCGGGTCTGCGGATCGCCGGCGAGCGGTCGCGGGATCACTCCAAGCTGCCGGGAATGGACGATTTCAGCGAGTATGAGTCGCGCGTGAACGAGGTCATGGCAGGCATTCCGTGCACGGCGCTGTGCATGCACGATCGCGAGGAATTGGACCCGACCACTCTCACCGACGGGATCTGCACTCACCCCAAGATCGCCATCGGCCCGGACGTTTACGAGAACCCCGGCTACATTCCCCCGGATGAGTTCCTGGGCCACACCACGACCAGCTCCCGCATCGACCGACAGCTGGGCGAGATGGTCCGTCAGGCCGAAGCCACGCAGAATCGCGCGCGGCTGGTCGATGGTCTTCGCAACATCCTCGATGTCGCTGATGAACTGCTCGCTAGCCCCGACGCGGATACGCTCTACCGTCGCGCGGTCGAATTGGGACGGGAGAAGCTGGGTGTCGAGCGGATGTCGATCTACATCCGCGACGGTGACGATGTCCGGGGCACGTATGGCACCACCGTCGAGGGTAAGGTGGTGTCTGAGAGCCATGTTGGCGGGTCGTACGATCTCTTCTGGCCCGATGGTCTGCCGCCGACGCCGCCCGACGGCCCGCGATGGATCCGGAAGATCCGGCAGGATGACGAGGGGGTCGAGGTCGGCAGCGACCAGCCTCAAGGCGTGTGGTACGTGATGACGCCCGTGTGGGCGCCGAGCGGCGCGCTGGGGGCCATCTACAACGACTGCGCCATCACCGGCTGCGAGTTGGACGAGACGCTCCAGGAACTCGTGTCGGTATACGCGTCGCTGCTCGGGCCGATCATCGAGCGAGCGAAGGCCGAGGACTCCGGCAGAGAGCGCGAGCGGTACCTCTAGTGTCTCGCCGAGATCTCGGCCGACCTGCTGAGCGCGCAGGATCTTGACGCGGCGTTGCCCATCGCGCTCGAGCGACTGCGCGAGGTCACCGACGTGGATCGTTGCCACCTCTTCGAGAACCACCTGGCTGCCGACGGAGTGCTGAGAGCGAGTCTCCGCTATGAGGCCATGGCGGAGGGAATCTCGTCGAAACTGGGCGAAGATGACGTGACGAACGTGCCTTGGGATCCCCAATACGAGCACTGGGCGAGGGCACTCTCGTTTGGCGAGCCCGTTCACGGCCCGGCCCCCGAAGTCCGCGCGATGGCGGGCGATGCGGAGATGGAGCCTGGGACCGGGACCCTCGCGATGCTGCCACTACACGTTGGTCAGCAGTGGCATGGGGTGTTGGCCTTCTCCACCGAAGACTCCGCCCGAGAATGGTCCCATCAGCAGATGCAGCTTCTGGGCACGGCGGCGGCGACAATCAGCGCCGCAATCGGGAGAGTGCAGGGCGACCGCGCCGTGCAGGAGGGGCTGCACCTCGAGCAGCAGATCGTCGACGCGATCCCCACGCCCGTCTTCTACAAGGACGCCGAGCGCCGCTACCTGGGCTCCAATCGCGCGTTCCAAGAAATCATGGGCCGATCGAAGGAAGACATCGAGGGGCGGACAGCGGCGGAGGTGACGCCCGATAAGAACACGATCGGCCATGATGAGGCCGACGATCGCGTGTTTGGGGGACCCTCGACGGAAGTCTACGAAACGCGCGTCCTGGCCGCGGATGGGACGAGCTTGGACATGGTGATCCACAAGGCGCCCTTCCGCAATGTCGACGGAAACGTCGCCGGCCTTGTGGGCATCGCGATGGACATCACCGAGCGGAAGGCCCAGGAGGCCGCCGTCGAGGAGAGCGAGCGGAAATACCGCGAGTTGGTCGAGAACGCCAACAGCATCATCTTGCGGCTCGACCCGGAGGGCCGAATCACGTTCTTCAACGAGTTCGCCCAGCAGTTCTTTGGCTACTCGGAGGATGAGATCCTCGGTCGCCACGTCGTCGGGAGCATCGCGCCCGAGATCGACAGCTCCGGGCGCGACTTGCGGGAGATGGTCGACGACGCCCTCGCCAATCCTGAGGAATACGGCACCAACGAGAACGAGAACATCACGAAGGACGGCAAGCGTGTCTTGGTCGCATGGAGGAACAAGCCGATTCTCAGCGAGGACGGCGAGTACGTCGGCATGACGGCAGTCGGAACTGACGTCACCGAGCAGCGCGCGGCCGAAGAGGATGCGCGGCTGTTCCGAGAGCTGGTCAACCAGTCGTTTGACGCCGTGTTCATCGTCGACGCGCCATCAGGCGTCTTGCTCGACTGCAACGATCGGGCGTCAATGGCGTTTGGCTACTCGCGCGAGGAGTTGCTCGAGATGGAGCTGCTGGATCTCGACGCAACCGTGGAAGTCGACTTCTCGTGGCAAGGCGGCGTGGAGATCCTGAAGGACTCGTCTGGCATTGTTCGCGAGACGGTGTATCGGCGCAAGGACGGGTCGACGCTCCCCGTTGAGGTCAGCCTTCGGCACATCACGTCTGATGCCCGCGACTATATCGTCGCCGTGGCGCGCGACGTCAGCGAGCGCAAGAAGCTCGAGCAACAACTCGCCCAAGCCGCGAAGATGGAGGCTGTTGGACAACTCGCCGGCGGCGTGGCCCATGACTTCAACAACATCCTCACCGGCATCAGCGGGTACACCGACTTCGTGCTGGCTAATCTGGCGCCCGATTCCACGGCCCATGAGGACCTCACCCACGTCCGCGGACTGGCCGACCGCGCGTCGTCACTGACGCGACAGCTTCTCGCGTTCAGCCGTCGCCAGACCATGGAACCGACGACGCTCCAGGTCAACATGCTCATCGAGAACCTGTTGAAGATGCTCGGGCGCCTCGTCGGCGAGGACATTCAGCTCGAGTTCAAGCCCGACGCGACGCTCGGAACGTGCCGTGCCGATCCCGCGCAGATCGAGCAGGTGGTCATCAACCTCGCCGTAAACGCGCGCGACGCGATGCCCGAGGGCGGCCGGCTGACGATCTCAGCGACCAACGCGTTTGTCGACCGCGAGCTGTCACCCGACGTCGGCCCCGGCGAATATGTCCTGATCAGCGTGCGAGACACGGGCCAGGGAATGGACGAGGACACCTCCTCGCGCATCTTCGAGCCGTTCTTCACCACCAAAGAGATCGGCAGCGGAACGGGCCTGGGCCTCGCCATGGTCTATGGGATCGTCGAGCAACACGGGGGGCATGTCGAGGTGGAGAGCGCCCTCGGCGAGGGATCGGTCTTCAGAGTCTACCTGGCGCGCTCGGATGGCGCCGACCCGGAGGTCGAGGAAGATGTCGATCCCGGAGGCCCCGGCCGCGGGACCATCCTGTTCGTTGAGGACGATGTGGAAATCCAGCCGATCATCCGGCGCATTCTCACCTCGCGAGGGTACGAGGTGCTGGTCGCCAGCTCGCCCAGCGAGGCGGAGGCTCTTTTCGACAAGCGGCAGGCTGACATCAGCTTGCTGCTCACCGACGTGGTAATGCCTGAGAGCACCGGCATGGCGCTCTACCAGACGCTGGCCCGCAAGCGCGCGGATCTCCGAGTACTGTACACGTCGGGATACACGCCGGAGGAAATCGCCAAACGCGGGGAGTTGGACGCGGACGCGCCGTTCCTGCAGAAGCCCTTCACCGGCGCGGAACTGGCGCGGAAGGTGCGAGGGTTGCTTGAGGAGTCTACCTAGTGTTGAACCCGCCGGTCTCCACCATCCCAACGCTCGCGTCGAGCCACATTCGGTAGAAGGTGTAGTAATCGACCCCGAGACCCTCGCTGAACGCCTCATCGAAGTCGCCCTTCTCGCGGGCGAGGGTCAGAAGCTGCAGAATCCCCTGCATGCCGATTTCGCTCTCGAGATACCGCGTCATCGCAAAGCCTTGCACGTACGCCGTGCTGGCCTGATCCTCGGCGTAGAATTCATCGTGCGTCACAAGCTCGGGCGCCGACAACTCCCTCTCCTGGGCAAGCACCTGGGCGATTCTGACATCGTTTTGGGCGAAATCGTCGGGGGCCAATAGCCCGCCACACCACATGGCCAATCCCTCGTTGAGCCACAGAGGCAGGCGAACGGCGCCCATGTATCGAGCCAGCATGCAGTGGCTGAACTCGTGCGCGACCGCGCCACGGAAGTACTCCGAGCCCGGCTCGGCCAGGCGCGAGCCGTCGGCGTCGCGCTCGCAGAAATAGAGCAGCCCGTTGCCCCCCGCGGCCCAGCCCCACGAGGTTGGCACCGCGCCGTCGTTCTCGGCCTGGTAAAACTCATTGAAGCGCGCGCCATCCCCAAACATGAAGACCGTCGTCTCGGCCAACGTCGCGCCATACAGCTCGCAGACGGCCCGATACGCTTCGGGCAGCGTGTAGATCACCGTGTCGGCCCACTCGCTCTCTTCCTCGTAGTAGACGCGGAAGATGACGTCCTTGCCGTCGTCGATCTCGTGCACGTTCGGGGGTGCGAGTTCCTTCAGCAGGCGGACCTTGGCGACCCACTCGGAGGCCGGCTTCCATCCGGGCCCGGGGGCGAAGTCTCCGATCTTCGCCATGTCCGCCTCGGTGACCCCATACCACGCGATGCGGCTCGCGGCATACCCGCGCGCGTACAGGAACTGCGGGCTGACCGGCTCGCCGGCTTTCTCCGCTTTGGTGATGTGCTTCGTGGCCTCCGAGATCACGTCGTCATACAGCCCGCGCTGCAGAGCCTCAAGCAGCTCGGGCATCACGTCGCTCACATCGGTCTCGGCGGCGTCCTGACCCACGCCCGCGATGGCCATCAGCGCGCATGCCACGACACCCGCCAGTCGCCTGAGCCGCTTCATAGCCCCTCCTCACGTCGGTACAATATGAGATTCGCGCCGAACGGGCGTTGATCCTGCCACGGCCGTAACCCAAAGCCGCCGTGTAGGAGCTGCTTTAGCAGGGAAACTCAACGAGTTTCCACGACGCGCCAGACTTGGTGACTTGCTCCCGGTGCTGCTCTTGGCGCCCGGGCTACGACCGTGGCCGGTTGCCGCTTGCGGGCTTGGGAGTGCTCATCCGGGGTGGATCTGTCGCGGCTGAACCCGCTCCTACACGACGGTCTTGTATCCGTGAGCCAAAGCCGCCGTGTAGGAGCTGCTTTAGCAGGGAAACTCAACGAGTTTCCACGACGCGCCAGGCTTGGTGACTTGCTCCCGGTGCTGCTCTTGGCGCCAACCTCGGCCTTGGGCGCGCTCATCCGGGGTGGGTCTGTCGCAACTGGCGACACCCCAAGGCCGTGAGGCAAGCTCTAACCGGCGATCGCGCGCCGGAACTCCTCGATCTTCGCCGGGTCCATCGGCGCGATGTTCGGACCCCAGTAGATCGAGTTGAGCACCCCAAGCGCCGCCTCGCGACCGCGCGCGGCCTCGTAGGCGTGGAGGTACTCGTAGTCCTCCATGCTGTCGCGGAAACGCTCGAGCCGGACGGATGCGGCGGGGCCGCTGACGCCAAACGCCTCGCCCGGATAGCACAGCGTTCCGTCGCCCGCGGGAAGCCCCTCCCGGAACGTGATCGGTCCGCCCTCCGGCGCGGTCGCGTAGGCGTTCAGTGCCCAGTAGAGAAACCCTGTCCCGCCCTCTTTCCAGACGCGCCACATCACCGCCCGATGCTTCAGCCCCGTCATCGTCAGGAACAGATTCGGATGCGGCTCGCCCGGCCCCATGCAGACGTAGCTCCACCACTCCTCGCCCTCGCCCAGCAGCGATTGGATGTGCGCCGCGTAACTCTCGTCGCCGGCCGTCGCCCACGTGCTCATGCAGAAGATCTGCGTCGCGCCCTTCAGGTGCTTCGTCGCGACCGCGTCCAACGCATCCGGCCCGCCCGCGCCGTCGATGCCACAGTAGTACGTGGTCAGGATCCGCGCCTCGGGGTCGATCGCATGGATCTGCTCTGCCATCTCGCGGACCTTCGCGTACTGCTCCTCGGTGTTCGGCTCATCCCAGAGATAGAAATAGCCCCGATCGAGCAGGCCTTCCTCGCGCAGATGCGTCAGCGTTCGGCGGAGCTCGTCCTCGTCGCCATCCTCGGGATACGGAATTGCGAACGCGCTCAGACGCGGGTCGGTCAGGACGTCATCCGCGCGCGCATCGCCGATGGGCCATGGACTCGGGTACGCGAAATGCTGCATCGCCCCGCCCCAGTGGCAGAAGTACGGGCTGATGCGGTAGTCGATCAGGAACTCGCACCACTCCGAGAGTTTCGCCTCCCACTCAGGCCCAGGCACCAGTTCATGTGGGGGCTCGCGAAACGCGGCGTCGCTCACGCCAAACACTGCGGGTATTGATGGCGTCACGGGCAACTCGAAGTCCCACACGGTCAGCGCAACCGGCACGCGTAGCGTCTGCCCATCAGCCTCGATCGTGACCTCGCCGGACGTCTCCCCCTCCTCCGCGTCGCGCCCCGCGATGACGGTCAGCCAGATGATCTCGGCGCCTCCCGCGTCGATGCTGATCTCGTCCACGGGTACCAGCGCGTCGGGCACGCCCTCCACATCCACGACCCGCCTGAGCGACGCCCCCGGCAGGCCGCTCACGCGCAGCCGAGCCGAGCCGATGTCGCGGTCTGACCGCAGCACGATCTGCGCGCTCTCGGCCTCGCCCTTGGCGGCTGAGATCACGACATCCGTCGCGATCGGCACCTCCGCGTCGCGCGCTACCACGTCCGTCGAGTGCGCGACGCCCACGCTGATGTCAGCCAAGCCGATGCCCCCTCGCGAGACCGCCGCGACGATGATGATGGATGTGATCGGCCTCATGCGTTGCTCCTCTTGCGAACGGCGTCGCGGCTGAACCCGCTCCTACACGGCAGTCTTGTATCCGTGAGCCAAAGCCGCCGTGTAGGAGCTGCTTTAGCCGCGACGCGCCAAGCTGGGGGACTCGCGCCCGATGCTGCTTATTGCGCCTTGCCTGGCCGTTCCCACGGCGCGCGGATCTTCACCCGCAACCCAATCGCCAGGCACAGGCCGAACACGATGCCGGGGAGCTGGACCGCGAACAGCGCCGCGATCCAGGCCCACGCTGACTGGGGTGCAATCGAGGGGCGGAGCGCCAGCGACTGCGCAACCATGGCGAGCGCCACCGCGCTACCTGTCTGGATCACCAAGCCCACAACTGGCAACCTCCAGATCAACCCCTTCGATGTCCGCGCGGCCCATGCCATCACCAGGCCGATGATGGCGGCCCCGCCCGCATGGACCCCGTCCTCCAGCAGCTTCGCCGCGAGCACATCGAGTCCTGAATACGTAACCAGATCAAGGAGCATCAAGAGCGGACCCGTCGCGGCCATGCCGACTGCCCAGCGCAGAGCCCGAGGATGTCGACGGAGCGCATAGTCCCCCACCACGGCGCCGAGAAGCAAAATGATGTCGCGGCCCGGTGACAGCGGCGGCACGAACGGTCGAAGCCCGGGGACAGGCAAGGCATAGATGGTCAGGCCAAGCGCCGCCATGCTGAGCACCGGGCTGGTCAGGGCCAGCGGGAACAGGACCAGCACGCACAGCGGACGCCGGTCCCAATCGTCGTCGACCGGAGCCGACATCGGCGACGGGGGTGGTTCGAGTTTCGGGTCCGTGGGGTATGCCTGGGTTTCCGTGTCCATTCTTCCGTTCAGCGGCCTTGGCCCCCTTGGATCGACGTTCGGCTGGCCTTCCACTCCTCGAGGAGGTCTTCGCTGTCGATACCCCAGCCAAACGTCAGCGCGGCGTCGACGTCGCCGTGCTGCTTCAGCAGCTTCACGAACTGCGGGACGCCCTGCGGCCCCATCCGCCCGATCAGCGCTTCCGTCATCCCACTCGCCTGGGCGTAGGCGTCGGTGGCGATCGCCGGGTCGTAGTAGGTGAAGGGGTCGTTGAGCACGCCGAGGTCGAGGGCGCGTGAGCCGAGCCAGTTGATCGGCCGGCGACCGGCCCACCGGAGGACTGCTTGGTCTCCCGCCCAGTACGCCAGCCCTTCGTCGAGCCACTTGTCGAGCGGGCCAACCTGCTGACGGAGCAGCAGGTGTGTCCACTCGTGACAGGTCAGCCCGGCCATCTCCGCTGGGTGCTGCGAGGTGGACGGCGTGCCGTCCGAAAACGTGCGACACAGCAGGACACACCCCGAGGTCGCGGTGCCTGCTTGCCAGGAGCGGGGCTGTGTCCCGCCCAAGGCCGTGAAAGCCCGCTCAAACGGTCCCCAGTTGTTGAACAGGTACACGTGGACCGGACCCATGCGCACCCCAAACAGGCGCTCGAGAAACTCGAATGACAGCCGCTGGTGTTCGCCCATCGCCTCCGTCCAAGGGGCGAGCTGGTCGTAGTGCAGATAGTACAGAAGCCGGCCATCGGAGCCATAGATCGGCTCGGGGTGCTCGGGTAGGGGCGCTGTCGCGTCGGCGAGCATTTCCCTGTATGCTCTGGCGTTCGGCCAGCCGGGCCATGGACCGTAGGATCCTGCCGACGCCATGTCAGACAGAGCGGCCCTGAAGTCGCCCATCTGCACGTGCCCAAACCCTCGGAAGTAGAGACACTCTTCGCGCCTCTCGTCCCCCGCGTCGAGGGCGAGGGTGGTGCGGTCGATAATGGCAGGCCAATCCTCGGCGGCTACGAGCGAGGCGATCTCCCGCGCGAACGGCGACGCGCGGGAGATGAACGCCCAAACGAAGACTCCAGTATAGGCCACCACGCACGCGCAAACGCCGCACGCGATGGTGATGTTCTGGCGTCTCTTCCACTGCGCTGGGCTCAACGCCAATGCCTGACCACCTCTCTGTCGACCACACGCGGGCGACACTCAGACAGACGTGTTGAACGCCGGCAAGCCTCGCCTCTCCACTACGGATGCAGCACGTACGGCTGCGTCGAGACGGTCAGTCGCAGGCCGTCGACGAGGAAGACCATCTCCCCGTATGCTGCAGTGTACTTGCCATCCTTGCGCTCGATGTCGACCTCCGCCGCGCCGTCGGCAAGGGTGAGGTCGGACGCCTCCCACTCGGCGTCGCGGAAGTCGCGCTTGTCCTGGCGGGCGACCCAGACTCTGACCTCATCCGGCACGGGCTCGGCGGTCATCTCAAGCACGGCGCTGTCGGCGTCCTCAGTCCATTGCCATTGGGGGACCGGCATCGGCTTGTCCTCCGCCAGGAGCCGGTAGAATCCGCCCATTGATCCGAGCACGCGCATCAGATCATCAAGCCCGTGGCCCGAGTTCGGCGCGATGAGCAGCAGCCTCGGATTCGGCAGCCCTCGGTAGTACTGGTTCACCGCGTCGATCGGCCAGTACGGATCATTCGAGCCGAGAATCACGAGTTTGGGCATCGTGAGCTTATCGCGATAGCTGTAAGGGTCGACGATCCATCCGAGCCGGTAGCCGCGCTCGGTGTCCATCAGGCTTTGGATGCCTTTGTCGGTGTAATCGTGGATCATGGGCGAGTAGTCGCCCCAGAAATCGCGCTGGTGGCCGATCTGGACCGGCATGTTCAGGATGTCAAAGACCATCGGCGCGATCCCCACGCAGCGCTCGGGCGCGACGATGCCGGTCATGTAAGTCGTCCAACCGCGCTTGCTCGCGCCAAAGACCATGTAGCCGCTGACCTTCGCCTCCAACTGCTCCTCGCTGAAGGCATCGAGCGCATCCATCGCCCGCACGGTGGCCTTCGTCATCGGGAAGTTCAGGATCCAATCCTCGTCGCCCGTCTCCATGTACTTCATCCACGTGTAGGAGATCAGCGCATCTTCCTTGAGGCCATCAAACAGCGGCTGTTTGGGAATGTGATACAGCACCGCGATGCGCGTGCCGAGCATGTTCGCGACGGTGAGGCCGATGGTCTGGCTTTCATCGTCCGCGCCGCCGCCGGTGATCATCAGCGGCATCATGTCGGTGTATTTGAGGTTGCGCGGCTCGTATATCTGGATCTGGTGCTCCCACGTGATCCCCTGCCAGACTTGCGAGACCATGGACAGATCGTAGACCTTGCCCGGGCCGACCTCCGTCGTGCCGTTGAGTTCCCACGTGAAGGCATCGTCGGGCTTCTCGACGTAACTGAACAGGTCGGCGGAGGCGCAACACGCGATGAGCGCGAATCCGAGCGACGTACATGCTATCCGGACAAAGGCGAGCTTCATTAAGGGCTCCTTTTGCGCGTGGGTGAGAGTCGGGCATCCTGTAGGAGGGGTTTCAACCCCGACACGCCGTGCCGTCTGTGCCTGCGGGTCTCCTGACCCGCTCCGTTCGGTTGCGCGATCCGTACGGATAACGAAGCGGGTCAGGAGACCCGCAGGCACGGGATCGGGACGCATAGCGATCGTGTCGGGGTTGAGACCCCTCCTACAGGATGCCAGCTTAACAGAAATCTCGGCGCGTCCCTATATGTTTAAGGTGCAGCCGCGCGGCAAGATCCGTGCAGATATCCAGTGAGGGGTGATGGCGTGTTGCGCTACTGGATGATTGGGCTTGTGGTCGTGGTGGCTGGTTGCCGGCCCGCGCAGGGGCTGTTCGCGGGCGATCGCGTCGTGGAGACCCAGGGCGAGCCGCTCGACTGCGCGGCGGAGCCTGTCGCCGACGCAGCGCCGGCTGTCGTCGCCGACGCGGCGAGTCCTGAGCCCGCCCCCCCGGTCGTCAGAAAGGCCGAGACGCCCGCGCCGGTTGACACCTCAACGCCCGGATCGAAGCCGACGGCAGCGAAGGGCACTAACGACGTCGATGAGATTCCCCCCGAGACGCAGACGGTCGCGGCTCTCCCAACCGGGCCTGTTGAGAAGCAGAGCCGTAGCGTCGCGGTGAACGGGCGCGCGGTCAGCGTCCGCGTCCTGCGCGTGCCGCTCGGCTCGTTCAAGCTCCGGGTCGGCCTCGCGCGCGGTCGCGTGGGCTGCACGGAATCGCTGAAAGACATCGCCCAGCGCCACAACGCCGAAGCCGCGATCAATGGCAGCTTCTTCGACGCCTACTCCAACGATACGGTCAAGAATCCCTACGGTCACCTCGCGACCGGCGGGCAAGTCATCCATATCGCCGACCACCCCGCGACGCTGGGCTACTGGGCCGACGGCACGGCCGCGATTGGCGCGGTGAAGTACAAGGTCCAGGGCAAGCTTGACGGCGACGGAGGCTGGCGCGGCCGGTGGTATGCCTATGGGATGAACGATTACCCCATCAACCAGACCCTCGCGCAGCTCTACACGCCGCGCTGGGCTCTCGGCGATACTCCCGGCGACGGCATCCAGGTCGTGGTCCGCAACGGCAAGGTCGTCAGCAAATCCGCCGGCACCCACGCCATCCCTAACGATGGATACATCATCTACCTCCGCGGCAAGGAGAAGTACCTGGCCGATCGGTTCAAGCCCGGTCAGAAGTGCGCCTACAGCATCACCGCCGAATCATCCGACGCCGACCACAAGTGGGCGGAGGTGCAGGAGGCCATCGGCTGCGGGCCGCTCTTGGTCCGAAACGGCGAGGTCACCATGAATCCGGAGGCCGAGGGCTTCCGCGACCCGAAAATCCTCTCCGGCACGGGCAGTCGCAGCGCCGTCGGCGTCACTGACGATGGATATCTTCTGATGGCGACGTGCAGCGGCGTGACGGTGAAGCAACTCGCGGGGATCATGAAGGCCGTCGGCGCGCATGACGCCATGAACCTCGACGGCGGCGCGTCGAGTTGCCTCTACTACAAGGGCAGCTATCTCGTCAGTCCCGGCCGCAACATATCCAACGCGCTCCTCGTGGTGGCGAGGGAGTAGACCGGAAATCCGTAAGACAGAGCCGCCGTGTAGGAGCTGCTTTAGCTGCGACACGCCAGAGGCGATGACTTGCTCCCAGGGTTGCTCCTTACACGATCCACGGCCGTGGTCTGCCGCCACTTGCGGCTTTGGGAGTGCTCATCCGGGCTTGACTTGTCGCGGCTGAACCCGCTCCTACACGGAGGGTCTTGCGGCCGTGAGACAGAGCCGCCGTTCGTACCGTGCCTGCGGGTCGCCTGACCCGCACGCCCGACCCCGGAGTTCACGTGCGGGTCAGGCGACCCGCAGGCACGGACAGCAAAGGCAACGACCCACTGGGAGGAACCCGATTTGCCGACGACTGGAGAAGCGCTTGCCGATCAGTTCGATCGCTGTTGGGAGATGCTACGTAGCTCCGCGCGCAGGATATCGCCCGACCGGTGGCGTAAGGATGACAATGCGAAGCTGAACCCCGCGCGCTGGGCGCTGCACGCCGTCGAGGCCGCCGAGTGGTACGAGCGCGACGATCCCGATGGCTTTCCGTGGGGCAAGCGGTTCGGCGATTGGGAACGCGGCTCGGCCGACCAGCTTCCCACGCAGGATGAACTGATCGCCTACATCGACGAGGTTGCAGCAACGCTGGGAGCCCACCTGAGGGCATCAACCGATGAGGACCTCGCCGCGGCGTCGCCATACCCGTGGACGGGGGAGACGAACATCGGCCGATGGGTCTACACGTTGCGCCACACGACGTTCCATGCGGGTGAGGTCGACATGATCCTGCGCATGGAACTGGGCCCAGACGAAGAGGGCCCGTGGAGCTGAGCCGACTGTAGGAGGGGTTTCAACCCCGACGCCGTTGACGCGCATTGTCCGAACGACAAACGGCGTCGGGGTTAAAACCCCTCCTACAAAGACGCTACTCAATCCGTTGATTTGGGGGGATGAGCCATTCCGATTCAAGTAACCTGTCCGGAGTGCGCCAAACAATACGACGTGCCTGACGACCGGGCCGGCCAGACCGGGCGTTGCACGTGCGGGGCGACGATGACCGTGCCCGGCACGCCCGTCTCGGTGCCGCCGCCACCTGCTGCGCCTCCGCCCACCGCGGTCGCGCCACCGCCTCCTCCACAGGATGACATGATGGTGGCGGAGGACGATGAGTACTACGATCCCGCGGTGGATCCCGGCACGGTGGACGACCTCGCGCCGGAGGAGTTCGAGTGCCCCCACTGCCGGGAGATGACTCACGAGGGCCCGACGTGCGAGTGGTGCCACGCCTCGCTGGACGGCCCGCCAACCGCTCCCGCGATTCCCGGCGCTCCACCGCCTCCGCCCGTCCAGGCGGGCATCCAGGCGCCACCACCGTCTCCGATGGCGGCAGCTATAGGCGTGGCGCCGTCAAGTACGGTCGATCGGGCGCGCATCCAACGGATCGACCCGCTCTCATTCATCAAGAACGCGGGCGTTCTGGTGGTAGTGTCGTGCCTAATCAGCTACGGCCTGACGTTCCTGCTGGGTCTGATGTTCGGCGGTTCCAACCCCATGAACGCCGGCATGCCGCCCGGCATGCTGCCCGCCATGTCAGCCGGGATGATGTTCGGACTCCAGGTGATCGCTGGAGTCGTCGGATGACTGATCGGCGTCATTGTCTGCGTGCTGATCTTCAACTTCGTCGCGGGCCGAGGCCAGGGCTTCCCGATCTCCTTCCGCCATTCAGTCCCATGGCGGAGCGGATCGCGCGAACTCGTCGTCGTCACGCCCTTCTCCGCGCTGAAGATGGGCGCGGTCATCGGCGCGGTGCTGGGCCTGCTGGGCGGGGTGTTCATGTTCATCATGTTTGGAGCGTTGGCGGGCGCCGTCGCGGCAGCCGGCGGCGGCATGCCGGATAGCAGTCCCTATACCCAGCCGACGATCATCCTCTACATGTTATTGCTCTACCCGTTGGCGATGGGTGGCGGCGGCGCGATCAGCGCGCTGCTCTACAACGCGCTCGCCTCGTCCTGGGGCGGAATCAAGTTCGAAACCACGCAGGCCCGCTAGGAGGGTGACATCCATGGCAAGCAGCATCGAGCGAAGACCTGAGATCCGCGGAGTCGGCGTCCTGCAAGTCGGATACATGGGCGCCGTTGGCGGGTTGCTCATGGCGATCGTCTTCGGCGCCATCATGGCCATCGTGGTGGTCGCGACCGGGGCCGCCGGCAGTGGCGCCCCAGTCGGTCAGTCACTGGCAGGCGGCGCGATCGGCTTCGCCTGCATGGCGTTGATGTACCCCGTGTTCGGATTCATAGGCGGGTGCATCTACGGTCTGCTATACAACCTGGCCGGCGCGATCACGGGCGGGCTTGAGGTCGAGGTGAGGTAGTCGCGCCAATCGCGTTTGCGCTTTCATCTGCCCAATCACTGTAGGAGGGGTTTTAACCCCGACGCCGTCTCGTGTTCCGCCATCCGTCCGTGCCTGTGGGTCGCCTGACCCGCACGCCCAGACGGCAAAGGCGTCGTGGAAACTCGCGGAGTTTCCCTGTTGAAACCCCTCCTACAGGGAGCTGCCGCGCACCCGATGACGGTTGACGTTATGGCGTCATAACGCTACACTCCCACCGAACCAATATGAGCATCATTGCAGTAGCCAACCAGAAGGGCGGAGTGGGGAAGACCACGACCGCCATCAACCTGGGCGCGGCGCTCATCGAGCGCGGGCGGCGCGTGCTGATCGTTGACTTTGACCCCCAAGCCAGCGCGACCACGGCTCTAGGCATCGATCCCGAGGGACTCGAGACGTGCATCACTCATGTCATGCGCGCTGGGATCGATGACAAGCCCGCGCCGGCCATTGCTGACATCGTCACCACCGTCGCCGGCATGGACCTCGCGCCGTCTGATATCTCGCTGAGCGCCATAGAGGCGGACCTGCTGACGGCACTCGGCGGCGAGGCGATCCTGCGGCAGATCCTCGCTCCGATCTCCGATGAGTACGATTACGTGCTCGTCGACTGCTTGCCGGGCCTGGGTCTGTTGGCCATCAATGCGCTGACGGCCGCGGACCAGGTCCTCGTCCCGGTGCAGGCGGAGTATCTGCCGATGAAGGGTCTGCGGCTGCTGCTGCAGACGGTCGCCAAGGTGCGGGCGAAACTCAACCCCAACCTCGAGGTCGCGGGGATCCTGCTGACACTGGTGGAGATGCACACGCTGCACTGCCGCGAGGTCTGCGAGCACGTGCGGAGCGTGTTCGAGGGACGCGTGCGGGTCTTCGATACCTACATAAAGAAGACGGTGCGTCTCAAGGAGACGGCCGTCTCAGGCGAGAGCATCCTCACGTACGCGCCGAAACACGACGCGGCGGATGCGTACCGGGCGCTGGCGGCGGAGTTGGAGGGCTGACGACGGGCGCAAAGAGCGGCATTGCGCGCAAGTTGTCGCGTCTGGCGAGTCGCAGCTAAAGCAGCCCCTACACGACGGCTCCGCCTCACGGACGTAGATCCGACCTGTAGGAGCGGGTTCAGCCGCGACACGTTCAACCTCGATGAGCACTGCCAAAGCCGCAAGTGGCGATCGACCGAGGGCTAGCGCAGAGAGCAGCATTGGGTGCAAGTCACCGGCTCTGGCGCGTCGCAGCTAAAGCAGCTCCTACACGACGGCTCCGCCTCACGGACGTAGATCCGACCTGTAGGAGCGGGTTCAGCCG
>PVBE012190025.1_pt1 | contig 30021 bp, 28 predicted proteins | sample 1631181 | NCBI WGS metagenome assembly PVBE01 (sample SAMN08397723, study PRJNA350692) | Marine metagenome, whole genome shotgun sequencing project. | isolation source: water | place: Pacific Ocean | collected 2012-04
ACGAGGTGAGGAATCGGCTCAAGCTCGAAACACGTTGTTTTTGAATCAGTTGTATGAATGAGGCTGACTCCGGTGGAGATTCATCGCCGCCCTCGGAATGACAGATTGGGGCATTTCAGACCCCTCAGAATCGTTTTTCCGAAACCTGTTAGTGGCGCGGGGCCTCTTTCCCGCCCCCGACCTGGAGCCGGAGGGTGGCCCGCTTGAACGCTTCCATGGCGCGGTCCGGGTCAACGCCTTCACCCCGTTTCGACAACTGCTCGAGCGCCCTTTGGCGGGCGGACTCGGCGCGGGCGACGTCGATCTCCTCCACTTTCTCCGCCGTCTCGGCCAGGATGGTGACCTTCTCCGGCCCGACTTCGGCGTATCCCCAGGCGATGGCCAAATCGGTCGTCCGGCCGCCGGCCCGGTAGGACACCCGCCCGATGGTCAGCGTCGTGAGCATGGGGGTGTGGCCCGGAAGGACACCGAACTCGCCCAGCGCGCCGGGCGCGTTCACGCTGTCCACGTCCTCGCTGACGACGACGCGCTCGGGAGTGACGATCTCCAGGTGGATCTTTTCGTGCCATTCCGCCACGTTCATCTCCGTTCGGCCTTATTTCCCACCGGCCGGTGAGAAGGACCTTTTCGGGCGATCAGCCGGCCCTCAGCGTCTCCGCCTTCTTCACCGCCTCGTCGAGGTTGCCGACCATGTAGAACGCCTGCTCGGGAAGGTGGTCGAGCTTTCCTGCGACCAGATCCTTGAAGCCCGAGATGGTCTCCTTGACGGAGACGTATTTGCCCGGCGTGCCCGTAAAGGCCTCGGCGATGTGGAAGGGCTGGGAGAAGAACCGCTGAATCTTCCGCGCCCGGGCGACGATGACCTTATCTTCCTCGGAAAGCTCGTCCATGCCGAGAATCGCGATGATGTCCTGAAGGTCTTTGTAGCGTTGAAGGACCAACTGGACGCGTCGGGCCACCCCGTAGTGCTCTTCCCCGATGATCCGCGGGTCGAGGATCCGCGAAGTGGAGTCCAGCGGGTCCACGGCGGGGTAGATCCCCAACTCGGCGATCTGCCGGGAGAGAACGGTCGTCGCGTCCAGGTGGGCGAAGGCCGTTGCCGGGGCGGGGTCGGTCAGGTCGTCGGCCGGGACGTAAATGGCCTGGACCGACGTCACCGAGCCCTTTTTCGTCGAGGTGATCCGCTCCTGAAGGTCGCCCATCTCGGTGGCCAGCGTCGGCTGATAGCCGACGGCGGAGGGCATGCGGCCGAGGAGCGCCGACACCTCGGACCCCGCCTGGGTGAAGCGGAAAATGTTGTCGATAAAGAGCAGCGTGTCCAGCCCCTCGGCGTCCCGGAAATACTCCGCCACGGTCAGGCCCGTCAGCCCCACCCGCAGGCGCGCGCCGGGGGGCTCGGTCATCTGGCCGTAAATCAGGGCCGTCCGCTCGAGGACGCCGGACTCCTTCATTTCCAGGTACAGGTCGTTCCCCTCGCGGGTCCGCTCGCCCACGCCGGCGAAGACGGCGATCCCTTCGTGCTCCGACGCGATGTTCCGGATGAGCTCCATGATGATGACCGTCTTGCCGACGCCCGCCCCTCCGAACAGCCCCGTCTTGCCGCCCTTGGTGTAAGGCTCGAGGAGGTCGATGACCTTGATGCCGGTCTCGAACATCTCGGACTCGGTGCTCTGATCCTCGAGCGTCGGGGCCGGGCGGTGGATGGGATACCGCTCCTTGACCTCGATGGGCGGACCGCCGTCCACCGGCTCGCCGATGACGTTCAGGATGCGCCCCAAAACTTCCCGGCCGACCGGAACGCTGATGGGTTGGCCGGTGTCCTCGACCGGGGCCCCCCGCACAAGCCCTTCGGTGGGCGCCATGCTCACCGCGCGGACGGAGCTCTCCCCCAAGTGCTGGGCCACTTCGACGACGATCTCGCTGCCGCTGTCCCCGTTGCCGTCGCCCGCACGGACGATCTTCAGGGCGTTTCGGATTTCCGGAAGCCGGCCCGGTGGAAACTCCACGTCCACGACGGGGCCGATGATCTGTGTGATCTTTCCTTGAGCCATGGTTTCGCCTCTTCTTTTGCTGCCGGTAATCGATCCGGGGGTGGACTCTATATCAGCCTTTCCGTTAACCCGCCAGGGCCTCGGCGCCGCTTACGACCTCGATGAGCTCGGTCGTGATCTTGGCTTGGCGCGTCCGGTTGTAGAGAAGGGTGAGGCTGCCGATCATGTCTTTGGCGTTCCTGGAGGCGTTCTCCATGGCGGTCATCCGCGCGCCGTGCTCGCTGGCGTCGGCATCCAGGATCACCCGGTGCATGTGCGTGTACAGGTGGCGGTCGATGAGCTTTTCCAGAACCCCCTCGGGCGAAGGCTCGTAGAGAAAATCCGTCTCGACGCCCGCGGGCCCGGCTTCCGCCTCGACGTCTTCCGCCTTCGGCGGCGAGATCGGCAGGAGCATCTCGACCGTCACTCGCTGGGAAAGCGTGGAGATGAACCGGTTGTAGATCAGGACCACTTCGTCGGCGCGGCCTTCGGTGAACTCCGCGATGAAGTAATCGCCCAGCGTCCTGGCGAGGTCGTAGTCCATCCGGCCGAAGTTGTCGATGAATTCCTTCTGGATCGGATAACCCCGGTGCCGGGCAACGTCCCTTCCTTTTTTCCCGATGGAGACGAGGGACACCTCGGGGGCGTCGCCTTGCGCCTCCGCCCGGCTCGACATCTTTTCAGCCACCACCCGGACGATGTTGGTGTTGTAGCTCCCGCACAACCCTTTGTCGGACGTGATGGAAACCAGGAGGCGCCGCTTGACGGGCCGCTCCTCCATGAGGGGATGCGACAGGTGCTCCGCGCGCCGGGCCAGGCTCTGGATCATCTCGGCAAGCTTGTCCGCGAAGGGCCGGGCCGCCAGGATCCGCTCCTGCGCGCGGCGCAGCTTCGCCGCGGCGACCATCTTCATGGCGCGGGTGATCTGCTCGGTGCTCTTGACGCTGGTGATGCGCCGCTTGATCTGCTGGATGCTGGCCATGGGTTCCGCTTCCCGTTACGTCGCCGGCTCGGCTTCCCGGGACCATTCGGCCTTGAACTCGCCGATGGCCTTTTTGAGCGCCTCTTCCGTCGCGTCGGAGATTTGCGCCTCGCTCCGGATGGTTTCCAGCAGATCCGCGTGCCGGCCGTCCAGGATCTTCAGGAAGCCCTCCACGAACTCCCGGCACCGCTCGACGGGCGCCCCGTCCAGGTGGCCGTTGATCCCCAGGTAGATGGAGATGACCTGCCGCTCGACCGGGATGGGGGCGTACTGATCCTGCTTGAGGATTTCCGTGAGGCGCTGGCCGCGGCTCAACTGGGCCTGGGTGGCTTCGTCCAGCTCGCTGCCGAACTGGGCGAAGGCCGCGATTTCCCGGTACTGGGCCAGGTCGAGCCGGAGGCTGCCCGCCACCTTCTTCATCGCCCGGTTCTGGGCGGCGCCCCCCACGCGGGAGACCGACAGACCCACGTTCACGGCCGGCCGGATGCCCGAGTAGAAGAGGTCGGACTCCAGGTAGATCTGGCCGTCGGTGATGGAGATGACGTTCGTGGGAATGTAGGCCGAAACGTCGCCCGCCTGGGTCTCGATGACCGGCAGGGCCGTCAGGGACCCACCCCCGTTCGCGTCGCTCAGCTTGGCCGCCCGCTCGAGGAGGCGGGAGTGCAGATAAAACACGTCGCCCGGATAGGCCTCGCGGCCCGGCGGGCGGCGCAGCAGGAGGGACAACTGCCGGTAGGCCGCGGCCTGTTTGCTGAGATCGTCGTAGAAGATGACCGCGTGCTTGCCGTTGTCCCGGAAATATTCTCCCACGGCGCAGCCGGCGTAAGGCGAGACGAACTGAAGGGGCGCGGGATCGCTGGCGGTGGCCGAAACGATGATGGTGTATTCCATCGCCCCCTCGTCCTCCAGCCGCTTGACCAGTTGGGCGACCGTCGAGCGCTTCTGCCCGATGGCCACATAAATGCAGACAACGTCCATTCCGCGCTGGTTGATGATGGCGTCGACGATGATGGCCGTCTTGCCCGTCTGGCGGTCGCCGATGATGAGCTCCCGCTGTCCCCGGCCGATGGGGATCATCGAGTCGATGGCCATGATGCCGGTCTGAAGGGGCTCTTTCACGGGCTGGCGGTCGATCACGCCCGGGGCCAGGCGCTCGATGGGCCGATACTCGGTTCCCTCGATGGGCCCCTTTCCGTCGATGGGCAGGCCGATGGCGTCGACGACCCGACCGACCATCGCGTCGCCGACCGGGACGGACATGATCCGTCCCGTCCGCTTGACCTCGTCCCCCTCGGCGATGTGGGTGTCGCTTCCCAGAAGGACGGCGCCCACATTGTCCTCCTCCAGGTTGAGGGCCATGCCGAAGACCTCGCCCGGAAATTCCAGTAGCTCGCCCGCCATGACCTTCTCCAGGCCGTAGATGCGGGCGATGCCGTCGCCGACGGTGATGATCTGCCCGACCTCGCTGAGCTCGATGCCGGCCTCGTAGCCTTCGATCTGCTTCTTGATAATTTCGCTGATTTCGTCCGCGCGAATGTCCATGAGCAACCTCTTTGGCGAAGCCTCTCCCGAGGAGACGTCCCGCTCTCTCTACACGGGTTAAGACCGGCCCGCGAGCCTCTCCCGCAGCGACTCCAAATGGTTCCTGACGCTGCCGTCCCAAGTGGCGCTCCCGACCCGGGCCTTGAGCCCGCCCAGAAGCGTGCTGTCCGTCTCGACCTCCAGGACCACCTCTTTTCCCGTCGCGGCGGAAAGCTGGTTCCGGAGGGCGGTTTCTTCTTCATCTGAAAGGGCGAAGGCGGAGCGGACCTGCGCACGAATGCGGTTGTTCAGCGCGTCCGCGAGCTCGCGGTACATCGCCGAGATGGGGGCGATATAACGAAGACGATCCTTCTCCAGCAACAACTGCAGGAACCGCCCGGACAGGTCGCTCGCCGAGGCCCGCGCGAGAAGCTCCCTCAGGATGCCCCGCTTGACATCCTTGACGATCCCCGGACTGAACATGAGGTTTCGCAGGTCCGCGCTCGATTCGAACAGGCCGGCCGTCTGGCCGATCTCCTCCCCCACGGCGTCCACGCGATCCCCTTTGGCCGCCAGCTCGATGAGCGCCTTGGCGTAGCGTCGGGCCACGCTTCCCCCGGTCAATTCATCTCTCCCACCTTGGCGATGTAATCTTTGATGAAGCGCCGCTGATCCTCGGGACCGAGCTCCCGCGCGAGCGCCTTTTCCGCCAAATCGAGGGCGAGCTGCGCCGCCCGGGCGCGAATCAGCTGCTCCGCTTTCTTGGTCTCCTGCTCGATGGTGAACCGGGCGTGCTCTAGGATGCGCTCGGCCGATTCGGCGCCCTCTTTCAGGAGCCGGGTCTTGAGGGCCTCCCGGTCGGCCTCGGCCTGGACCCGCATCTCCGCCAGCTCCTTGTCGAGATCGGCGGTCCGCTTCTCATATTCCTCGCGGAGACGCCCGGCCTCCGCGCGCGCCTCCTCGGCCTCCTTCATCGCCTTGACAATCCCCTCCCGGCGGCCTTCCATCGCCTTCCGGATCGGCTTCCGGAGGATGAAGTACAGAGCGAACAAGACGATCAGGAAGTTCAGGATGCGCGAGAACTCGAACCAGGAATCCCAGACGTTATGGAACTCGGTCACCGCGGCGAGGCTCAAGGCGGGCGAAAAAATCAACGTCAGCGCGGCAACCGGACCCGCCAGGAAAGCGGGACGACGGGATGGGCGATCAGACATTGATCTCCCTCCCGGCGAGGCGGCGGCCGATGACGCCAGCCAGATCCCGGACCCGGCCCTCAAGACCTTTTTCGGCCTCCCGGCTCTGGCCTTCGATGCTTGCCCGGGCCTCCTCGGTCATACGCTCGGCCTCGGCCCGCTTTTCATCCATGATCCGGCGGACCTCCGCGGAGATCTCCCTTTCCATCTCGAGGACCTGTTCCATGCCCTGATGCCGGGCCGCGGCGATGGCCTCTTCATAATCGGCCATGCGTTTTCCGGCTTCGGCGCGGTCGGCCGCGGCATCGTCCAGGTTCCCCTGGATCGTCCGATTCCGCTCGTCCATCCGGTTGAGGATCGGACGAAAGAGAAAACGGTTGAGCAAAAAGATCAGAAGAAGGAAGTTCAGCCACTGAACCAGGAATGAACCATCCGGGATAATCACTTGCGCACCCTCGCCCCGGGACGACCGGGAAGGATTCCCCGGGGCCGCGTTATCGCGGCGCCGGTCTCAAAACTGCTCGCGCGCCCGGCTTAGGCCCTGAGAAGATCTTTGATCCTCATCAGGGCGGAGACCGTCGAGCGCGCCATTTCGTCCAGCTTCAGCGTAATGAACCGGATCGTATCCTCCAGATTCGGAATAAGAACGTGCTCGAGGGCGTTGACGCGCCGTCTGGTCTTCTCAATCTCGTCGGCCAGCCGCTCGACCGTCTTCTCCAGCTCGGCCAGCCGGATCAGGTCGGGCAACAGGTCATCGAACCGCAGAACGGCCGCGTCCAGATCGGTCGCCGTTCCCTCGAACCCGTACGGGAAGAGGTTCCCCCGCCGCTCGGCCCGGAACTTCGCCATCCGGACGCTCATGAGGTTCACTTCCTCGATCCGGACTTCCAACTCCGACGCCGGGACGGCCAGGGCGGCGTCCAGGGCTTCGGGCGGCATGCTTCCGAACGCCCGTCGCGCCTGAGCGTAGGCGGGCGCCAAACGGGCCTCAACGCCCCGCCTCAGGTCCCGCACCTGGCGGACAACTGAGATGAACTCCCGGATGAGGGCGTCCAGCTTGTCCTTGAGAAGCTTATGCCCCCGTCGCGCCACGGCGAGACGACGCCGCAACCCCAGGAGCTCCATCCGGTTGGGGCTAACGTTCAGGATCATCGGCTACCCGGGCATCCGGGCGCGCCCACTCTTTTCCGCTTGTCCGCGAATGCCGGCCGCGGTCCGCCGGGACATCCCTTCCCCGGGCAAAGCGGAAACAATCTAACGAATGGCCGCGAACCCGTCAACCCCCTCCACTGATTTTGTGAAACATTTCACGTAGGCGAATCCGAGCCGCCCCAGGCGGCGATCAACCGCCCTCGGCGGGCGCGTCCTCGCTCGGCTTCAGGTATTTGTCCAGGAAACCTTCCCGGATCCGCTTGAGCTCGTTCCGCGGCAGGACGGAGAGCAGCTCCCAGCCCATGTCGAGGGTGTCCTCGATGCTGCGGTTTTCATCCTCTCCCTGCCGGACGTAGCGGTCTTCAAAGGCGGTCGAAAACTGGATGAACCGCTTGTCGGCCTCGCTCAGCGCCGACTCGCCCAGGATGACGGTCAGCTCTTCGGCGTCTTTCCCGCGGGCATAGGCGGCATAGAGCTGGTTCATGGTGTCGGCGTGGTCCTCGCGGGTCTTGCCGGGCCCGATCCCCTTGTCCTTCAGTCGGGACAGGGACGGCAGGACGTTGACGGGCGGATAGACACCCTGCCGGTGAAGCTCCCGGCTGAGGATGATCTGCCCTTCCGTGATGTACCCGGTCAGGTCGGGGATGGGATGGGTCTTGTCGTCCTCGAGCATGGAGAGGATGGGGATCTGCGTAATCGAGCCGGTCTTTCCCTCGATGCGCCCGGCGCGCTCGAGGAGGGAGGCCAGGTCGGTGTACAGGTAACCGGGGTAGCCCCGGCGGCCGGGGATCTCTTTTCGGGAGGCGGACACCTCGCGCAGGGCCTCGCAGTAGTTGGTCATGTCGGTCAGGATGACGAGGACGTGCATCCCGAGGTCGAAAGCCAGGTATTCGGCCGCCGTGAGCGCCAGCCGCGGGGTGATGATCCGCTCCACCGCCGGGTCGTTCGCCAGATTGACGAACAACACCGACCGGGCGATCGCCCCGGTCCGGTTGAAGTCGGAAATAAAATAATTCGCTTCCTCGAAGGTGATCCCCATGGCGCAGAAGACGATGGCGAAGCTCTCCCCCTCCCCCATGACCTTCGCCTGCCGGGCGATCTGCGCGGCCAGCCGCGCGTGGGGAAGACCCGCGCCCGAGAAGATTGGGAGCTTCTGACCGCGGACGAGGGTGTTGAGACCGTCGATGGTCGAGATCCCCGTCTGGATGAACTCGGCGGGATAATCCCGGGCGTAGGGATTGATGGGGTTTCCATTGATGTCGCGCCGCACCTCGGCCAGGACCGGGGGGCCGTCGTCGATGGGAGAACCGGCCCCCTGAAACACCCGCCCGAGGATGTCCGGGGACAGGGGCATCTGGATGGTGTTGCCCAGGAACCGGACGCGGGACTCGTTGAGGCCGAGCCCCGTCGTCCCCTCGAAGACCTGCACCAGCGCTTGTCCGCGGGCGGACATAAGGACCTGCCCCAGGCGGGTCTCCCCCCCCGGCAGGGCGATCTCGACGAGCTCCTGGTACTGGGCGTCCTGGACCTCCTCGACCATCATGAGGGGTCCGGTCAACTCCGAAATGTTCAGATACTCTTTCAGCATCGAATCCTTTCCTCGCGCCGGAAGGGCGTCTCTCAGCCCCCGCCCGCGGGCTGATCGATTCCGCGGATCTCCTCCGCAATCGCTTTATACGCCTCCGTGAACTCCTCTTCGGGCACATACTTGGCCCGCGCGATCCGCTCCCGGACGGGATCGTCCAGCAGCCCTTCCATCGGCTCTCCCGCTTCCAGGCGCCGCAGGCTCGAATCGTGCGCCTGCAGGATCAGCCGCAGCATCGACGCCTGCTTCCCCAATGAGGAGTACGTGTCCACGTCATCAAACGCGTTCTGATGGAGAAAGTCCTCCCGGATGGATCGGGCGGTCTCCAGGAGCAGCCGCTCTTCCTGCGAAAGGGCGTCAATCCCGATGAGCCGGACAATTTCCTGAAGCTCGGCCTCCTTCTGAAGGATCTCCATGGCTTGCCCCCGATCCACCAGAAACCCCTCGCCGATCTCCGCGGAAAAATAATCGGCCAACTGCTCCAGATAAAGGGAATAGCTCCTGAGCCAGCTGATGGCGGGGAAATGCCTCTGGTATGCCAGATCGGCCTCCAGGCTCCAGAAGACCGACACCGTCCGCAGCGTGCTTTGAACAACAGGCTCGGACAGGTCGCCTCCGGGAGGAGACACGGCGCCGATCACGGTGATGGTCCCCTCGCGCGCTTCGCTTCCCAGGCATTGAACACGGCCGGCCCGCTCGTAAAACGACGCCACCCGCGTTCCCAGGTAAGCGGGATAGCCCTCTTCGCCCGGCATCTCTTCCAGGCGGCCGGAGATCTCGCGCATCGCCTCCGCCCACCGGGAGGTCGAGTCGGCCATCAGCGCCACGTCGTAACCCATGTCGCGGAAATACTCGGCGATGGTGATCCCCGTATAGACGGACGCCTCTCTGGCCGCCACGGGCATGTTGGACGTGTTGGCGATGAGGACGGTCCGCTGCATCAGGGGAAGGCCCGTGTGGGGATCGGTGAGGTGAGGGAACTCCTTGAGGACATCGGTCATTTCGTTCCCGCGCTCGCCGCAGCCGACGAAAACGATGATCTCGGCGTTCGACCACTTGGAGAGCTGATGTTGGACCACTGTCTTGCCGCTTCCAAACGGCCCGGGGATGCAGGCCGCGCCGCCCTTGGCGACAGGGAAGAACGTGTCGATCACCCGCTGCCCCGAGATCAACGGCGCCGCCGGGGGGAGCTTGCGGGCGTACGGCCGTCCGGTGCGAACGGGCCATCGCTGCACCATGCCGATCTCGCGGCGATCGCCGCCCTCGCCCTCGATGACCGCCGCGGTCTCCTCGATCCGCAGGGCGCCCGACCGAATCTCCCCGACCCGGCCCAAGATGTCCGGGGGGACGAGAACCCGGTGCTCGATCGCCTCGGTCTCCTGGATCACGCCCAGGACATCGCCGGGGCCGACCCGTGCGCCCGCCTCCGTCCTCGGGATGAACTCCCACGCCTTCTCCCGGTCGAGGGCCGGCTCTTCCACGCCCCGGACAATGAAATCGCCCACTTGCTCGCGGATCAGATTCAGCGGCCGCTGGATCCCGTCGTAGATCGCGCCCATCAGGCCCGGACCCAACTCGACACTGAGCGGCAAACCGGTCGTGACCACCGGCTCGCCCGGCGAGACGCCGCCGGTCTCTTCATACACCTGGATCACCACCCGCCCCCTTTCCAGGCCGATGACCTCTCCCACCAGACGGCCTTCTCCCACCCGCACCACGTCATACATGTGGGCGTTGGGCAGGCCCTCGGCCGTCACGACCGGCCCGTTGACCCGGACGATGACGCCGGCCGCCTGTTCCCCTTCGCGCATCTCCATCTGGATGACGGTCTCCTCGATGTTCGCCGGACCCGGCCGATCAGGCCGTGTCTTCGACGCCCGCGGCGTCCGCCCGCAAGATCAGGCTGGACCCCAAGGCTTTCTCGACATTTCGCTTGAGGCGCTCGAAGGCCATCCCGCCGGCCGAGGTCGCCCCCGGAACGACGGCGACGGCCGGAAGGGCCTCCGCGCGGAGGACTGAGAGGCGGTCCGCCGCCCAGCGGGCGCATTCCTCCGTGATCAACAGGACGGAACAACCTTCTTCCACGGCGCGGCCCACCCCCTCCGCCGCCGACCGGGCGTCCTCCGCCTCCAGGACTTCCACGCCCAGGGGCCTGAAAGCCAGCGTCGAGACGCGGTCGCCCACGAACACCACCTTAGACATAGGATCTCCGGAGGTCCGCCAGGATGTCTTTGGTCTCCTCTCCTTGCGCCAGGCCGTCCAGGAGGCGCCGCACGTTCTTGACCTCCATCTCGATGCCGTGAAGGTAACCCACAAGCGGCTCGGGCCCGAAGGAGATGTACTTCCCCGCGTGAACGAGCTCGGTCAGGTGATCGTCCGCCAGCCGCTCCAGGCGGCGGCCGGCCTCCGCCTCGTCCTGCGTCTGCTGAAGCCCCTCCACCAAGTCCCCGAGAACCGTCGCCCCGAAAGAAGCGGCCCACGACGCGACCGACCCCGCGCCGGTCCCGCCGATCGCTTCCAGGAAAAGGGACTCGGACAGACCGCCGCCCGGCGCGAGCCATCCTCGGGCCTCTTGCCGATCCGCGCCCCGAAGCCGCGCGCGCAGGGCGACGCCGAGGTTCGACAAATCCGCCCGGCGCGCAAAAAACCGTTCGGCGAAGGGGACCGGGTTCTCGGCAAGCCGTCGAAAAATGATCCGAACCATCTCCGCGTCCAGCACCCGATCCACGGTCTGGGGAAGATGCTCCCGCGCGAGGCCGTCGGACAGCCGCGCCAGGGCCTCGTGGTAATCCGGACGCGCGCCCCCTTCGAGGAGAAAGCCCCCCTCCCCCACAATCCGGCCGAGCCGCTCGAGTTCAGCGCCCTCGCCGAAAGAGACCCGCCGCGCCCTGTCCTTCAACCGCAGAAAATCCCACCGAATGGCGAAGACCACGGCCACGGGAGAGGCTGGCGTCATGAAAGCAACCTCCCGGATGGACTCAACCAGCCGCTCCGCCAGGAGGGCTTCGCTGTTCAACCCCGCCGCGTCGATGCGGTCTCCCCACCACGGGCTCGCGTCGCGAAGGGTCCCCCAGGCCCGTTCTACCGACCCGCCCTCGACCGCCCGCTCGAGATCGCGCCGGCGGAGCAGGGCGCCTTCGAGCACCCGGACCCGGCCGGCCGCGTAGAGAAATTCGTCCGCCTCGTTGAACGCGGCCGCGCAGAAACCCTGGATCAACCCGAAGCCTCCCGGGTGTCATCCGCGTCGAACAGAAGCTTCGCGACCGACTCTTCGAGACCCTCCCGGACCCGCCGCGCCATGATCTCCAGGGAGAGGTTCACTTCCACGCTGCCGCGTTGGAGCACCGCCCCGGCCGCGATGTCCGGGCCGGCGTCCGCCAGGCGGATGGCGCCCTTCCTCCCCTCCGTCTCGAGCGCGCGGTTCAAGTCCTCCACGAAAGGCCCTCCCCACGCCTCCCGGTCCGCCGGGGAAAGGAGCAGGCTCTCTTCTCCCGTCTCGACGACGGTCAGGAGAGCGCGCCGCAGGGCGATGCGGAAATCATCTTCCGAAGCGGCGAAGGCGTCCATCGCGGATTGGAATACATCGTCCAGGGCCTTTTGCTTTTCGGCGAGGACGGCCTTTCGCGCGGTGAGGCGGGCATCCGTCAAGAGCCGTTCTTTTCGCGCGTCCGCATCGAGGCGCGCCTCGCGAAGCAGGCGGCGCTCCGTTTCCTCAGTGTCACGCGCGCCCCTGGAGCGGATGGCTTCGGCCTCGCGCCCGGCCTCCGCGAGGCGGGCTTCGGCCTTTGCCCTTGCTCCTTCCAGAACCCGCGATTTGATCTCATTCAGACCCACAGCCACACCTCAAACGCGCCGGGCGAACCCGCGGTCCAATTTTCTCCGCGGCCGCCCCATCATCAGGGAAGCTTAATCTCGATGCCGTTCAGCATGAGGATGCTGGCCAGCAGCGCGAAGACCGCATAGGTCTCCACCATGGCCGGCAACACGATGGCCTTGCCGGTCTCCTCGGGCCTTCGGGCGATGAGAAAGATCGATCCGGCGGCCGCCCGGCCCTGGCCGATTCCGCTGAAGAATCCCACAATGCCGATGGGCAGACAGGCCGAAAAAATCTCAAGCCCTTGGGTGGCCGTCACCGCCGCCACTGTCCCGGCCAGAAACCCGATCTTGATCAGGACCAGGAAACCCACCAAAAGGCCGTAGATCCCCTGGGTCCCCGGGAGGGCCTGAAAAAGGAGGACCAGACCGAACTTCCCCGGATCTTCGGTCAAGATGCCGGCGCCCGCGGTTCCGGCGATCCCGACGCCGAGACCCGAGCCCGAGCCTGCCAGACCGATGGCCATCGCGGCGCCCAGGAGCGCCCAAACCACGCCGTCAATCATTCCGCTTCTTCTCCTGTCCTCAGTGCCGGCCGTCCCGTCAAAAAAACCCATTTCCCGCAAAGGGAACGGCTCAAATTCATGGCGTGAACCAGGTCTCCAAATCGACGTATCGGGGCGCGGCCCGGAACGGGGCGAACGCGCGGCCTCCCCCCTCGTAGAACTTGGAGAAAAACTCCACATACTGGAGGCGCGCCGAGTGGATGAAAGCCCCCAACGCGCTGATCACCAGATTGAACGAATGCCCGACGACAAACACCAGGGGGATCAGCACCGCACCCGCCACGGGAACCTGGCCCAGGATCTCGGTAAAGGTGTTCACGACGACCGCGATCACGCCCGTCGCCAACCCCAGCGCGAACAGGCGGGAATAGGAAAGAATGTCGCCCAGGTAATTGACCAGCGCATAGATCCCGAGCAGTCCTCCGCCGAGCTTCGCGAAAATGTTCTTGTACCCCCTGCCCCTCGCCAGGACCGTCGTCCCCGCCGCCGCGGCCGCCGTCCACGTCGCCGCCGGCCCGAGGGATTCGTGCAGCACCCCGGCTTTGACCAGACCCAGGAACAGAAACCCGCTCAGCAGAAAAACCTCTACGCCCTCGCCCGCCAGGGCCTCCCCCCAGCCGGCCTTCCTCCACGTGGCGACGAGCTTGGAGACGAGGCCCACGTAAATCTGGATCACCCCGAGGATGAGGGAGAGCATCAGAAACGGGACCGGATTCCGGATGGGGTCGAGAACGAGAACCGCGTTCGCCCACCGATCCAGGAAGCCCAGGCTCGCCGGGAGGATCTTCAGCGTATTGCCGAACCAGCCCCCGACAAACGCGCCGAAGACAAACGCCGAGATCCCCCCCCACATGAGGAGGCGGAAAAAATTCCGCGCCGACGGCCCGAGGACCATCTTGCGGAGGCCCCATCCGAAGAGCAGGGCCATCACCAGGCCGTAACCCGAATCCGTCAGACACAGCCCGAAAAACACGAAGAAGAACGGCATGAGGAGAGGCGTCGGATCGGCTTCGATGTGCTTGGGCAGACCGTAGAGATGTGTGAGAACCGTAAAGGGCCGGGTGGCCGCCGTGCTCGCGAGTTGAATCGGAGGGGCGTCCTCGGGACGATTGTCGAGAAAGGCCACATGGACCTCCGCGATCTCCTCGACGAGACCCTTGCGAAGCGCCTCCTTCCGATCCTCCAGGACCCAGCCCATGGCCAGGGCGACGTCGCCCGTTTCGACGAGCCAGCCCTCCGCGTCCTTGCGGGCCTTCAGGATGTCCACGTAATCCGACGCGGCCTGAAGTCCGGCCCGGTAACCCGCCAGCTCGCGGACGCCGGCGAGGAGCTCCCGTCGGGAGATTTCCAGGACCGAGCGGCGCTGATCGAGGCGGGCCAGGATCTCCGAGGGGCTCGCCCCCCAATCGATTTTTTCGTCATCGGACAGCGCCTCCCCATCGCCCCCGGGGGATTCCGAAAGGAGGTCCGGCTTCTCGATGACGGTGAGGCCCGCCCCCCGCAGCGCGGCCTCCGGGACGGCCCCATCCTCGTTCAGTGATATCGCGATGAACCGTACGCCCTCCTTGCCGGACGAAATTTCCTCCGTGTGCACCCGCGCGGAGGCGTCGCCGAGGGCCCGCATCAGCGATTCCCGCGATCCCGGGGGCCCGGCGGCCAGGATGACGTCCGTCTCCCGAAGCCCCCTGACCCGATCCATCCGGACGTCCACGTCCCGCCATTCGGCGAGGCCTTCCCGGTGATGCGCGATCCCGGTCTCTTCCACCGCGATCCGCTGAAGGTCCGCCTCGGCGGCGCGAACTTTTCCGGAGACTTCAGCCAGCGGAAATTTCCTGAAGCCGTCCGCGAGTCCCTGAATGCTGAAGGCGGGTTTAGGTGAAAAGAGGTTCTTGAGGCCGCCCGTTTCAGGGGCGTGGGCGTCGAGAAAGGAAAGGGCGCGGCGAAGGGCCTCCGCCTCCCTTTCCAGGTCGAAGGGACGATCACCATAGGCGCGGGCGCCTTCAAGCTCCGCCTCCTCGACGGGCCACGCTTCGGGAGGGATGGGCTCAAAAAGCCCCTTCTCCTGCAAAACCGTCAGGAGGGCCGGGGCTTCGTCGGCGTGGACCGCCAGAAAGGCCCGCTGCGCCTTAACGACCGCCATAGGCCGCCCTCATTTCTTGGATGATCGACTCGATGGCCGCCGCGCGCCGGGAAGGCAAAGATTCTCTCATCCGCTCAAGGGTGTTCCGGGTCCGAGAGGCGATATCATCGGCCTCCCGCCGGCCCTCCGCTTCGGCGGCTTCAAGGAGAGCGTCCCGCTCGGCCGCGCATTTCTCACGCACCGCCGCCAATCGGTCGCCGGAATCCTTCCGGGCCTGATCGAGGAGCGCGCGCGCTTCGGCATCGGAGCCCTCGACAGCCGCCCCGGCCTCCTCCTCCCAACCGGAAATATCCCGAATTACGTCGCCGACTTTGGACATAGAAAGTGGATGTAACAGATGGTGAAAGGTTTTGAAAGCCGGACAACCCTGAAAGCAACGCTACTAAATATGGTTTTTCATGTCCCGTGTCAATGTTTTTGTCGCCCGCGGAGCTCCATGTCCCGGTGATCGATTCAATCGCGACACCCGCAGGCGCCCAGATCAGGGATTCAGGACGTCAACGAGACGTATCAGGTCATCATTCGTATAATATTCGAATATAATTCGACCGAATTTCTCCGTCCCCTTGATCGAGACCTTCGTTCCATACTTTCGCTTAAGATCCTCCTCCGCACGACGCAGGTGGACATCACGTCGAGAAGCCGGTTTCTTCTTCTCCGGCCTTTTGGGGGCGTTCACCAGGGTCTCCGCCTCCCTCACCGAGAGACCCCTCGACCTGATCTGCTCGGCGAGAGCCATCTGGGCTTTGGGCGTCGCAAGAGCGAGGATCGCGCGGGCGTGGCCGGCCGACAGAGCGCCGGCGATGACATCGCCTTGGATGTGTTTCGGTAACTTCAATAATCTCAATGTGTTGGATATCGTAGAGCGATCCTTCCCGACCTTTCGCGCCACATCTTCCTGCGAGAGATGGAAGTCGTCGGTGAGACGGAGATATGCCTCGGCCTCTTCGATGGGGTTGAGATCCTCCCGTTGGAGGTTTTCGATGATGGCAACCTCCATGACCGTCTGGTTGTCAATGTCTTTGATGATGGCCGGGACGGTTTCGAGGCCGGCCAGCTTCGCCGCCCTCCAGCGCCGCTCACCCGCGATGATCTCATATCCGGAACCGGGCAAAGAGCGCAGGATCAAGGGCTGGATGACGCCGCCCGCCTTGATGGAGTCCGCAAGCTGGGCGAGGGCGTCATTATCGAACCGGCGGCGGGGCTGATGCGCGCCCGGGCGGACTTGCGCCAGGGGAACGTCGGCGATTGTCCGGCCGGCGGGGGTCTCAGCCGCGCCCGGGGCCGGCGGCGAGGCGTCGGGAAACAGGGCGGCCAGGCCCTTTCCCAATCGTTTTTTTCCCATGATTTCCCCTCCCTCCCCCTCTGCGCAGGGGGGCGTGACTGACTTCAGGCGACCGGCGATTTCGGCGGGCCGGAGGACGTATTCTCAACCATTGGCGATGACCTCCCCCGCGAGCCGCAGATAGGCGGCGGCGCCGGTGGAGTTGATATCGTAAAGGATGATGGGCTTCCCATGGCTTGAGGCCTCGCTCAGCCTGACGTTTCGGGGAACAACGGTGTCGAAGATGCGCCCCTGAAAGTTTTGCCGCACGTCATCGGCCACCTGTCTGGCGAGTGAAGTGCGCCCGTCGAACATCGTCAGGAGAACGCCTTCCATCGTGAGCCCGGGATTGAAGCTTTTTTGGACGAGCGAGACGGTATGGATGAGCTTTGAGAGGCCCTCGAGGGCGTAATACTCGCACTGTAGGGGGATAATGAGGGAATTCGCCGCGACCAGTGCGTTCAGGGTAAGCAGGCCGAGGGAGGGCGGACAATCGATGAGGATGTAACGGTAATGTTCATTCAGGGGCTTGATGGCTTCGAGGAGGCGGAACTCGCGGCTCGGGGTTTGCACGAGCTCCATCTCCGCGCCGGTCAGATCGATTCCCGACGGGATGAGGTGGAGGTGTTCGAGGGCCGTGCGACGGATGACGGATTCCGCGGAGCGCCCGCCGACCACCAGGGCGTACGAGCCCCCTTCCGTCCCCGGGTCTTCGCACGCCAGACCGCTGGTCGCGTTCCCCTGGGGGTCGAAGTCAACGAGGAGGGTCTTTCGCTCGGCGGCGGCGAGACATGCGGCAAGGTTCACGGCCGTCGTGGTCTTTCCGACCCCGCCCTTCTGGTTGACGATGGCTATCGTCCTGGCCATTGTTGTCCAAGGTTTCCGGTTGTTTCACGTGAAACATCATCGGGGTCGCGGCTAGGCCCTGTTTCACGTGAAACCATCGACCCCGTGTCCCAAAGAGATGATCCGGCCGCCCTCAATTTCAACGCGGCCCCGAACGAGAGCGCCGCAGTCCTCAAGCGCGCCCCGGGCGGCCTTGAGTTCCGCGGCGGCCTCTCTTCCCTGACGGATCAGGAGCCTTCCCTCAGGGGCCAACAATCGCCACACCATCGGCGCCAAAACCCCCACCGGCGCGACCGCCCTGGACAAGATTGCACCATATCCGCCGAGATGTCCAGCCCGTTCTTCCTCCGATTCCCCGGCCGCGCGGTCCAGCCCCAGGCGCTCGAACCGTACGTGAATCACCCGAAAATCGCCGATCCCCACCTCCCGAACCGCCTGTTTCAAAAACGCCACCTTCCGGCCCCCCGATTCCACGAGCGTCATCCGGATCCCGGGAAACATCACGCCGATTGGGATGCCCGCGACCCCTGCCCCCGCGCCGACATCCAGGGCCTTCTCCCCATCCAGCGGGTCCCAAAGGCCCAGAAAATCGAGAGACTCGGGCAGGAGCCGGCCGGCTATCCCAACGGGATCGCGGACGCCGGTCAGGCGCCCCGTCCGGTTCCATTTGTTCAAAAGCGCGACGTAGGCCGACAAAGCAGCCGCTTTGGAATCGTCGAGAGGAGAGCCCCGGCGGGCTAAGGAGGATGCCAGGGCCTCGCGGATTTCAGGGTTCATGAAACCCGGATAAGGCGATGCGAGGACCCATCGAAGCGATAAGCCGTCATAGTCGTGTCTCGAAAGTGGCCTTGCGTTCCGAGGGCCTAACCTGGCTTTCTCACAAGGGGTGCGGTAGACGATTTTCGAACCGATGAATTCGCTTGGTCTTTCGCGATCCTGGAAGCGCCGACCTCATTTTCCGAAACACCCGCTGTAGTCTGCATTCGTCAGGGCAGGTCCTTCCGGGGAACAGCCGGTTTCAAATCCGCCGCAACGGTCATTCCCGCGAAGGCGGGAATCCAGAAACCCATGGAGGTTCGACACGAAGCAATAGAGTCGTGGGAATGGTCTCCCATCCACCCCGGCTTGGATTCCCGCCTTCGCGGGAATGACGGGATCGCTGGAATTCGTGTGGAAAGGGCTTCCTTCATCTCCTGATCGGCCATTTCTTTATGAGAAATCCAGGCTAATCGGCTCCGGCGGCAAGGCCAGCGCGCCGGGGGTTTCAAGCGGGCAGGGCGGGCGTCTTGCCCGCCTTCAAGCCGCCGACCGCCTGAACCGCTCGAGGTGAACCATCAAAAGACCGACGGCGGAAGGGGTGACGCCGGAGATCCGGGCGGCCTGTCCGAGCGTCCGGGGGCGAATCTGGTCCAGCTTTTCCTTCACCTCGACCGATAACCCATTAACTTCTTTATAATTAAATGGTTTTGGGATTTCCCGGTCTTCAAGGGCCCGCGCTCGCTCGACTTGCCGCCCCTGCCTGGCGATGTAGCCCTCATATTTTACGGCAATCTCGACCCCCTCAACAATGTCACCAATCAGTGACTCGCCTCTTTCGCGAGAGCCCCCGCCCGCCGCTTCCGGGGCCGGAGGCCCGATCGCCCTGACGGCTTCGTAATTCAGCTCGGGCCGTTTCAACAAGTCGGCCAGCGACGAGGGGGAGTGGATGGGCGACGTCCCGAGGCCCTCCAGGGCGAGGTTCAACTCCGGCGTGGGCGTCACGCGGGTCATCCTGAGCCGCTCGATTTCATTCTCGACGACCTCGCGCTTTCGGCAAAACCGCCCGTAATCTTCATCGCCCACCAGGCCGGCCGAGCGGCCCACGTCGCGCAGGCGCGCGTCGGCGTTGTCGTTTCGGAGGAGGAGCCGGAACTCGGCGCGGGAGGTGAACATCCGGTAGGGTTCATTCGTTCCCTTGGTCACGAGGTCGTCGATGAGGACGCCGATGTATGCCTGGTCCCTGCGGAGGACAAGAGGCTCTTTTCCCTGAACGGAGAGCGCGGCGTTGGCGCCCGCCATGAGCCCCTGGGCCGCCGCCTCTTCGTAGCCCGTCGTCCCGTTCAACTGCCCGGCATGGTAGAGACCCCGGACCCGTTTGGTTTCAAGCGTGGAGCGGAGCTGTGTCGGCGGGACGAAATCGTATTCCACGGCATAGCCGGGCTTGGTCATCTCGGCCCGTTCCAGTCCGGGGATCGTCCTGACGAACTCGACCTGTGCCTCCTCGGGCAGGCTGGTCGAGACGCCGTTTGGATAAATCTCGTCGGTGTCCAGGCCCTCGGGCTCCAGGAATACCTGGTGGGCGGTCTTCTCGGCGAACCGGACGACCTTGTCCTCGATGGAGGGGCAATACCGGGGTCCGGTTCCCACGATGACGCCCGCGTAGAGCGGCGAGTTCTCCATGTTTTTCCGGATGACCGCGTGTGTCCGCTCATTGGTGTACGTGAGGTGACAAGGGACTTGCTCTCTGTCGATCCGCCGGGTGGAATAGGAGAACGGCGGCGGCGGCTCATCTCCCGGTTGAACCTCAAGCCTTTCAAAATCAATGGTTTTCCCATCCAGCCGCGGCGGCGTCCCGGTCTTGAGACGGCCGATCTCAAAACCCTTCGCCTTCAAGGCGTCCGAGAGCCCCAACGCCGGCGGCTCGCCCATCCGTCCCGCGCGGACCTGGTCGAAGCCGATGTGGATCAAGCCGTTCAGGAAGGTTCCGGGCGTCAGAATGACCGTCCCGCCGTAGACCTCCTCGCCCTCGTCCGTCAGGACGCCCCGGACCTCATCCCCTTCGACCAGGACGTCTACGGCCATTCCCCGCTTGAGGGCAAGACCCGGCTCTTCATTCAAGGCCCCGGCGGCGTGCGAACGATAGAGGGCGCGGTCCGCCTGGGCGCGGAGGGCGCGGACGGCCGGGCCTTTCCGCGTGTTGAGCATCCGGAACTGAATCCCTGTGGCGTCGATCATCTTCGCCATCGCCCCGCCCAGGGCGTCGATCTCCCGGACCAGGTGCCCCTTGGCTATTCCGCCGATGGCCGGGTTGCAAGACATCTGGCCGATCCGGCCGAGGTCGCCCGTCAGCATGAGCGTATCGGCGCCCATCCGCGCCGCGGCCAGGCAGGCTTCGATTCCCGCGTGCCCCGCGCCGACGACGATGACGCCATAAGTCCGCATGCGCCGATTTCCTTATCCCCGGCCCCGGGAATTCGCACGGCCCCGGACCGGCCGGGAAGGTTTTCGCCGAATCGATCCAGTCCTATTTTATCCCCTCGCGAGCGGTTTGCCAGCCCCGGTTCCCCGCAAACGGCCCGCCCCCCCGCCGGGGATTCAGAAGCGAAGAGACCGCCGTCCATTCCCGATCCCTGTCCGGCCGCTTCTCGATTCAGCGGGATGGTTTCTGTATGTTAGATGGGTCGATCCGCAACATCGAATACCCCGCGGCGGCGCTCCGGGCGGGAAAGGGTCTTTTATCATCCCCGCAATCATAGGAGTGTAAATCATGAAAAAGATTCTCCTCATCGGTGGCGCGGCGGTGATCATCATCGTCGTCGTGATTTACTTCGTATTCACCTCGCTCGACACCATCACCAAAGCCGCGGTCGAGAAGTACGGCTCCGAGATCACACAGACCGATGTCCGGCTGAGCGGTGTGGAGATATCGGCGTCCGAAGGCAAGGCCGGATTGTTCGGATTCAGCGTGGGCAACCCGAAGACGTTCAAGACGCCCACCGCGTTCCAGCTTGGCGAAGCCAGCCTCGACCTGGACTTGGGCTCCCTCCGGAAGGACGTCATCCGCATCCGCCGAATCGTCATCGGCTCGCCGCGCGTGACGTACGAGATCGCCAAGGGGGGCAGCAACGTCGACGCCATTCAGCGCAACGTCAACGCCTATCTGGGACCGAAGAAAATGGAGGGCGCTCGCCGGGAGGAGCCGAAGGGAGACGCGAAGGCGGGCCCGAAGCTGATTGTTGAAAGCTCCCTGTTCCGCAACGGCCGGGTGGACCTCAACGCGGAGAAGCTGGCCGGCCAAAAGATGACCATCCCCTTGCCCGACATCCACCTGAGAGACCTCGGCAAGGCCAAAGGCGACGTCACGCCCGCCGAGTTGACGAATGAGATCCTTGCCGCCGTCCGCAAGGCGGCCGTGAAGGCCATCCGGGAGAAGGGCCTCGACCAGGCGCTCGGCCAGGTCAAGGGCAAGGCGCTCAAGAGGGGCCGGGAGATCCTCAAGAAAGCCATGGGAGGGGAGCAAAAAGGCGCCGTGGGATCCCTGAAGAAGGGCGCGGCGGAAGCGGGCAAGGCCCTGAAGAACCTGCTTGGGAACTAGCGTCCCGTCCCCTGCCGAATCGCCGTCCGACACTCGATGCCGCGAATTCCGAGACCCTTCGCGCATGCCCGGAATGACAGGCCAACGATAAATCGCCAGATTGCACGGAAGAAGAAAATGATGACCAAGGAACGAGAGGGCGCAGCGCCCTCCGCGTGGCAGTCGCTTCCGTAAAAATGACGACACAAACTGCGACCGGCCTAAAGAACAGCGGGTGGCTTTGCCGAAAAGACATACAAGGGGTGATCGACAAAACTGGGGCCGGGCTGGCGAGACACCTGCCGTCGGGAGCAAGGGCCCCGCGGAAGGTCGCATGAACGTCAAATTCCAGGATGTCTTCGAAAGGTATGCGGCGCAATTCCATGACGAGGCGGCGCGTCCGAAAACTCAACATCCTGGTGGTGGAGGATTCCAGCGAGGCGCGCAGACTCGTCTGTGGAATCCTTCGCAATCCTGAGCTCGGCCGCCCCATATACTCGATTGGGGCGGAAAACGGCAGGAAGGCGCTATCGATTCTCGGCATGAGGCCCGTGGACGTTATCCTGGCGGATTGGCGGATGCCTGAGATGAGCGGGCTGGAGATGCTCAAGGAAATCCGCGAAAAGGAGAACCTGCGGGACATTCCCGTCATCATGCTGACGGCCGTCGCCGATAAGGAAGAGATTATTAAATCGATTCAGGCGGGGGCGACGGAGTACCTCCTGAAACCTTTCACGATTGAAGACCTGCAGGAAAAAATCACCTCCGTCCTCCGGTTGGCCGAAAGACTGAAATAAGGGATTTAGAACGCCTCCATTCATTCCTCTCATCTTGCGTTGACTTCACAAGCCCTTCCCGGGAACGAAAGCGGGAAAAACCGATAATTCAAGACCTGACCCCCACCATCGCGCGCATTTCAAAAAAAGCAGCCGGGGGGCTCCGCCCCCTGGACCCCCCCCAGGGCCAAAGAGCCCAAGGACCAAGGGTTATTCTGAAACCTTGGCAGCAACGAAACGAAACCCACTCGTTCCGGATGCCAGGAAGCCTGAAGCTGCGATCCGCCGCGCGAAAGAACGTCGAATGGTCGTCGCCCCACGAACCGCCGAGCATAACGCGCCCGCTGCCAGAGGCCGGCCCTTTTGGATTCCGATCCGGCGCATTGGCGTAATGGTTCTTCCCGTATCAATCCGCCACCCACTCCCAAGTGTTCCCCGCCATATCCACCGCGCCACAGGGACTATGGTGCGTGTTGTATGTCCGGTCCACCGGGTGCGTCTTACCGCCGCTGTTCTTGTCCCAGATGACCTTCGAACCGTCCCACTGGTTCCCCCAGGGATACCTCCGGCCGTCCACCCCACGAGCCGCCTTCTCCCGCTCCGCCTCCGTAGGCAAGCGCTTACCCACCGACTTGCAATAATCACGCGCCTGGGTCCACGTCACGCCGACCATGGGCCGGCGAGCGCCGTTGAACTTCGAGCCGTAATCCTTCGCCGGCTTTCCAGGCTTCCGGAACCGGGCGTTCGTCACCGGATACTTGTCAATGTAAAAGGCGTCCAGGTGGATGCGCCTCTGGGGGGCCTCCGCATCGAACCACTCTTTTTTCATCCAACGGTATTTCTTCTTGGCCTCCCGGTACGCCGCCTCGGCTTGTCGGGGCGTCGATCCCCGAACGAACCGGCCCGCGGGGACAAGGACCATCGCGTCCAGGCCGCCGCCGATCTGGTGGGGGGCGCCGGGGCCGACGGCTACGCGGGGGGGCTTGGGCTTGCGGGGGGGGGCGAGCGGGTGCCCCCTGCCTCCGCAGAGGGCAGGCTTGGCCCGGCCCCTACGTTTTTCTTCAGGGCGGCGAGGCGCTTGCGCTCTTCTTCCGGCTTTCTCTGCTCCGCATCGATTCGGGCCTCTTCCGCCGCCAGGCGTTCCCGCTCAAGCCGGGCCTTGTCCGCCGCGAGCTTCTTCCGCTTCTCGGCCAGCTTCGCGCGCATCCCGGCCAGGTCTTCCCGTTCGCGCGCCGACGCTCCATCGCCTATCCCCGGCGCGGTGAAGACGAACTGGCCGACGCCTTCCCTCTTGGCGAAGATCGGCGTTTGCTTCCCCTGGGTTATCGCCGTCACCTGTCCCTGGACGTACGCCGCAAGCTCCATCGCCGCCAGGACGCCGTCCCTGGGACTCGCGTCCGCCTCGCCGTCCAGACCCTCCAGGAGCCGGCGGGTGAACAGCCCGTGCCCCGCCTCCTCCCGCGCCCGCTGGTCCCGGTCCCCCGCCGTGAGGACCTGGCGAAGCCGCCCCCGCGCCAGGCGCGAGACGGTCTCGGCCCGGTAAGGCTTCGGCGTCTCGCGGGGGGCCATGAGGCCCGAGAAACAGACGTCGATGGCGAAGAAACCGTGCTTGGCGGGGATGGCTCGGGCCATGTCGCGCACCTGGTTCATGGGGATCCCCGTCGCCAGAAGAGCCTCGACCGTCCCCTCGACGGGGATGAGATACCCCATCCGCCCGCCGGACAGCAGGTCGAGCGTCGTCCCGTGACCCGCGAAGAAGATGAACACCCGGTCCCCGGGCTTCGTATTGAGGCGCAAGTGGTCGAAAGCCCGCCGGACGGCGAGGCCCGTGGCCTTGTCATCCTCGAGGAGCGTGATGCGATTTCGCGGAAAGCCGATCTTCACCAGGGCGGACACGACGGACCGGGCGTCGTTGACGGCGTAGTTGGGGCGGAGGGGTTGCTTCCTGTAACGGTTGATCCCGACAACGAGCGCCCAGGGGTCGCCGCAAGGGCGGGCGGCCGAGGGGGCGGAACCTGCGGGGACGACGCCGATGGATCGCTTCCCCGAGACCTCGACGAGGGACTTGAAGGCCCAGCCCTCCTGTCCCGTCTCCAGAAGGACCTTGAACCAATCGCCTTGGCGGGCCTCGACGTCGAACTTCTGGCCGCGGCGGACCTTGCCGATCACGTCATGCGTGTCGCCCGGCCCGGAGCGGACGTTTCCCCGTCCGACCCGGACGGTCAGCGACCGGGCGAAGAGCGCCGAGGCGAGAAAAATCACCCCCAGAATGGAACACCCCGCGACGCGCGGGAACGGCTTCATGCCAAATCCCTCCATCCGGTGGTTCGTCATCCTGGATTAGACAGCGAAAATGTTCGCGGAGTTCGGGGGTGGGGTCAAAGAAAAGAGGCGGCACACCGCGAGCTTCCTCGTCGGGGCCTGAAGGCCCTTGGGTCAGTGGACCCCTCGGTCGGAATGACAGTTCTTGAAAATACCCCGTTAACCGGCTCTTTGGATGTCAGCCCGAGCGACGGGCATGACCTTTTGAAAAGCCGAAGGACGCAACGCAGCGAGGGGTCAACCGACCCGAGGGATCTCGCCGTGATCCACACCGTTGGGCAATTATCGTTCGATACAACCCACGGCGAGATTCCTCCTCAGGGTCTACGACCCATCGTTCGGAATGACAGGCCAAGGCCGCACTGGCGGACCAGCCGCCAGTGGCACACCCCCTTGAAGCCTATAGGTCGTGGGTCGCGGCCCCGATTGCCCGCGACGAGACGTTATTTCCCAATGCAAAACTCCCGAAAGATCCCGTCCAGGAGGTCCTCGGTGAAGTCTTTCCCCAACAGGCCCCCCAGGGCACTCATGGCCTCGGTGAGCTCGACGGCGACAAGCTCGGGCGAGAGGCCCGCCTTCATGGCCTCGATTGCCGCGCCGACGAATTCGGCGGCCGCCTTGACGCGCTCGCGGTGGCGCTCGCGCGTGAGCAATAGCTCCCCGTCGGCCAAGCCCCCCCCCAGGACGGTTTCGACCATGACGGCCTCCAGGTCCTCCAGGCCGTCCCCCCGGAGGGCCGAGACCCGCACGCTCCGGCCGCCCGCGAAAAGCCGCCCGGCTTCATCCGGGCCGATGGCCGAAGGCAGGTCGGCCTTGTTCAGGACGCCGATGACCGCCGGACCGGACGGGGGGAGCGGGGCGGCAAGCTCGTTCAGAATGGTCCGGTCCTCATTCGCCAGGGGGACCGAGGCGTCCAGGACGAGAAGGATCAGCGACGCCGACCCCGCCATCCGCCGGGCCCGCTCGACGCCCGCGCGCTCGACCGGGTCCTCCGATTCCCGCAGACCGGCCGTGTCGATGAAGCGGAAAGGGATCCCCCCGATGACGGCCGTCTCCTCAATGGTGTCGCGCGTCGTGCCGGGCAGGGGGCTCGTGAGGGCGCGGTCCTCTCGCAGGAGCAGATTCAGGAGTGAGGACTTGCCGACGTTCGGACGGCCGACGATGGCCGCTGGCGTTCCCTCGCGGACGGCCCGCCCCGTGTGAAAGCTCCGCAGCAAAAACTCCAGCCGTCCCAGCGTCCCGCCCGCCCGTTCGACCAAACGGGCCGACACCTGGATTTCGAGGTCCTCATCGGGAAAATCGATGGCCGCCTCGATTTGGGCGGAAATCCCGATCAGCTCCGCCCACACCGCCTCCAACTCGCGGGAGAGTCTTCCAGAGAGGTGTCCCATCGCCGCCCGGAGGCCCGCCTCGGACCGCGCCGCGATCAGGTCCGCAACCGCTTCGGCCTGAATGAGATCCATCCGGCCGTTCAGGAAAGCGCGCCGCGTAAACTCGCCCGGCTCGGCGGGCGAAGCCCCGCGGTCGATCAGGAGCCGCAGGATCGCGCGGAGGGAAAAGGGGCCGCCGTGGCCGTGGATCTCGGCCACGTCTTCGCCCGTGTAGGAGTGCGGGCCGGGCATGGCCGCCAGGAGGCACTCGTCGAGGACCTCCCCCGTCTCGGGGTTCGTCACGCGGCCGTGGAGCAGTTTTCTGGGTGAGAACTCCGGGAAGGGGCCGCCTTGCGGGGTGCGGAAAATTTCGCGCGCGAGATGGAGGGCGCGGGGGCCGCTGAGGCGGATGATCCCGACGGCCCCTTCGCCCGGCGCCGTCGCGATGGCGGCAATGGTCGCGGGCGCAAGCGTTTTGCCGTGATCGAGGGCCGGCCGCGAATTCGGGCGGGGGCGGGGGGTGCCCGGGCCGCGAGGCATGGAAGGCTCAACCGGCCGGCGAGATGACGACGCGGCGGAAAGCCCCCTCCCCCTCGCTGAAGGTCTCGACGCCGGCCTCGTCCCGAAGGGCCAGATGGACCACGCGGCGGTCCCGGGCGTTCATGGGCCGGCAGGGAATCCGCTCCCCCGTCCGGGCGGCCTTTTCCGCCAGGCGAAGGGCCATCTCCCGGAGCCGCTCGGCCGTGCGCTCTCGATAACCCTCGGCGTCCAGGACGATCCGAATCCGCTCATGGGGCGGCCGGTTTGCGATCTGGTCCACCAGATATTCCAGGGCGTCCAGGGTTTCCCCGCGCCGGCCGATGAGGAGGCTCAACTCCCCGCCGGTGATCTCCAGCCGCGCTTCGCCGTCCAAGAGCCGCGCTTCTGTCGACGCCTCGAAACCCATCCCGGCGATCATGCGCTCCAGCGTCTCGCGCGCCGCGTCCAGCCGGTCGGCGCCGTCGCTGTAATGGATGCGCAAGCGGACGGCCGTCGAGCGTCCCAGGATCCCCAGAAACCGCTTCCCGGGCTCGACGGTCTCGATATCAACGTCCGCCTCCCGCAGCCCGAGCCGGGCCAGCCCCTGAGCCAGCGCGTCCTCTCTGGATTCGCCTTCAACCTCGATCGCGCCCAACCGCTTGCCTCCGAGGGAGGCCCCCTCAGTTTTTTCCCGCCCTCGCCTTCGGCTTTTTGGACTTCGTCTTCTGTGTCTTGGCTTTCGTCTTGGCGGGACCCGGCTTCTCGGCCGCCGCCTTAGGCCGCTCGACCGAAGGCGCCCGCTCCACCGGGGCCGCCTTGGGCCGCTTGCCCCCGCGCAACGCGAAGTATTGCTGAATGATACTCAAGATGTTGTTGGTAAACCAGTACACAACGAGCCCGGAGGGGAACGTATAGAACATGAACGTGAAGATGATCGGCATGAACAACATCATTTTCTGCTGCGTTGGATCGCCCGCCGCGGGGGTCATCTTTTGCTGAAGAAACATGGACCCGCCCATCAAGAGCACCAGGAGCCGAAAATCGATGTCCAGCCCGGGAATGGTGAAGATCCCGGTTTCGGGCGCCGAGAGGTCCAGCATCCACAGAAACGGCGCCTGCCTGAGCTCGATGGCCCCCAACAGGGCGTTGTACAGGGCGAAAAAGACCGGGATCTGCAAAACCATCGGGAGGCACCCGCCCAGGGGGTTGGCCCCGTGCTCTTTGTATAGCTTCATGACCTCTTCGTTCATCCGCTGGCGGTCGTCCTTGAAGATCTCCCGAATTTGTTTCATCTTCGGCTGGAGCTTCTGCATCGCCTGCATGGACTTGGTGCTCTTCTGTGTCAGCGGGTAAAAGATGATCTTGATCAGGACGGTCAGAAGAATGATGGCCACGCCATAACTTCCGGTCATGCGGTGGAAGAAGCGCAAGCCGATCAGGGCGGGTCCGGCGAGAAAGCTGAAGATGCCCAGGTCGATGGCCTCTTCGAGGGAGGCCCCGTAATCCCGGGACACCTGCTCGAAGATGGTCTGGTCTTTCGGTCCGGCGAAAAGCAGAAACTGCCCTTCCCCTCGCGAGCTGCCGCGGTATCGCAATCCCACAAGGACGCCTCCGTCCTCACGGACGACGCCGCCGTTGAAGTCGCTTCGAGGAACCAGCGCCGCCATGAAATACTTGTTGTGGATGGAGACCCATTTGACCTCCTTCTCATAGACAATCCGTTTCCCTTTTTCGATGTCGTCGTCGTTGCGCAGCTTCTTGCCCTGAAGGATCACCGGCCCTGTCGTGGCATAGCGGTCTTGCTCGTGCCCTTCCGAGGTGATTCCGGGCCCCCAGAGGATGGAAAGATCCTCCGAAGGAGATTTCCCCGCCCAGCGGACCACCGCGTCGATGACATACGACCCATACTTGAAGCGGAGCGTTTTCGTAACGGCGTCCCCGCCGGGAGCGCGATAGACCAGCTCCACGCTTCCCGCAAGTCTGTCCGGATTCAAAACCAGCGAATCCCGGCTCGCCGAGTAGACGCCCTGGTTCGCCCGGGCGCCCAGCCCTCCCCCTCCATCCAGGAAGAGGGGCCGCCAGCTTCGGCCCGATGAGGTCTTTTCGGCTTTGCCCGCACCCTTGGAGGTCCCGTTCTCGGACACCAGGTCCAGAAACTTCCCGCTGGGGTCCTTGTAGCGGAGGAGCGTCAAGCCCTTCACGCCCGCGCCCAGGGTGGTGAGAACGATTCTCGCCACGCCCGTGTCCACCACAATGTCTTTTTCCGGCGAGGGCCGGGAGGCCCGCGGGATCGCCGCCGGCGCGGGCAGTGTTGGTTTCGGCCTGGCCTCCCGGGCGCTCTCCGCCTTTCGGGCCACCCCCTGTTCGGTCTTCAAGGCCGCCGCTTTTCTGGTTTCCTCGAGCCGCGCCTTCCGCTGCGCCTCCATTTGCGGGTTGAGGAAGAAATATTGGTATCCGAGCAGGACGGCCATCGAGAGGACGGCCGCACTGATTGCGCGCTTGTCCATAAAGCCTCTCAGCGCCTTCCGTCAGGCTAGGGAAGCGGGTCGTAGCCGCCCGGATGGAACGGATGACAGCGCAGGATTCGCCCCACGATCAAATAAAGGGCCTTGGGAGCGCCGTAATCCTGGATCGCCTGCAATGCATAGGCTGAACAGGTCGGATGAAACCTACAGGTTCGCGGCAGAAGAGGAGACAGCAGGACCCGGTAAAGCCGCACCGGTATCGCCAGGAGATTCTTGGTCGGTCGCATTCTGGTCTTCTTCAGGAATTTCTCCGCCGGGCCCGCCCTTGGACGCACGCCTTAGCGAGCGCTCCAGCTGCCGGCAAAGCGCCTCGAATGGAAACCGTTCGATTCCGGGCCTCGCGACGATGATTACATCAACGCCCGCCGCCAGGCCGGCGCTCGCCCGAAGGGCCGCCCTCAGACGCCGGCGGACGAGGTTCCTGAGCACCGCCTTCCCGACCCGCCGGGAAACAGACAACCCCAGGCGCGCCCGCCCGCCCGGTTCCCGGTCCGCGGGCGTACGCGCGGCATAAAGCCGGTAACCACGCGTTCGATCGGTCGGAGGCTGTGAGCAAACCCGATCGAAATCCCTGTGCCTTAGGCGGCCCACTGTCTTTTGGGTCATTTCAGCGGCCACGGGGAGTGAGGCCCGCCGCCTCAAACGGTCAGGCGCTTTCGGCCCTTTCTCCGCCGCCTGCCCAAGACCTTCCGGCCGGAGCTGGACGACATTCTCGCAAAAAAGCCATGCGTTCGGGACCGCTTGATCCTGGAGGGCTGGTATGTTCTCTTCACGCGGCGGTTTCTCCTTCCCTCGCAAGGGCGACAGCCCGTTTCTTCTGGATAGACGCCATCTCACCTTGACCGGGTTAAGTTTAGATTTCCTGGGCGGGGGTGTCAAGTTTATGTATGGGTTCAAGACATATGAGACACGGGGGCCGTTTTTTTGAATGTTTCCAGGGCCTGGGCGGGCGTCAGGTAGTCCAGGTTCTGGTGAGGTCGAATATGATTATAGATCTGCTCCCACTCGCGCAGCCGGACGTTGA
>PVBE012189142.1_pt1 | contig 30014 bp, 25 predicted proteins | sample 1631181 | NCBI WGS metagenome assembly PVBE01 (sample SAMN08397723, study PRJNA350692) | Marine metagenome, whole genome shotgun sequencing project. | isolation source: water | place: Pacific Ocean | collected 2012-04
CTATGGTCCACCGGGCCTCGTGCTCGAGCTGGATGCGGAGCAGGCCGATCCCGGAGGGAGGGTGACGGGTCGTGTGCTGGCTCGTGATGCCGAGGCGCCGGAGCTGGCGCTCGAACTCGACGGGCAGCCCCTGGCGAGTGGGTGCCTCAATCTCGCGGGCAGCTGGGAGTTCGCTTTCCGCGCGCCCGACGAACCGGGTGAGTACGTGCTCTGCGTCATCGGCGATGGGGTGACGCTGGGCACCGAGCAGCTTCAGGTTGTCGCGGACAGACCACTGATCCTCGAGCTGTCCCCCGATGGTTCGGTCACTGCGCGTCTGGCCGATGCAGTCGCCATGCGATCCGACCTGCTCGTCGTCGCGAGCGATGTGGCGGGCCAGCTTTGCGCGGCGACCACCCTCGTCTGGTCAAACCAGGATGTGGCGTCCGGGAACGTCGAGCTGCCAGGCGCCGGTAGCTATCTGCTGACCGGGATGACCCTGCTACAATCCGCCGAGGAGGATCAGCCACGGCTGTTGACCGCCGGTGCGCAGGTCCGCTGTCCCGTCCTGGATCCGCCGACGATCAGTCTGGAGGGCTTGCCAGAGGAGGCGGAGCCGGGAACGGTATTGACTGTTCGCGCCATGGTCTCTGGCGCGGAGGACTGGCAGATGGGGGGCTGGCTGTTCGACCGCGGGCTGTCCGGATTCGGCGACCCGCTCCCGGACCCGTTGCCAGACGCGCTGGGCGGTCAGGCCCGGGCTCTCACCGCCGAGGACCGGATGGCGGTCTGGCCCGTCTGCTGTCGCACTTTTGGTATACGGCAGGAAGATGTCGCGCTGCCTCCTTTCGGTGATCCGGATGGGCCGATCGTCGGCGGGAACCTGGGGCGGTGCGATAGCGACGAGGTTCAGCTGGACCTGTGCTACGAGCCGGACGATCTGGAGCTGGAAATAGCGGGGGATTCGGAGGAGGAGGGTGAGCCTGTCGTGCGGATCGTCGGCGGCGCGAGCTGGTGGGAGCCTGCGCTGGAGAGTGACAGCGATCCGCTGGTACTGCGCGTACCGCTTCCCGGACAAATCACGACCCACGAACTGCGTCTCTCGTTGTCCGACGCACGGGGTGGGCAGGCCGAGATCCGACCTTCGGTCCGCGCCACACGAGACCTGTTTGTCCAGGGCGACCTGCCGGAGCAGGCCATCCTGGGCGATCGGATCGAGGTGTGTTGCACGGTGCACAACCGCGGTGACGCCCTGCTACAGGGAGTCCTCGAGCTGACGGCGGGGGACGGGCTCTCGCTGCATGGCAGCGCCGAGCAAGCGATCGAGGTTTCTGCCTGCAGCAGTGCTCAGCGCCGCTGGGTGATCGAGGCAGTCGCATGTGGGCGCCACGCGGTGTGCTTCACCCTTCAGGGCCGGGATGCCGAGGAGCTGGTGCTCGACGTGATACCGCCCGGGTCTCCGGTGAGGACCCAGGTCGAGGTGATGCCAGGCCGTCCGCTGGTGGTGCCGAGCGAAGCTGATGACCATCAGGTGTGCGCTTCGCTGCATGTCGCACTCCCCTCACTGGCGCCCTTCGCACAACTGGTCGCCTGGTCTCGATACCGGCATGGATGTAGCGAGCAGACGGCAAGTCGGGTCGAGACTGCGGCTCGCGTGCTGGGCTACGCGGACCGGCATGGGCTTCGTCTCGCCGGTCGGGAGGCGACCGAGACGATGATCGATCAGGGCGTCGGCACGCTGCTCGCGTGGCAGGGTCCCAAGGGTTGGAGCTGGTATGGAGAGGGTGAGGACCCCTACCTGTCCTCCCTGGTGCTGCGCGGTCTGGTTGCAGCTCGGCAAGTGGGACGGGACGTACCTGAGAGCGCCATCAGGCAAGGCTTGGTCGGGCTGTTTCGAACGCGCTCGAGCTGGCATGAGGCAGATGGGTTTGGTTACGGCCTGCCCGAGGAGTTGCTGCTCGCAGAGGTTCTGGGGGCGCTACAAGCCGTGCAGAGCGTGCTGCCCAACCGCCGCGTCGAAGACGCCGTGGACGAGCTGATGGAACAGCTCACTCGTCAGATGATGGAAGACCCGCCCTCCGATCCTTACCTGCTGTCGATCGCCGTGCAGCCGGTTGCCGAGGCGCATCCTGAGATGGTTCAGCTGGCGGCGGGAATGGTCCTGACTGACTGGCGGGCCGAGGGGCATCCACGCTTCGCCGGCCCGGGGGGCCAGGACGAAGCACTGGCGGCTGCGAGCCGCGTTCTGCGGATCAGTGGACTGGCGGTGCCGCCCGAGTGGGCCCGCCAACTGTCGCGGCCCTCGCCGGACGATCTGTTCAACACCCGCGGGCTGGCGATGCGCACGCGAGCGCTGGTCGAGCTAGAGCCAGACTCGACGTTCGAGGGCAGGCTCACCATCCGTGTCGGGAATCAATGCGTGCGAGAAACGCAGCTGGACCGTGACTCCCATACGAGCGCAGCGCTCGATCTGGCATGGGTCGATCTGAGCGGACACCTCGTGCCCGGAGTCGAGGTGTCGGTCGATCTGGAACCCGCCGAGCTGGAGGGGCTGCAGGTGCACCTCGAGTGTGCTCGCTGGCCGGCCTCCGGGGCGGCGATGGAGCAACTGAGTCGTCATCTTTCGCACCAGACGGCCACCGTCGGACAAGGAGTGGAGGTCACACTGGAGCTGGACGGAGAACTGCCGGACTGGTCGGTTTTGCGAGAGCCGCTACCGTCCAACACACGTGTCGATCGGGAGTAGCTCGACGCGCTGGTGGCGGCCGGACAGATCTGTTCCTGGAGCCAGGTGGCCGGGGCGCTGCAGCTTTATTTCGAGAGTCCGCCGTCCAGGCTGACCTATGGCTTGATCGCAGACCGAGTTGGCGTCTGTAGCCAGCCCGGTCCGCTTCTGGCACCCATGTATGGTTCGGCGAGCGCGACGCTCCAGGGGGCCGCAACGTGTCTCAGGGTTACCTGAGACACAAGATGCTTTACTGGTAAATCGCTTGGTTAGCTTGGCAAATCGGTTAGGCTCCTCGCGATGTCGTCCCGAGCGCTTGCGCACCAATCCACCGTTGAACTGCGGATCTCTCCTGACAGCCCTCGGACACCCGGATCAGCCTCGTGAAATGTTGCAAGCGGTACAGGAAGAAGCGCAAGGCCTGCAGCGACTGTCCGTGGTTACCTTCTGGCTCGCGCAAGAAGCGTGGAAAGCGCAAGTCGTGCCGTCGTCAGAACCGCTGACGCCGGGCCCGAAAATAGTCTTGGGCGGTCAGGCTGAGATGTAATTAGCCTCGCTGCCAACCCGGGTCCACCATCTGGATCGACAGCGGCGGTGGGTCCGAATCTGGCACGCAGCGATAACCGGTCAAGTCGGTGATTCCTTCCTCGGCCAAGACCTCTTCGTCGAGCCACGCCTTGAACGGCAGGTCCGACGGGTCGCGGGCGAGCAGCGCCGCTGTGGCGTCGGCCAGGATCTCGGGCGTTCGCCACTGGCCCGGGTCACCGATCCCGAGGTTTTCCGTCGCAGCGGTTCGGATCGCCGTCACGGGCCACAGCGCCGAAGCGGTCACTCCGTGGCCGCGGCACTCGCCGGCGATTGCGCGGCCGAGCATCGTCATTCCCAATTTGGACACGAGGTAAGGCGCCTTGCCGACGGCGGCTTCTGGCACCTCCGGAGGCGACATCATCAGGACGTGGCCGTATCCCTGCTGGGACATGATGGGCAGCACCGCGCGGCTGCACAGAAACGCGCCACGTACATTGACCGACATCACCAGGTCGAACTTCTTGACCGTCCAGTCGACCAGCGGCGCCCAGAAAATAGCGCCGGCATTGTTGATCAGATAGTCCACTCGCCCAAAGGTGTCCATCGCCTGAGCGACCATCGCGTCGACCTGATCTTCGAAGCGCACGTCCAGTTGTACCGCAATGGCTTGCCCGCCGGCTTGCTCCACCATGGCCACCGTGTCGTGAAGTGTCCCGGGCAATTTCTTGTGGGGCTTGAGCGTCTTGGCCGCGGCCACGATCGCGCAGCCCTCGCGGCCCAGCGCCACGGCGCAGGCGGCGCCGACGCCGCGTGAAGCTCCGGTGATGATCGCCACTCGGTCCTTGAATCGCATCGCTCTCTCCGTTGTTGATCCGCCGCCGCTGTGCGGAAGCGGATGGTCTGGCCCCTTGACTGGTCAGGGTGGTATTCAGGATGGGAGATCAGATATATCATATGAAGACCTTTCCGTGAATCGCTTGACAGCACGCCCCAGATGTCGTATCTTCCCGATTTAGGCCCCCACAAAGGGTGTACTGTCCCTAGTACGCCCACGCCACGAGAGACTCTAACTGGAGTAGTTAATGAAGTTCTCGCGCAGCGTCGCCCGTTTGGCTGCCCAGGCCAGCTGTCGTCCCGGTGGGTTCGTGCTGGAGGAACTGGAGGCCGATCCCGCCGATGGGATATATATCCTGCTGGCCCGGCTAGACCGAGCCCGTGAGCAGTACTCTGAACTCGAGGAGCAAAAGGAACTGCTGACCGGGACGGTCGCGGCCCAGGATGCTCAGCTCGCGGCCAAAGTGGTCGACACCCAGAGGCTGGAGCATGAGCTCGACTCGCTCCGTGCCGCGATGGAGAAGAGCGCTGGTTCGGCCGGTCGTCTGGCCGATTTCGCCGAGGTGACCCAGGAACTCGCTGTCCGGCTGGAGGAGGTGCGCAACCGTCTGCCGCAGGATGACCCCATCGAAGAGCTGGACCGCTTGGCGAACAGCAACGCGGAGCTGGACGAGGCGCTCGGCGAGTGCCGCCTGATGATCGCACAGCTCCAGCAGCAGCCGCAGAACGGGCTGCCGGTGGACATGCCCCAGCGAACCAACGGCGCAGATACGCAGCGCCTGTTGCACGCCAAGCTAGCTGACCTGGCGGGGACGCGAACCATGTTGGCTCGGCGTGAGGCGGAGCTGGACGTCACGAACCAGAAGCTGGACACAGCGCAGCGCAGAAATGATGAGCTGCGGCGCAGGCTCGATGAACAGCAGCGGGATGGGGATCGCCTGCAAGAACGGCTGGACCGATTGCTCGCCGGTCAGCATAAATCCGCGTCGGGCGAGGCGGCAGATCCGGTCCTGCTCGAATCGCTGCGGGATCAGCTGCGGGAGTCGACGCGGGAGCGTGCGGATCTGCGAGAGTCGCTCGAGCGCTCAACCACTATACAGGCCGAGTTGTCGCGCGTTCGGGACGAGTTGACCAGGACCCGGCAGTACTCCTCGGCGATGGAGCAGACGCACCGGGCGACTGCCGAGTCGGAGCGCCAGCAGCAGCGAAAACAGATCGGCAGCCTGGAGCAGCAAGCGGCTGAGTTGACCGTCGAAAACAACCAGCTCAGGCTCGAAGCGGAGGAGTTGATCAGGGCGCGCAAGCGGATCTTTCAGCTGGAGAACGAGCGGCTGGGATACAAGCAGGCGCTGCAGCAGCAACAGGCCGGTCCCTCGCCCGAGGCCACCGAGGAGTACGATCAGGTCGTGCGTCGTGTGGGCCAGCTGGAGGCGGAGCGGGAGACGCTCGGCGAGCAGGTTGAGCGAATCCGGCAGCAACTCGAGGTGTCCCGCGGGCGCGAGAGCAGTCTCGAGGAGGAGCTGCGGGCGGAGCGTGCCGCGTGCCTGGCCTCCGAGGCTACGCGTCAGGAACACGAGCGCCATATCGAGCGAGAACGGTTGTCCCAGGACAATCTCAAGACTGAGGTCGAACGGGTGGCCTTGCGTAACGAAACGCTCCAGGCGGACCGCGATGGACTGCGCTCGGAGCTGGAGCTGACGACCGGCAAGCTGGACAAGACCCAGTCCGACCGCGCGGGGCTTCTCGAGGAGCTGGGGCAGGAGCGTCTGCGGCAGGACCAGCTGACCAGCGAGAGGCGCCAGCTGGAGCGTCAGGTCAGCCAGTACAGTAGCCAGCTGCAGCAACTGGAGTCACAGAGCGAGCAGGTGACGGAGTTACTCGCTCGGCTACAAGAACACCTCGGAACGGAGTTGAGCGGTGGCACGCTCAGCGAGCTGGCGGCCGAACTCTACCACTCGGTCGAGGGGCGTTTCTCGGGGCTCGAGGAGGAGCTGGTCAGGGAGCGCAGCGAGCGAGAGAATCTCCAGCACGACTCGGACGCCGACAAGGGGCAGATCGTCGAACTGGAGAGCGCGCTGCGCGAGGTCGGCGGCGAGCGGGAGCGCCTGGAGCGGCGGCTCGGGGAGCGGGAGCAAGACTTCGAGGATCGCTCGGGGCAGATGATGAGCGATCATCAGCGGGAACTGAGCACGCTGTCGGCTGATTTCGACCAGCTCTCACAGCGCTACCAAGAGGTCTGCGACGGCTTCAAGAACTTCCATGATACTCGACGTAATGAGCGTGAGCAGTTGAGGCTGGACCTCGAAGAGAAGAGCGAGGTGCTAGAAGCGACCAACCTCAAGATGGCCGAGCTGGAGAACCAGCTGGTGACCGCCGAGGTGATCCGGGGTGAGAAGCTGGTCCAGCGTGAGGAACAGGTCGCCGAGCTGCGTGCGCTGCTGGAGGAGGCCCGGGTCGAACTGGGAGAACGGCAGACCGAACGGGAGCGGCTGCTCCGCAGCCAGGAGGATGCGCAGCGTCAGATCGACGTGGTGCGCCAGGAGGTCGCCGATCACCTGGCCGAACTCGAGGCACACCGGGACAGTGCCGAGCAGGAAGCCGCTCAACTCCAGGCCCGGCTCGGCGAGGTTGAGCAGACGCGAACCGCCGAAACGCAGGGGATGCGTCAACAACTGACAGACCGCGAGGAGCGGCTGAGCCAGCTGACCCAGGAGCTCGCCTCGACTCGCACCCGGATGAACGAAATCGAATCTCGCGTGCGAAGCCAGCTCGACGAGGCAGCCCGCCGAGAGCGCCAGCTGGAGCAGGCCCTCACCCAGTTCGAGCACGATCTGACAGTCCTCAACACCGCCTTCGGCCAGCGTGGCGAGCGGATCGAGGGCCTCGAATCGGAGCTGGACGAGGTGGTCCGGGAAAACGAGCAGCTGACTGCGGTCTCGACCGCTCCGGCGCTGGTCAACGGCCAGCAGCTCGCCGATCAGATCAAGCAGATCAACCTGGCGATGGGCGAGTTCGTCCAGCGCGAGAGGACGGACCGATCACAACTGGAGCAGGCGCTGGGTAACATCGGCAGCCAGGTGGAGAAGCTGACGCAGCGAGAAGAAGCCGCGCCGGCGCGCCGCCGCCGGCAAGCCGGTCGGACCTTCTCGGCGGTCACCCCGGCCGAGGAGATGCGGGACACGGCTGTCCGTGAACGAGCTCCGCGCCAGCCGGTGGACGAGAAGGCCGAGAACGACCTGGCTGCGACGCTGGAGCGGCTACGCTCGCTCCAGGGAGGCAAGAAGTCGTAGGGGGCTGATGGGTCGGTTCGAGTGAAGCACCCGCCCGGTTAGCGGAGTTGGGCCTTGGGCTCGGTCCGGCGGGTTCGGGGCGCGGTCGCTACTTGTTTTCGTCGATGAAGCTGCGGAACTTGCGCTCGGGCTGGCCGCCAATGATCCGGTTGACTTCCTGACCGCCCTTGAACATGAACACCTGAGGGATCGAGGTCACCCCGTACTGCGCCGCCGCGTTGGGGGCCTTGTCGATGTCCACCTTGACGAAGGTGACCGCGCCGTCATAGTCCGCCTGCAGGTTCTCCAATGCGGTGCTGACGCCCCGGCACGGGCCGCACCATTCGGCCATGAAGTCGACCAGTATCGTGCCCTGCCCTGCGATCACCTGTGCCTGGAAGCCGTCGTCGTCCAGTACCGGAAGTGCCATTGCGCGTAACTCCTTGACTTGAGTGGGTATTGCTCAACGTTGCTGAATGGATGGGGATTATATCGCAAGACCCACGCTGCGCAGATAGCCAGGCTGCCGAAAACTCGTCACTCAGGTCGGCCAGTCCCGGGTAGCGGTTTTCCTGCTCCCTGCTAGAATCTCGCCTGATGAGCCAGTTCTTTCAGGAACGCTGCACCGTCGTCGACAACCAGCGGATCCGAGACGGCTTCTTCATCCTCACGCTGGAGGGTCCGCAGATGGCGGCCCGGGCTGCGCCGGGACAGTTCGTCGGGATCCTCGTGCCGCATGTCGAAGAGCCGCCTCGCAGTTACGACAGCGAAGAGCAGTTGCTGGCCGAGGCTGCCGGACGGTGGCCGCCAGCGCCGCGTCCGTTGGTCCGTCGGCCATTCAGCTACTACGACTGCTTTCCCCAGTCTGGGCGGTTTCAGATCCATGGCCAGGTCGTGGGGCGTGGCACAGACACTCTCTCGATCTGTCAGCCGGGTCAGGTCCTCGATTGCCTGGGCCCCCTGGGACGGCCGCTGCCGCTGGATCAACCGGCTGAGTGGACGCTGCTGGTGGGGGGTGGCATCGGGGTTGCGCCGTTCCCGTATGTGGCTCGACAGCTGGTGGCGCGAGGTCGAAAGGTCCTGGCACTGTGCGGGGCGCGGGATCCCGAGTTACTGCCGCTGTCCGCGTTCGAGCGTCCGGAGATCGAGCTCCCTGGTGGCTCGCTCGGCGGTCCGCTGCTGGGGATACCCGAGTTCGAAGCGCTGGGTGTCCCGAGCGCCTACAGTCTGGATCAGGGGGGTCGGATCGGCTTCAAGGGATTCGTGACCCAGCTGCTCGACGATGCGCTGGATCGGCTGAAGGATGTCAGTGTCGTGATTCACGCGTGTGGTCCGTGGCCGATGATGCGGGCCACGGCGGCGGTCGCCGGTCGTCGACAGCTGCCATGCTGGCTATTGTTGGAGGAGTTCATGGGTTGTGGGGCCGGCGCCTGCATGTCCTGTGTGGTTCCCGTGGGGCAGGCGGACAGCTGGTGTCACAAACGGGTGTGTGTCGAGGGCCCCGCTTTTCAGGCAGAGGAGATCGTGTGGTAGACCTGACTGTTCAGATGGGTCGGTTGCGGCTGAAGAACCCGCTGATCGCTGCGTCCGGTTGTTTCGGTTTCGGCACGCCCTACTCGGGTCTGGCCGGGTTCGACCTGGAGCAGCTGGGGGGGATGTCGATCAAGGGTACCACGCCTGAGCCAAGGGAAGGCAACACCCCGCCGCGACTGGTCGAGACGCCGTCGGGGCTGGTCAACTCGATCGGTCTGCAGAACCCGGGCGTCGAGACCGTCGTCACCGACTTGCTGCCGCCACTGCGTGAACTCGACCTGGCGATCCTGGCCAATGTCAACGGCAGGACACTGGACGATTATCGGCTGGTTGCGCGTCGCTTTCACGAGACGGGGATGGCCGACGCCCTCGAGGTCAACATCTCCTGTCCCAACGTCAAGCAGGGTGGCATCCTCTTCGGACAGAATCCGGACAGCGCGCGTGGCGTGATTTCCGCGGTGCGCGAACAGAGTGATCTTCCGCTGATCGCCAAGTTGTCCCCCAACTCCGAGCGCTACATCGAGGTGGGCCAGGCCTGCCTCGATGCAGGCGCCGATGCGCTGAGTCTGGTCAACACGTTTCGCGCAATGGTGCTCGACATCGAGACCCGCCGCCCCGTTCTGGGCAATGACACCGGTGGACTGTCCGGGCCGGCGATCCGGCCGATGGCCGTGCTGCAGGTCTATGAGTTGTTTCAGGCTCTTGGCGACAAGGCTCCGATTATCGGGATGGGCGGGATCGTCAGTGGACGGGACGCCGTCGAATTCCTGATCGCCGGCGCCTCCGCGGTTCAGGTCGGGACCGCGATCTTCGTCAACCCGTTGCTGCTGACCGAGATCCCCGCCGCGATCGGGGCCTACCTGGAAGCGCAGGGTGCGCAGAGTGTGGCGGAGATCGTCGGCACGGTGCGGACCAACCAGGAGTCTCCCACGCAATCGGCCCGATGAGCGAGCTGGTGCGAGCGCGGTTACTGGTCAGCGGTCGCGTGCAGGGCGTCTTCTACCGGGCCACGACCCGGGACAAGGCGATCGGGTTGGGACTGACTGGCTGGGTCTGTAATCTGCCCGATGGGCGGGTCGAGGCGGTGGCCGAAGGATCTCGCCAGGAGGTCGAGTCCCTGATCGAGTGGGCGCGGCAAGGCCCCCGCCTGGCGCGGGTGAATTGCGTCGAGGTGGCCTGGGAAGAGGCACTTGGCGAGGCGACCTCCTTCCAGGTTCGTTATTGATGTCCTGGTCCGGGTGATTAGGATGCTGCGTAAGTACTTCACAACCAAACGTAAAGCCAGGGCGATGCAGCATCGAATACTAGCGGTTGACGACGACGACAAGATCCTCAAGGTCATCTCGACCCTTCTGCGGCGGGAAGGGTTCGAGATCGAGACGGAGTCAAATCCCGAGGTCGGTCTGCAGCGGGCGTGCAGCGAGAAGTTCGACCTGGTGATCCTGGATGTGATGATGCCTCTGCTGAACGGTTACGAATTCTACGACCGTTTGCGGGAGTGCGAACACACCCAGGGCCTGCCGGTCCTTCTGCTGACCGCCAAGGGCAAGTACGACGTGATCCATGACCGGACCCGGTACTTTCTCTATGGCCTGTATGGGGTGCTGACCAAGCCGTTCTATGGTCGCGAGCTGATCCAGAAGGTTTGGGACATTCTCAGCGTGGCTCGGGGGGGTGCGACGGGCTCCGTGGACGAGCATCTGACCCCGGGCGAGACGCAGAGTGAGGAAGACGAGGACAGTTGACGATACGTGTCCTGGTACTGCTCGCACTGCTGATCGGAGGCTGTGACAATTCCGCGCTGGACGATGCCCGGTCACTGGCCAATCAGAAAAAACCGACCGAGGCGCTGAAGAAGTACGAGGAGGCGCTGCGCACCCAGCCCGAACAGGCCAGCGAGATCATCCGCGAGGCGGATGACGTCGTCAAATCAATGCTGATCGATCTGACGAAGCTGTTCCAGGCGAAGAAGTATGCCGAGGTGGTCAAGCTCGCCGGACCGATGAAGGCCGTGCGGACGACGCAGCGCGAGGTCTACCTCTACGATGGGCTGTCCCGCGTCGCGGCTGCGCCGATGAACCTGCACGAAATGGAGCAGGGCCTTTCCTCGCTGAATCGCTATCTGCGGTTAGAAGACAAGCTGGCCGCGGAAATGACCTACCCACGGTACGTGCTGGGCCAGCTGATGCAGATCCACCGCGCTCAGGTGGGCAGCCAGAACACCAAGGCGATCAAGCACTTCTTCGACGACCTCAAGACACCGTTCGCCACCAGTGAGGATACGGGGTACGTGATGCGCATGCTGCTGTACCGGCGGATCGTGCGGGGCATCGTGGGCCAGTCGACCGATCCGACAGCCGTGGCCCGCGCGCTCTTCGACTGGCTGGTGCGTAACACCCAGCTGAAGAAGGGGGCCCAGCCGGATCTGTCGCTCAAGCCCCTGTGCATTCTGGTGCGTGGGTTCGGTCTCTCGGATCGGCTGGCCTGGGCCTACATTGCGCTCGCGCGCCAGGCGGGCCTTCCGGCTGTGCTTCGTCTGGAGCCCGTTGTCCCGAAGGATGATGAAGCCCGGCCGCAGTCCAAGGCGGTGCTGCGCTACGATTTCTTCGTGGCTGTCGGGACCGGTGACACCTGGCGGACCTTCGACCCCCGGCGCGGTCTGGAGATCGATCTACCCTACACCGGCAAGACGGTATTGTTGATGGTGGGCGAGCCCCGAGGCTACTATCCGCGGATGCGCATTCTCGAGGATCTACTGCGCAAGCACCTCTCGAGCGACGCGCCCAGCCTGTTCGTCGCTCCCGACCGGACCGTCCAGCTGCTGCTGCAGCGGTTTCAGCAGCGCAAGCTTCCGCGGAGTGGCCGGGCGAAGCTGGTTTTTCCGGTCAAGGCCAAGGGCCGGCCCAGCGTCGACCTGTGGAGTCACCCGTTCGCCGTCGACCAGCGTTATCGCTGGGACAAGACGTTCAAGAAACAAAAGCGGGAACAGCTAGCGGTGGTCAAGCTCTACGAGATCGCCCGGGTGATGCAGCTCGAGAGCCAGTACTTCAGCGCGGCCGAGAAATACGCGTTCGCCATCAACAAGATCAAACACCCGGGGGCCTTGCGCGACTGCAGCTTTTTCCGCGCGGTCTGCCTGCAGGAAGAGGGTCAGCTGGAGACAGCCCTGGTGGCCTTCCAAAAACATCTCGCGGACCATCAGGACAGCCCCTGGAAGACCTTGATCCAGATCCGGATGGGGGAGTGTTACGCCAAGCTGGGCCAAAAGGCGGACGCCCTCGCGGCCTGGGGGCGGGTCGCCGGACCGCGTGCCGCCGCCAGCGCCAAGCTCAGCCAGTCACTCGAGAAGTAGTGGCAGGCTGCCAGCCGTCAATCCAGGCGGTGCAAGGCTGGTCGCCTCGAACCGATCCTCTCTGTCTGCGCTTCACCGATCAGAGTCGTCTCCCGTGAGGCATGCGGTAGCAACGGATCTCAGCGGACGCGTGAAACCGCCGTCTGCCAGCCCTGGTACAGATCGGCTCGCTGATCCTCCGACATCGTCGGCTCGAACACGCGGTCCGTGTTGCGAGCGCTGGCCAGCTCGCTGGCGTCACTCCAGAATCCGGTGCCCAGGCCGGCCAGTAGAGCGGCGCCCAGCGCGGTGGTCTCGGTGATCACCGGGCGGTCGACCGGCAGTCCGAGAATGTCGGCCTGGAACTGCATCAGGAAGTTGTTGGCCGAAGCCCCGCCGTCGACCCGCAGGACATCCAGGGAGGCACCGGCGTCGGCAGCGAAGGCCTCGGCCAGATCGCGGGTCTGGTAGGCGATCGACTCCAGCGCGGCGCGGACGATCTCGGCTCGTCCCGCGCCTCGGGTCAGACCGACGATCGCTCCGCGAGCGTTCATGTCCCAGTAGGGTGCCCCCAGGCCGGTGAAGGCCGGCACCAGATAGACTCCCTTGGTGTCCTCCAGCGCTGCGGCCACCGGCTCCGATTCTGCAGCGTCCTGGACCAGATCCAGTTGGTCCCGCAGCCACTGGATCGCCGCTCCGGCGATGAAGACCGAGCCCTCCAGGGAGTAGGTCGGCTGGCCTGTCGCGTCGACGGCCAGAGTGGTCAGCAGGCCGTTTTTCGACAACAGCTGGCCCTCGGTCGGCATCAGCATGAAGCAGCCGGTGCCGTAGGTGTTCTTGATCTGTCCCGGTTCCCAGCAGACCTGGCCGAACAGAGCTGCCTGTTGGTCGCCGGCCACCCCCGAGATGGGAGCTTCAGCGCCGTTGATCGTCGTCGTTGCCAGCCGTCCGCTCGACGGGTGGACTTCGGGCAGCATGGAGGTCGGGATCTTGAGGATGTCGCAGAGCGACTCGTCCCAGCGGCGCTCGAAGATGTTGTAGATCAGGGTCCTGGACGCATTGGTGTAGTCGGTGACATGGGCCCTGCCCCCCGAGAGTTTCCAGATCAGCCAGCTGTCGATCGTGCCGAATGCCAGCTCGCCCCGTTCGGCCCGGGCGCGGGCGCCCGGCACGTTGTCCAGCAGCCAGGCCACCTTGGTGCCGGAGAAGTAGGCGTCCAGCACCAGCCCAGTTCGCTCGCGGAAGGTCTCGCCGTGACCGTCTGTCAGCAGTCGGTTGCAGGCGTCGGCGGTACGGCGGCATTGCCAGACGATCGCGTTGTGGATCGGTTCTCCGGATTTCCTGTCCCAGACAACCGTCGTCTCGCGCTGGTTGGTGATGCCGACCGCCGCGATGTCGCCAGGATCCAGAGGTTGCGTGATCTGCGAGACCAGCTGAGAGGTGACCTGCCAGATCTCGTTGGCGTCGTGCTCGACCCAGCCGGGCTGGGGGAAGTGCTGGGTGAACTCGCTGTAGGCCTTGCCAGCCAAGGTGCCTTCCCTGTCGATCAGCAGTAGGGTGGACCCGGTGGTGCCTTGGTCGATGGCGAGGATATATTGGCTCATGTTCAGGGTGGTACTCTCACACCGAGCGATTGTCAAGGTGGCCAGTCCAGGGAAGGGGGGATATAGTGCCTCAATGAGTCGCGCGTTACGAACCGGCGTTGGAGTCGGGGTGTGCCTGAGCTTGCTGGGTCTGGGCATGGTGTCCGGGGCCGTGACCCGAAGGCGCACGCTGCGTGGCGAGTCGCCGACTCACGAGGTTCTGACGACGCCAGAAGGTGCCTCGCTCGAGGCCGCCAAGCTGCTGGCGGCGATTCGTGCGCAGGCCAGCGCGGGGCGGCCCGCCATCGATTCACGCCGGAAGTTCCTGGAGCTTTTCCCGCGGGGATGGCCCGCATACCGGCAACAACTCGCGCTGGGGCAGGATTTGGCGGCGGCGGGCCGTCCTGAGGAGGGGATCGAGTACCTGCGCGAGGTTAGCTCGCGGCACCGACTGACGGGTCGCAAGCACACACTGCTGGCGACTGCCGCCGGGATCGCCGCCAGCCACGACCAGAGTGATACGGCCATCGCGCTCTATGGCAAGGCGCTCGCTCAGCCGACGCTGGCCCGCAGCGCTGCCCGAACAGCGTACCGCCGCGCGCTGTTGTTGCTCGAGGCTGGACGGCGAGCGGCGGGCCTGGCTGGATTCAAGGTCGCACTGCCGGGGCTGTCCGGGCGCAATGCGTCCCGAGCGCGGGCCCATATTCTGATCCTCGGTGGACGGATGCCGTCAGACATCGAGGGGTACGCCGCACTGGCCCGCGCTCACGTCACGACGGGGGATCGGCGTGGGGCCGAGAAGGTCTGGGACCGGGCGGAGCGCCAGGTCCGGTTGCAGCCGGGTCATTTGCTGGGTCGAGCCGAAAATCTAGCGGCCCTCGGTGAAACGACCGATGCCGGCAGGATCTACAACCAGATCCGGACCCGGAATGCCGGTCACCCGGCAGCCGAGACGGCGCTGTACCGGTGGGCCCGGTTGATGTCACATGAGCACGGTGCGATCCGCCAGGCGCGAAATGCGTACGAGGAGCTGCTGCGCCGTTACCCCAAGGGGCGGCACGTGGTCGACGCCTGGCTCGGGTTGGGGGATCTCGAGGTGAAGGCGCGCAACTACAATACGGCGGAAGGGGCCTACCGGCGAGTGCTGAAGCTGACTCGCAACCCGGCCAAACGCTGGGCCGCCTCGCTCTCGATCGGCTGGTGTCTGATTCATCGGCGGAAGTTCGGCAAGGCCGTCCAGTATTTCACACAAATAAAGTCGCAGGCCGGGGACCCACAGCAGAAGCAACAACTGGCCCGCGGGCTGAAACGAGCAAGGGAGAGGTAGGATGGCATTATCCGATGCGGTTGAGTGGCCCGACGACGGTCTGGTACCGGTGGTGGTTCAAGAGGGTGAGAGCCGGCAGGTGTTGATGCTGGCCTACGCCAACCGGCCGGCGCTCGAAGCGACGGTGGCCAGTGGTTTTGCCCATTACTGGAGTCGCTCTCGCCGGAAGCTGTGGAAGAAAGGGGAGACCTCCGGTAACCATCAGCGCATTCTCGATATCCGGCTGGACTGTGATGGCGACACGCTGCTGTATCGGGTGGAGCAGACCGGTCCGGCCTGCCACACCGGTGAGCCGAGTTGTTTTTTCCGGCGGGCGGTCGAAGACGACTGGGTCGAGGAACGCGGGAGCGAGAGCGCCGCGACCTCCTGAGTGCATTGCGCTGGCCGGCCCGGCTCCCGAAAAGGCACCGGGGCGTCTGGCTCTGACCCGCTTCAGTGGGTCCTACGCCGAGAACGCGACCACCGCGCTGGCATCCTCTCGCAGTTCGGTCTCGGTGCCCTTCTGAGGTCGAGTGATGCCCGCCGGGGCTGTCCTACCGATAGCGCTTGTTGAGCTGCTCGAGGATCTTGCCCGTCAGATCGATCGTCTCGTGGCTGTAGAGCACTTGCTTGCGCGAGAGCTTGGCCTGCAGCTCGTTGTCGCTGGTCGAGGCGATGTCGTCGTTGTTGATCTTGAGGATCAGCTCGTAATTGTGGGCCTTGCCGTAGGTCGCCACCTCGGTGAAGATCTCACGAAAGATCGCCTCGGTCGTACGGCGCATCTCGATCTGCAGCCCCTTCTGGCTCCAGGCCAGGCGTCCCTTGACGGTGTCGAACTGCTCGGCCAGCTTGGACAGCTTCTTGCGGTAGATCGGGTCGTCCTTCTTCCAGTTGGACAGGCGCGCCTTCGCCTCCTCTAGCTGCTGAACACGGATCTTGAGGTCCTTCTCCATCTTGCGGTACTTGGCCTTGATCTCGTTTTCCTTGGCCCGGGTCTTGGCGTATCCCAGGAACAACTTTCGCAGATTGACCAGTCCTACTTTCTGCGAGGCAGGTGCGTCCTGAGCTTGGGCGGATTGCTGGAGCAGCATGTGCCCGGACAGGCCACCGAGGAATGCGCACAGCAGGACGGTCAGAGTGAGGGCTAGGCGACCAAACATCGTGGATGCTCCGTGAAGTGTTTTTGGTGTCGTGACGCGGTTCAGGGTTGTTCAAGCGGCAGGTTAAGCCCCGCGGTTCGGTCTGTCAACACGGTCAGATGATGACCAGGGTGGTCGTAAAATGCTCAGCCCGACGAAAGGAGTTCCATCCGGGCGGCTCCTGGCTATCATGTGGCCTCTGCTGATCTGGCCCGGTTTTCGCTGAACCTGCGATCTTGGCTGACGTATACGAGAACTGAACAAACACGGTAATACTGGAGTCACGACAATGAACCGAACGGTTTCGATCATGAGCCTGCTGATGTTTGGCCTGCTGCTGGGACTGGCGCCAGGCCAGGCGCAGGCGCAGCTGCCGAGTCAGGCGCAGGTCAAGGAAATGGACGGGGAGATCAAGGCCTCGATTCGCAAGGCTCAGAAGTACCTGTTCCAGGCGTGGGACGCCAAGCAGGGAACCTGGGAGCATCCGGGAATCACCGGGTTGGTGTTGCTGGCGCTGCTTCGCTCGCCGGATGGGTATGACGACGACCCGTTCATCATCAAGCCGATCGAGTACTTGCTCTCGATTCAGAAGAAGAACGGTGGGATCTATGTCGACATGGTCCCCAATTACATCACCTCGATCAGCCTGATTGCGCTGGTCCACGCTCGGGACAAGGTGAAGGACGCCAAGCTCAAGCAGCGCATCGTCTGGGCGATCGAGCGGGCCCGCAACTTCATGGTCAAGCTGCAGGCGGACGAAGGGGAGGGCTATACCCCTCGGGACCGGCTGTATGGTGGGGTGGGGTACGGTGGTGACTTGCGACCGGACCTGTCCAACACGCAGCTGGCGCTCGAGGCGGTGCGCAAGGCGGGGCTGTCCAGCGACGACAAGTTCTTCAAGAAGGCGATGAAGTTTCTCGACCGTTGCCAGAATCGCAGCGAGAGCAATGACCAGAAGTGGGCCGGCAACGACAAGGGCTTTGTCTACTATCCCGGCAAGACCTATGCGGGCACGTTCAAGAAAGCAGATGGCGGCGAGGGGCTGCGCTCCTACGGCAGCATGACGTACGCGGGGCTGAAGAGCTTCATCCACGCGGGTCTCAAGCAGGACGACCCACGCGTGATCGGCGCCTTCGAGTGGATTCAGTCGCACTATACCGTCAAGGAGAATCCCGAGGTCGGCAACCTGGGTCTGTTCTATTACTACCACACCTTTGCCAAGGCGCTCTCGGTGTATGGCGTGGACCAGGTGCGGGACAAGACCGGCCGCAAGCACGACTGGCGCTACGACCTGGCCAAGGAGCTGATCTCGCGCCAGGCGGCGGATGGCACCTGGCGCAACAAGAACAAGCGCTGGATGGAAGGCAATCCGGTGCTGGCCACGACGTACGCCATTCTTTCGCTGGAGTACTGTTACCGCAGCTACAAGAAGAGCAAGCCGGCCCCGAAGCAAAAGCCGGCCGACAAGCCGGGCAAGTAGCGCCGGGAGGCTGAAAAACCGGGTGGGCGGGCTGACGTCGATAAATCCGTCAGCTCGCTGAACACCAGGCACGGAGCAGTGTGTAGCGCGGGGCCGCCAATTTTACCGTGATGCCGGTGGCTGTAACCGCTTGATTCCTCGCGCGATGGCTCTTAGCCTTGTCTGGTCAACATACCTGTCGAGATCGATACAGCATGCAGATCACACACGCGCAGATCAGATACGCACTGTCCATCGCGGCTGCCCTTCTGTGTATATCGCCACTCCAGGGGCGTGCCCAGACGCCGTCAGAGATCGTCAAGAACTACCGCCGCCTGCAGCACGACGTGACGTTGCTGCAGCGCAAGCATTTGGTGCGCAGCAAGAGCAAGGACGCGAAGGAGTTGCAACAGGAAGTTCATGCCGTACGTCAGCAGTTCGTCGACCAGAACCGACCAAAAGCCAAGACCAATCGGGACAAGCTGTGCATCGTCCAGGTTCTGCGGCGGTTGCGTCAGTACGGCCAGGCGGCAATCCTGCTGGGTGAAATCAGCAAAACGCTCAATCTCGGAGGCGCACACGAGGAGGTTCGCTACCAAGAGATCGAGGCGCTATACCACAAGCGGCAGTACGAGGCGGTGGTGCCGATGGTCGAGCAGCATCTGCAGCAATACCCCCGCGGCAAGCATCGTCAGCGGCTCTCGAACATCTGGCGGAAGATCAAGCAGGGCTGGAAGGAAGGCCGACTGCAGGGATCGATCCCCGCTTCACTGAATCTCGAGCACCAGATCGGCACGACCGTCGACTTCAGGCTCGACGACCACAGGGGCGAGGTTGTCTTGCTCTTCTTCTTCGGGTCGTACGGGAAGAGCAGCCTGCAGAAGCTTCCCGTGTTGTCCACGCTGCAGTCGAAATATCCCAAGGGTTTCAAGATCTTCGGGGTGACGACCTACTACCATGTCGTGACGGTGGGAGGCAAGCGGGAGCAGGCGCCCAACGAGACGGTGGAAGTCCAGTTGCTCAAGAAATTTCATCGGGAGCAGAACATGTCCTTTCCGCTCCTGGTCATGTCGAAAGAGGTGTTTGGCAAGGTGTGGAAGATCGACGTCGTTCCCCATTTTGTCCTGCTCGATCGCAACGGCACCGTCCGACTCTCGCAAACGAATTACGGCAACTGGGAGGGGTTGACGGATAAGCTGAAGGAACTGATGACCGAGGAGCTACCCACCGTCAAGCCGCTCCCACGCTCCAAGAAGAAGAATGGGCCGAGGTGAACTCGAGGGGCAGGCGGTGAGCACGGCGACCACACGCTGGCATGCCGAAGAGCTGATCGGGAAATACCGGCTGGTCAGCCATCTGGGCAGCGGGGCGTTCGGCGAGGTCTGGAAGGCCGAGCACAAGGACTCCAGTGACGTGGTGGTCGCGCTCAAGCTGGCGACGCAGCCCGAGTTCGCCAGATTCCTCAAGAAGGAAGGGGTGCTGCAGTTCAACCTGGTTCATCCCGGCATCGTGCAGGTGCGCCATTTCGACCTGGACGCCGACCCGCCGATCCTGGTGATGGAGTACGTCGATGGGGAGGATCTGCGCGCGCTGCTCAAGGCCTCTGGGCGGCTGCCGGTGGACGAGGCAACTCGTATCTTTCGCGCGCTGGTCGAGATCATGGCTTACGCCCACGGTCAGGGCGTGCTGCATCTGGACCTGAAGCCGGAGAACGTGCTGGTAGCCCAGGACGGCACGATCAAGCTGACCGACTTCGGGCTCGGCCGTCTCTGGGAACAGTCGCAGCAGAGTATCCAGCTGAGCATGGCCTCGACGGGCGCGGACCAGCTCTCGGGAACCCTGGCCTACATGTCGAAGGAGCAGCGGGAGGGAGCCGATCTGGACCACCGCGCCGATATCTACGCCTTGGGCATCATGCTCTTCGAGCTGCTCTGCGGCGAGCGCCCTGATTTCGGCGATCTGCCTTCGCGACTGGTGGCGGAGGTTCCACCGGAGCTGGATACCATCTTTCGCAAGTGCGTCTGCCGGATCGACGAGCGATACGACGCGGTGGGCAGCATTCTGGAAAAACTGCCCGATGCGACTCGTCTTCCGGTGCTCGATCCGGCGACTCTCCCGGCAGCCAGGCTGCCCCACTGTTCGGCCTGCGCTGCATCGGTCCATGATGACTGGCGCTTCTGTATTCGTTGTGGGTTTCCGATCATACATCCCTGAGCTGGTCCTTCTCCTTGGCCTGGCCAGTCCCGTCTGGGCCCATGAGCAGAACGTCAGCCAACTCGGTTTGAGGCTCGACGGAGTGCGTTTGCAGGGAGAGCTGAGCCTCCATGTCAGCGATCTGGCGAGGGAGCTGAACATGCCGGCCGAGCAGCTGATCGCTCCCGCCTTCGCGCGTCACGAGACAGACCGGCTGAGGCAGATCGTCGATCGCTACAAGCTGAGTGCGGATGGGCAGGTCGTCTCGGCGTCGATCGAGGACGTGCGCCTGGCCGACAAGAAACACAATCTGCGTCTACGGCTGATTTATCAGCTGCCTCGCCGTCCGGCTTGGCTGGCGCTGGAGTGCCGTCCGTTTCCGGCCAGCAGGAGCCATCAGGTGTTGCTGACGCTGACCGAGGGGCAGCGTCTGAGCCACCGTGTGCTGACGTGGGAGGAGCCGGCTTTCTTCTGGTCCACGACCTTGGGAGAGGGCCGCTGGCTGATCGCGCGTCGACTGGCCAGCGCAGGGTTCGGACATCTGGCGCCGCACCTGCTGTTCCTCGTCGGGTTGCTGCTGCTCGGCGGCAGCTGTCGCTGGCAGATGGTGATTGTGGGATCCCTTCTCGCGGGAGAGGGAGTGGGCCAGTTGCTGCTCCACGGAGAGGTGCTGACGTTTTCCCCCGACTTCGTTGGTGCAGCCGTCGCGCTGAGCGTGATCTACATCGCAGCCGACAATTTGCTGGCCCGGGAGGGTTGGGATGCGCGTCCGCTGGCGGGTCTGGGTTTTGGCGTCCTGCACGGCTTCGACCTGGCTCGCGGTGCAGATGAGGTGCTCCTCAGCCAGCTCTCGCCTGCGGCCGCGCGTCTCTGGTTTTCCCTCGGGGCGTTGGGGCTTCAGCTGGCCCTGGCCCTGGCGGTGGGGCTGGTTCTGGCCCGCTACGAGCCACTGCGGGGCGCTCGGGCGGGATCGCTGCTTTTGCTGGCCGCCGGTCTCTGGCTGTTCTGTGCGAGGACATTCTGATGCAGCGGCGCAACCGGCTCTGGATCGGCCTGGGCCTTGTCACGCTGCTCCTGCTGGTTTTGATCTGCTGGTGGCTGTCGCGCACCGCCCCGGTGCGCCCGCAACTGCGTGCGCAGCGGCAGCTACGTGGGTTGGTCTACCTGATCTATCCGCTGGCGATCCTGGCGGTGCCCTACCTGTTTCGCCTGTTGTGTGCAGAACAGCGTCGCAGCAGCGCCACCTGGCGGGGCTACCTCGGTGCGCTCTGGGCGCCGCTGGTTTTTCTGGCCTGCGCGCTCTGGATCGGCTGGTCTTCCGCGGTATTGGATGTCGCGCTACTGCTGCTCGGCTTCTGCCTGGCGCTCTCGGCGTGTGCCGATCTGTTCCGGCTCGCGGGCCCCAATGCCGGTCAGCTGGTTCCCAGCCTGATCGGCTTTCTCATGCTCGGCTCGGTTTTCATCGGGGGGCAGGCCGTCGAAAACGCGCCATCCGAGGAGTCCCGCGCCCGCCGCATCGATCTGCTGGTCCAGGTCAATCCACTCTCTGCGGCGTGCGCGCGAATCGATCGCTTCGACCTGCTGCGCACCAGTCGAATCTACGGCGCCACGCCGATCGGCGCGCTCTACGTTTACCGCTTTCCCGACTGGCGGCGGGTGCTCGAGGTCTACTTGATCGCCGCGCTGACTGTCTGGCTGGTCTCGCTGCTGCTGCGGTTCATCGTGAACAGTGGTGGGGACCCCGGTCCGCAGAGATCGGAGGGCTGCTAGCAGCTACTTTTGGTGAGCGCGTCGGCGAACCGCCTGACGATCTCTCCAGCCGGCTCCACCTGGTCGATCGCCTGGACTGATTTACCGGCCTGGAACAGGTCCTTGTAGCCCCGACCTTGTAACGACGCTCGCTTGAGGCGCCAGATCGACTGCAGGCCGTAGATCGTGCGCATCCAGTGCTTGCGTCGGTTCCCGCGCAGCATCCAGCGAGCGAATGGCCCGGGCTGCGTACCCATCTTCTCGATGAAGGGGGTCTTGATCACTGACACGGGAACACCGGTGATCTTTCGGCTGAGGACGATGTCGCTCTCGTTGGCATCGATGATTGCTTGCTTGTAGTCGGCGTGGGCCGTGCACTCGGCGCTGGCGATGAAGCGGGTGCCGAGGTGGCAACCGGCGTATCCCAGCTCGAGCGCCTCGGCAAACTGTGGGCCGTCGCCGATCCCACCGGCGCAGATCAGTGGCAGCCCGATGTCGGACAGCTCGTCGATCAACTCGGCCGGGGTGAGGGTTCCGGCATGGCCGCCTGCCCGATTGTTGACGCAGATCAGTCCGTCGACGCCGTGGTCCAGGGCCTTCTGGGCCCACTTGCGTTCCGTGACGTCGTGATAGACCGGGATTCCGGCGGAATGCGCTCGCTCGACGACCCAGTTCGGGTTGCCCAGCGCGGTGATGAATAGGCTGGTTCCCTCCTCGATCGCGATGTCGACCCAGGCCCTCATTCGGTCCTCGTAGCGCTGGACCGATTTCTCCACCAGTGCGTTGAATCCGTAGGGTTTGTCGGTCAGCGAGCGGATCCGGCGGAGTCCCGCGCGAAGGTCCTCGCCATGCACGTAGATCAGCGAAAGGGGCTGGACGATGCCGATGCCGCCGGCCTCGGAGACCGCGGCCACCAGCTCCACATTGGTGCAAGGGTACATTGCCCCGCAGATCAATGGCACATCGATCCCGATCTGTTCGGAGAATGAGGTGCGTGTCATTCGCACTTCTGCAGCGCGAAGCCGAACTGGCGCGCGATCGTCGACAGGGTCTGGACCTCCTCTTCGGCGAATCTGCCGGCCGACCGCATGCCGAGGATCACCCCCTGGACCCTGCCGTTGACGGCGACCGGCAGAGCAACCAGGCTGCGGCCGGAGCCCGGCAGTCCCGCGGCGAGCACGAAGGGCTCCGCCTCGGGTCCATGGATGGTGTGAGGGCGGTTTTCGATCACGCAGCGTGCCAGCGGGCCGGAGAGCAGCTTGACGTCACTGCGCAGTTTGCGTGGCAGCGTGGGGTATTCCCCCGAGCCGGCCGAGCCGACCAGCTCGCTCCGCTCGGTGTCATACTTGAGGTAGCAGCAGCCCGCGAACTCGAAAGCGGCTGAGAGCTCGGCCATCGATTTGTTGAGGAAGCTGCGAAACTGTTCGGCGTGGATCGCGAAGGAGCTGATCCGGTTGAGCGCCTTCAGCCAGCGATTTCGGTTGGTCACTTTTTGTTCGGGCGCCGGTTCGTTCTGCACCAGTGAGATTTCGCTGCCGGTCGAGACGAACTTCTTCATCGTGTCGATGTCGATCTCCAGGCAACTGGCCAGCTCATCCACCATATAGCCAGTCATCGACACCACCTTGTCGATCTCGGGCTCGGTCAGCCCGAGGTACTGCTCCGCGGCCTGAACGATTTCTTGGCCGGCGACGATCGTTCGCTCGAGCTCGCTGCCGTAGAGGTTCTTGGCGATCAGGTTGGAGATGGCGACGACGTTGACCAGCGGGTCGCCTTCGGGGCGCGGCTGATGATGCTCGGCGATGGCGGTCCGGACTCCACTGGGAAAGCACCAGGCCTCTGCCAGCGCGACCCCGGCCAGGCAGTGGTCATAGCCGAACAGCTCCTTCTCGAGAGCCAGTGGATCATCCGTGGTGGGGAGCTGGTCGAGGAACGACCGGTAGCGCTCCGGGTCGTACTGGGCCATGACGATCTTGCCCGCGTCGTGCAGCAGTCCCGCGACGAAGGCCTCTTCGGGCGAGGCGTCGGCGCCGAGCATGTGAGCCAGCCCCTGACTGCAGACCGCGCAAGCCAGCGAATGTAGCCAGTACTCCTTGAGCAGCCCGCTGCCGGCGACCTGGCGCAACGTCTTGCTGGTAGCCAATCCGATGGCGATGTTCTTGATGCGTTTGAAGCCGAGCAGCACGATCGCTCGCGTCACCTCGACGATCTCCTGGTTGCCGCGGCGAAACATCGATGAGTTGGCCAGCTTGAGCACCTTGCTGGTGATCCCCGGTTCGGCGAGGATGATGTTGGCCAACTCCTTGGCGGTCGAGTCTTCGCGGGCGGCGACCTCTTGCAGGCGCATGACGATCTCGGGCAGCATCGGCAGTTGATTGTCAGTGCGGATGCGTTCGACCAGAGCTTCGTAGGCGTTGGACATGGTTACATGTTAGTTGGCATGACGCAGAAAAAAAACACAGCTGTTAAGGCAACTGGGCAAACGACCGATAATATTCATCAAGGCGCTGACCATGGAGGACGCTGTGTGGGGAAAACGAATCATCCCAGGGCTACTGATTGTGATCTTGCCGCTGGGCTGCCGCAAGCAGGAAATCATTCTGCCTGAGAGGGTGGCTCCTGTCCGGGGCTCCTTTACTCTCGGAGAAGATCTCAAGCAGCACACCGATCCGCGTGTGGGAGGCGACCTGGACCCGTCGCTGTCGCCCGACGGCGTGCATCTGGGATTTGCCTCTCGTCGAGATGGTCCGCACCACAATATCTACCAAAAGAACCTGCATCGCTCCGAGGTGGCGCGAATAACGGCGTTTTCAGCACATGACCGGTTTCCGGAGTATTCGCCCGACGGTCGGTGGCTGGCGTTCGCCTCGAATCGAGACGGGAACTGGGACATCTGGCTCGCGTCGGCTCTCCGGGGCGGTCCGTTGAGACAGTTGACCACGACCCTGGAGGACGAGATTCGGCCAACCTGGTCCCCTGATGGGCTACGACTGGCCTTCAGCGCTCGGAACTCGCACGGGAACTGGACGATCTGGATCTGGGAGCGCAAGACCAATCAGCTGGTCGGGCTCGGTCCGGGGCTGTTTCCCTCCTGGTCGCCCGACGGCAAGGAGATTGTCTTTCAGAAGATTCACCCGACCCGGCGCGGCTGGTCGACATTGTGGAGCTACAGCTTCGTCACCTCGCAAGGGGCGCAGATCTATGCCAACCCGCGCTGGTCTGCGCTTTTCCCGTCCTGGTCACCCACGGGAGAGCAGGTCGTCTTCGCCGTTCGGCCGGCCGGCAGCGAGCGCTGGTGGGATCCCAAGGCCCAGGCGCTTTGGATCATGGAGCGTCGGGGAGACCCGCCGCTACTGTTACATTCCAACGGTGAGACATTGGGCGCACCGGTCTGGGCCAGCGACGGCCGGATTTATTTCCCCTCGATGCGCGCCGGGGTGTATGCAATTTACAGCGTGCGCATCAGGAAGCTGGCCCGGGGCGTCGCTGCCGTTTCGGCCGGGCCTGGGACGAGTAAGAAGAAGGTGGGAGGAGTGTCGAAAAAATGACGAGGACCATTGGGCTGCTGCTGGCAGGCTGCGCCGCCGTGACGTTGTCGGGTGGGTGTGGATGGCTGGCCGACACGATCTTCGGCCAGGCCGCGAAGTACCCGGACAACCCGTTCAATCGGCAGAAGATAACAACCGTCGCGATCCTGCCGTTCTTCGACCTGACCGACGACGATAACCTGCAGAAGACCAACCGTGGCTATGACAGCCTACGGCTGGCCAAGATCTTCAAGCAGGAGTGGTCCCACTGCCTCGGTTTCAGCCTGATCGAGCCGCAGCGGGTCTATGTCGAGATGCAGAAGATGGGGCTGAGCTGGACCGTCGGAGATCGGCTGGGCCCGGAGAAGGCGGTCAAGCTCGGGCGAGCGCTGAAGGCCGATATCGTCGTGGTGGGCGCGATCACGGAGTTCGACCCCTACGACCGGCCACGGGTGGGGGTGGCGCTACAGGTGTTCTACGTCGGTGGTCAGTCCGGTTCGCTGGACCTCTCGCGGCTTCAGCAGACGGGCAGGCCGTTTCCCGTCGAGGCCGGATCGCTCGGCAACCAGCACATGATCGCCGGATTCGAGCAGGTCTACGACAGCCAGCGCCGCCGGATCTTCGCCAAGGTCCAGGAGTACGCCAAGCTGGGGATCAATGCCGAGGACCGCGGCGCGGACGAGACGCAGCTGGTGATCGACGATATCGATCGCTACCTGCGCTTCGTCAGTTTCGAGGTGATTCGCAACTTCTTCCACGTGGCACCGGACCCGCTCAAGAACTGACCTGATGCGCCCACTCATCACCCGGTTCCTGGACAAGATCGACCTGGAGAAGCACGCGTCGGAGAACACGCTCCGGGCCTACCGGCGGGACCTGACGCAGCTGGCCGAGTTCTTGGCGGCGGAGCAGGTCACCCCTCAGTCTCTGACCGTGCTGAAGATCCGCAAGTACCTGGCTCAACTCCACGGTCAGGGCCTCTCTCGCCGCACGGTCGCTCGTAAGCTGTCCGCCTATCGTTCTTTTTTCCGCTACCTGCTACAGCAGGGGTTGGTCGAGGAGAACCCATTCCTTCTCGTTCGCACGCCGCGGCAGGAGAAGCGGCTGCCCTTGTTCCTCGAGGAGGAGGAGGTCAAGATTCTGCTCGAGGCGCCGCCAGCGGACAGCGTGATGGGACAGAGAGATCGGGCGATGCTGGAGGTGCTCTACAGCACCGGGTTGAGGGTCAGCGAGCTGTGCGGGATGGATATCGAGGATGTCGACTGGTCGGCGGGCCTGATCCGGGCTCGGGGAAAAGGTAAGAAGGAGCGGCTGGCCCCCCTCGGTCGATACTCGGAGACGGCGCTGCGGGACTACCTGATGGGCAGCGGTCGCGTCGCCGAGAATGGTGTGGGTGCGGTCTTTCTCAACCGCAGCGGCGGGCGCTTGACTGCCCGCAGTGTCCGGCGGATTCTCGACAAGTACATCCGGCAGCTGGGCCTGGACTCTCGGATCTCGCCGCACACTCTGCGCCACACGTTTGCCACTCATCTGCTGGTCCGGGGGGCCGATCTGCGCACCGTCCAGGAGCTCTTGGGACACGCCAGTTTGTCCACCACGCAGGTCTATACCCATCTGTCCCACGAAAAGCTCCGCGAGGTCTATCAGAAAGCCCATCCGAGGGCGTGAAACTCAAATAGGCCTTGACTTTAAGTGGGATCGGTTGCTATAGTCCCACCCCTTGTAGGCCAAACGCACAAAGCGTTGCCAGCATGCAAGTTACCGTCCGTCCATCCGCTGGAGGTTGTTTTGGCAGAGCTGTCTTTCCACGTCGAATCCGTTGCTGAACTGGACAAGACGTCATTGGTCCGGGTGAGTGGCGCGATCGAAGCAAAGACCGTGCTCAACTTCCAGGAAAGACTGGAGCAATTGCAGAAGGACGGGAACAACCGTTTCATTCTGGACATGGACGGAATCAAGTACGTCAACAGCACCGGCCTCGGCACGCTGGTCAACGTTGCGGACAACCTCGAGAATGCGGGCGGCGGCATCGCGCTTGTCTGCATCCACCCCAAGGTCAAGGTCGTTTTCGACATGCTTGGGCTGAACGCGTTCTTCAAGATCTACGCGACCAAGGAAGAAGCGATCGGCGCGATCCACGAACAGCTGGGTGGTTCCGCACCAGCAGAGGAACCGGACGAGGAGGAGGAGGAGGAAGAAGAAGAAGAAGTTCCCCCGCCTCCGCCCCCGAAGGAGCCAGTCGCAGCACGGGTCCACAAGCCGCAGGAAACCACATTCCAGGTGGTCTGTCAGAACTGCAACGTTAACCTGACCATACGCAAGCCGGGTAGCTACAAGTGCCCACGGTGTTCGACGTTTTTCAAGCTGGATGGCGATGGGCAGGTTCAGTTCTACAAGCGCAAGAAGGCCGCGCCGTTGCAGATGAAGCTGGCCTGCACCGACGAGTGCCGGGAAGGGCTCTCGGAGTTCATTACCGTCCTCGCGCGGCGTATCGGCTTCGAGAAAGAACAGATCCAGAACATCCGGGCTGCGATCGACGACGCCTGCAACACGATCATCCAGGACGCATACGAGAACAAGCAGCACCTGTCCTACAACGTGGTGATCATGCCTTCTTCTTCGGAGCTCAAGATCCAGCTCGCCGACTACGGCAAGTTTCTTGCCTCGGGCAACGGCTCAGTGTTTGGCGTGGCCCGTGAGAAGATGGATCAGTTCGAGCACAAGCAGCATCCGAAGGGCGGGAACGTGATCAGCATGCTGATCAAGATCTAGCAGCCCCGTGATCCTCCTGCGGTCCGTCTTTCTCTGCGCCCTGCTCAGCGTCTGTCCGGTCCTGCGCGGGCAGCAGAGCCCCGCAACCCAGGTCAAGGCGATCGTTCGCTCCTCCAAGCTGCAGGGCGTCCAGATCGGCGTGCTTGTCGCCGATGTCGCCAGCGGTTCGATCGTGGTGCGACATAACGCCGACGTGGCTCTCATTCCGGCCTCCAACACCAAGCTGGTCACGACCGCCGCCGGACTGGAGCAGCTCGGGACGGGGTACAAATTCGCCACCAAGCTTTATCTGCGTGGGACCCTCAGCGACGGGCTGCTCGATGGAGATCTGTTGCTGGTCGGGGGCGCGGACCCGTCCTTCTCCGGCCGGTTCTACGACGGTGACTCGACGAAGGTGCTGCGGCAGTGGGTGGCGGCGCTGCACCGGCTCGGACTGCGTAAGATCAACGGCAATCTGCTGCTCGACGTCAGCGCGACCAGCGGACCGGCGATTCACCCGGAGTGGCCTCAGGATCAGCTGAACCGCTGGTATTGCGCGCCGGTGGGGGCGCTGAATCTGAACGACAACTGTGTCGATGTCCGTGTTTCGGCGGGGAAGGTCGGCCAGCCCGTGCGCTACAGCATGGGGCCCGAGATCCCCTACTATCGTGTCCTCAACAAGATGCTCACCGTCAGTCGCGGCCGGAAGCACGCGCCCTGGCTGCATCGACCGGAGGGGGACTCTCGGCTGGAGCTGCGCGGCACCTTTCAGGGGGGGCGGCCGGCGCAGGTCATCACGATCACCGTCCCCGATCCAGCCCGTTTTCTCGGACAGGTGTTCAAGGGCCTGCTCGCCAAGTCCGGCATCCAGCTGTCGGGCAAGCTACAACTCAGTGAGAGCCCGGTGACCAAGCCCGGCCGCTTGATCGCTGTCCACACCTGCCCGATCGACCAGGTGGTGACGGTGATCAACAAGCGGAGCCAGAACCTGTTCACCGAGTGCCTGTTTCGGGCGCTCGGTCGTAAGGCCGGCCACCCGGGTTCCTTCGTGGGCGGACGAAAGGCGGTGGAGTCCTATCTGTCCAAGGTCGGAGTGGAGGGCGCCCGGGTCGCCGACGGCTCCGGCCTGGCTCGCGGAAACCGGTATTCGCCGCGCGCGATGGTGGCGATCTTGCGGCGAATGTGGTCTCACGCTGGGCGCAAGACCTTCTTCGACTCGCTCTCCGTGGCGGGTACCGACGGTACGCTCAAGCGACGGATGCGGTCTGGCCCAGCCAAGGGGCAGGTACACGCCAAGACCGGCTACATCAAATCGGTCAGCGCGCTCTCGGGCTATCTGAAGACGCGGGGTGGCCGGTGGCTGGCCTTCTCGTTGATCTTCAACGGCTTTCAGCGCAAGGGCAAGCAGCTCTCCAACAGCACGATCAAGGGCTATCAGGATCGGATCTGCCAGGCGCTGGCGGGTGGCCGATGAGGCTGCTGGTCCAGCGCGTGGCCCGGGCCGCGGTGCGAATCGACGAGGAGCTGATCGGAGAGATCGACCGGGGCATCCTGGCGTTCCTCGGCGTGGCCAAGGGAGACGGTCCGGCACAAGTCGCTCGGCTGTCCGAGCGGATGGCGGGCTATCGGATCTTCCCCGACCAGGAAGGCCGAATGAATCGCTCGCTGCTGGACGTCCGTGGAGCGGCGCTGGTCGTCAGCCAGTTCACCCTCTGTGCCTCGACCCGCAAGGGGACCCGCCCCGGATTCGATCCGGCGGCCCCGCCGGCTGTGGCCGAGCCGCTCTACCAGATGTTCTGCGATCAGCTGCGCAGACTGGGCGTACCGGTCCAGACCGGGCGGTTCGGTGCGAAGATGTCGATCGAGCTGATCAACGAGGGGCCGGTGACGTTTCTGCTAGAAGCCGTGTCGGCATCTTGATAGGATCTGGCCTGTTCTCCTTCTAGCTCTCCTCTGACACCTCTTGATTTAGGGATCCGGTGGTTCGGAACGCCAAGATACTCAAGCTGAAGATGCTGTACGAGTCGGCGACCAGCGCCAACTACAACGATCCCAAGCGCCGTGGGCAGATCATCAGCCTGCCCGCGGAGGGTGACATCGTCGTCACC
>PVBE012783386.1_pt1 | contig 30009 bp, 23 predicted proteins | sample 1631181 | NCBI WGS metagenome assembly PVBE01 (sample SAMN08397723, study PRJNA350692) | Marine metagenome, whole genome shotgun sequencing project. | isolation source: water | place: Pacific Ocean | collected 2012-04
CAAAAACGAGTAAGCCTTCGCTGACCCGACCCTGCTTCAAGAAAGTCCCTGCCGTTCGCGGCCGGGGCTTTTTTTATGCCCGGGCGTCGTCCGTCCGTCCCTTCACCGCCCCTCCTGATCGTCGGGCTTGGGCCTGATGAGGCGGCACGGTGAAGATTGGGGGTGGGATTGAGCGGAGTTGGGACTCCTCACCCGTCCATCAAGCCCATATCCTCGAGAAACCGCTTCTGGTTGCGCCACTTGTCCGCGACCTTGACGTGGATGCGCAGGTCGACGAACATATCGGACACCTCGCGCAGCAGCTTTACCGCGTCCGCCCGGATCTGGTTGAGCATCTCGCCGTTCTTCCCGACCACCATCGGTTTCTGACTGTCGCGCTCGACATAGAGGTTGGCAATGATCTTCAGCTTCTTCCCGGTGTCCTGCCACTCGACGATCTCCACTGCCAGCGCGTGCGGCAGTTCCTGGTACAGGTGTTGCAGCGCCGCTTCGCGGATCATCTCGGCGCCGATATCGCGCTCGAACGCATCCGAAACCTGGTCCGGCGGATAAAAAAACGGCCCGGTCGGCATCTGCTCGCGGATTAGCGCCAGCACCTCGTCGAGCTGGTCGCCGCGCAAGGCCGAAATTGCGAACTCCGCAAAAATACCGTCGATGTGACCGGTGTAGAACTGCCGGATCTCCGCCTGCTGCCCGGCCGTGGCGACGTCGGTCTTGTTGACCACAAGGATGACCGGCTGCCCGGCTGCCGCAACGCGTTCGGTGACCATCTCGTCTTCCGCACCGGGCGCCCGCTGGCCGTCGCAGACGCACAGCACCACGTCGGCATCCTGCAGTGAGCGCTGCACCGACTCGAGCATGAAATCGCCGAGCCGCGTATTCTGCTCGTGGATACCGGGGGTGTCGACAAAGATGATCTGACTGTCGTCATCCGACAGGATGCCGCGCCAGCGGCGGCGGGTCGTCTGCGGGCACGATGAGACGGCGGCCAGGTGATAGCCGAGGGTGGCGTTCAGAAACGTTGACTTGCCGACGTTCGGGCGGCCGACAATCGCCACGTATCCGAACTTGCCGGCCGGCCATTCACCGGGTTCCTGCATGCCGTCAAAGTCGATAAACTTCCTCCAGGTCGACCTTGGCGTATGAATCAAGCGCGAACAGGGTCTTGGTGTGGCGCACACCCGGCTTGTGGATGATCTCGTCGACGATGATGTTCGCCAGGGTGGGATTGTCGGCCACGCGCACGACCGCAAGAATGTCGTACTCGCCGGCAATCGGGTAGACTTCCGTCACCCCGTCGACCTCCAGCAGCCGGTTGGTGATCTCCCGGACATCCTTGCCCTCGATGTTGATGAGGATGAATGCATTGACCATGAATAGCTTCCTCTCTGTGGTTCCGTTCGTTCAGAAATCCGCTCACGGCAGGAACAACCACGGCGTGACGACGCATTGGATGGGCGAATTCTGTGCAGAGTTCCCTGAATGAGTTGATACAAGGGACTATATTTAAGGGCCGGCGTTCTGTCAAATTCCGTTTGGCAGAACGTTGGGCAATTGCAACCCCCGGGCAACTGCGCAAGGACGTGAAGCATGGAAAAGCTCTTCGGCACCGACGGCATCCGCGGCAGAGCCAACAGTTATCCAATCACCTCCGAGGTCTGCCTGCAACTGGGCAAAGCCATCGCCGCAGCCTTCCAAGCCACCGGGCACGGCAGCAAACGGGCCGTCATCGGGAAGGACACCCGGATCTCCGGATACATGCTCGAGACCGCCCTCACCAGCGGGCTCGTCAGCATGGGCATGGACGTCTACCTGGTCGGGCCCATGCCGACCCCTGCGGTCGCCCACCTGACCCGGTCCATGGGGGCCGCCGCCGGCATCATGATCACGGCCTCCCACAACCCGGCCGCCGACAACGGCATAAAAATCTTCAACCGCGACGGCTTCAAGCTCTCCGACGAGCTGCAGTCACAGGTCGAAGGGCTGGTGCTCGGCGACGGGATCTCCAGCCGCCACGTCGCCTTCGACCAGATCGGCAAAGCCTACCGCATCGAGGACGCCAGCGGCCGCTACATCGAATTCGCCAAGAGCGCCATCCACAGCGCCAGCCTCAAGGACCTCACCATCGCCCTGGACTGCGCCAACGGCGCCGCCTATTTCCTCGGGCCGCTGATCTTCAAGGAGCTCGGCGCCCGGGTCATCAAGCTGGGCTCGGAGCCGGACGGCTACAACATCAACCAGTGCTGCGGCGCCACCGCCCCCGAAATGCTGGCTGAAAAGGTCGTCGAGAACAACGCCGACATCGGGGTCGCACTCGATGGCGACGCCGACCGCGCCGTCTTTGTCGACAATACCGGCGAGGTCATCCACGGCGACCGGATCCTGGCGATGCTCGCCATCGACCTCAAGGGCCGGCAGCAGCTCGTCAGGGACACGATGGTGACCACCGTGATGAGCAATATCGGCCTCTACAAGACGATGAAAGCCCATGGTATCAACGTCGAAACCACCGCGGTCGGCGACCGTTTCGTCATCGAGAAGCTGCGCAATGACCGGCTCTCGTTCGGCGGTGAACAGTCCGGGCACGTCCTGCATCTCGACTACAGCACCACCGGCGACGGCATCATTACGGCGCTGCAGGTGCTGCGGCAGCTGCAGACAACCGGCAAATCGATTGCCGAGCTGGCCGCCATCGTCGACCTCTATCCCCAGAAACTGGTGAACGTCGACACCCTCTCGAAGCCGCCGCTCGACTCGCTGGACAACCTGCAGGCGGCAATGGCGGAGTGTACGGCGGCGCTCGGTGAGGACGGCCGCAATCTGGTGCGGTATTCCGGCACCGAAAACATGATCCGCATCATGGTCGAGGCAGCCACCGACGACATCGTCGCCGATTGGACCGCGCGCCTGGTGGCGGCGGTGGAAAAAGACTTCAGTTGAAGAGCGTCTCCAGGAGCCGGGTGGAAATGCGGCCGCTGCCGATGAGCCGGATGCCGGCGCCGCTTCCTGAAACCTGGTCGCTTCTTCAGAAGCTGACCTGCACCTCACCGCCCAGCCTGGTCGGTTTGGCCAGCAGCTTGAGGCCAGCCTCCTCGTCCCAGTCACGATCCCACGAGCGCAGCAGCAGCGGATCGGTCGGCGGCCCGAAATTGTTCATGTCGACAATCAGGTAGTCGCCGGCGGAGGTCAGGTAAACGTCGACGACGATATCGTCCGCCGGCAGCCCCGCGGCGGCGTCCTCGATGAGCCGCCGGCCCTTGGCCCAGATCTCGTCCCGGCGGCCGTCGAGCCGGCCGTAGTGGCGGTCCAGCCGCATCTGTGACATCGCCACAATCTGCCGGTCCTTGACAAACACGCGGAACTCGCGGATCGGATCCAGGCGCCGGTAGGAGTGCAGGCCGATGCGCGTCGTGTGCCCGTCCTTGAAGGCCGCCTTCACCTTGTCGCTCTCGATCAGCATGCCCCAGCCCTTGTCGCCGCGGCGGATCGCACCTTTGGCCGCTTGAAAACTGGCGGAGTCCGTCGGTGTACAGGCGTCCGCATGGATGAACGCACTGCCGCGAATGTGCGGCAGCGCCCGGTCGATCCGGTCGATCACCGCAGCGGCGCGGCGGCCCGACGCATCGCCATCGACCAGCGCGGCGATCTCGTCGACGCGCAGCTCGATAAACACCGTCGGAAAGGTGAAACAAGCGAGGGAAGTATACCATTCACTGACCCGAAACATGGGCAAGTCCTCGGAGGAACATGAGTATTGATGTGGCCGGGCAATCACGATTCAGGTGCCAACTGTATCGACACCGTATACTGTCGATCGTTCAATGTAATTGTACAAGCCCTGGAATCCCGGAGGGGCTATATTCCCGCATGAAGATTCTCGTCTCCGGCGCCGGCGGGCTGATCGGCTCCGCCCTGGTCCCACTCCTGCAGGCTCAAGGCTGCGAACTCATCCGCCTCGTGCGGACTCCGCAAACGACCCCGGATACCGTCTACTGGAATCCCGCCACGGCAGAGTTCACCGACAACGCCCTCGACGGCATCGACGCGGTCGTGCATCTCGCCGGCGAGAACATCGCGTCCGGCCGCTGGACCGCCGCCCGCAAGGCCCGCATCAGGGACAGCCGGGTCGTCGGCACCCGCCTGCTGGCCGACGCCATGGCCGCCGCGGCGAACCCGCCGCGGCACTGGATCTGCGCTTCCGCCATCGGCTGCTACGGCAATCGCGGCGACGAGCGCCTCACCGAGACCAGCCGCGCCGGCAACGGCTTCCTCGCCGAGCTCTGCCTCGAGTGGGAAGCCGCCGCGGCGCCGGCCGTGGCCGCCGGCGTCCGCGTCGTCCTGCCGCGCATCGGCATTGTCCTGAGCAACCGCGGCGGGGCGCTGGCGAAGCTGTCACTGCCGTTCAAGCTCTGCCTCGGCGGCCGCCTCGGCAACGGCCGGCAATACATGAGCTGGATCTCCCTGCACGACCTGGTACGCGCCCTGCAGTTCCTGCTGGTCACCGAAAGCATCTCGGGGCCGGTCAACCTGTGCGCCCCGAACCCGGCCACCAACCGCGAGTTCACCAAGGCCATGGGCCGGGCGCTCGGCCGCCCGACGCCGTTCCCGGCGCCGGCCGCGATGCTGCGTCTGCTGCTCGGCGAGATGGCCGGGCAGCTCCTGCTCAACAGTGTCCGCGCCACCCCGGACACCCTGGTCGACCACGGCTTTCAGTTCAACCACGAGAAACTCGACGAGGCCTTGGCAGCGGCGCTGGCAGGCGGCTGACCGCAAGCGGCAAGATTTTCACCACGAAGCCCACGGCACCCACGAAGGAATTTCCTGTTCCAGTTGCCCTGTCCCCCATCCGTTGCCGCCCTTCTAAGTTGGCACCGGCGAAAATCTGCCCAATCTGCGGATAGATTACCACATGCGAATTACCAGCATCCAGAATCCCCGGGTCAAGCACGCCGTGCAACTGCGCGACCGCCGTCATCGCGACCACAGTGGCGAGATGCTGGTCGAGGGCTATCGTGAGCTGCGGCACGCCGTCGACAGCGGCCATGCCCCGACAACTCTCTTTTATTGCCCGGAGTTTTTTCTCGGCAGCAACGAGCCGGCACTGGTCGACAGTGCGGCCGCGCTCGGCGCCGCGTTGATCGCAACCTCCAAGCGCGTCTTCGAGAAACTCTCCTACCGCGACCGCCCCGACGGGCTGCTTGCGGTGGCGCCGCAGATCGGCATCGCCCTCGACACCGTGGCCCCCCGCGACCCGGCCCTGTTGCTGATCGCCGAAGCCATCGAAAAGCCCGGCAACCTCGGCACCATGCTGCGCTCCGCCGACGCCACCAATGTCGATGCCGTGCTGGTGTGCGATCGAACCACCGACATCAACAATCCCAACGTCGTACGCGCCAGCGTCGGTACGCTGTTTACCGTTCCCGTCTGTGAGGCGGATTCGACGGCGGCCCTGCAGATGTGCCGCGACCGCGGCATCTCCGTTGTCGCCGCCACCCCGGCCGGGACCGAGATGTATTGGGACGCCGACTATCGCGGCCCGGTGGCGATCGTCGCCGGCAGCGAACAGTATGGCCTCAGCGACGCCTGGCTCGACGCGGCCGACACCCGCGTCCGGATCCCCATGCACGGCCAGGCCGACTCTCTCAATGTCGCCACTGCCGCAACGCTGCTGATGTACGAAGCCGTCCGCCAGCGGTCGTAAGGCGCCGACCGCATCTACGGCAATCGCTGGCAACAACCCCGCAGCACTGCGGACAGCCAATCGGGAACGAAAAGGATTGCGGCCGGGGAGGGTCAAGGTTTGCTGGACTTTTTCACTCCGTTCCGTTACCAGTATTCACACTCGCCGGCAGTTCTCGAAAACCGGCGCAAAACGGTCTACATTATTGTCCAATGCAACACAAGGTCACCAAATTCAGTATCGCCGATCTCGCCCTGGACTATGAGCTGGTGGCGAAATGCCTGAACCAGCATTGCCGCAACGGCCAGTACCGGGTCGGCGGTTTGTGCCAGACCGAGACCAGTGTATTTTTTTCGTTCGAGACCAACTTCGAGGCGCCGCGGCAGTATGTGCTGGCACCGTTCACTGCCTGTTCCGATGCCGACATCCTCGCGGACCTGGATACGCGCTGGCACTCCGGCTTCAGCACCCGCGGCCTGATCCGGCTGTCCGACTCCTACCTCGGCCTCTTCGAAATCCCGGTTGACGTTGTGGACCTCAATCCGGACACCGACACCGAGCTGGACGAGGCCTCGGACATCTCCGTTTCACCGGGCCGCATCCGAGCGGAGTGAGGTCATCGTGTCCCACTCGCTGTCCCACCTGTGACAGGCCTGTCCCGTCCGCTTCAACCCATTGGTTTTCAAATAGATACGTGACATAAACGAGTTACTGGTGACAGGCTGGGCGCCCCGTCCGAAATTCCTGAAAAATTTTTAATCTCCTTGTTACCAAATAGTTAAAACAGTGTCACTGCCAGTGGCACTGATACTGCTTTTTTCACGCATGTCATAAATAACCGCATGTACAAAAACGTGCAGCGGCTGAATCTCACACTTGCTGGAGGATCACAGTGGCTAAGATTTTAGGGATCGACCTGGGCACGACCAATTCGTGCATGGCCATTATGGAAGGGGGCGAACCGGTCGTCATACCGAACGCCGAGGGCGCCCGGACGACACCGTCAGTCGTGGCGTTCACCAAAGACGGCGAACGCCTGGTCGGCCACACGGCCCGCAACCAGGCAGTCACCAATCCACAGAACACGCTGTTTTCGATCAAGCGCTTCATCGGCCGCAAGTTCGACGAGGTACAGCACGAGATCGACCTGGTGCCGTACACCGTCGCCGCCGCCGCCAATGGCGATGCCCACGTCAAGGTCGATGACAAGACGTATTCGCCGCCGGAAATCGCCGCGATGATCCTGGCCAAGCTCAAGACCGACGCCGAAGCGTACCTCGGCGAGCCCATTTCCGAAGCGGTGATCACCGTGCCGGCCTACTTTAATGACAGTCAGCGCCAGGCCACCAAGGACGCCGGGCGCATCGCCGGACTCGAGGTGCGCCGCATCATCAACGAACCGACCGCCGCCTCCCTGGCCTACGGCCTCGACAAGAAGAAGGACGAAAAAATCGCCGTCTACGACCTCGGCGGCGGTACTTTCGACATCTCGATCCTCGAGCTTGGCGACGGTGTTTTCGAAGTGCGCGCCACCAATGGCGACACCCATCTGGGCGGCGACGATTTAGACGAGGCGATCATCGACTGGCAGGTGGATATCTTCAAGAAAGCCAACGGCATCGACCTCAAGGACGATCCAATGGCCCTGCAGCGGCTCAAGGACGCCGCCGAAAAGGCCAAGTGCGAACTGTCCTCGAACCAGAGCGCCGACATCAACCTGCCGTTCATCACCGCCGACGCCAGCGGTCCCAAGCATCTGACCGAAACCCTGTCACGCGCCAAGCTGGAACAGCTCACCGACAGCCTGCTCGACCGTACGATCGCCCCGTGCCAGGACTGTCTGAAAGATTCCGGGCTGGACACTTCCGAGATCGACGAAATCGTCATGGTCGGTGGCCAGACGCGCATGCCGAAGGTCATCGAAATGACCGAACAGATCTTCGGCAAGAGCCCGAATCGCGGCGTCAACCCCGATGAAGTGGTGGCCCTCGGTGCCGCCATCCAGGGTGGCGTGCTTGTCGGCGACGTCGACGACGTGCTGCTGCTCGACGTCAGCCCGCTGTCGCTCGGTATCGAAACCTATGGCGGCGTCTTCACGCGCCTGATCGAGCGCAACACGACCATCCCGACGCGCAAGAGCGAAACCTTCAGCACCGCCAGCGACAACCAGCCGTCGGTCGAGGTCCATGTGCTCCAGGGCGAACGTGAGATGGCCAACGGCAACAAGACCATCGGCCGCTTCCATCTCGACGGCATACCCCCCGCACCGCGCGGCCGGCCGCAGATCGAAGTGACCTTCGACATCGACGCCAACGGCATCCTCCACGTCTCCGCCAAGGACCTGGGCACCGGCAAGGAGCAGAAGATTGCGATCACCGCAAACTCCGGCCTCGACGAGGACGAGATCCAGAAAATGGTCAAGGACGCCGAGGCGCACGCCGACGAAGACCGCGTCAAGCGCACGCACGTCGACACCCGCAACCAGGCCGAGTCCCTGGTGCACCAGACCGAAAAACACCTGCAGGAAAACGAGGACAAGGTGCCGGCGGAAATACGTGGGCCAATCGAATCGGCCATCGAGAAACTCAAGAAAGCCATCGAGGCCGACGACGTCGAAGAGATGAAGTCGCTCATGGAAGAGTTGCAGAACGCCATGCACGCGGTGGCCGAAGAACTGTACAAGAACGCCGGCGCCGAGGCCGCCGGCGCCGAGGCCGCCGGACCGCCGCCGGGTGACAACGGCGAACCCGCTGACGGCGGCGACCCGGACGTCATAGACGCCGACTTCGAAGAGGTCGGCGACGACAAGAAATAACCGAACCCGGTGAACCGTTAACCTTAATTCTCATACCAACCAGCAAACCCAACCCGACAGGAGGAGGAACAAAACATGAACATCAAACCACTCGGAGACCGCGTGCTGCTGCAAGTAGCCGACGTCGAAGAACAGATCAAGGGCGGCATCGTCATCCCTGACAGTGCCAAGGAAAAGCCGCAGGAGGCCAAGGTCGTTACCCTGGGAACCGGCGGCACCGATGACGACGGCAACAAGATCAAGTTCGACGTCAAAGTCGGCGATCTCGTGCTGACTAACAAGTACGGCGGCACCGATGTCACCGTTGAAGACGAGGAGTTCAAGATCGTCAAGTCGGACGACATCCTCGCCGTTGTTGGCTGACACAAGCCAGGCCACGGATCAGGGACTTTGGACCAATCCGGCCAGTTCCTGACAGCGGCTTTCTGATTACTACCAAAACCTCCCAAGGAGACCACAGCTTATGCCTGCCAAACAGTTGTCATTCAGCGAAGACGCCCGACGCGAACTGCTCAAGGGCGCCGAACAACTCAGCCGCGCTGTCAAGGCCACCCTTGGCCCGCGCGGCCGCAACGTCGTTCTCGACAAGAAGTGGGGTTCCCCCACGGTCACCAAGGACGGCGTCACCGTCGCCAAGGAAGTCGAGCTCGAGTCCCAGTACCAGAACATGGGCGCCCAGATGGTGAAGGAAGTCGCCAGCAAGACCTCCGACATCGCGGGTGACGGCACCACCACCGCCATCGTCCTGGCCGAAGGCATCTTCCGTGAGGGCCTTAAGAACGTGACCGCCGGCGCCAACCCGATGTGCCTGAAGCGCGGCATCGATGCCGGCGTCGCGGCCATCACCACCGCCCTCACCAAGGCCAGCAAGCGCGTCGAAGAGCGCGAGCAGATCGCGCAGGTCGCGACGATCTCGGCCAATGGCGACCATACGATCGGTGACATCATCGCCGATGCCATGGACAAGGTCGGCAAGGACGGCACCATCACGGTCGAGGAAGCCAAGAGCATCGAAACCACCCTGGACGTCGTCGAAGGCATGCAGTTCGACAAGGGCTATCTGTCGCCCTACTTCGTCACCGACCAGGCGGCGATGGAAGTGGTGCTCGAAGACTGCCTGATCCTCATCCACGAGAAGAAGGTCTCCAACATGAAGGACCTCCTGCCCCTCTTGGAGCAGGTCGCCAAGTTGGGCCGTCCCCTCGTCATCATCGCCGAGGACGTCGAGGGCGAGGCTCTGGCCACGCTGGTCGTCAACAAGCTGCGCGGCACGCTGCAGTGCTCCGCGGTCAAGGCCCCTGGCTTTGGCGACCGCCGCAAGCAGATGCTCCAGGACCTCGCCATCCTCACAGGCGGCAAGCTGATCGCCGAGGAGCTTGGCCTGAAGCTGGAGAACCTCGAGGCCACAGACCTGGGTACCGCCAAGCGCGTGGTCATCACCAAGGACAACACCACGATCATCGATGGCGCAGGTGAGACCAGCGACATCGAGGCGCGGATGAACCAGATTCGCACGCAGATCGCTGATACCACCAGTGACTATGACCGGGAGAAGCTCCAGGAGCGCCTGGCCAAGCTCGCCGGTGGTGTGGCCCTCATCCGGGTCGGTGCTGCCACCGAGATCGAGATGAAGGAGCGCAAGGCTCGCGTCGAAGATGCACTGCACGCCACCCGCGCGGCTGTCGAGGAAGGCATCCTTCCCGGTGGCGGTGTGGCACTGATTCGTGCAGCCAATGCCCTGGACGCGCTGGAGGTCAACGAGGCCCAGCAGTTCGGAGTCAACATCATCAAGGAGGCCATCCAGGCGCCCCTTCGCCAGATCGTCGCCAACGCCGGCGGCGAGCCCAGCATCGTGCTGGAGAAGGTGCGGGGCGGCGACTCTGGCTTCGGCTACAACGCCCGGACCGATACCTACGAGGACCTGATCGCCGCTGGCGTGATCGACCCCACCAAGGTGACCCGATCCGCACTCCAGAACGCGGCCAGCGTGGCCGGCCTGCTGCTGACCACCGAGGCGCTCGTTGCCGAGCACGAGTCTGAGGACGCTGGTGAGCACGAAGGCCACACGCACTAGTCACTGACTCTTGCAGGCACCTAAACGCCCCGTCGGGTCACCCGGCGGGGCGTTTGCTGTTCTCGTTCAGAAGACCACCCGGCCGCCGAGTACAGCGTCCACACCGCCGGTGACGTAGGGCACGATGACCAGCACCGGCACCAGCTCAAAGAAGACCTCCAAGGGAGAGGCATCCGGGATCACCCCCACACCGACCGGTAGGCGCAGGCCCAGGGTGGCCCCTGGCCGATCCGGAGCGCCCTTGGGGTGGCCGGCCCGCAGTCTCAGGCCCGCGCCCAGGTAGAGCGGGTAGGCAAAGCCCATGGACTCGTCGCTGGGAATCTCCAGCACATCGTAGATGCCATCCACAGAGAAGTGGACCTGTCGCTGGCCAAAGCTCCATCCCAGCTGCCCCTGCACCGCTGCTCGATCATTCACACGGTACGAGGCGGTCGTACCGACCGGCTCTCCCAGGGTGAGGCCCAGCCCCAGCCCAGGCGCCCTGGCATGGGCAGAGCCCCCCAGGAGCCCGGCCAGTATGAGAAGCCCCCTCACGGCTGAAATCCCATGTCCCGAAGCAGGGACTCATCCATGTACAGGATGATGATCTTCCTCAGGACGGCCCCCAGCTCGGGATCCTGTACCCACCCCCGCCAGGTCGGATCATCGACCACCACCCGGAGGTCGAAGCCGGTTCGAATGGCGCGGGTCAGGTGTCGCTCCAGGGCCAGCGAGTCCCCCGCCACGCCAGCGAGATGAGCCATCCGGAAGTGGCCCGCCCAGTGGCCTGGCCTGAGCCGCACGACAGCCTCGAAGTCCGACTGAGCCTCGCGCCACCGGGACAATCCCAGGTAGATCTCCCCTCGGTCATATCGAGCACTGGCCAGATGCGGGTCCCGCTCAATGGCGGCGGTGTAGTGGGCCAGCGCCTTGTCTGGCTTCCCCAGGCGATTGAACGCATAGCCCGCCTCATAGGAGAGCAAGGCTAGCGGCTCCACCGTGGCCTCAAACCGCTCGACGAGCGCCACGGCCTCCCGATGGCGCCCTGCGGAATTGAGAGCAGCCGCGCGTCCAGCAAGCTCTTCTCCGAGCACCGCACGGTAGTCGGCCGGCGGACGAACAGCCGCCGCTATCTGGAGTTGCAGCGCGAGCAACAGGAGAATCACTCTCGGAGGTTATCGCTCCCGGCGCCGGATTGCCGCCAACCCGGCGACTCCGCTCAGCCAGAACAGGCCCATTGGTGCACCCGCACCGATGCTGCAGCCGCAGCCCTTGTTGGCCGTGAGGTCGTGCTGACCCAGGCGAGTACCCCCGGAGCCAGCCGAATCGGTGTCCTCTTCTTCCTCTGGCGTCTCCACCTCCGCAGCCACGCCGTACACACAGACATCATCGATATTCCAGCCGCCCATCGAGAGGCCTCGATCCGTGATGATCTCCCAGCTCAGCTCCAGGACTGAGCTGCCGTCATTGGGCACGGATATCGAGTGGAGCTGCCACTGCTCATCGGCATGGTGCTCATCACCCACCGAGCGGGAAGATACGTGATTGGTCCAGATCTGGGAGCCGTTGGCCAGGATGTTCGCCTGGTCGTAGTAGCCATCCTCGATCTGCAGCCACCTTCGGTACTGCAGCACCAGCCCGGTGTGTCCAGACACGTCGATCTCTGGACTGGTCAGGCGATTGTGCTTGTCGTTTTGGTACTCGCCATTGAACTGGCCGCCGCCCAGGTCGTTGCCCCAGACGCTCGATCCCGAGTACGCCGCGTCCGGATCTCCACCCATCCCCAGAGGCACGCCCCACTGCCAGTCATCCGCCCCCTCATCGGCGCCGCCACTGATGAGTTCGTGGATGAAGTCGCCATCTGAGCTCTCGAAGTCCTCACAGTAGATGGGCTCGAGCGCGCCCACGTAGAAGGTGAACGGGTTGATGGTGGTACCCCTCGGAGAGGCGCTCGTGGTGCCGTCCGCCGAGTCGACCTCCAGATAGTAGTGGACCGTGGTGCCTGCCGGCTGGCCTGGGAGAACCCCCGTGAGGTCCTCACCGTCCAGTGAGAGCGGCTCCTCCGACCAGCTCAGCCCACCGTCCGTGCTGTAGAACACCCGCGCTTCAGTCACATCGAGGTCCACGCAGGAGGGCGCCAGGTTGACAAGCTCGGCTGCCAGCGTGGCATCCTGGCCTGCCGCCTGGTTGTCCAGAGGCAGGTGGGAGAGGCTTACCAGCCCGCCATTTCCACCAGGTCCAAGTCCGTGTCTACCGAATGCCTCCACGATCTCACAGAGGTGGGGCGTGCCATCGGAGAGATCCCCGTTGTCATCGTCAGCGACCACGAACTCATCGAATGCATCGGGAATCGTCGGGCCTGCGCGCATGGCCTCGACGATCAAGGTGCTCACCTGATCGTAGGCGGCTTCCTCACCCATGCTGTCCTCGAGCTCAGCCCAGAGGTCGTAGACCGCACCCGCGAAGATCAGCCCATCGTAGTGGACCTCGCCGACCCAGTCGTCCGGGTAGACCTGATCGGTCGCGACCTCCCGGATGCCATGACCCGAGGTGTAGAAGTACGGAGAGATGACAGGATCGCCGGTGAGCAGCACCGCGATGATGTCTGAGAGCCCCTCCGAGAGGCTCCCATCGAATTCTCCAGAAACCAGGTTGTAATAATGGAATCCGTGTCCCCACTCGTGGTAGTTCACGTCTGCGATTCGCCCGGTATTGTTGCAGCCTGATCCCGCCCGCATGAAGTTCAGGTCACCGTCGAAGTAGGCATTGCAGACATCATCGATGTTGACGAACACATCGAGCCTGGTGTGGATCAGCGAGAGGTCCGGAGCATACCGAAGTGCCCAGTCGCGGACCTGGTGCTGGAAGATGTAGCTATCGAGCTCTGCCTGATCGCCATCGCCATCGGCATCGGTCAGGGTGATGCTGCCCTCTACCAGGTCGAAGTCCGCATCGGACCCAAGCTCGTTGTGGACCCGCACATAGTCCCCGGTGAGCGTGCCGCTAAACGGGCCCTCGGAGTCCAGATCCCAGATGCCATCGGCATCCGCGAAGACCGAGTCATCTCCGTCATCGACCCGGACAAAGGGCATGGGTGAGATGCTCATGTTTCCATCAACAGTCCGCGTGTCGTGCTCGGCGAGGACCTCGCCGGTCAAGAAGCGAACCTCATTGTGCACGCTGAGCATCTGGCCGGTCTGGGCATCCACAAAGCTCACCCAGTGTCCCACCGGGGATGCGGTCTTCGACCGGACCTCCCAGGTCAGCCGAGCACTCACCTTGGCTCCTGACTCCATGGGCAGCCACACCAGCCGCTCGGAGAGGTCCGTGTGGCTGGAATTGCCCGCAGGCCCTCCAATGACGGCCAGGTGTCTGGCCTCCATCCCGGTGATTCCCGGCTGGGCTGGCTGGTCCACATCGACCGTGTCCACCCCGAACATCACCAGACGCCCCGCCTTGATCCGCACCATCACACCGCTGCGCCAAACAGGCGCCCCGTCGGTCACCTGATCAAGCTGCACCAGCCAGGTATCCGTACCCGACACATACCCACTGCGCCCCATCTTCAGCTCAGCGAGATCCACCCCAAGCAGGCCAGGGTGACGGTCAAAGAACTCTCGAAGCACGACCTCCACCGAGGCGAGATCTCTGAGCGGCCCCAGGTCCAGGCCTGGACCCCAGGCCCGGTGCGCGCGCCCCGTTCTCTCATCGAAGCGGGCCATCCATCCAGCGCCCTCCCCGCCTCGAAAGTCCTGCCATGCGCCCTGTTGACGCAGGCGGTGCTGCGCTGCGATGTGGTACCGCCGAACCCGCGAAGGCTCTTGACCAATGAAGACATCTGGAGTCGGCTGAAGCGCCTCAGCAGCCAAAGTCAGAAGCAAGACAGAGAGCATTGGAGCCTCCGGTTTCCGGTCGGTGGTGGTGTGGACCTTCGTGCAACCACTGTGAAGTGGCTACACTCGGTGATCAATGATGGGCTGGATTTCAAACAAGCTCTTTACAGGGGTGGTCTCACTGCCGCTCCTGTTCACTTTCGCTTGCGGTGGGGCGGAAGATCCCGCGCCTGCCGGCATCAAGAGCTCCGAGTTGCCTGAGCTTCCGACCCTCGTGGCGGAGGGGGAATTCCCCCGCAGCACCACCCGCAAACCCGTCGATGTCCGCATCGCATTCGTCGGAGAGGTGCGAGGTGAGATCGAGCCCTGCGGGTGTCCCACCCTGCCCTACGGTGGCTTTACCCGAAGGGCGGTGATGCTCGATCGCCTCCGCGCCAAGGGCCCCATCTTCCACCTCGATGCCGGAGAGCTCCTGCTCAAGGGCTTCAGCACGGATCGCTCCCGGGACCGCATCCAGCGTGCTGCGGCCATGATGAAGCTGAGCCAGGAGGTAGGGCTGGACCTCTGGGTCCCCGGGCCCTCGGACCTGCTGGCCCTGGGCCTGGAGCAGATTCGGTCCGCGCCTGGACCAAGACGGATCAGCGCGACGTGGACGGATGGAGCAGACAAGCCCTTGCTCCCGCCCACAGCCGTCCTCGAGCGCGGCGGACTGCGGCTCGGAGTGGTGGGCCTCAGCGCAGCCATCCGAGACCCGAGCATGGTCGATCAAGTGCGTACTCTTGACCCCGTGGAGGCCGCTCAGGCTGCCCTCTTGACCCTACCCGAGGGTCTGGATCTGGTGGTCGGCCTGGGCAACATCACCGATGAGGCCGCCGCCCGTGTTGCAGCCGAGGTCCCGGGCTTGGCAGCGATCCTCACGATCCGCGGCGGGCAGTACTCCGCACCCACACCCACCACACTTGCCAAGGCCGACAAGGCGCCGGTCATTGAAGCACCCGACCGGGGACGGTATCTCCAGGTACTCACCTTCCGTGTGGGCACAGGACCTGGTCAGCCAGCCCTGGTCCATCCCGAGTCCCGCCGCTGGCGCGAGCGTGAGGCGAGCGGCAAGGAAGGACCCTTCGAGGACCTCGGGCGAGGCCGCAACCTGGTTGGTTTCGCCACCATCCCCCTGGGCAAGGACCTCGACGGCGGCCAGACCTCGCACAGCGGCGTCGACAAGGCACTCGGACAATTCAAGACCCGGTCCCTCCTCGCTGCCGCCAAGCGAGCCCAGGCAAAGCCGGTCAAGCAGGAGCATCGATACGCCTCCTCGGGGAGCTGCGTGAGATGCCACTCCAGCGAGTTTGCCCGCTGGAGTCTCTCCAGCCATGCCAGGGCCTGGCGGGCGCTTGTGGATCGGAAGCAGACCGCAAACCCAGAGTGCCTCCCGTGTCACACCACAGCCTGGGGCAAACCCTCCGGGCTCGGCGAGCTGAGCACCTCGAGCATCCGCAAGTTCAAGAGCGTGCAGTGCGAGTCATGTCACGGTCCAATGGGCGGTCATCCCGAAGACACCCGCGTCCGGTCCGTGCCCATCACCAAGGCAACCTGCAAGGGATGCCATGATGAGGCCAACAGCCCCGACTTCGACTTTGCGCACTACCGATCCCAGGCGACCTGCCAAGGGGGAAGCCCCCTGCCTGGTGTCGCCCCTTAGTGCCCACGAGAGAGAGCCCGGCTGGGCCCTGCCCGCTACCAGGCAGCCAGGAACCTGTCGACTTCCTCGCGCTCGAGCAGCCCCAGCGAGAGGTCCAGGCACTCGCTGCAGATGTGCACGCCATTGTAGCCGTACAGACCACGAACCTCGAAGGGCGTCCGGGTGCACAAATCACAGACCGCATCATCTGAGGCCTCGAGGCTCCTCCGATGCTGTCCCACACGGATGACACATCGGTCGCAGATGACTGCGCGGCTGCCCGCCATCAGGTGGTCCACATCGCCGGTACTCCGCCCGCAGGTGCTGCAGCAGGTAGTCGCATCATCGGTGACCCGCCTGGGGCGGATATCGACCGTCGGGGGCACCACGAAGCTCAGCAGCTTGTCCACGCTGCCTGTCGCTCCCTTGTTGGCAGCCTGAGCAGCCAACTTGGCGGTGGCCACCGGCTCCCCGTACATGCTCAGTCCCGCCCAGGCTGCAACCGCCAGATCCGTGTCCGCGTTGCTCGCCCACTCATTGAGCAGGTTGCGGCCGCTGGTGCTGCGGCGCACGCCCACTGCCAGCAGCAACAGTGCCTGGTATGCGCGGGCACGCTTTCGCTCTTGATCGAGGTTCTTTCGGTGCCCACCCACATCGGATGCCGGCCCATGGCGGTCCACCGCAGCACGCTTGAGATCTTCTTCTTCGAGCCCCAGTCCGCTGGTGAGGACGGGCTCCGGGATGGCCGATGCAGCACTGAGGGCCTCCAGGCCAAGGCCCAGCCCATAGTGGCGGCCCGGCTCACGCAGGCGAGTGGCGGCAGCATCTGCCACGGCGGACATGACCAGACCGCAGGCAGCCTCCCAGAGCTGGAACCGGAGTGCCTCATCCTGGGTCCGGTCCACCGCGGCAAGGACCGCCGGGATGACGGAGGGTCCCACCTCCTTGAGCTCGTCGATCACCGCCTGGATGCGCATTCGGGTCAGACCTCGGGTGTCCACCTCTCCACCGGGCGGCAGTCGGTCGAAATTCCCGACCTCGCTCTCCAGCGCGCCCATCAACCAAGGGGTCTCCTGCGCCACCCGGCGGGTGCGCACCAGCTCCACATAGGTACCCATGTGGCCAGGGTGGTCCTTCAGGGTCTCCCGGAAGACACGAACCGCCTCCGAGGGGTCGCCCTCCTCCAGCAAGGTGCAGCCCAGCGCATAGCGCGCCTCGAGGTGCTCTGGATCGACCAGGAGGGCCTGGTTGCAGGACTCGCGTGCCCGATTCAGATCCCCCAGCTGGAACCAGCACATGGCCATCCGGGCGATGACTTCCGTGGAGTCCGGATCATCGCGCAGGTACTGCCGGAAGTGCTGGATCGCATTGTTGTACTTGCCCAGGGAGTAGGCCACCTGACCCAGGTAGTACCGGGCGGTACCTGCGTGCTCATCGTGCTCCCTGAGCCGGATGAAGAAACGCTCGGCATCCCGGTAGCGCCCCGTGAGCATGCAGCAGACTCCGAGATCACGAAGTACCGGTGGGTGCTGGTCGGGGGAAGGCTCAAGCTGCAGTGCCCGCACCAGGTGGTACTGCGCGCGCTCCACCAGCCGACCTGCGAGATCCCGACTGCGAGCCAGGTCCATCAGCGCGCGACCGAGGAAGAGATGGGTCTCCCAGGCTTCCGGCGCCAGCCGACACGCGCTCTCCAGATGCCGCACGCTTCCGCCAAGTTCGGACTGCTGGCGCTCCAGGATACCGAGCGCCAGACGCAGATCGGCCCGGTCCTCTTCGATAGTCAGCGCCTGTGCCAGGTACTTGAAGGCGGCATCGGTGCGCTCCATGCCCAGCAGCGAGAGCCCCGCCACTACGAGGGCCTCTACACTCGTGGGGTCCTCCTGGAGCACCTTGCGGGCCAGCGCAAGCGCCTCGTTGCAGGCCACTTCACCACCACCGTGCAGCAGGCCACGGGAAGCCACACAGCGCGCCAGCTCCAGGCGCTTTTCGGTGTCCTCCGGGCGCTTCTCAAGATCCCCCTCCAGCCTGGAGATGGTCCAGTCGAGCTTTGCGTGGGGAAAGAGGGATGTTGGCATGTACGCGCTGGGGCGGGATTTTGTCCCGCGAGAAACGGAACAAAGAGTGGACAAATCTCCCCTAATCCATCCGCGCGAGGCCGCCACGGGAGGCAGGAAGTGATAACGGGCCCGGATGAACCCAGAACTCTCACAATTCCGTCGGAATCGGGCCATACGGCTCTTGATCCCCCTGTTTGTCTTCAGCGGTGCAACCTCGCTGGTCTACGAGACCCTCTGGGAGCGGCAGCTACACCTCGTCTTCGGCACCTCCCAGGTCGCTGTCTGCACGGTTCTGGCAGCATTCATGACTGGCCTTGCCCTCGGCGGCTTCGGCGGCGCCAAGTGGGCCGACAAGATCCGACGGCCCATCCTCGCCTACGCCATCCTGGAATTCACCATCGGTCTATATGCCCTGATCTTCCCGTGGCTCATGGATCTGGTCCAGCCCCTCTACCTGGGCTTCTACCACTCATTCAGCCCCTCCCTGGAGGTCTTCGCCACCTTCCAGTTCGTGCTGCTGGGATCGATGCTTCTGCCGCCCACATTCTGCATGGGCATGACCCTGCCCCTGCTGGCGCGCTTTGCCACCACAGATACCCACGAGTCCGGCCAGAAGGTTGGCCGCCTGTACGGCGCCAACACCATCGGTGCAGTGGTGGGTACCGGCATCGCGGGCTTCATCTTGCTTCCCCGCCTGGGCCTGGAGACCGCTACCGCCGTGACCGCGTGCGGAAACGTACTCCTCTGTATCGGCGCCCTGGCGCTGGCCCGTACCGTAGGGGAGCTTCCCCCGGCTGAGCCCAAGGCAGAAGGCCCTGGTGCCACCTGGAAGGTGGGCGCGCTGCCCATCATCGCCCTGCTCGCGGGCTTCAGCTCCCTGGCCTACGAGGTGGCCTGGTTCCGCATCATGGCCCTCATCCTGGGTGCGAGCGCCTATGCCTTCTCCATCATGCTCTTCTCCTTCCTGCTGGGCCTGGGCTTCGGCGGCTGGAAGGGCGGCATCTGGGCAGACCGCCTGTATGCGGAAGGAGGGCTCAGGCGTGTACTCACGGGCCTGGTAGCGGTGGAGGCCGGCATTGCGGGCATCACCTGGCTGGCCATGTACGGCTACGGGGAGATGCCCTGGCTCTTCGTGGTGGTCTACAACCTGCTGGGAGAGTCTGCCCTGCTCCTCTGGGCAGGCAAGATGTTCCTCGCCATGCTGCTCATGGTGCCCCCCGCCTTCCTGATGGGGGTGGCCTTCCCCTTCCTGGTTCGGGCGGCCGCCGGAGAGTCCCTCGCGCTCGGCAAGCCCGTAGGGCGCCTGTACGGCTGGAACACCGTCGGGGCGATCCTGGGTGCAAGCCTGGGTGGCCTGGTCTTCCTCCCCAACCTCCACGTCCGCGGCACGGTCATGGTCGCCATCAGCATCAACATGCTGGCTGCCACCATCGCCTACGCACGCTCCCAGCGGGAGCCGGAGGCCACCGGAGACTGGCTCAAGGGCGTGGGCGGCTTCGCGATCGTGACTACAGCCCTGATGTTCTTTGCCGCACCCTGGCAGCCCCTGCTGATGACAGCCGGCACCTACAAATACGTCTACCAGCTGGACACAACCAGCCGTGCAGAGGTCTACGCCCAGAACGTCGAGCCCTATGACCTGCTGTACTACGCCGAGGGCCTGACCAGCGTGGTGACCGTGGCCGAGCACCGGGAGACCGACGACCGCTGGCTGGCCAACAACGGAAAGATCGATGCCTCCTCCAAGGCGGACATGCCCACACAGGTCCTGGTCTCCCACATGCCCTTCTTCTACCGACCCGACTCCAAGAAGGTCTTGATGGTCGGTCTGGCCGCCGGGTACTCCGCCGGCGCCATCACGGTCCACACAACGCCCACACAGATCGATGTGGTGGAGATCGAGGGCACCATCGTGAAGGCATCGAAGTTCTTCGACGAATGGAACCAGACGCCGCTGGCGGATCCGCGCGTGAACATGATCATCAACGATGCCCGCAATCAGCTCAACCTCGCGGAAGATGCCTCGTATGATCTCATCATCTCCGAGCCATCCAACCCCTGGCTCACGGGTGTCTCGAACCTGTTCACCAGGGAATACTTCGAGCTCGGGCGCTCCAAGCTCACGCCCGGCGGCATCTGGTCCCAGTGGATCCAGATCTACGGGATGAACACCGAGGATCTGAGGAGCCTGCTCGGGACCTTCTCGGACACCTACAAGTACGTCCACCTCTACAGCACCATCTCGGATGCGGACCTGGTACTCGTGGGCTCAGACGAGCCGCTGAACCTCAATGCTGCCGCTTTCGACAAGGTCATCCAGCGCAACCCAGCGCTGGTCACGGAGCTCCGGGAGATCGACGTGATGTCAGGCCTGGACCTGGTAGCCCGGTACCGCGGGGACAAGACCTTGCTGCAGGATCTCTCCGCAGGCGTCATCCGGAACACCGATGACAATATGCGGGTGGAGTACTCCGCACCGCTGAACCTCTACACCTGGACGGGTGAGGCCAATGTCACGATGCTGGACAAGGCCATGGGGGAGAACCCGAGGATCCCCTACGAGGCCACCGCCGGCACCCCCACCGCAGCCCGGGAGCTGGCCGCTGCCTATGCCTCCATCGAGCTCTGGATCCAGGCGGTCAAGTGCCTCAAGAAGGCGCACCAGATGGACCTGGGCACCTCCAACCTGGCAGGACTCATGGCCACGGCCCAGACCTACGCTCTGGTCGCGGACCGCTTCTCTGAGTCCGACAACTCCACCGTGACCAATGGAGGGCCAACCGAGGTCAGCATGTGGACCCAGGCGCTGCTGGTCCTCGAGGAAGTGAACCGGCTGGAGCCCGGCAGGGATGACATTGCCGTGCTGGTCCCGCGCTATCAGCAGAGCCTGCTGGATGCCGCCGAGAAGCCCGAGGAGGAAGAGGACGCTGGCTGAGCCGGCCCCTCAGTGACGGGAGATCTGCTCCTCGATCTGCTCCTCTTCAGGCTCCATCAGGTCCTCATCGTGGAGGACCTCCACACGCCGACGGTGGAAAATAGCCTCGAGCGGCCCACTGAGCACATAGGCGCCCAGCACGCTGATGAAGGCGGTGGGGAATCGGTACTTCACCGCGATGGCAAGCACTACACCGCAGCCCAGCGCGATGAGGGTCATGGTCTCTCGGGAGAGCTGGAAGCTCTTGGCGCTGCGATAGGGCACGCGGCTGACCATGAGAACGCCGAGCAGCATGGAGAGCATCCACACATTCCACGGATGCTCCACCAGGGTGCGTCCGCTCGAGGCATGCGCCATCACAGCTGCTGCGACCGTGGCACCAGCCATGGTGATGGTCAGGCCCTCGGTGTGGGCATGCTTGGTGCCATCCGCGCTGCAATTGAAGCGGGCCAGCCGGAATGCGCCGCAAAGCGCAAAAACAAACGCACCCACAAGGCCAAGGGTGCCCAGACTGTGAATACCCCAGGCATACAAGAGCACAGCGGGCGCGATGCCAAAGGACACCATGTCCACCAGTGAGTCCAGCTGAATACCGAACTCGGTCCCCCGGCCGGTCATCCGAGCCACCCGTCCGTCGAGCATGTCGAAGACGCCTGCGAACAGGATCATCAAGCTGGCCCGATAGAAATTGGCATCTCCCTCGACGCCCGTGGCCAGGACGATGGCGTACATGCCACAGAACAGGCTGGCAGAGGTAAACCAATTGGGGGGATTCAAGAAGTGGCGAATCAAAGGGACCCCTGAGGCTCAGTAAGCTCGAAGACGCCCCAGGATAGGCCCATCCTGTGTGCAGAGCAAGGTTGATGCGCACTGTTCGCGCCCATCATTCAGCCGATCAGTGCTCTGTGGAGGACATCCTGAGCCTGAAGGAGGCTTCCTCTCTCGACCTCCGCCGTGAAGCGATCTCCTGCGGCCCACCAGGTCAACATGCCATGCCCGGCCAGGGCCGCGCATGCTGCCTCAATCAGCTGAGGATTCGTCACCACCGAGCGCCCCACAGCACTCACCGTGGCCGTGGGCCCCAGGTCCTCCAGACCCTCTGGCAGCTCCCAGGTAGAAGGGCAGGGCAGGTTTCGGGTGTCGATCAAGATGCGGGTCCCCTCTGGAACAGGAATCCATGCCCGAACCGCTCCGGTCCAGGGAGGCGGGGGACCATTCGGAGCCTGGAGCACCCTACGGAGCTCACCATCGCCCGCAATCCCCACGACCTCCTCGGGGGTGGGCCCCGGCGGGAGGCAGGTACCTGACCCCGAAGGACGCGATGTCGAGGCCGCGCGCAGGGTGACGCCCAGGGAGCGGGCATGGGAGAGCGCATCTGCGAGGAGGACCTTGGCGCCGGACTCGGCCAGGGAGAGGGCACCGTCCAGCGGGAGTTCCTGAAGCAGGGTCGCTGTGGAGACCACCCGCGGATCGGCGCTGTACACCCCGTCCACATCCGAGCAGATCTCGCAATGCTCCGCCTCTAGAGCGGCGGCCAGCACCACCGCCGTAGTGTCGGATCCACCCCTACCCAGAGTAGTCACTTCGCCCTTGAGCGAGCATCCTTGAAAGCCGGCCACAATGGCGATCTTTCCTGCGTCCAGTGCCGCACGCACCCGGTGCGCACGCACCTCGAGGACCCGGGCATTGACGTGCTCATCATCGGTCATGATGCCCGCCTGACTTCCGGTGAAGGAGGCCGCAGGGGCGCCGAGCTCCTCGATGGCGATGGCGAGGAGGGTCATGCTCACCCGCTCGCCGACGCTGATCAGCAGATCGAGCTCTCGTCGGCCAGGATTCGGGCTCACCTCACCGGCGAGCTTGAGCAGCTCATTGGTGGTGTTGCCCATGGCAGAGACCACCACCACCACATCCTTGCCCTGCTGCTGGGTGGCTACCACACGCTCCGCAACCTGGCGGATCCGCGCCACGTCGGCGACAGAGGACCCACCATACTTCTGGACAACGCAGGGACGAGGAGGCAGCTGTGTCACCAGCATGTGCTAACCCTCTGGGCATGTCCTCGACCTGCCTGAGCATGGAGATCGACCAGACCTGGGATGGTCAGAGCATCGGCAAGGACCAGGTTGTGCACCTCTTGCTCGAGGTGGTCGGAGACACGCTTCGGCTCGAGGTGAATGCTCCCTTCCATGACGATCCGCCACCATCCGGACCGCCAGGCGCCACCGATAGACTCTGGGAGCACGAGGTCGTCGAGGTCTTCATTGCAGGCGCTGGGCGCGAGTACATCGAGATCGAGCTGGGCCCCCATGGCCATCACCTCGTCATCCAGCTCCAGGATATCCGCCAGCCCTCTGCCAGCTTGATCCCGATTCGCTACCAGGCCACTCCCAGGGCACCGCGATGGACTGGCCAGGCGGTGATCCCTCTTTGCCTGCTGCCAGGAGGCCCCCACCGCATCAATGCCACCGCCATCCATGGCTGCGGACCCGACCGGGCCTACCTGTCCATGGTGCGCCTCCCTGGAGACACACCAGACTTCCACCAGCCCGCCTGCTTTGGCCTGGAGGCTTCGCTTATCTGAGGCTCATATCGTCGATCAGGAGATGGTTTTCGCCCCGGTCCTCTGCGTGGTGCGCGGTAATCTCACGCAGGCTGACCCGGCGCACCCGCGCTCCGTTGGGAATGACCCCACCGTCCGGCTGATCCACATTGACGAAGCGATCCAGGGGGAGTGTCACCAAAGTCCAGCTTCCGGTCTGGACGTTGACCTGCGGCGCCACAAAGCGACCTCCCTCCCCATCCTCGAGGGCCAGCTGCACCACTGCGGGGAATTCCGTGGCCTGCAGGGAGAGCTGGATTCGAGAGATGGGTGCACCATCCGTGTCCACGGAGAAGGTCAGAAAATCTTCTTCACCATCGCGCACCTCAATACGCCAGGAGGCCACCCTGCCTCCAGGGCCCGGCCCCTCCTTCGTGACCAGATCCACATCCCTGCCGCGGTGCCAGCCGCGCACCCACGGGGTGCCATCGCGAGTAAAGTCCTGCAGATAGGGAAGCTGTCGAACCGCCTGCTTCTGCGCCATCAGACGACCGAGCAGCGCGCGGGCCCTCGAGCGACTGGACCACACGGTCTTCGCTGAGCCCAGGGTCTCCATCGCACCCGCAGAGTCCCCGGAGGCCAGCCGAGCCCGACCCAGCCAGTACAGGACTTCCCCGCGCATCGGGTCTCCGTCCGGCATGCCGGAGAGCAAGGTCTCGTAGATGGCGATGGCCGCAGACGGCCCCCTATCCATCGACTGACTCAGACGGCCATCGTGGAGACTCGCCCATGCTTCAGGCCCCTCAGCGAATGCTGGGAATGCGAGACACAGGAGCAGGGCGATCACGCCCTCAGCCCTCCTCGGCGATGAACTGGTATCCAACGCCGTGCAGGGTTCGGATGAAGCGCGGACTCTGGGCATCATCGCGGAGCTTCTTGCGGACTGTGAGCACATGGGTGTCCACCGTCCGAGTCGCGACGCCAGCACGGTAGCCCCAGACCCGCTCGAGGAGCACATCCCTCGAGAGGATTCGGCCCTTGTTCTCGATAAAGAAGCGCAGCAAGGCTGCCTCCCGCTTGCTGAGCGGCTCGTCTCCATCGGGATGATGGATGGCCATGTCATTGGGCCCAAGCTCGATCTGCACTTCCCCGAAGTGGAACAAGCTGCGCGCCCCACCCACCCGGCGAAGCATGGCGGTGATGCGCTTCTCGAGCACGGGGAGGGAAAACGGCTTGGTGACGTAGTTGTCTGCACCGGCATCAAAGCCCACCATCTTGTCCTCCTCGGAGGTTCGGGCGGTCAGGAAGATGACGGGGCGATCAAAGCCAGTGTCACGGAGCGTCTTGCAGATCTCGAAGCCATTCATGCCGTCTGGACCTGCTGGTCCCTCCTGCAGCATGACGTCGAGCACAGCTACGTCGGGGGGGAAGCGTGCGGCAAGGTCCAGAGCCTCTGCACCGGTGCGCGCACCGTGGACAGTGTGTCCCTGACGCTCGAAGTACTTCAGCAGGGTGCTGAGCACCTCACTTTCGTCTTCGACAAAGAGAATTCGAGCCATGGCTACTCCCTAGCGCGGATGTCCGGAGCCAACAGGGGACGTGGCAGGAAACCACAGGGAGAAGGTAGACCCCTCCCCTGGGACCGATACTACCTCCACTCGGCCATCGTGTGCCTGCATGATGTACTGAGTGATGGCAAGACCAATGCCCGTGCCCTTCTTCTGGCGCACGCTTTTGTCCTTGCCTCGGTAGAACGCATCGAAGATCTGCTGGAGGTCCGCGGGCGGGATTCCAATGCCAAAGTCGGTGACCGCTACCTCCGCCCCACCACGTCGTCTACGGGCGCGGACTCGGATGGGTCGCTGCGGCGCAGAGTACTTTGCTGCGTTGCTCACCAGGTTGATCACACACTGCGCCACCGCGTCCGCATCGTGGTCCACCACAGGCAGATCCTCAGCCAGATCGATCTCCAGATCCCTGGACTGCAGCTCCGCACTCGAGACCACTGTGTCCAGCGCAATGCGCACACTCTCCGCGATATCACCGGGCACCAGGGCATAGCGCTTGGCGCCTCGCTCGATGGCGGAGAAGTCCAGCACATTGTCCACCAGGCGGCTCAGCCGCTCGCTCTCCCGAACGATCGCCTGGTAGTCGTGCTGCTGTTCTTCTTTGGTCTCACTGAGTCCGTACAGCAAGCTCTCCGCCTTGAGCCGTATCTGGGTGATGGGGCTCCTGAGTTCATGGGACACATTCGCCGCAAAATCTGCTTTCATCCTTGCATTTTGTAGCTCATTTCCGACCAGCCTGGCGGTCGCCAGAGCACCCACACCGATCATGAATACCGCGAGGAAGACGATGCCCACGCGTCGATTTCGCCGCTGACCCAGGTCTTCGCGGAGTGCAGCGGGATCTCTGGGTGCTACCACCATGGACCAGCCAGTGAGCCACGGCGCCAGGCTGCGCTGGGCGAGCACGGTCTCCGGGCCATCGTCTCCGGGCGGAAGGATCTCACAGGTCACCGGCGAATCGGGGCGTGTGACGCTCCGGGCAGATCCGCGCAGTCCGTCCAGCACCGCCGCCTGGTCCAGCGCAAAAGCATACAGCCCATCTCCCCACCAGGTGATGCCCCACAGACCCTGCTCGCCCGTCGCCCATCGCACCTTGCCGCGGTCCACCCGGAGGAAGTTTCGGCCCTCGAGGATCACATCGAGCTCGGGCAGGAGACGCTCTGTCCAGTAGAGCATCCGGGTCCTCGCATCGATCCGACCCCTGGCTGCCGCCACCCACTCCTTCTCTTCCAGACGACTCAGCGCCCGACGCGCCACTGCCGCTTCGCCTCCCTGACCCACGGTCCAGCGCGAAGACTGGAGGTCCTCGACTAAGGCCCTCAGTGCTCTTCCACCCGCGTTTCGATCTCGACCCATCAGCGACTCAGCCTGGTGCAGGCGCACCAGATCCTGAATCCTGAAGCCCCAGGGGTCCCGGACCTGACCGTGCTTCTTGATCAGGTCGTTGGTGAGCTGATCAAACTCCTGCACGCGCCCAGCGGAAGAGATCATCCGGGCCCTATCGAAGATGAATCTGGCCTGTGCTTGGCGGGTGCGGGCCGTGCGCGCCGCCTTTGCATAGAGTCGGGCCACGACCAGGGGATCGCCGCCCTGTCGCTCCAGGGTGGCCGCCACATTGGCCTGGTGATCGAAGAGAAAGTCCACGGGCTCCTCGGCCAGATTTCCACCTCGCAAAAACGGGTCCTCGAGCTCGAGCTGGTCGTTGAGCTTGAGGGCAACCACCAGGTGGGGATGGAGCTCATTGGCACTATCCAGCGGACTCAGGCCAGACTCCAGTCGGGTCCGCACCGCACGCTCGAAGTCGGAAAACGGTTTTTCCGCCTGACTCCAGACAGCGTCACCTGCACCCTCCGCCAGGCGGCGGACCTCCTCTGCCTTGGCCAGCTCCTCGCCCTGAATGGAGCTGATGCCGAAGTAGGCAAGAAGAATGCTGGGCAGGAGGATGGTGGCCGCAAGGAGCACGATGAAGTGCATCAACCGCTGCAGCCTCAGCGCCTCCTCCAGCGCCTTTACCTCCCCACGACCGCCAGCGAGCAGCCGACGAATCAGTCGGAGACCGAGGCTCTGAGGCAGGGGGCTGGGGTTGACGGGCATCCCACGCATCATAATCTCCGTCTATGAAGGCGATCCGAATCGATTCCCATGGCGGGCCAGAGGTACTGACCACGGTGCAGGTGCCCGACCCCCTCCCCGAGGCCGGGCAGATTCCGGTCCGCGTGACCCATGTGGGCCTGAACCATCTGGACATCTGGGTCCGTCGCGGAGTGGACTCCCACACCTTTCCGCTGCCCTTGATTCCCGGATCCGATGTGGCTGGATTCCGAGAGGACACCGGGGAGCCTGTGGTGCTTCACCCCGGCTTTGGCTGCGGGGCATGTCCCCGATGTGAGGCCGATCGCCACGATCTCTGTCGCCATTACCGGATCCGGGGAGAGACCTCGGATGGCGGCATGTGCGAGCGCGTCGTCGTGCCCGAGTCCCACCTGCTTCCAGCGATCCTTCCGCCGGCACAGGCCGCTGCGCTGCCGCTCAGCCTGCTCACCGCCTGGCACATGCTCGTGGGTCGCGCCCGCGTGGCACCCGGGCAGGCAGTACTGGTGCAGGCAGGGGCGAGCGGAGTCGGTAGCCTGGCCATCCAGGTGGCCCGACTGCACGGGGCACGCGTCGCTGCCACTGCCTCTACTCCCGAGAAGCGCCAGCGGTGCCTGGATCTGGGGGCGGAGGCTGTCTGGCACTATGACGAGGTCCGGGCACAGTCCAAGGAGTTCACCAGGGGCGGCTTTGACATCGTGGTGGACCACGTCGGTCAGAGCACCTGGAAGACCAGCCAGCGGGCCTTGGCCTGGGGCGGCACCTATGTGACCTGCGGCGCCACCACAGGGCACAAGGTGGAGATGGATCTCAGAGCCGTCTTCTTCAAGCAGTTGAGCATTCTCGGGAGCACCATGGGCTCCATGGGAGAGATGAGGACAGCCTGGGAAAGGGTGGCCGCCGGAGATATCGTCCCGGTCGTGGACCGCCTACTCCCCATGTCCCGTCTGGCCGATGCCCACGCGCTCCTTGAGCAGCGGGAAGTGGCAGGAAAGATCGTGGTGGAGCAAGACCTGTGAGGGCGGCAGTACTGCTCCTCGTCCTGGGCTGCGGCAGCAAGGATACGGCCCCCGGCGACAAGGACACCGCCGAGACCACACCGGCGCGCTGCCCGACCACGCTCTCCTACCGCACAGATGGCGATCCGGATGAGGTGCAGCTTGCAGGGAGCTTCAACGACTGGACACCCCAGGCCACACCGTTGACACAGGCCCTCCCCGGGATGTGGGTCGTGAGCCTGGACCTGGAGCCCGGGGTCTACCCCTACAAATTCGTGGAGTTCACAGCCTGGTCCCATGGAGGCGCAGAGCTGTGGACCTGCGATGCACTCAACCCGCTGATCCACTGCGAGGAGGGCACGGCTGCCGATCTTGGCTGGGTCCAGGACTGTGGTGCTGGCAGCGAGTCCTGCAACAGCCTCCTGGTCGTCGAAGACTGCAGCAAGCCCCGCATCGATGTGGTCGAAGTCGAGGTCGATCGAGATGCCAGGACTGTGGACATCTCCCTGACTGCTGCGCCATCGCTCGACAGCACAGATGATCTGCAGATCGAGGCCACAATCGGCCAGAAATCCCAGACCGCAGTCGCCCGGGGCGACGGAATGTTCCACGTGAAACTCTCTGGGCTGGATGCAGGGCGCAGCACCATCGAGATCCGGGCCGTGGACTCAAGCCAGCAGGAAGCCACGCAGACGATCCCCCTGTGGATGGATGACTTCAGCTGGGACCAGGCCGTGCTGTACCACGCAATGATCGACCGGGTCGCCAACCTGAAGACCAAGAAAGACAGCCTGGAAGGCACCTCGCATCCCATCACCGACTACGCCGGGGGAGACTTCGCCGGGCTTCAGGCCGCCCTGCCCTACCTGGAGGATCTCGGGGTGAATGCCCTGTGGCTCTCCAACCCACAGGCTGGGCCCACCGGAGCCTGGGCGGGTGATTGCAATGCCACCTATGCTGGCTACCACGGCTTCTGGCCCGCGGACTGGGACAAAGTCGACCCCCATCTGGGCAGCAAGGCCGACCTGAAGTCCCTCATCCAGGCAGCCCACAATCGAGGCATGCGCGTGGTGATGGACTGGGTAGGAAACCACGTACATCAAGACCATCCGGTGCTCTCGGACTGGCCCGTTGAGGCCACACACGAGGAGGCCATCTGCAACCAGACTGGTCCAGATGGAGCCTTGAATTGGGACCGAATCCCCGAGTCCTGCTGGTTCGCGCCCTACCTGCCCGATCTGGATCAGGCACAGCCCGAAGTACTCGATCAATCCATCGAAAAGGCGCTCGAGTGGGCCCGCGAGTACGAACTGGACGGACTGCGGGTGGACGCCGCCAAGCACATGCCCCACTCGGTGAGCTGGAACCTCTCGAGTCAGGTGGAGGCACAGCTTCAGCACCGGGGGACAGGCTTCGATTTCTACCTGGTGGGCGAGACCTTCGACGGAGCGGACGCCATCAATGCCTTTGTGGGTCCTGAGCAGCTCGATGGTCAGTTCGACTTCCCCCTGTACTGGCAGCTCAGGGAGGCATTCATCACCGACTCGGCCTCCCTCAGAGACGTCGTCAGCACCGCCTCTGCCATGCATGAGCGCTACCCAGAGGGCCGGATGAGTACCTTCCTGGGGAACCTGGATGTGGGGCGCTTTGTCACGACGGCGGCGGAGTGGACCCAAGATGTCTGCCCGGATGGCGAGATTCGGCAGGCCGATGTGCCCGCTGGGGACGATCCATATGACCGCTTGCTGATGGCCTGGAC
>PVBE010831858.1_pt1 | contig 30004 bp, 33 predicted proteins | sample 1631181 | NCBI WGS metagenome assembly PVBE01 (sample SAMN08397723, study PRJNA350692) | Marine metagenome, whole genome shotgun sequencing project. | isolation source: water | place: Pacific Ocean | collected 2012-04
AACACAGAAGTCAAGCTCTGACACGCCGATGGTACTGCAGCGGCTACGCTGTGGGAGAGTAGGTCATCGCCGCCCACCCCTTGAAACCCCCGGGTTGAGTCCAACGACTCCCCGGGGGTCTTCTTTTCCTTGGGCCCAAGGCCCGGGTCAGCTCCCTGTCACCGCCAGCATTCGTCCCGCTGCGGCCACGAGTTGGTCTTCGACATCCCCGTCGGGCCACACCTGAGTGAGCTCCTCGGGCTCGAGCAGGGCCACGCGGTTCACCAGGAGCATGAAGGCGTAGAGCATGCTCCGGCACTCGGCGGCCCCCAGCTCGGAGAGGGGCTCGACCACGGCCGTGCCCGCGTCCAGGAAGCGGCCCACGGCCTCGCTCCGGCGGGGCTCGCTGGACTCTCCCTGGTCCAGTACTCCCCGCTGGACCAGGCGCACCGCGTCGCGGTTGTCTCGGGCCAGTCGGTAGGAACTCCGCACGGCAACAGACAAGAGCTCGGAGGGGGAGGATGCGGTCGCCAGCTCCGCGACCAGGCGGGTCTGGAGCTCCTCTACCCGCCCATACATGTTGTCCACGCAGGCCCGGTGCAGCGCGCTCTTGGTGCCGAAGTAGTGGTGCAGCGTGCCCACCGCAGGGTCTCGGGGATGACCGTCCCCGAGATTCCCACGGCGGTTCCCGCCTGTCGATCGCCCGCGACGAAGCAGGTCCCACAGACCCGGTCCCAGTCGATGAGGTTGTTCTCCTTCTTGATGTTGTCCACGCTGTCCAGGTAGGACTGGAAGCAGCCGACGCCGACGGCGCTGGTGACCAGCATGGTCATCGCGAGGGCGAAGGTGACCGGCCGGCTCTTGTCGCGGCCAATCCAGAGGCCCAGCACGGCGGCGAGCCACCGATGGTGAGCGCCGTGATGCTGAGGATGACGCCGAAGGACCACGGCGTGGGGGGCTCGTCGCCCGCTGCGAAGGCCGCGGAGCTCACACTACAGTCTCAGGCCTCCGTCGACCTCTACGACCCGGCCGGTGAAGTACTCACAATCGACGATGAATCGGATCGCCGACCAGACCTCGCCGGGCTCCCCGAGCCGCTTGAGCGGAACGGGACGCAGCACCTTCTCGAGCACCGCCTCCGGCATGGACTCCACCATCGGGGTTCGAATGAAGCCCGGGGCCACTGCGCCCACGCGGATCCCGTGTCGGGCGAGCTCCTTGCCCCACAAGACGGTGTCCGCCACCAGACCGGCCTTGGCGGCGGCGTAGTTGGACTGTCCCACGTTGCCGGCGCGGCTGATGCTGCTCAGGTTCACGGCCACGGCAGGGCGCACCTGGTCGCGCACGCAGCGCACGGCAAACTCGCGCATGCACAGGAAGGGACCGGTCAGGTTGACCGCCAGGACGGCGTCCCACTTCTCCTTGCTCAGGCCCTCGCCTCGCTTGTTGACCAGCAGGCCGTCGCGAATGATGCCCGCGTTGTTGATCAGACAGTTCACGGAGCCCATGGCGTCGGCGGCCTCGTTGAAGAGCCGAGCCACGTCGGCCTCCTGGCTGACATCGGCCACGGTGCCCGGAGCGTCCAGGGCTGCGCTCGCTTCCTGAACGCCGTTCACGTCACAGAAGAAGGCCTGGGCGCCTTCGCGCTTCAGGTTCTCCACGAAGGCGTAGCCCATGCCTCGGGCACCGCCGGTGACGACGGCGCGCACATCGCGCAGTTGCATTCTCTCTCCGTCAGCGACGACGTCGCAGCAGCGCCAGACCCAGCAGGGCGGCCCATCCGCCCGCTGTGCCACCGCCGCAGCCGTCGCAGTTTCTCTCGAAGCGGCCGCCCTCGTGCTCCAGGTTCGCGTCCGGGTCGGCGCTGTCCTGAGCGGTGTCGTGGGCCGGACCGGTGTCGCCGGTGTCGCCGGTGTCCTGCCCGGTGTCGCCGGTGTCGCCCGGGGTCTCCGGGTCGGCGAGAACGCCCTCGACCCAGCCAAGGGTGTCGGCTTCGATGTAGCGCTCGCCGACCGCCCGCATCCAGCCGTGCTCGCTGGGGTCGCTGTCGCCCACGTCGATGAGGATCTGGCCGGTGATGGGCGAGGCGTAGAGCAGGTCCAGGTGGGCCAGGTCAACGACCCGGGTCTCCATGATCTGGGCTCCTCGGCCCGTCAGGGCACCCTGGTGGGTGGCGCTGTCGATGAAGACCACGCCATCGCTGGGCCCGCTGATCTCTCCCAGCATCAGCTTGCCCTGGGCAAGACCTCGAAGCTCGTCTTCGTGGAAGTCGGTGGCGATGGTCCCCTCGCTCACCCCGTAGGCGAGCAGCTCGGCCCAGGCGTCCACGCCGCTCGTGGCCACGTCCACGAAGGCCTCGCCGAAGAGAAGGCCCCACTGGTACTCGGCCCCGTTGTGCATCAGCGGGTTCTCCCCGGCGAGCAGGAAGAGCTCGATGTCCGGGTCCACGCCGTGCTTCTGGATCTTGGCTACCAGATAGCCACCTGCCTCGATGGCCTCATCGATTCCGTCGGACCAGGACCAGTAGCCCAGGCCACCCTCGTAGGTGGTGTACCAGTCCGGCTGCAGGGCGTAGGCCCCCAACCACGTCATGGTTCCGGGCAGGGCGTGGCTCTGGCGTCGAGCCAGCTGACGCTGTCCGGGGAAGAGGTCGCCCTCTTCCGGCAGGAAGTCCTGCTCTTCCAGGTCGGTCGTCACGAACTGGTTGGCGGTGGTGTAGGGGTACCAGGTGGCCCATGAGCTGGGGGCCATGGCCGTGTCGGGGTCCAGCAGCATCGTGTTGGCAGCGGGCCAACGCCAGGCGGTGTCGATGCCGTTGAGGGGTGCGGCGATCAGCACGAGGCGCCGGATGTCCCCCCGGTAGGTCGTGCCCACCTGGTGGTAGGCGGTGTTGCCCCAGCCGCTGGCGTTGTCGTTGGAGGCGTAGACCGCGGCGGCCATGGCTCCCTTGCTGTGGGCGACCACGTCGACCTCTTGCACCCCTCGCCGCTCCTTGATGCGTGCGATGGCGTTGGCCACAGCCTCCGCCTGCATCAGCACGTCGCCGTGGGGGTGGGCAAAGGTCAGCACGTAGACCGGCCTCTGTCCCTGATCGAGGCGCGTAGCCATGGTGATGAAGCCGCGACTTCCGTTGTCGCCCGCGCCCGGCACGAGCAGGATCGGTGTGCCCTGGCTCATCATCTCCGTCGGACCGACATGCAGCAGGAAGGCGCTGCTGTGCGGGGTGTTGTCGCCGAAGCAGTCCGCGATCCAGGGAGCCCAGTCGCTCTCGTCGGGCCAGGCGGTGACCTCGTTGAACTCCTCCTGGGCAAAGAGGGTGCGGTCGCCGTCCTGGTGCAGCTCGATCTGGCCCCAGAGCTTGATCTGCCCGTCCTGGGTGTAGGTCTGCTCGCCGCTGTAGGTCGCGGCGGGGGTGGTCGGATCGAAGTCCGAGGTCGCGAGTGCGAAGGGGAGCAGCAGGACCATCAGAGCCTCGCCAGGAAGGAGGTCAGCGCGTCGTTGAAGGCGCCAGGAGCGTCGTGATGCACGGTATGCCCTGCCCGAGGGACGATGACCAGCTCCGCGTCCGGAATGAGGGAAGCGCCCATCTCCGCCACGGTCCGAGTGCGACCGCCGGTGAAGACCGGGTTCGGAATCATGCGGTCATCGCTGCCAAAGACCACCAGCGTCGGCATGGACAGCTCGTCGAGCCGGTGGGCCACAGGGTAGTCGAGCATGCCCGCGATGCTCCGACTGACCGCCACGGACGTGCCCCGGAACGAGGGATGCAGCCCCATCCGCACCCGCTCCTGCAGCAGCCGCTCGACGTCGTCGTCGACCACGTTGAAGACCGAGTTCGTGAACGCCGCTCGCAGTTCGGGCTCGCTGGTCTCCATGGCCCGGGTCTCGGTCCACCAGGACTTCATCCAGGTGCCGGCGCCCGCATCGAAGGTCTCGAAGCCCGCCGGGGCGCTCAGCGCCAGGGACTCCACGCGCTCGGGGTGCTCCAGGGCCAGCGTGATGCAGGCCTGGGCCCCCATGCTGTGCCCAACCAGGACGACCTGGTCCAGGTCCATGGCGTCCATCCACTCGACCAGCACCTGGGCGTACCAGGGAGGCGTGTAGGGAGCGTCCGGGCGGCTGCTGGCGCCGTAGCCCGGCAGGTCGATGGCCAGCACGCGACGCTCGTCCAGGGCGCCGAACTGTCGCTCCCAGTAGCTGCCGTAGCTGGACAGGCCGTGCACGAAGACGACCGGGGTCTTGGAGTTGACGCGGCCGGAGTCCATCGTGGCGATCTGCAGGTCGCCCACGCCGACCATCTGAACCGGCATCGGCCGGTGGATGTCCGCGGGACTCATCGGCCCCTGCGGGCTGTAGCGGGGAGCAAAGGCGAAGAGCAGAGGGAGCATCAGAAGACCATCCAGTCCAGGGTGGCCATGGCCATCCATGCGTCCGTGTCGGGTCGAGAGAGATAGGCGCCAGCCAGGCCGGTCCGCAGCAAGGGAAGGGGCGTCACAGTCACCCGCACATTGCCTTCTTGAGCGGAGCCCTCAGCCACGACTGCGTGGCCGCCACCCACTGTGACATTGACACGGTTCGGCACGAGGTCGTAGCCGATGGACCCGCTCAGGGCGACCATCCCCGAACCTCCAGCCGATACGTCGGAGAACTGTGCAACCTGCCGATTGATGGCCAGACTGTCTGGGTGCAGCAGCAGGCACCCGTGGGTGCTCCATGCGGCTCCCACGATGCCGTAGGCGTTGCCTGTCACAAAGCCCGGCGCGGTGTAGAGCAGCTCGGCCCGCACCAACGAACCGGCCCCGGGGGCAAAGCGGGCGCGCCCCTCGATGTCCACGAGCAGCGAGGTGAGGTCCTGGTCGGGGTGGTCCTCGATGTAGAGCCGGCCCGCGTTGGCGAGCACGACGCCGTGAACGCCGGCGCGCCCCAGCCGCAGGTCGCTGTTGTAGCCGGCGTCGACGCCGACCCAGCTGAGGTCCGCGTCCACCAGCGGTCCCGCCGTGTCGATCTGTACCGCACCCTGCAGGTCGGAGAGCACCGAGGTCGGTCCGAGGGCGCCGCTGGAGCGGTCCCGCAGGTGCCAGGCGTGCAGCCCGACGCTCAGCCCCGGTGCCGGGCGAAGCTCGGCGTCCGCGAGCAGCAAGCCGACGTCGTCGTTGTCGGAGAAGCTGCCCTCGAGCAGCGTGAAGGCGCCAAGCCGCCAGGACACCGCCTCCAGGTGGCCAAAGTGTTGGATGCCACCCGCCTCGCTGCCGAAGACCATCAGCCGCCCACCGCTGCGGACCAGCGCGTCCAGGCTGCTGACCCGGGTGGGGTCGTGCACGCCGTCGCCCATGAACTGCAGGCCGACGACCGTATGGGTCGGCCCGGCGTCGAAGTCGGCGTAGAGGCGGCGGGTCTGCAGGTTGACCTGGTCGCCACCGAAACCTCCCCCCGCGTTGCCGCCGGTTCCGTAGGCGCTGTCACCCCAGGCGAAGTCCACCTCGAAGGCGGCGGTCAGGCCCGCCTGGTTGTCCAGCGCGACCGGTCGGTAGGTGAGGAAGCCGACGGCCCGCTGCTCGGTCGTGACGCTGCGGTCCTCGTCGCTGACCTGCGTGCCGTTTGGGCCGCCCAGCACGCCGACCACCTGGCCGTTGAAGAAGGGGTTGGTCGTGACGACGTTGCTGGCGCTGGCCCTCGCCTGCACCACCGCCAGAAAGGTGAAGCCGCCAGCTTCCTCTTCCTGCGGCTCCACCTGAGCCTCCCAGGCGGGCTGAGCCAGGGCGATGGTCGACAGCAGGGTCACGGGCGGCGGTAGACCTGCACGTTGGAGTCCGGGGCGATGCCCTCGCCCTGCGTGCTGCCGAAGCCGGACTGAGGGGTGGGCGGCGTGAAGCCGAAGTCGGGCTGCGTCTGGACGACCTCGTAGGTGAGCACACCCTCCTGCACCCGGTAGATGCCCTCCGCCGTCGCCGTGCTCGGGCTGGTCTGGCTGAGCACGATGGTGTGAGGGGTGGTGCCGGTGCCCACGGTGTAGGTGCCCGCGAAGGCGTAGGTCTTGCCGTCATCGGCGACGGCGTCCACGGTGTAGCTGCCGTCACCCTTGAAGCGTGCGTCGACCTGGTTGAAGCCGAAGACGTCGACCAACAAGGGCGCGAGATCAGCCCCCTCGCTTCGCCAGGCGCCTTGGATGCCCTCCTCGCTCTGCTCGGTGTCCTGGCTGGTGTCCTGGCTGGTGTCCGAGGTGTCGACGGGCTCCGAGGTGTCGAGCGGAGCGCCGTCGGTCACGTCGTCCGGCAGGCAGGCCGTGAGAGCGAAGAGGGTAGCGATGGCAAAGTGAATCGGTTTCACGAAAGGCGCCTCTTGTCGACCTTGCCGCTCGCGGTGCGGGGCAGCGGACCGACGGAGAAGGAACGGGGAATCTTGTAGCGGGCCAGCCGGTCGCCCAGGAAGCTCCGCAGCTCTTCGGGCTGCACGCGGGCGCCCTCGGAGGGCTCCACGAAGGCGCGCCCCACCTCGCCCCAGCGCTCGTCGGGCACGCCGACGACCGCCACCTGCGCGACGCCGGGGAAGTCGAAGATCGCGGCCTCCACCTCCGCCGGGTAGACGTTCTCGCCGCCGGAGATGAACATCTCCTTGAGGCGCCCTCGGACCGTGAAGAAGCCGTCTTCATCGACGCTCAAGATGTCGCCGGTGCGGAACCAGCCGTCCTCGGTGAAGCTGGCAGCGGTCGCCGTGGGGTTGTCGAAGTAGCCGGAGAAGACCACCGGGCCCTTCAGCTGAAGCTCGCCGGGCTCATCCACGGTCGCCGGCCCGGTCGAGGTCATGACCCGAGCCGCCAGATGGTGGATCGGCAGCCCGACGCTGCCCAGCTTGTCGCGCAGCGCCCACAGCGGCATGGAGAAGCAGTTGGGGCCCACCTCGGTCATGCCGAAGCCCTGGTGCAGGGGGATGTCCCGGGCCAGGTAGCGCTCCAGCAGCGGGCGACCCAGAGGCGCCCCGCCGACCAGCGCGGCCCGGACGCTGCTGAAGTCCGTCCCGTCGAAGCGAGGGTGGTCCGCCAGCATCTGGAAGATGGTCGGCACCCCCATCAGCAGCTGGATGCCCTGCTCCTGAACCAGGTCCAGGGCCTGCTCCACGTCCAGCGAGGGGGTGAGCACCACGCAGCCACCGCGATGGAAGAGCGGCGTCGACAGGCAGTTCATGCCGCCGGTGTGGAAGAGCGGCGTGAAGGTCAGCGTGCTGTCCTGAGCGGTCAGATCGCAGGCCAGCACGGTGTTCAGGGCGTTCCAGTGGAGCTGTCGATGGCTGAGCACTGCGCCCTTCGGACGACCGGTGCTTCCGCTCGTCGCCAGCAGCATCCAGGGCTCGTCGAGCGAGGCTCCGGCTCCGCTGTGGGCCTGGGTGCCGGGGCCCTCGTCGAGGTGAATCTCGTTCACGTTGACGGAGAAGCCGTCGCCGACCAGCAAGACGGTCGGCCGAACGAGCCCCACCTGATCCTCGATCTCCGCGGGACTCAGGCGCCAGTTCAGCGGACACAGGACCGCGCCCAGCTCCGCACAGGCAAAGAGCAGGAAGAAGACCTCCGGCCGGTTCTGGCAGAGCACCGCGACCCGGTCGCCCCGGACCACGCCCAGGCCCTTCAGCCGGCCAGCCCAGAGCAGGCTCTGACGGTACATCTCCGCGTAGGTCCAGCGTGCGAGGGCCTCGCCGGGCACCGCGAAGACCAGGGCAGGCGCCTGGGGCCGGAAGCGGGCGTGCATCTGAAGCCAGTTCGACGTGGGCTTCATGCGCTCATCCACTGGTGCAGCATCGGGTAGAAGACCTTCGGTCCGAAGGAGCCGACGACGACCCCGATGTGGCCGATCGGCAAGAGCTCCACCTGGGCATGCGGGATGCGCTGGGCCACGGCCAGACAGGCCGGGGCGGGGGAGACGAAGTCGCGCTGGCAGGCCACCGCCAGGGTCGGCACGGCGATGGTCTCCAGCCGCACCGCTTCGCCGCGCAGGGACCAGGTGCCTTCGAGCAGCCGGTCCTGTTGGTAGGCCATGCGGATGAACTCCCGGGCGAAGGCGCCGGTCATCGGCACGTTCTCCTCGAGCCACCGCTCCCGGGCCATCACCCGAGCCAGGCGACCGGGGTCGTGGCTGGCCTTCTCGATGGCCTCGTACTTGGTCCAGTTGCCGACGGGGTCGAGCATCTTGAAGGCCGGCTGCATCAGCTCGACCGGCACCAGACCGTCGGCGTCGATGGCGCCCTCGACGTCGAAGTGCTCGACGAAGTCCCGGAAGCGTCCGGCCAGGGCAAAACGAACGGGGGCGTTGAGCAGCGCCAGCTTCTTCACCCGACGAGGGCGGAGCGCGGCCAGCATCGCCGCCAGCGTGCCCCCCATGCAGTACCCGAAGAGCACGGCCTGCTCCGTGCGGGCGTGCCGGCAGGCCCGGTCCAGGGCGCGAGCCAGGAGCTCCAGGACCACGTAGCCGACGTCCTCCTGGGCATCCTCGGGCCCCGGCTCCCCCCAATCGACGAGGTAGGTCGGGTGCCCTTTCGCCGCCAAGGCCGCGACCAGGCTCCGATCCGGCTCCAGATCCAGGATCCAGGCCTTGTTGATGAGGCTGGGCACCAGGACCACCGGGGGCGCGGTCGCCCTCTCGGGGGCGTAGTAGCGAAGGCGGAGCTTGTCCTGACGGTGCACGACGGTGTGAGGCGTCTGCCCCACCGCCGGACGGGGCGTGCCGTTGTGCACGGCCACCCCTCGCTGCACCCGCAGGACGGCGTCCATCATTCGGCGAGCAACCACTGCTGCAGCGCAGCGTGAAAGGCCGAATCCAGACTCAGGGCCACGTGACCGCCACGCAGGGTGCGGCTCTCCACGGGACCACCCCAGACCTCGGAGAGCGCGTGGGCCGCCTTGGGCGGGCAGATGTGGTCCCGGTCGCCAGCAAGCGTCAGCGCCGGGATGTTGCACTGCGACAGGTCGGTGCGGCGACCGCCGAAGCTCCAGCTTCCCGTCATCGGGCCGTTGTCGAAGTAGCAGCCGCGGACGTACTCCCGGTAGACCTCTCCAGGGAACTCCACCGCCGTGCTGTTCCAGCGCTCCAGCGCCGCGAAGAGCGACTTGAAGTCCTCGTCGTGGATGCGCTTGTCCAGCCCCTTCAGCTTCTTCCAGGTGCCGATGGGGCGCAGCCACTGGAAGGACAGCTGCATCATCTCGCCCGGGAAGTTGCCGAAGCCCTCCACCACGGCGTCGACGGGGAAGCGCTCCGGGTCGGCCCAGGTGCTCAGGCGCCCGCTGGCGTGGAAGTCGATGGGCGTGCACACCAGACAGAGACGGCGGACCGGCGACGGGTTGCGGGCCAGATGCAGGGCCAGAAAGGTCCCGCCGACGCAGTAGCCGATGGCGTCCAGCTCCTCGACGCCGGCGTCGCGGCAGGCACGGTCGATCATGCGACCCAGTCGCTCGTCGATGACGTCGGTGAGCTCCAGCCGCAGGTCCTCCGGCCCCGGCGTGCCCCAGTCCACCAGGTAGACCGGGGCTCCGGTCTCCAGGAGCGCGCCGACCACGGAGCGGTCGGGCAGCAGGTCCCAGATGGTCCAGGTGTTGATCAGCGGCATGCTGATGAAGACCGGCGGGCGGCGGATCTGCTCGGGCTCGAAGCAGCGCAGACTGGCCGGCCCCTGACGGAAGACGACCCGGTGGTCGGTCTGGCCGATGCGCGCTGAAGAGACCGGATCCGAGGCCAGAAAGCGCATCGTGGGGATGACGTTCTGCAGCATCAGGCGTCCAGCAGGCGGTCGAGCTTGCTCTCGATCGCGGCGAGCCGGTCCTGCCCGGCAAGGCGCGCCTCGGCCGCGTCGATACGGGCCTGCAGGCTCTGCTTCTCGATGTCCGCCAGACGGTCTTCCATCGAGAGAAGACGGTCTTCGAACTGGAGCAGGCGGTCCTCCAGCAGGCCACAGATGCGGGCCACCCGCACCATGTCCTTCCGGGTCGGCAGGTGGAGCTGTTGCAGCCCCTGGTCCACGCCCTGCTCGTAAGCGGCGCGGCCACGGGCTCCGCCCGCCACGTTGCTGCCCATCGCGTCCAGGAAGGCGTCGGACTCCAGGACCTCGTCCCACCAGGTGGCCACGGACTTCTCCCAGGCCTTCATCATCTCGGCGTCGAAGGACGTCATGCTCGCTCCAGGCACAGGCGTTGTAGCAGGAGGCATGCTGCAACGCAAGACACGATCGTCTTGCGTTGCAGCAAGTACCTCAATCCTCGTTCTTCTCGAAGCCGTCCGCGACGACCTGACCGAAGGAGCTGAGCGTCTTCACGCCCAACTCGAGGGTCTTGCGGTTGAGGTCCAGCAGCTGAACCGTGTGGCTCTCCATGAGCTTCACCTGCTCCATCTGCCAGCTGAACAGGTCCTTCTGGACCTTGAGGCTCTGATCGATGACCTTCTGCATGACGTCTCTCCTGTACGGGATCCCGGCTTGGGACACCCACAGGCTAAGCCGATATGCTGCGATGCGTCAATACTCGAATGCTGCTTTGCAGCAATCAGCCCTTCAGCCGGGCCTCGAGAGCCGCGAGTCGAGCGCGCAGTTCGTCCAGCTCTTCGCCGGCTTCGGGGGCTGCGGGGCTCGGAGGCGTCTCGTCCTCCGCCGTGTCAGGCGGCTCCTGAGGAGGATCCGCCGCCGGAGGGGGAGCCGACTTGCCCTTGAAGAAGACCTTCTCCACGTGGTCCATCTGGGCCGCCATCAGCTTCATGCCGGTGGCGATCTGCTGCCGGAGGGCCTTCTGCCAGGGATCCTCGCCCGAGGCGCGGATGATGCGGTGCAACATGCTGGAGGGCAGCACGTCGCCGCCGACCTCGATGAGCACCTGGAGCAGCACGGGTTGGGTCAGGTCATCGCCGGTCGAGGCGTCCAGCACCTTGACCTCGCTGCCTTCACGCACGATCTCGGCCAGCTCCTGGATGTTGAGGTAGCGGCTGCGCGAGGTGTCGTAGAGGCGGCGGTTGCTGTACTTCTTGATGACGACCATGGGCGGTTCTAACAGGCTCCGGGCGTCCACCCTGCGTTAGGCTGGTCCGGCCCCTGGAGAGGTCGTGAGCCGGCAAGCGCGAAGCAAGGAGCTGAAGGAACGCATCCGAATCGCAGCCGCCCAGCTCTTTGCTGCACGCTGGTGCCCCGCACGCCCTGCTCGGCATCGCGAACTTCGAGGCGAAACGGGAGGCTGGTCGCGACGATCCGTATTTCGATCTGCCCCTCGAGATCGCGCAGACCCAGGCCGGGATGCTCACGCTCACCAAGGAGTACTGCGTCGAGGACGGAACGCTCATGATGTTCGGGGACACGGTGAAGCCGTTGGCGGGTCGGTCTGGGGCGGAGCACGCGCAGCTCCAGCGAGACTTCACCCGGATCGAGATCCTGGACTACCTGACGGGTCAGGAGGATCGGCACGGGCTGAACTTCATCGTGGAGTTGGGTGACGACGGTGCGGCGGTCGGGGTCAAGGGGATCGACAACGACGTGGCCTTCGGAACCAAGGATGTTGATCCGGTGGGGATGCCGTCTTTCATCGATGAGGCGGCCGCCAAGAGCATCGCGTCACACGATCGCGCGGAGGTGTTCGCGCTCCTCAGTCAGCACCTCAAGCCCGCCGAGGTGGAGAAGGCGGTGGGGCGCTTTGATGCGCTCAAGGCCGAGATTGTGAGCGGCGCTCTGGTGCCGGTCCCCGATGCGGCCTGGGGTGCTGAGATGTGGGCCAAGGCCAACGGGGCCAAGGGCTCGCAGAACTACCTGAGGACGAAAATGAAGGGTAGCTTCGGCTTCGATTGAGGGAGTGGAGCGGGGTTTCGAATGAACGGATCGACCGATTAATCCACGGCCCGCTAGCTACTCGCTCTCAGGGTTGCTCTCCCACTCGATGCAGATCTCCAGCTGGCCTTCTTCCGTGCGGCGCAGGGTCGCGCGAAAGTCGGGGGAGGCGGTCAGGAGGTACCCCTCGGATCTGGTCTGGAGCACCCCCGGGGCGTCCACCGAGCGCGTCAGGGAGTAGTAGCTGACCGCGGCCTTGCTCAACGCCTCGTTCAGGCGCTCCCCTTGGGCATGCAGGGCGGCAGCCAGGACCCAGACGCGCTCCATGTCGGTGCCTGTGATGACGACCCTCTGGTCACTCATGCTCTCTGCCTGCGGCGGGTGGACACACCCTAGCTGTAGCAGATCTGAGGCGCTGGTTGTGGACTCAGCGCGCGCATCTCGGTCCTTCGGTTCCCTCCGAACAGTCAATGACCTTGGCGCTGGAGAGTGAAGAGTTCGGCGAGATCTCGGCCGCTTGGAGGTGGGCACGGCACGTGCGGTGGGGTGGGCCATGTCCTTCAAGGTCGTCAGCGCCAGCATCCTCGGAGTAGATGCCCACCGGGTCGAGGTCGAGGTCGATCTGGTACGTCGGCTTCCGCGCACGACCATCGTCGGGGTGTCCTCGACCGTGGGCCGCGAAGCGGCAGAGCGGGTTCGTTCCGCCATCGTGTCCACAGGCTTCGAGTACCCCCGCAAGCGCGTGACCATCAACCTGGCGCCGGCGGACCTCCGGAAGCACGGCACCGGCTTCGATCTGCCCATCGCCGTGGCGGTGCTCGGAGCGATGGGGGAGGTTCCGACGGACCTGCTTCACCGCTACCTGTTCGCTGGAGAGCTGGGTCTGGATGGCGCACTCCGACCCATCCGCGGAGCTCTGCCCCTGGCCATGAAAGCGCGCGAACTGGGACTCGACGGCATCGTCCTTCCCAGGGTCTGTGCGGAACAAGCCGCCGTGGTTCCCGATCTCGACGTGTGGTCCGCCTCCAGTCTGGAGTCCGTCGTGGAGATGCTCAAGGGGGAGACCCCTCTTCCGCGGGCGCGGAGCGCGGCGCCATGTCGGAAGGAGTCCACTCTGGACCTGGCGGATCTGAAGGGACAGGGCGTCGCTCGGAGAGCCCTCGAGATCGCGGCTGCGGGCGGCCACAACATGCTCATGGTCGGCCCTCCGGGATGCGGGAAGACCATGCTGGCGACCCGGCTGCCGAGCATCCTGCCGACCCTCTCCTACGAGGAGGCCCTGGACGCGACGCGGGTGCACTCGGCGGCCGGTGTGTTGAGCCCCGGGGCAGGACTCCTGGAGACACGCCCCTTCCGGGCTCCCCACCACAGTGTCTCGACGGCGGGGCTGTTGGGAGGTGCTCGGCTCCAACCGGGCGAGGTGAGCCTGGCCCACCACGGCGTGCTCTTCCTGGACGAGGTGGGGGAGTTTCCGCGAAACGTGCTCGAGCTCTTGCGGGCACCCCTCGAGTGCCGTCAGGTGGTCCTCGCGAGAGCCTCGGGCACGGTCGTCCTGCCCGCCAGCTTCACCCTGGTGGCCGCCGCCAATCCCTGCCCCTGTGGCTACCTCGGCCATCCGACGAAGCCCTGCCGATGCACGGATGCCCAGGTGCAGCGCTACCAGGCGCGACTCTCCGGTCCCCTCGTGGAACGCATCGATCTGCACGTGCAGTTGCAACCGGTCGAGGTCGCCGAGCTGATGGATGGTGGTCGCGCCGAGTCCAGCGTGTCGGTGCGACGGCGGGTCGAGGCTGCCCGCTCTCGCCAGGTCGCGCGCTTCGAGGGCACGCGCTTCCGTTGCAATGCGGAGCTCGACGGCCCTGGCGCCCGCCAGGTCGCTTCGCTCACCAGTGCTGGCGAGCGGGTGCTCCGCGAGACGGTCGAAACCCTCGGATTGTCGGGTCGGGCCCACGACCGCGTCTTGAAGGTGGCCCGCACCATCGCGGATCTGGACGGTGTCACCAAGGTCGACGCCATGCACCTGGCGGAAGCGCTCGCCTTGCGCGTGCCCCACCCATGACGCTGCTCGGCTTTGCCCTGGGCATCGTCGACCAGGTCGATGGGCCGGGTGCGCTCGTGGAGCTGAGCACCGGTGAGACCGTGATGGTCGACCGAGCCTGCCTTCCTCGGCGTGTCGAGGAAGGGGACCGCTTTGTGTACCGCGCCGTAGCGCAGGACCCCTGCCCCTTTCGAAGCTCAACCCGCTGGCGAGTTGGGCCGGCACAACCACGAGGACAGCATGAACCCCGAACCCCTCAACCCTGAGAAGCACGCGGCGGTGACCGACGCCATCGCGAGCATCAACAAGACCTTTGGCGCGGGCTCCGTCTTCCGCATGGACGGCAGCAGCGTGGTCTCGACCGTAGGGAGCCCCATCTCCACGGGTTCCCTGGGCCTCGACCTTGCCTTGGGCATCGGGGGCCTGCCCCGTGGCCGCGTGATCGAGATCTTTGGTCCCGAGGCCTCGGGCAAGACCACCCTGGCGCTGCACGCGGTGGCTGCCGTCCAGCGCGACGGAGGGACCGCCGCCATCATCGACGCGGAGCACGCCCTCGACATGAGCTATGCCAGCCGGCTGGGGGTCACCCTGCCCCAGCTCGTCGTCTCTCAGCCAGACAGTGGCGAGCAGGCCCTCGAGATCTTCGAGGCCCTTGTTCGCAGTGGCGGGGTCGACCTCGTGGTGGTGGACTCTGTGGCCGCCCTTGTTCCGGAGGCTGAGATCGCGGGAGAAATGGGCGATCTGCAGGTGGGCCTGCAAGCCCGTCTGATGAGCAAGGCCATGCGCAAGCTGACGGCGGCTCTGTCTCGCAGCGGGTGTGCCGCCATCTTCATCAACCAACTGCGGTCAAAGATCGGGGGGATGGGCTTCGGTCCGAAGGAGGTCACCACCGGCGGGAACGCCTTGAAGTACTACAGCTCGGTACGCCTCGACATCCGGCGCATCGGGTCCATCAAGAAGGACAAGCTCTTTCTCGGCAACCGAACCCGGGTTCGGGTTGTGAAGAACAAGCTCGCTCCGCCCTTTCGCGTGACCGAGTTCGACATCCTCTTTGGGAAGGGGATCAACCGATCCGGAGAGCTCGTCGACCTTGGCTGCCAGCTCGGTGTGCTCCAGCAGGCTGGGAGTTGGTATTCGCTGGGTGATCGCCGCCTGGGGCAGGGGCGGGAGCGCGTGTGCGAGCTGCTGAACGAGGATGCTGAGCTCGCGTCGGAGCTCGAACACCTGGTGCGTGGTGCCATGCCGCAGGAGGTGGCCACCGCCTAGGGCTCTGGACGGGGTCCGGCCTCTCTCTGTCTCACCAGGACGGGAGGTGGTTGGCGCCTGGCCGGGCTCCGTCCTCAGCACTCTGAATCGAAGGGCACCATGCGCGGCCGACCAGCATGTTGCGCGGCTGGTTCAGCCGCCGACGACCTCGGTGCCTCGAATGCTGTCGTCGGCGAGCTCGCCGCTCGTGGCTGCGATGCGCCCGTTGACCACGACCAGGTCGGGTCGGGCGGCGACTTCGCGACCCGCGTAGGGGCTCCATCCGCAGGCGCTGTGCTGGTCCTTTCGGTTGATCCTCTCGAGGGTGCCCTCCGAGAACAGCAACAGGTCCGCATCCGCGCCCTTCTCGATGCGGCCCTTGCTCTTCAGCCCCAGGATGGCGGCGGGACGCTCAGCGAGCAGTTCGACCATCCGCTCGAGCCCGATTCGTCCGGTGTGGACGGCGAACATGAGCAGGCTGAACACGCTCTCCACTCCTGGCAGGCCGTTGGGCGCGTCCCAATAGGCCACGTTCTTGTCCTTGAGCTTCCAGGGTCGATGGTTTGAGGAGATCGCGTCGATGCGTTGCCGGCGGAGGGCCGTCCACAGAGATCGCCGGTCCAGTTCGTCTCGCAGGGGAGGCTCGCACTTGAGCTTGTGCCCGACTTTCTGGTGGTTCTCGGCGCTCAGGAAGAGGTGATGGGGGGTCACGCCGGTGGAGATCGGGAGATCGCCCTTCAGGGGGTCGAGCAGGTGCAGTTCGGCGGCGGTGGTCAGGTTGCAGACGTGGACCCGACGGTTGTGCTTCTTCACCAACTCGATGACTCGTCGGACGCCTTCCTGGCTGGCCTCGGGTGGCCGCACAGTGTTGTGAGCGGGCTCTTCCTCATCCCGGTCGCCACGAAAGAGACTCCCCAGTTCCGGGTAGATGCCCAGCAGTCCGGGTGCGTTGGCGAAGAGGGACTGCAGCGTCGAGTCGTCGACGGTCGGTCCGTCACCGCCAAGTCGGACCTCGATACCCAGAGCGCCGTCCTCCAGCATGGGCCCGAGCTCAGCGTCGTTGTCGCCCGTAGCAGCAGCCCAGAACCCGAAGTTGACTCGAGACTCGGCCCGGGCTTCCTTTCGTCGCTTCCGAAGCGCCTTCTTGCTGATGGTGTAGGGCTCGCCGAGACCGGTCGCGACCACCGTGGTGACGCCGCCCGCCATCGCTGCGCGGGTGCCGCTGGCCCAGGAGTCTGCGAAGGGACTGCCGAGCTGCACGTTCAGGTCCACGATGCCGGGCATCACGAACTTTCCGATCGCGCTGATCCTGTGCTTTGCCCGGCCTCGAGCCCGAGGGCCCACGTACGCGATGGTGCCTCCCTTGGTCGCGATGTCCGCAACCAAGCGACCCTTGCTGGATACGATGGTCGCGTCCTCGATGGCCAGGTCGTACACGGAGCGTCCTTGAGGCAGGTGGCCTTGCCCCTTAATGCGCTCCAGCGGCGGCTTCCACAGTTGCTATTCGGGAGATCTCCATTGCCTGAGACACCGCAGCCGAGCAGAGCGGCAGGAATCGACACCTTCGAGTGCGGCTCGACGGGTGCTCCGCTCTTGTTGGTGACCGGTCCGCCGGTAGGCGCACGCTTGTTTCGGCACATCCAGGCCCGGCTCGCTCCGCGCCGTAGCGTCGCTGTCGAGCTGCTCTCGTCACCCCAACTCTTTGGTGTCGATGCGCTCCTGGAGCGCCTGCAGGCCGTGGTGGACGAACTCGAGCCGGAGCTGGTCTTCGCCCATGGACTCTCGGTGCCCCTGGCCTTGCAGCTCCAGACGGCTCACGTCGTCGCGAGCAACGGACCCGTGACCGCCGTGGATTTGATCGTCTCCGGGCTCTCCCGACTCGGTGAGACGGTGCTCGCTCGCACGGTGCTCCGTCCGGGTTTCGCCACCCGGTGGCTCGGATCGTCGGGAGGGCTGAGGCGAACCGTCGCGAACCCCTACGTGATGGACCACGACATCGTTGTCATGCTCACGGAAGCTGTCCTGCACTCCCGTGAGAGTCGGAGGTCGGCGGCGTCGTGGATGGCCGGTGTGGGAACGATGGTTCCGGCGACGAATCCAAAACCCGAATTGATTTCAGCTATTTGGGGAGATCACGATCCGCTCTACCCGCTGGCTGAGGCCGAGTCGCTGGTCCCATCCGAGCGCTTGCTCGTCATTCCGGGGGGCCGATATTTTCACCCGGAGGAGCGCCCCTGGGAGACCGCAGACAGGCTTTTGGCCCTCACCACGACATAGATGTCGTGGTTTTGCCCCTGAAGGGGACCGAATCACCCTGGGTGCTCCACGCCGTAGACGTGATTTCAAGGGCTTGAGGCACGTCAAGAGCGCATGGCACAGACCTTGCTTTCGATGACCGTGGAGAAAGACGCTGGGTCCGGCGGAACATCCCCGACCGACCTCACCCACCAGAGACGCCTGACCGGTGCCACGGTCGGGCGTTCTTCGTTATGGGGTGCGTCGTGAGTTGGAGGAACAAGCTTCCGCCGTCCAACGGTCGGCGTGACGCTCGGTCTCGTAACGAGACGGAGCGCATCTGTTGCATCCTCAATCCCCACGCTGGTGCCGGTCGAGCGGGTCGTCGGATGGGAGAGCTCGAGCGCGCTCTGGAGCGGACCTTCGCTGCCTGGGACATCCGGCCGACCGCAGGACCGGGTCACGCTAGCGAGCTCGCTGCGGGAGCGATCGACGAGGGCTTCGACATCGTGGCCGCGGTGGGCGGGGATGGTACGGCGAACGAGGTGGTCAACGTCTTCTTCTGTGGGTCCACGCCGCGGAGTCGTCGTGCGATCTTCTCCCTGATTCCGTGGGGCACGGGAAGCGATCTCCAGAAATCTCTCCGAAGTCCTTCGGACCTCACGGACGCCCTCTGGGTCGCCTCCACCGGCATGACCCTCCCCACGGATGTGGGCTACGTCAACTTCCGGGGCCCGGATGGGCCCGCGGAGCGCATCTTCGTGAATGTTGCCGGCTTTGGGGCAAACGGCGATGTCGTTCATCGGGCCAACACGGCGAGCAAGCGCTTTGGCGGACGCGTCACCTTCCTGCAGGCCACCGTGGGCTGCCTGGTCAACTACGAACCACCCCATGTACACGTCAGCTGGGAGTCGGCCGACGGTACGGGCTCCTGGGAAGGACAGCTGCTCTCGGCCTTCGTCGCAAATGGCCGCTACTGTGGGGGCGGTATGGACGTGGGCAGTGGGGGCAGCATGCACGACGGGTGCTTCGACCTCACCTTGTTGCCGACGAAGGGGCGTGCTCGGAACATCACGGAGTCGTGGCGGCTCTACGATGGAAGCATCGGGCGTGTCTCGGGATCCCGTCGGGTCTATGCGCGCTCCCTGACGGCGCGCTCGCTGGACGACACCGAGGTTCTCCTGGACATCGATGGCGAACAGCCGGGTGCTCTCGAGGCGACCTTCAGGGCGCTTCCGAGACAGCTCCAGGTCCGGGGCGGCTGGCTTCGCTCCCCTCTTCTTCAGCCTCGCCACGAGGTCTGGCGCCCGTCTTGATGGGTTGCTCCCTAGGGAATCCGAGCATTTTTCATCTTTATAAGAACGGTCCGAATAGGGCTCTCCGGCGGGTTCGCGACGATAAGGAGTCACAAAGAACAAGATCGGCGAAAATCGACGGTACAAATTGGCTGAACCGGACTACCTTAGCGGCGATGTTCCCCCGCAGCCTCCAAGCAGGCTAGGTTTCATTAATATAGTTTTGACGATTATTAGGAGATGCGATGAACAAGGCTGACCTCACCGAGGCACTCGCCGAGAAGGCCGGTATTCCGAAGGTGCGCGCTGCGAACTACATCAACATCCTCACCCAGACCATCGAAGGCGCACTCGCCCGTGGTGAGAAGGTCACCATCTCGGACTTCGGGACGTGGACTGTTTCTCAACGGAAGCCCTTCAAGGGACACAACCCCAAGAACCGCATGGAGATCTTCGTCCCCGCGAGGAGGATTCCTGTTTTTCGTGCTGGGAAGCGACTGAAGGGCACGCTGAACCCCTAGGCTCAGCGGCAGCCCCCGCTTTTCGACAGGCCCCCTGGAGACGTTAAGGGGGACTTCGGCACATCGCGTGGCCGACGGCTTTTGAGCCGTGAAGGGTGTAAAGACCCACGCGACTGCCTCCTGGCAGTCGCCAGGAGAAGCACATGCATACAGTTCGGGCTGCTCTTTCAGCGGTCCAGATGGTCGCAGAAGCACGACTCCCCACTCGCTACGGCGACTACCGTGTCGTCGGGTTCGCAACGGGGGACGGTCAGGAGTTCAGCGGTCTCGTCCGGGGACAGATCCTCGGTGCCGAAGGTGTCCCGGTGCGCTTGCACTCGGAATGCTTCACCGGCGACGTGATGGGCAGCCTGAAGTGCGACTGCCGGGATCAGCTTGAGGCGGCACTGCGGTTCATCGGTCGGGCGGATGCGGGTGCGGTCCTGTACCTTCCGCAAGAAGGGCGTGGAATCGGGCTCGTCAACAAGATCCGTGCCTATGCGCTGCAGGATCAAGGCCTGGACACCGTAGAGGCGAACCTCCAGTTGGGCTTCCCCGATGACCTGCGCACCTACGATGTCGCCGCTGCGATGTTGGGTGCTCTCGGTGTTGCCTCGGTGGTGCTGCTGACCAACAACCCCCAGAAGGTGGCAGGTCTCCAGCGCGCCGGGATCGCGGTCGCTGGAACCATTCCTCTGCGGGTGCCCAGCAACGAGCACAACGCCTTCTATCTAGAGACCAAGAAAGCGAAGAGCGGACACCGTCTTTGAGCAGCTATGATGCGTCCGCTCGGCGCTGATAAGCGCGGGCACGACCAGCACCACGTATTCGGAGTTCCCATGGTCCTACTCTTTGCGCTCGGCGTATCGGGTTGCAAGAAGCCGGTTCAAGAGGCACGGCTTCTCGACTATCCCCAGCTTGAGATCAGTTCGGAGTGGCTGGAGTTTGGGCTTCTGGAAGGTGAGGAGACCGAAGCTCGTAGCTTTGTCATCCAGAACACGGGCGACCTGCCCATGGGTGTCAGCGGCATCTACGAAGGCGCTGGTATGGAGGGGAACTACACCATCGGCTTCGCCCCGGCGAACATCACCTGCCCCGAAGCGGGCGGGTCCGATGAAGAAGCCTCAGAAGAAGACGCCGCTGGTCCTCCAGGACCGCCGGCTCCCATCATCACCATCAGCGCGACGGACGGTGACGGTAACGGCACTCCCGAGATCGACTTTGGCCAGGTGGCCGAAGGCGGCAACTCGGTCAACTACCTGACCATCGGCAACTCGGGGCCGGACCCCCTCAGCCTGACCGCCGTCTCCCTCGCCAGCCAGATCGCCGGCTTCTCGCTGCTCAGTGACCTGACTGGAGTCGAGATCGGTTCTGGCGGCAGTGAGAACCTCTACATCCAGTACGACGCCCCCGTGGACAACACCGATCCGGCGTCTACCCAGCTCATCGTCGTGTCGAACGATCCCGAGTCGGCCGTCGTGACCGTCGAGCTGCTCGCCAACCAGATCCTGGACACCGGAGAGCCGGCCGACGACACGGGTAGCCCCACGGACGACACCGGCGACTCCGGCACCGAGAATCTCTACCCCGAGGTCGAGTTCATTCTCGACCCGGGCTGCCGCATTCCGGTGGACGTCACCTTTGCACCCACGGACGTGGGCGATGTCTACGGCTCCGTCATCGTGGAGACCAAGTCTCACAACCCGGGCCAGGGCGAAGAGGCGGCCTACCACGCCGATCTCGACCGCACTCGCGCCATCGTCTACCTCAAGGGTGAGGCGGAGCAGGGAGATCCGAGAATCGTCGTGCGGCCCCGCACGGTGGACTTCGGTCACGTGTGGACGGAGCTCGAGGAGGTCCGCTACATCGAGGTCGCCAACATCGGTGACGGCGATCTGACCCTCAGTGAGCCTGTCCTGGACGACAACTGTGACGAGGCCTTCTCCATCTCGTGGAGCTACACCGACGACACTGGGACGAAGGTGCTGCCCGATTCCCAGGCGACCCTGCTGGAGGTGACCTTCGCCCCCTCGGAGACCAGCGGTGCCTACTGCCTGCTGACGATCGTCAGCGACGACGCTGAGAACCCCGAGGTGAACGTCACGCTTCAGGGCAACGCCGGAAAGGACCCTGAGAACGAGCCCCCCACGGTCGTCGTGCGCTCACCAGAGCCTGGGTACATCCACACCACCAACGATCCCATCGAGCTCGAGCTCAACATCTTCGACGTCAACCAGCCCGCGACCTCGCTCCTCTGCAAGGTGAAGAGCGCTGTGCAGATCGGTGCCACGGTGGCGGACTGCGCTCCGGACGACATCAGCGGCCACGTCATCGTGCCCGTGGACATGAACCTCTTCGATCCGGGTGTCGATACCCTGCTCGTCTCGGTCATCGACACAAGCCAGGCGGGAAGCCACGCCTCGGTGTCCATCGTCTACCTCGTCGATGTTCCCGAGAGCGACGACGACGGTGATGGCTACGGTGACTCCGACACGGGAATCTACGAGGACTGTGACGACGCCAACATCAACACCTACCCGCGAGCCGCGGAGATCCACGATGGCAGTGACAACGACTGCGATCAGCTTGTGGACGAGGGCACGGCGGGTGCAGACGATGACGGCGACTCCTTCACGGAGGATGACGGGGACTGCGATGACGCGGACGCCGACTCCTACCCGGGAGCGCCCGAGTCCCCAGACCATCGTGACAACAACTGCAACGGTGTCATCGACGAGAACACGACCCTCTACGATGACGACGGCGACGGCTACGCAGAGGTCAACAACGACTGCCACGACGGTGATCCGGAGATCAACCCCGGCGGTCTCGAGATCTGCGACAACCTCGACAACGACTGCAACGGCAAGGTCGATGACAGCTGCGTCGAGCTGAACAGCGAGCCGATCGTCATCGGCGGTATCGACATGGCCCAGACGGCCTGCGAGCCCGGCGAGCAGATTCAGTTGTCCATGTTTGTCTTCGATGCCGACGGGCAGGAGATCTCCTACGTCTGGACTCCGGGCGACAACGCCAACATCGACAACCTGCTTGCGGCGACGGTCAACTGGACCGCTCCGGGTTTGGACATCGTCGGTACCTCCGGTACGGTCGTGCAGGTCTATGCCGTGGCCCAGGATGAGGATCAGCACCAGGTGTGGGACTTCGCGGAGATCGCGGTCTACCCGGCGAACACGCTCTACCAGCAGTACGTCGAGGTCATCATCGTGGAGCCCGAAGGTCGGTGCTCGGCGCTCGGCGGAGCCGCGGGCATGAGTCTGGCGCTGGCCGGGCTGCTGGCCGCCCTGCGCCGGCGGCAGGTGTAAGCGATCTGCTACCGGCATGAACGCTTCGGTTGGTACACTCCTTACGATGCGTCGCGCTCGCGCAGGACAAGCCACCACTGAGTTTGCACTCATGGTGCCGCTCATCTTCGCACTGCTGTTTGCGGTGATCGAGTACGCCTACTACCTGGGCGGCATCCACTACCTGAACTACGCGACCTTCGTGGGTGCCCGGGCCTTGCAGGTCGATGACGACCCCACCGATGTCGCGGAGGACCTCCTCACCGGCAACATGCTGGACTACAGCGATGGTGACGTGGAGGTGGACGTCGACCGCACGGCAGGCTTTGTGCGCAGCACCTTGCTCTGGGAGGCGACGACACCGGGCTTCGAGCAGGTGATGGGGGTGATGGACGCGGAGATGACCGTCTTTCTTGGGCCACCGGAGTGCCTCTACGAGGACCGGGTGAGCGCGAGAGCGTCCCAGTACAGCGACAACAAGATGCCGTGCGCGCCATGAGGGGCATGCGTCGGCGATCGCGTCGCGGACAAGCGGCGGTTCTCATTGCCCTGTGCTTGTTCAGCCTGGTCATCTTCCTGGCCCTGGCCACGAACATGGGGATCCTCGTCAACGACAAGATCCGCATGCAGAATGCTGCCGACCTGGCCGCCTACGGCGCTGCCTACAAGGAGGCCCAGCGGCTCAACGTCCTGGTGGAGCGAAACCGACTCATCGTGGACAAGGTCGAAGAGTGCCGCGACAACCTCACGGCGCAGCCCTGGGACAATGACTGCAGCTGTGAAGCGAGTTCGGATCTTGCCGAGGAATACATCGAGCTCTGTCGGGGAGAGATCGAACAGCTCGCCAACGACTTCCTGCTCGAGGCGCGGTGGAACCAGACGGTCCAGCCGGCTCTCGGTGTCGGGCTGGCCACGATGGAGGCCAACATCCCCGGCCTCTCGAACACCGGATCACAGATGTTCCAGAGCCCCGGCGCCGCCAGCCAGGATGGGGTCTACCGGGCCGAGGGGACGGCAGTGAACGGCAACGTCAGCCTGTCCTCCATCGCGAACTACAGCCGGGCGGTCAGCAACTTCAACTACCCCGTGTTGCTGCTCTGCCGCACTGCGGTCGGTTGCGTGCCGGCAGGCATCGTTCCCAGTGCCCAGACCCACGAGCTGCGAACCTGGTACTTCAAGGACGACGCCGACCCTGACATCTGGGTCCTGGCGGAGACCCGTGGAACCATGCGGGCCGCCTATCTGGACATCGCCTACAGCGCTGCGGGCAGCGATGGGGGCTATTTCGGAGCATCCAGCACGGGTGGAACGGATCAGATGGTGGCCATGGCCATCGCCAAGCCCTTCGGCGGATCGGTGGGACCTGCTGGGGGCGTCACCTCGACCGACGAGCGCAACGGCAACATCAACCTTGCAGGCCCCTACTACGTGGCCACCGGGACGGAGATCGCTCGGGAGGCCATGGTCGATGAGTATCGAGCGCGCCTGGCCGGCTTCCACGAGTGGTCCTGGTCGCAGGACAACACCCAGGGTGTGGATGCCGACACCAATCCTCGAGATGCCCTTCTCGTCATTCCCGAGTGGACAAGCCATGCCGGCAAGTTCCGTCACTGAGCGGCGCCGTGGGCAGGCTGCGGTGGAGACCATGATCATGGCCTTCACGGTCGCGGTGGTCCTGGTCTCGATGTTTCATCTCTTTACGGTGACCTGGGCCACTCAGAACGCCCACATTCGGGCCCGTGAGGCACTGCTGCACGACACCACCAACCTGGTCGGTCCACGACTGGACTACACCGACCCGTCGAGCAGCCCCTGGAGCGATGCGGACAACAACTACGAGATCGCGAACCCGAACAACACCATCTTCTGGAGCGCGGGGGCTCACGACACGACGCGGGACGACCTCGTCGGGTCTCAGGACATCCGGGTCACGTGGGTGATCACCGAGTAGGGGCGTAGAGCGAGAGCGCCGCGACCGCGGCTGTGTCCGCTCTCAAGGTAAAGGGCCCCAGGCCAACGGCCTGCCAGCCCTCCAGTTCGGCGGGAACCAGCCCCCCTTCGGGACCGATCAGCAGGGCCAGGTCGGTCTTCGGACGAGCAGCGCGCAGGGCGCCCGGCACGAGCGCCAGGCGGGTCTTTGGAAGGAGCATCCCTGCCAACGGCTCCAGCCCATGGACACGAGGCAGGTCCCCGCGCCCACACTGTTGGGCTGCGCTCTGGACCAGCCGCTCCCATCGCTGAAGGTGCTCTCCCCGCGCGACGCTGTGTCTCGAGACGAAGGGCCGGAAGTCGGTCACGCCGAGCTCGGTACCCATACGCAGGATCCTCTCCCAGGCCGGTTTGCGAGGGAGGCCCACCACCAGCTCCAGCTTCATCTCCGGAGCGATCTCGCGGGGCCGACTGGTGGCCTCGACCTGGGCGAGTCCTTCCACGACGCCCACCAGAAGCCCGTCACACTCCTGGCCCTCGCCGTCGAAGAGGATCAGCTCCGAGCCGCGCGGAAGGAGGCACACAGCCAGCAGGTGATGCGAGGCCTCGGGACTCAGCAGTCCCCGCTCCCCAGGCTGGGGCAGGGGAGGTGCGCAGAGGAATCGCCGGCTCAGAGACGCTCCAGGTGCAGGCTCACCCAGTCCTCTTCCCGGACCTGGCTGACCACTGCGAGCGGAGGGGAGAGTGCGTCCACGACGGCCTCGGCCTTGTCCGCGAGGATCCCCGCGAGCACCAGGTGACGCCGGGACACGCGGATCAGCTCGGGTGCGAGATCGCACAACACTTCCGCGTAGAGGTTTGCGACGACCAGGTCGAAGTCCCCACGCACTTCGTCCAGGGGAGTGAGGCTGAACTCTGCCCCCAGCCCGTTTTGGTGGGCAGCCTGGCGCGCTGCCTGGATGGCTTCGGATTGGACGTCGATGCCCTGCGCCTGGAGCCCGAGCTTGGCAGCCGCCAGAGCCAGGACGCCGCTTCCGCAGCCCACGTCCAGACAGCACTCCAGGCCTGGAGCCAGTCGGGCGATGGCACCAAGGCAGGCCAGGGTCGTGGGGTGATCGCCGGTACCGAAGGCCTGTCCGGGTTGGATCACGATGTCTCCGGGAAGGGACTCCCAGGGAGGAGAGACCGCCAGGTCTTCGGAGATGCACACGCGATGGTGGTGCTGTTTCCAGGACTCGGCCCAGTCTTCCTCCTTCACCACCAGGCGCTCCACATCCCCGGCGCGGCCCAGCGCTTCCTCGGCCGCCGCGGCGGCTTCAGGCGGAAAGAATGCCCTGAAGAGGCAGTACATCGGCAGGGGCGGGTCCTCGGTGTCCCACGGCTGCCGGAAGAGCCGGGGGCTGCCCGGCGCCTCGTCTTCCTGAACGCCCGTGCTCCCGTGGGCGAAGGCCAACTGGGTGAGTGAACCGACCCGGACACGGGGCACGACGAGCCGAAGCTCTACCCACTCCATCTATTCTTCTCGGTGAGGGGGAGGTGGAGGAAGCTCCTCACCCTTGAGAGCGGCCTGGATCAGCAGTTCGGCCCCCTCGACTCCCAGTTCGTTGAAGATCCAGCCGCTGGGGTGCACTCCCTTGAGGAAGAGGGAGGGGGTCCCATGGACACCCGCCGTCTCACCGTCGGCGAGGTCCCGAGCCACACGAGCGTAGGCCAGCTCGCTTTCCATGCACGCAGACAGGGCAGCCTTGTCGATGCTGAGTCCGCCCGCTATGAACAGGATGTCCGAGACACCCAGGTAGGACTGGTTCTCGAACATCTCGGCGCTCAGCTCCCAGAAGCGGCCCTGCTCCTGTGCACACACCGCCGCGCGTGCGGCATGACAGGCGTTCTGGTGGAGCTGCCCCACGTTCTGATTGCAGGCCTGATCGAGGGGGTAGTGCCGGAAGATGACCTGGACGTCATCCTTGTACTTCTGCGCCACCTGCTTGAGTTGGGGGGCGACGATTCCGCAGTGAGGACACTCGAAGTCCGCCCACTCCAGGATGGTGATGGGGGCGTCCAACTTGCCGTAGATGGGTTCGTTGCCGCTCAGCGTGATGGTTCCGTGTGGCTGGGAGTAGAGCTCGGTGATGTCCGCCTCGGCTGCCTGCTCCACTCCATTTCCGCTGAAGAGGACCATGATGAGCGCGAACAAGCCGAATCCTCCGAGCACGAAGGTCGCCATGCTCCGGTCCTTCGAGCCGGCCAGCGTGCTGCCGAGGCGTTCGCTGAAGGGGCCACCCTCTCGTAGCCCCAGAACCCCCGACACCAACAGGATGATCGAGAAGCCGTAGGTGCTGATGCAGAAGAGGCACCAGGCCCCCAACTGCGAGCTCGCCCAGGCGAGGAAGACGCCGTACAACACCGCTGGGATGTTCATCAGGGTGACCAGCACCGGTGCGTTCGGATACCTCTCGGGGTCGGTGATCGCCGTCGTTCCCAGCACGGCCATGGCCAGGTAGAAGGCGGAACCAACCGCAGCGATCGGGATGCCCCAGACCTCGGCGTAGGTGGAGGTGTTCACCAGATCGCAGTTGAAGGTCTCGTTGATGTTGCAGATCGATGCGCCCGGATTGGCGTGCTGCCGGGTCAGGTAGAGAGAGACCAGGCCACCCAGAGCGCCAGCGACGGTGGTTCCGATCAGCGGGCGCTTCCACGCGGCGATAGCGGCGACGCCCCACGCAACCAGGATGCCGCCGATCAGACCGAGCGTGGTCGGGTCCATTTCGTTCCTCCGCAGTCTCGCCAGCTAACCGGCTTCAGCGTGCATTGCGCTGGTCGCGGGCGTGTGCCTTCTTCTTCAGGTTCTGACGCTTGTCGTGTCGCTTCTTTCCGCGTCCTACCGCGAGTTCGAGCTTGATCCAGGCGCCGCGGAAGAAGAGCTGCAGGGGGACGATGGTCAGTCCCTTCTCCTGGTGCATGCGCTTCAGCCGCTTCAGCTCGCTTCGTTTGAGCAGGAGCTTTCTCGGCCGCGTGGGCTCATGGTTGTTCTGGCCGGCCTGCGGATACTCGGGGATGTTGGCGTGGATGAGCCAGGCCTCACCTGTTCGCAGGCGTACGTAAGCCTCGGCGATGTTGGCCCTGCCGGATCGCAGGCTCTTGACCTCGCTTCCGAGCAACACCAGTCCAGCCTCGAAATGATCCCCGAGCTCGTAGTCGAACTTTGCGCGCTTGTTCCGCGCGATGACCTTGATGACTTCCTTGCTCAAGCGGGCTTCCCAACGCGGTCGGTCCACGTAGCCGCTTCGGCGCATGCCGCAACCGTGACCGCTTTTTCGAGAAAGTTTTTGATCTCGGCGTCCTGTGTGGAGAGAAATGGTTTAGAGTGGCGATCGAAAGGTTGGTTGTGGGTCGCTGTGGGGTATCCCAGCCCCGAAGACCCGAGAGCAGATGCTGAGGGAACGTTGCCAGGTCACGACGTCATTCGACGACAAGGGCCGAGTTGGTCTTCCAGCCCGGTTGCGCCACAAGCTCGCCGCGGAGGGGATCGATGAGCTTGTTGCGACCTGCTACGACGAGGGTGCCATCCGTCTCTACGACGAGGAGTACTTCCGCGAGCACGTCGAAGGGTGGGTCGATGAGAGGGATCCGAACGAGCCCGAGGTCGAGGACTACATCCACTCGGTGCTCGCCGGTGCTGAGTCCGTCTCGGTCGACAAGCAGGGGCGGGTCCGCATCCCACCGCGTCTTCGCGAGGACGCGGGGATCGAGCGCCACTGTGTCGTCATCTCTCTGCTTCACCGGATCGAAGTCTGGGAGCCGGAGGCCTGGGAGCGGCGCAGGTCGGAGGCGCGCGGCGCGCGGCGTAGGCGTCGCGGGACCTGAGGTGTTCCAGCACCGGACCGTGTTGCTCGACGAACTCGTTGGGTTGATGAGCCCCTGCGCTGGCCACACGATCGTCGATTGCACCATCGGTGGAGGAGGACACGCCGAGAGGCTGCTGAGCGCTGGTGCCAGCGTCATCGGTCTGGACCGCGATCCCGCTGCGCTGGCTGCTTCGCGGGCGCGCTTGGCTGAATATTCCGAACGCCTGACCCTGGTGAACCGTCCATTCTCCACGCTTCCCCACCATCTTCCCCAGCCGGTCGATGGGGTGATCGCGGACCTGGGTGTGAGCAGCCCGCAACTCGACCGGGCGGAGCGTGGCTTCAGCTTCATGCGGGACGGTGAGCTGGACATGCGCATGGGCTCCACGGGAGAGACCGCCGCACAGTACCTGGAGCGTGTCGACGAGGGCGAGCTCATCCGAGTCCTGCGGGAGTACGGCGAGGAACGCCATGCCCGCCGTGTCGCTCGCGCCATCCTGGCCGCGCTCCCTCTCGCTACGACGACCGAGCTCGCGGAAGTCGTGTCGGGCGCCATCCCAGGTCGGCGTGGCCGCATCCACCCCGCGACCCGGACCTTCCAGGCGATTCGCATCGTGGTGAACGATGAGTTGGGTGAGCTCGAAGCGCTGCTCGAGGCCCTTCCTCAGGTGCTGCGACCGGGGGGAAAGGCAGCCATCATCAGCTTCCACAGCCTCGAGGACCGCATGGTGAAGCGGCGCTTCCGGGAGCTGGCCGGCGTCGGTGCGGAGAAGGACGGCTACGGCAATCCGATCCGCCAGCCCCTGGCCTCGCTGGTGACCCGCAAGGCCGTCCAGTCCTCCGATGACAACCCCAGGGCTCGCTCGGCTCGGCTGAGAGTTCTCCAGATGAGGGAGCAGACGTGAAGGCCCGCGCGACCTGGCTCGGCGTGAGCGCTCGGCCCTTCGTGGGCTTCCAGATCGGTGGACTCGTCCGCTACGCGGTCTACGGCGTGCTGCTGGTGGCCTCGCTGATGTTCTACGTGTGGAGCCGGGTGGACGTTCGGGCTTCTGCTGCGGCACTCGAGTCGGCCCGGTGGGAGTCCGCCGAGCTTCGAGACGACAGAGATCGTCTGCGGCTGGAACTGGCAGGTCGCCGCGACCTGGCACGGCTCGCAGCCACCGCACAGAGCATGGGCCTCTCCGACGAGGTCCCCGTGGTGCAGGTCTCCCTCCCGTGAGCCGCCGCCCTGAAGACGTGAACCTGGTGCTCCGCCGTGCGCATCACCGATCCATCCTGGTCGGGATCCTGGTCGGGCTCGGCTACACGGTGCTCGCCATGCGCGTGGTTCCGCTGATGCTCATGCCGGACGATCGCCTTCAGGCTCGGGCTGCGCTCCAGTACCAGGCCAGCGTGAGTGTAGAGGCTCCTCGAGGCGAGATTCTCGCTCGCGACGGCACCTTGCTGGCCACCACGGTCCAGATGCCTTCGGTGCACGCGGATCCGTCGGTCATCTCGCCAGACGAAGCCGCACGTATCGCGCAGGAACTGGCCCCGATCGTCGAGCTGGAGCCCGATCTCCTGTTGGAGCGGTTGAGGAGACCCGGTCGGCGAGACGTCGTCATCAGTCCGGTTCTGGACCCCGACCTGGAAGCGCGGGTGCTGGCTGTCGCTCCCCGCCACATGATCTGGACCCGCGACGAGTCGACCCGCTACTACCCCGGTCGCGAGCTTGCAGCCCAGGCGCTGGGAGTGGTGGGTCGAAACGGACGAGGCCTCGAGGGGCTGGAACGGACACTGGACCGCAACCTGCGTGGTGCCACCTTCCGCTACGTTCAGCAGCGTGACCGCCGCGGTCGTGCGCTGACCAGCG
>PVBE011745908.1_pt1 | contig 30002 bp, 23 predicted proteins | sample 1631181 | NCBI WGS metagenome assembly PVBE01 (sample SAMN08397723, study PRJNA350692) | Marine metagenome, whole genome shotgun sequencing project. | isolation source: water | place: Pacific Ocean | collected 2012-04
CACGCGGCTTTGTATTCCGCTAATATCGCGTCAGACCAGTAGTGGTTTGTCACACCATATTCGGTGACATTTTTCTTGATTTCAGCACCTTCGAGAGCTTCGCCATGGGCAAAGGAGTCAGCCACGGATGCTTTTGCGATCACTTCGAGACTCATCTTTTGCCGATCCGACATCCCGTTCCAGACATCCTTGTTGATGAGCAACTCGAAAGTCGTGGCCTGTTGGTGCCAGCCTGGGAAGTAATTGTGTTTCACGAGTTTGTGAAATCCCAGTCTTTGGTCAACCACAGGAAGTGAGAATTCAGTAGCGTCGATCGCCCCTTTTTCAAGAGCAGCGAAAATCTCACCACCAGGCAACAGGCTGGTTTGCACTCCGAACTTCTGCATAACCTCAGCACCCAGGCCGAAGAAACGCATTCTCAAACCATCTAACTCGTCTGTGGATTTTATTTCATCCGCAAACCAACCTGAGGTCTCAGGAGGGATGATGGCCGCGAGTAGTACGTGCACGTTATAGCCTGCATCGTCATACATTTGCTGATACAGATCCATCCCGTCATCGTAGTAGAGCCATGCTAGGTATTCCGCTGCATCAGGTCCGAAGGGAACGGCTGAAAACAACGGTGCAGCGGGCATTTTCCCCACCCAGTAACCGGCGGTGGCATAGCCTGCATTAATCTTCCCAGTAGATACTGAGTCGAGAATTTCATTTGCTGCGACGAGCGTACCTGGCTCGTAAACGGTCATAGTAAGGCTTCCACCACTGAGCTGTTCAATCCTTTCAGAGATGTACAGGATCCCATCACCCAGTGAAGGTAAGTTCGTACCGAAAGCGACTGGCACTTGCAATTCAACCGCGGTTTCTTCGACCGCCCCGTCTTCGGAATCGTCCGAACACGCTGCGAAAGCGAACAAGCCGAACAGCCCTAGTAGTAATACAACTCCAATTGTTCGCAATCGGAATATTCTATTAATCGATTTCATATTTGCCCTCCTCTTTAAAAACAGAGTTCAAGCATCGTATACGACATTCGAAATATTTTCACCCATATAATAAACGATTTAAGGAGGTCAAATAGGCCTTTTTTACGCAATACGGTGTTTTCCACCGTTCTCTCATCTCTTGATTTCAGAACCACCGAAAAGTCGAGACGAGGTTTCACTCATACGGATCCGTCTCCAATTCCCAACTACCCACCGTAGCCCGCAACGACGTGGGCTCGCATATATTCCTTGTTTAGCTCAATTCCGAGACCAGGTCTGTCAGATAGGTAGATTTTGTCGCCTCTGATATCGAGCGGATAGTCGATGAACTCGTCGTAGGCGTTGAGTTTGGCCTTGTGTGTCTCGACTCGGTAATGGTTCGGCACCGAAGCCATTGCGTGAGCTCCCGCCAGAACGTTGATAGGACCGCTCGCATCATGTGGTGAGATAGGAACGTAATACGCCTCAGCCATGGTTGCGATCTTCTTGATCTCGGTAATCCCACCGGTCCAGGTGACATCCGGCATTACAAAATCGGCAAGCTCGTTTTCAAGAATCGGCACAAACTCCCACCGCGTGTGAAGCCTCTCCCCGACGCTGATAGGTGCACTAATGTTCTCGCGAACCTGCTTCAGAGCGTGGGTACTTTCTACCGGCACCGGCTCTTCGAGCCAGAAGAGATTGTACGGCTCGAGTACTCTCCCAAGGCGAATAGCGGTCGGCACATCGAATCGGCCGTGGCAATCAACCATGATTTCAATATCGGGCCCGACCGCCTCTCGCATCGCAGCAATTCGCTCCACACCGAGGTTCTCAGCCTCGGCACTCAACTTGCCGCTCAAATACCCGTTCGTCTCCTCTTCATGTTTTGGCTGGAATGGATCGATTTTCATCGCTTTCTGGCCAGTCTCTACGATCGCTTTTGCGTGCTGGGCAGTGTCTTCGATCGATGATCCATTCTGCGGATGACAATAGACCGGAATACCTTCACGCACCGGTCCTCCGAACAACTCAGCTATCGGCAGTCCAAGCACCTTGCCACGAATGTCCCAGAGAGCGATGTCAATAGCGCTGATCATGTTGGTGGTCAACCCTCGCGAACCCATGTACGTGTATGCCCGGAAAATCTTGTTCCAGATCATCTCGATGAGTCGGGGATCGTCACCCTCAATCAGATTGCTAACGTGCCTTAGCCCGGCACAGATCGGAAGGGCACGAGGCGATTGGGCGGTGACCTCTCCCCAACCGGTAATGCCCTCGTCTGTGTTTACCTCCACGAACGTGTATTCACGAAGCTTTCGTGGACCCTGGTTGTCATTGGCTGTGTCGAGATACGGGCCCTGCGCCTCGATTAGCCAGGGAGTGACCTTGGTAATTTTCAATGCAATGATTCCAAAAAAATAACGATAGCGACAAGTGGTTGATCTAACGAGTTGGCGACCTGTGACCGAACATCCGATCTGTCTACCGGACGTCAGATTGGGGCGATAGTAGCACCTGCAGCATAATCTTCAGCAATCACGAATTCATTGGCTGCAGTGACGCAGGTATGCGGCTCAACTACACATCCGCAATGATCCTTGACACACCAAGCAGCACCTAAAGCACTCGTAAACTCTTCGCACTGACCGAGTCGAAGGGTCGTCTCGAGCTGTCGCGCCGATCACCATCTTTCGTGGATTCAGTTGTCGCCGATGGTCTTTCGTATTTATTCAAGGCTATTCCGCTCCGACTAAGAACAGTCTCAATAGCATCTAAAGCACGTGATTCTCAGCGTCATGCTGCGGTTCGTAACCAATCTCTCGGCGAGTCGTTTCGATATCGAAAACGTTGTACCTATTGTCCGAAATCACATAGTAGTGCGCGCTTGGACGTAAGTTCCCTGCCCTCGCGGTCTTGAAGCAAGCGTCGACAAATCTTGCCGAATCCTCCTGATGGCACCACACCGTGAAGTAAGAAACTTCGTCCTTGGGTCCATTGGCGGGATTAATCCCGCCCCAGCGAGCAGCGACAGCACCCTGCCCTTGCGCACCCAGACGATGACACCAGGCTTCTACATACGCTTTCTCGACGCCGTAATCGCCGGTTGGACACGGCTCGGTCATCACGGACAACGGTTCCGGCCACGGATCGACCTCGTCAAAACGACGGTTCGCTATCGGTGAATTGTCTTCTCGCGTGTACCCGTAGTAGGCAGCACCAGTTGCGTGCACAGAACTGGAACCAACAACCACCGCGTTCGGGCAAACGTCCATCACCGCCTTGAATACAAGATCGGTCATAGCGTTCATTTCACTCAGTGGATCTTTTCTGGCGAGATATACGACAAGATCACGACCTTCAAGCGCCCTACGTAATTCCGCGTCGTCCGTCGAAGCATCGAGTTCGACGAACTCACGATGGGCATCCGGGTCAATTGCTCGATCATCTGCCCCCGGTAGGTCAACTGAGGTAACTCGATAGTCTGAATCGAGCTGAGGCAAATAGGTACGGAGCCCCGCGCCGATCGTGCCCTTACCACCAATTAGCAGTACGTTTATCAATACTCTATCTCGATCAAATGTCTATCACTTTGCGAACAGCCAGGCTCGTCTGCGGGCGCAATGTTATCCCTGCCCACACGTTCTTTGAATCTCCATCAGGAGTTAGCTACGGGAACCCCTGCCTAGAGATCCCTCATAAACGCCAGGTCCTGAGCGAAGGCCTGCTCTTCGCCCTCGACAAGATCGATTTGTCCGCAGCCTTTCACGTCTTGTTTCGAGCCGTCATGTTCGGGTTCCGAGTATCGGTCGAACCACTCCTGCAGTTCTTTGGCCATATTCCGGATGATCGACCGAAACGCAACATCATCGATAGCATTTACCGTCTCATTCGGATCGTTGGCAAGATCGTAAAATTCGTTCGGACCATTTGGATACCGGTGGATGTATTTCAACGATTGAGTACGGATCATCCGAGTCGGTCCATACTCGTCCAACACAACCACAGGTCGATCACCAACCTGCACTTGCCCATCCAGTATCGAAGTAAAACTCGTACCTGGCAGTGAATCTCTCACGTCACCGATCAAATATCCAAGCTGTACGTAATCGAGGATCGTCGGCATAAGATCGTAATGACTGAGCAGGTTCAATTCGACCTCGCCTTCTGGCACATGGCCCGGTCGCGAAATCAAGGTTGGAACCTTCACGGCGGTGTCGAACATGTTGGCGGGATAGGTCCCGTTGCCTTTCCCCCAGATACCGTGGTGCCCCATGCTCATTCCGTTGTCCGCAGTAAACACAATCAGTGTGTTTTCACGAAGATCATTCGCTTCTAGCCAATCGATCAGCCGACCGATGTTCTCATCCATCGCCGTGATCGCCGAAAAATACCCGCTGAGCAGCTCCCGACGTTCCCCCGCACTCGCCCCGACACTCCCCGCTGAACCTTCCTTCGCCAGATGATTCAGATGAATCGGATCCCACCGCACAGTCTCGAACAGGCAGTTATCGAAGTAGTCGCTATACAGATCCGGCGGATGTTGTTCCCGTCCCCACGGCGCGTGCGGCGCCGTGTAGTGAACGTTCATCGAGAACGGTCGATCAGAGTCCTTTTGCTCGTCTAGATACCCAATGGCGTTATCGGTAATTACATCGCTGAAATATCCGTTCGACGTGTATTGCTCGCCATCAGTGAACATCGGGGCGTTGTAGTAATTACCCGAGCCAGTGGCGTGAACGTTCCAGTACGCAAATCCCGCCTGGGGAGTCGCTGAATCACCAATGTGCCACTTGCCGCTCAGCGCTATGTCATAGCCGTTTTCGGCGAGTATCTCTGTGTACGTCGTTCGACCCTCGAGGTACTGGATTGCCTTGCCATCACCGGGTAGGTTGACCGAGTTTCCCGCTCGTAAGAAATCTTGTACGCCGTGCTGCGAAGGCATCTGCCCTGTCAGAATCGAAGCACGCGCCGGCGAGCAAACGGGCGAAGCACAGAAAAAATTCTCAAACCGGATACCGGTCTCGGCAAGTCGATCCAAATTCGGCGTTCGGAGCTCAGGTGTTCCCGCACAGTTCATCGCCCACGCACCCTGATCGTCGCTCAAGATGAACATAATATTCGGTCGACTCGGATCGGTACTCGCCACGTCAGCTCCTCAGTTACAATATTCGCCCGCCGATGTTACGTTAGGCAGACCGAACTGGATTTCATCTGGAGCCACAGGAAGCTCTGATACCAGCCATTCTTGGACTAGCCTCCAGTTCACCCAACTTGAATCAAAAGGACCTTCGCTACTCTATTTTAGATCGATTACTTCATCCTGTGCGACAGATTGAGAACACGCTGAAATCAACCGACCGAACACCACGTCTTGCTGAAGAATTCGGGTACCTGTCGCACAGAATTCCGGCTTGGAATTACCGCTCACAGAAGCCTACGCACGATTCTTTTCCAGCCACCCGTCAACAAGCCCCACCGTCTCATCGACGACGTCTGACTGCATACCGAACTGCGCAGCAATCGTCTGCACCAGTCGATCAACCCTTTCGATGTTCGGCGCGCCGTTTGCAAGAGCACGAGCAGCTGATGAAGGATTCACGAGCGACAACGCAGCATTGGCGTACTTTTCGAACGGAACCAGATCATTCCTATCGCCACCCATCTTTTCGCATAGATCGACAACCCACTCGTAAACCAACTGCGAGGCAGCGAGATCAGAATGAACAGCCTCTTTGATCGGCCGCATTGCATCCTCTTGAACGCAGCGATAGTTACCCGCCATCAACATGCTCCACTTGGCGAGAGGTGTGAAGATCGAGTCGTGAACCCGCAGCTTCACCGGCAGTTCGACTGACTTCCCATCAACGTCGTATCGAATCGCCTGAATGTCTGCCTCAAGCTGCTCTAGGATCGCCGTGTTAGCGTCGGAATCAAAGCGAGCCGCCTTAAAGTTCGTAGGCAAACCCACCTGCAACACATTGATCTTTTCTTCCGGTGGTCGGAACGCCTGCGGATCGGGGCTGCACAGCGTCATAAGTGCGGGATCAAAAGCGTCCCAAACACTCGGCTCGGTGTAGCTGCCCCGCAAAGAACCGGCATCGATTCCTGAGAAACGATGCAAGTAAGTCAATGGTGGCATGTTCATGATCGACATGCAGGGTTTACCCGAAGCCGCAACTCGAGCCACCAACTCGCTTACCGCTGGAACCCCATACTGCGGCTCCTGCATAGCAAGCGCGATCAGGTCGTAGTCAGCAGGCTCGACATCACTGGGGCCATCGGCCGACAAATCACCTGCCATAGTCTGAGAGTTAAGTTCCACCAGCCCATCTATTCCTCGGGCGGCAAGACGCACACGAGCACCTTCCGAATTGATCAATTCGACCTCTTCTGGAAGGCAAACCAGCTTGACCGTATGACCGGCCAACGCCATCTTCGCTCCGAGGAGCGAACCATAAGACGCGCCGAGAATCAAAATCTTGTATGTGGTAGACATGTTCACTCCTGGTCAGCCAAGATAGTCGAATTGCAGCGGCCCTCGCGAGGCGAAGTTTCATCCGCCATTCCCCGCAAGTCAAATCATAATCTCTTTTTAGTCCCCAATTGCTTCCAGCAGTCCCTGGCAATCTTCGATCTTTATCTCGCAAAGCAAGATGAGATTCCCAACAATTCCGTACGCCGAATAGCTCGTTCGAGTCGAACTTATCCCGCCCGAAGCAAACGGAGCTGGCTTCCGACGACCTGTAGCAACATCGGCAATTTCCTGACCATCACGAATCGCAGCAGCCTGCGATTCGTATACACGCACCTCAACATCACGTTGGTTGTAAAAGCCGTACCAAACTCCAGTCGCACCTGGCAGGGTTTCCGGTGAGAGTTCCTTCGACTTCTTCCATCCCGCAGCCGCCACGTCATCAACGCTAAAAACGCCGGATGGTTGAAGGATCTTGATGGGATCTTCCCCCGATAAGACAAGCGACGAATCATCCGCAATCTCGGTGTCACCAGATCCGCACCCGATTAGCACTATCAATACCAGGGTCAAACTAATCAGCCGTACGGGCAATACTTTTCGAATAATCATGGCGCCGCAGTGCCCCCCCAAGTAAGTAGACGATCGCTAATCGACATCCGCGGATCATTCAAAATCTCGAACGTAACACCCAGTGTATCTGCAACATCCCCAACTATCTTCCGGTACATGTCCATTGGTGGTGGTGCGATCAATGTGCCAAAAAGGTCGGATAAAACAGATTTGTACATTTGCGCTCCTTGGCTTGTCTCCGAATGAATCGGCAATCGTACGATCATCCGGTCGACGTTCCACACTAATAGTCTCCCTCTCAGTAAACCGAAGCGAATTAACCTCAATCAACCGCTTTGCCTGTAAATTAGCCCACACCTTCGAACAATCAGGAACGTCGAACAGATCGACAACGTAGTAAAGACAGGGCCAACACATGAGCAACGCTAACGAAAAAATTGGATTTGTGGGACTCGGCATGATGGGCTTGCCGATGGTGCGAAACCTTCTTGATGATGGCTACGCGGTTGCCGTGTTCGATCTCGACACAACCCCCATCGAAACAGCAATCCAATTCGGGGCCTCAGCTGCAACATCTGCAGCCGACACCGCGGCGCAGGCCAATATCGTCATAACGATGGTCCCCGATTCTGAACACGTCGAAGGCGTCATTGCTGGTCCAGATGGAATTCTCGAAGGACTCGAACCTGGATCTGTTGTTATAGACATGAGTACGATCGATCCCGAAATCGGCAAGAAGATGTCCAACTTCATCGAAGAGAAAGGCTCCAAATTCATCGACGCCCCGGTAACTGGTGGAGTCGCCGGTGCGGAAGCCGGAACACTTTCGATTCTCGTTGGTGGTAACGCCGAAGTGTTCGAGCGAACATTGCCCGTTTTGAACGTGCTCGGGGGCGACGTTACTCACATGGGTCCTGTCGGCTCCGGGCACACAACCAAGATCGCCAACCAGTTAATCGGAGTCGCAACTCTCGCCGGAATATCGGAAGCGTTCGTACTTGCGAAAAAGTCCGGCCTCGATATGCAGACCTTCTTCGAAGCTGTCAAAAACGGAGCCGGACGCTCATGGGCACTCGATACCCACGGACCTACAATTCTCGCGGGCGACTTCGCACCAGGATTTATGGTTAAGCACATGCAAAAAGACCTTCGTCTTGCAGGTCAGCTGGGCGCTGAAACCGGTACCGCCCTCCCAACCACCACCCTGATCGCTCAGCTCTACCGCTCGGTTCAAGCCGATGGTGAAGACGCAACTAGTCAAGGCCATCAGGCGCTAGTCCAGGCGATTGAAAAGCTCTCGAACGAACAGGCACGGCTCTAAGCAAAAATCAAACGCCTGGGTATCCCGCACGCCTCGTTGACCATCTACCAACCCGGTCAACGTCGCTCCAATCCCATCCCGGGCGCTCGAAGGACGGCACGCCAGCCAACAACAACCGCCGACGCTGTCATCCTGAGCTAAATTCAGTATCTGTGCCAACGCGCCAACTTCCGCTCAACCCAGCCATCACACCGGCATTCCTCTTCACCTAAATCCTCTCCCTCATAGCGAGGGCTTATTCCCAACCACAGGCAATAACACGTGGGAGGGGTACTCAGCACTGTTGTAAACGGTGTTGCTAGCCCTCTGACTCCGAGTGTGCCGACCAATCGGTTCACCGGTGTTTGGGTTCACGTCAAACCGAGGAAAGTTGCTTGAAGATATATCAAGGCGAATCCGGTGTCCCTGAACAAAAAGATTCGATACCGGCGGTAACTCGATCTGCACTTCATAGACCTCACCCGGCTCCATAACTTTTTCACTGTCGAATCCGTCACGGAATCTTGCGCGCCTGATCGAATCCTCAAGCGGTAGATGAAAACCCTCAGGGTACATCTCGCTTGGTGGGTAGACGTCGATCAATTTCGCTGTGAAATCGGTATCGACAGCATCCGAGGAAATCCACAAATTCACTACGATCGGACCGGTCACCTCAACATCCGCTGCAAGTGGCTCAGTCTGGAACACGTTCACATCTGCTCTATCTGCCAGCAGCGCAGGTGTATTAGCAGGACGCTTGCTGGAAACCACCGTCGAAGGGCGCTCTTTTTGGTGTAGCGGGCCATCCGGAATGAGTGATCGCATCCGGGCGCGTTGCGGCACATATGCCCCATCAAGATCATCGGGAAGAACGATCCACTCGTAAAACCCCGTCACATTTCCGCTAACCGTTGGCACCGGGTTCTCAGGATCGTGTACCCACGTGGTCGAATTCCCCGAATTCCTAGGTGGAGCCATGCCCAGTTTCCCGTGTTCAGTCAGATACAACGGTGTCTCGTTAGCTCTTTCCAGCGGCCACGCCTGCTCAACTCGCCAGCCACCGCCGTGCTGAATCCTGCCAAAGCTGTCGAACGATCCATCACCGCCACCCATCACGAAAATCCGCACCGGATCATCATCCTCAACACCAGTATCGATATCCTTCAGCCAGCGATCGAACCACCGAAATCGTTCCTTGTTCAAAGTCTTGTCACCCCAGTTCGCAGAATCACCAAACTCGACATCGCCTACATACGAAGCACCCCTACCTCGCATCGAAACGTGGTTCCACGGTCCGAGTATCAAGCGCTGCGGAGTCGTATTTTTCGCCGTCATGTGAGCGAATTGCTCCGACGTTTCTGCCGCGAACGGGTCGTACCATCCTGAACTGTAAACAGCGGGAATATCAGCCATACGGTCGTAGTGCTGCGCGTGATTCAACGACTCCTGCTGCCAGAAATCCGTGTACGAACCGTCCTGGTAGTAGTGCATCAGCACCTTTTCGAGGTTCGGTACTGCGGCAATCGGAGTCTCACCCTCTTTGAACGGATGCCGCCACACCTCTTCGCTCAGGCGTTCCGCACCTCGTTCGATGCGCTCGATCGCACTAGGATCATCGGCTATTTCTTGCGAATCGTATCCGTGCAGGTACAGTGCGCCATACATATGAAGCGCCATCGCTCCGCCCTGGCGAACCTCCCATCGAAATGCGTTCGTTGGCGCGACATCAACCCACAACGCAGAAAGATGCGGCGGTCGATAGAGCGACGCCATATTTTGAACGATTCCACCATGAGATGCACCGACCATGCCTACTCTGCCATTCGACCACTCCTGAGCAGCTGCCCACTCAATCGTGTCGTACCCGTCTAGTCCTTCCTTCTGATTCGCAGTATGGAAGTAGTCGCCAATGCCTTCGGAATCCCCTCTTCCTCGTAGGTCCTGCAACACAACGACGTAGCCACGTGGAACGAACGCTTTCGCCACCGCGTCGATCCAAATAACCGAGTTCGACTTGTCGTAGGAAGTTCGCCCAATAATGCACGGAAACTCTCCCTCGACAGCATTGCCGTCGGAATCGGCAGGACGATAGATGTCTGTCGCTAGTCGCACACCGTCCCGCATTGGGATCATGACGTTCTGAGAGGTGACAATGCCGTAGTTCGATAAATGTGAGGTGTCCATAGAACCTGTCGTCTGTTAATCGGGAGCCTGAATACGAACGAGAGAAATATATCGCACCAGCGATATGTGCAAAAAGCACCTCCTGAACCGCTTTAGGATCGCCACCGGTCCAATTCTCTTGAACGCCACAACCGAATCAAAAACCGAAACGTTTTTGAAACTTATTTCATCTGTACGAGTTTTGCCATTTGCCAGAAGATAACCGGAGAGATCAATGAGATCAGAACCACCCTCGTGAGAGTCCACTGTCCAGAATTACGAGGTACCCTGTCGCTAACCGGATTCCCGATTGATCCGAAACAAAAACGATTCATGGCAAGCACAGGTGGATACCAGATGGCGTTGGACAAACAGCAGCTCGAAGAAATGTACCGTCGAATGTGCCGTATTCGATACTTCGAAGAGGCCGTGATCAAAATCCACTCCTCCGGTGAGTTGATCGGCCCCGCCCATCCCTACATCGGTGAAGAAGCCGTAGCAGTCGGCGCATGTGCAGCACTCCGTGATACTGACCGAATCGCCGGAAACCACCGTTCTCACGGTCACCCAATCGCCAAAGGTGGCGATGTAAAACGCGCAATGGCAGAAATACTCGGAAAATCCGACGGATTCTGCAAAGGCAAAGGCGGCTCGATGCACCTCGCCGATTTTTCGATCGGCATCCTCGGCGAATCAGGCATCGTCGCGTCATCCGTCCCCATCGCAACTGGTGCTGCCCTCGCTGCGAAAATCGGCAAGCAGGATTTTGTCTCACTCGTTTTCTTCGGTGATGGAGCCTCCAATCAGGGTGCGTGCCACGAGTCGATGAATATGGCTGCTCTCTGGGATCTACCGGTTATTTTCCTGTGCGAAAACAACGGCTATGCAATCACTACCTCCTACAAAAACTCAGTCTCAGTCGACCACGTCAGCGACCGTGCCAGCGCCTACGGAATGCCGGGAGTTCTTGTCGATGGTCAGGACGCCATCGCCGTTCACGAAGCGACCAGCGAGGCGGTTCGGCGCGCACGACTTGGTGAAGGCCCGACACTGATCGAGGCAATGACCTACCGTTTCGAAGACCACTCTCTCGGGCTCGATCGCATTATCAAGTCGCATTATCGAGAACCCGAAGAAGTACAAGAAGCGATGAAACGCGATCCCCTGGATATCCATCGAGCAACGCTAATCACTCACGGCTTCTCAACCGAGGCGGAATGCGATGCAATTGTGAACGAAGTGAAGGCCGAAATCGACGAAGCCGTTCAGTTCGCTCGCAACAGCCCATTCCCGGAACCGGGCGATCTGTATGACGACATGTGGGCAACATCCGTCTAGAGCCCCATCCGCAATTCTCACCCATTCCACCTCACACAAAGCAGGAACAACCCACCAATGCCAGTCAAAACCTACATGCAGGCGATTACCGAAGCCACCATCGAAGAGATGGAACGCGATCCCGCGGTATTCACAATGGGAGAAGACCTGCGCAAATCTGTCTACGGAGCAACCGCAGGCCTGGTTGAACAGTTTGGGGAAGACCGAGTTATCGATACCCCCCTCTCCGAAAACGGCTTCTTCGGAGCAGCACTGGGTGCATCACTCTGTGGGATGCGCCCCATCGTAGAGACAGTAACCAGCTTCCTATGGGTGGGGATGGACCAGCTTGTTTCGCAGGGATCAAAGATGCGGTACATGTTCGGTGGTCAGGCAGAACTGCCAGTAACGTTCCGTGTTCGAATGTTCTATGCCCGCGGTGCAGCAGCCCACCATTCAGACCGCAACTATCCATCGTTCATGAATACACCCGGCCTAAAGATCATCTGCCCTTCGAACGCTTACGATGCCAAAGGTCTGCTGAAAACCGCAGTGCGAGACAACGACGTGTGCCTGATTTTCGAAGACGGCATTGCGATCAGTTCACGCACCGAAGTACCCGACAACGAAGATCTACCCGGTGGAGAACTTCTCATTCCGTTCGGCGAGGCGAATACCGTACGCCCCGGAACCGACGTCACCGTGGTTGGGATCGCAGGTGGTGTTCAACATGCCCTCGATGCCGCCCAAGCCATGGAAGCAGAGGGAGTTTCGTGTGAGGTGATAGACCCACGCACGCTTGTGCCTCTCGACAGCGACGCAATCCTGAAATCAGTCGCCAGAACCGGTCGACTCGTCATAGTCGATCCTGCGCACAAAATGTGCTCGGCAGCATCGGAAATCGCCGCGATAGTCGCCCAGGAAGGTTTTTGGGACTTGCAGGCACCGATTCAGATCGTCGCAGCCGAACAGATCAACGTCCCCTACTCACCCGCTCTCGAGCCACTTATTTACCCAACCCCCGAAAAAGTAATCGAAGCAATAACAACAGTCATCGACTAGATCGACGCTAGTCCTAAAACAGCCAAAAGCTCTCACGTGTCGTCCTGAATTCATTCTTGTCCTGAGCACCGTCGAAGGGCCGAGGAAGTCGCAATCAGCCATCACTCAGCCACACCACATGAAAACCAGCACACCACACTCGAAAGTGTAAGATCATCCTTCAATCGCATTCTCGATCCGAATGCAAACTGAACCCTCGACATGAAACTCAAACTGCGGATAGTTCTCGTCATCCTCGCCGCCCTCGCAACGATGGCGCCGGTCTGCGTACTTGCCGGCGGCAATACCTCGACAATTTCTTCGTCAATCGAATTAAGCGATGAAGTCCTCGTCGAGGTATTCGGCGAAAACGCCGAAATTCGGATCCACCGAGTTTCCACACGCACCCTCGAGCTCGACGTCACCCTTCACAACGAAGAATTCGTCGATTTCTATACTCAGGCACTCACGCCAGAACCGACCGATCACTTCGTCATCTCTGCGACAACAAGCACCGGAGGTACGACTACCGCCAATTCGCTTATCGAAATCGGCATACCAAGGGACGTCGAACTCGTTGTACAAACCACGAATCGGCCAATTAGCGTCGACACCGTCGATCTGGCATCAGCATCGCTGACTACGGTGAACGGTGAAATATCGGTCACGAACTCCTCGGGTAATTACGACATAAACACTACGAATTCTGAAGTCACGATTCAGTCAGTAGATGGCGACGTGAACGTGACCACCACAAATGCTCATGTCTGGTTCGAAGGAGTCGTTTCCGGCGGAACCAGCTCGATTTCGACCACAAATGGCGATATCGCAGTCAGACTCAACAATGGCTCCGATGCCAATGTAACCGGCAGTACCCACAACGGTGAAGTGACCATCAATGGTGGCGATGAAGGCGTAGCGAAGGACGGCGACAAGTTCACTTTCGAACACCGGATAGAAGACGGAGCCGCAACCTTCAACATCACAAATGGTCCGGGCGCCGTCCACATCAATCCCGACGCTATCGCCGTGTTCGATGGGGACAGCTAATATCGGACGCATGTCCGCTCCAAAACTGCCCGCCCAGCTCGAGGAAATCCTTTCCAACAGCTTCTACATCCGCACCACATTCACCCGGAATGACGGTACGCCGCGCTCCATTGAAACGACGTATGTGTGGATTCGAGAGAACGGCGTAAATCGGATTATCCTCTCTGGATATCCCGGCAAGCGCGACTGGGTCGCCAGCATGGCGCGCAACAAGGATGTAACTGTCCACTCCGTCGAATTCGAACCATGGTTCGACATTCCCGCTGAAGCCCGTGTTGTGCGTGATTTGAACGAAAAGCTCCCGAAAATTTTCGCATTCATCGAACACTGGGCGCTACGACCGAACTTTCCACGAACAAAATTCAAAATCCTGCTCGGTGCCGTGAAAATCAATCGAGCATTGCGACTGCCGTGGTGGGGACCGTTCATCCTCGCCAAGCAAATTTTCAGCCAGATGCCGTGCGTCGAAATAACCTTTACCGGTAATGCTGTGCTGCGTGCCGATGGTGCACCGCCACCGTTGTCGGAACCTCAGGACGGACGTCCGTTCTAGGTCGTTTCCGCTCGCTCCGGAGCCGCCATTGACTCTGGCGAACGCTCCGGGAGGTGCCCGTTCAAAGCTGATTCCGCGATTTTTCGCACTTCTGGATCGAAATCGTCAGAGCCTGATACCCAGTTCAAATACGGCTTATCGTTGCGCACAACCTCTATCAACCGCTCTCCCCGGTGCTTCCCGAAGTTAATTAGCGCGTCGCCCTCTTCGCTCCAGATGAACTTGCCTTCAGCATCGATCGCTGTGTCGTCGATACCCTTCGCCCATGCCGCTAGTTCGCCTGGGTTTGTGGGTACTTCCAACGAACTCCGAAGCTCGCCCTGAAGGATTGCGAAAACATTTTGAGCACCCTGCGCCTCATCGCTCAACTCCGGTTTTACACCACCGACAAAACGCGAGTACGCCGACGCCAGGTTACGTGGCTCCAGACGATGGAAAATCGTCATTGCATCGACGACAGCCCTACCCACAACGTCGAACTCGACGCCGGCTCGATCAAACTCCGCCTGCAACAGGGGTAATCCAAATCGTTCGATCCCAAACCCAGCAAGATCGCATCCGCCGAGGTGATCAGCCAGTGCATTCGCATAAGCGCGAAACACCGGTTTATCCATCACATCAAGGTCGGTGATACCGTGCACCTGGGTCGAACCGGGAGGGATCGTCATCTCTGGATTCACAAGCACCGATTTCACGTGCTCGCTACCATCGGGATCCACCCGATAAACCGACAATTTCACGATGCGTGCACTCGAAGGATCCAACCCCGTTGACTGCACATCCAGCACCGCCAACGGACGCGAAAGCTCAAACGATCGTTCGGTATTTTGTGAAACATTCTCCAACATGCCCGGAGGCTAGCATGCTTGACCGGCTCGAACTAGCTGACACGTCACATTCGACACCCGAGTTCACGACAAATGCGGGGGAAGTGTTCTGTGATGCGCGGGTCGGCAACATGGCATTCCTCATCGAATGTCATCCTGAGGCACTCGAAGGACGACAGGTGGGCCAACAATACACGACCAAGCCTTAACCCAACTTCCCAAAACGAACACATCCACCGATGTACTCGTCAGAAATCGTCGCTAATATAGATAGCCCGCAACTCGCATCAAGCCTCTGCATTCCAAACGAACCGCAGGCTTGAACGCCGAGAACCACAAAAGCCGGAGTGGCGGAATGGCAGACGCGAAGGTCTCAAAAACCTTTGACCATAACGGTCGTGTGGGTTCGACTCCCACCTTCGGCACCACGATTCCTAGTTCAAATTCGGGGTTTCAGTGGGTTCGACTCCCACTTTCCTACATCGATGCTGCGGCAAGCCGGTTCAGAGAATAATTCTTCGGAAATTGCGACTCAAATCGGGTCGACTATTCGGCAGCTTTGGCGTGAGCTTCCGCATTTTCCATCTCCCCTCGCTCAGAGTAGATTTGAGCAAGTAAGCCATGAGCGAGTTTTGACGTAGCACTTCCAGGTTCCTTAACAGTCGCCGTCAGGAGAGAGTCGATTCCTCGCTCTTGACTACCAACCAGATATTCCGAGATACCCTTGGCATACCATGCCTTTGCCCACGGTTTGGTTACGGGTTCCGTTTTAATCACTTGGTCGGCCAGATCAATTGCCAGTTGATGTTCATCTGCGTTTGCCATAGCGGTAGCTGCGGTGGCAACTAATGTCGGGAATGCCGGGTAGTTGGTGGCTATTCGTCGATATCGATCTGCCATTTCCGTGCGAAACGCGCTATCGCCTCGCTCAACCTGTGTCGACGCAACCTTCGCTAGTGCGAGCTGGGTGTTGAGATCGTGTTGGTTAATATCCTCGACACGCAGCAATAGATCCCGTGCTTCGATTGCTTCCGCATACGACCCCTCAAGATCCCCTTCCTCATACATTCGCTGGGAAGCAACGAAATGCGCCTCCGATAAATCGAACATTACACTTCCAAAATCACTCGCCTTTGACTCAAGGATTTCTTGCTGCTTACTCGACCAAACGGTTTGACCGGTACCGAGCGATCGGATAACTGAGACACGACGCATATCGAACCCCGCAATCGAAATTAGGAAAACAAGAACCGCAAGGAAAGCCAACGTCACCGGAATAGCTCGTAAGGATTCGGCGGATCTTGATGCGCGAGGTGCACTATTATCACCGATGGCATGCTCGAAATTTCTCGAAACAGATACAAGTAACCCTAGCGCCACAAATGCGGGTACAAGATCTGAAACTCGAGGAACTCCAGTCTGCATTTCGACGCCCTTGGCGACCACTGCTGCCAAAATAAATATCGCCAACATTGCCCGCACCGTGTGGTTGGTTTTTTGAGATGCAAATTGGTTCAATATCGAACTTCCCACTCCTAAGACACCAAAACCGAATATTCCGAGTGCGATTGATCCAACAATTCCTGTTGTAACCAACACCTGAAGGGCAATGTTGTGGGCGTCATATTGTTGCCAGATGCCTATTGAGGGCTGGGCAGCGAGCGGGTATGCGATAACGAACATTTCGGGACCTACCCCAACCAAATACCTCAAAGCTACTGGATAATCTGTACTTGAAGCAGGCAAGACGGGATTCCCGAAGGCTCGAACGGCGGCTTCCCAAATTGGACGACGAGATTGCAATCCTCCGGAATCAGTCGTTGAGGACTCATCTTCATCAAGGAAAGAACTAAATTCCGTTGCAATCGAACCTGCTCGATCCAACGTGGCACCGGACGGAGACGCCGGGAGAATCACAATAAATATGGCGACGATGGTGCTAATCCCAAGAGTGGCGAACGTCCTGATAACCAACTCTCGTGTCAAATATCTGAACATTAGGAATGAAGAAAACACAATCGATATTCCGAACGCCATATACGCACCACGGCCGCCTGTGAGCCACAACGCAGCGATCTGCAAACCCAATGCAATCACCGTCGTCACAGTGACTAGTCTTGACGTGCGAGGCACAATACACAGCCCCCATGTGAGAGGGATGGTGATTACGAGGAATCCTGCGAGATTCAGCGTATTTCCAAAACTCGAAACGACTCTGGTTAAGTATTGGCGTCCACCAAGTTCATCCCAACCAAAATGCTGGGCCAGAGCATAAATTGCGACTAACGACGCCGTTAGGGTAAGTGTGGATGCCACTAATTGGAGTCGCTTTGTCGTTCGAACATGAGTCGCTGTTGCGATGAACAAGACAAAAAGCGAAATCAGATCATATCCATTACGCCCCGAGAAATTTTCGTTTGCTCCGTAAAAACTGAGCCGAGGCGCGGGTGAGATGAGGGACGAAATAAGGTGGGATATGACCACAAGCAGTAGGCCACCGATCAACACTTTTACAGCAGACGTTCGCCATCCAGTCAATGTTGTTGGGCAAGTAAACTGTTCATCTTTCGAACTCCAAAAACGAGCTAAATAATTAACGAAAAGTGCAACCGAAATCGCTCCAGCGCCAACGTGCAGAAGAATCGATTTGTACTCACCAAAAGGTACGTTAGGACGATTTAGCGGAAACGCCAGCGGAACTACGAAAACCAGCACCAGAACCGTCCCAAAAATAAAAATATCGGTTAAGCGCAATGTGTTTTTGTAATGTTTTTTCATTCTGAAGTGCCACGATTATCCTATCTAGTTCGTGCGGCATTCGTCTCGGCTTGTGGATTGTGATTTGCTTACAAGTTGTTCTGTGTAGTGAAGATTTTTCTCAAGTCACCATTGAATTTGATGGCACCACCGGGAATTTGGCTCAACCCATCCCGCTTGGCACGCAACTTCTCGAACAAAGTCGAGCGACCTTCGGCGGAGCTGTGCCTCGCAACACAGCCACCAATACCCATTGTCAGCTCGGGCTACTACATCCCGAGCACCATCATCCTGTGCCCCCTCGCGCTGCCCTAACCGCTACGCCAACACCCGCACATACAGAACTCTACGAAGATGCCGTCGAGTAATCCAATGCTATTACGACGCAAGTCATGCACACGACCTTGAAGGATTGCGAGCTGCAATTACTAAGGACTGCCACCACTTCTCGGACAACGAATTCGAACAATGGGAGGACTGGGCCGAATCTCTCTTTGGGGAGACTGATTAGGCTACTTTCAAGCTCACAAATGTATTCGAAATTACATGCACCGAATTCCGCTGCGAACTGATCGTAGATCTCGACAAGTACTTCCCAAATGGCGGGGGTGGTTCAATCAGAGTCCCCGAGGTCGTGGAACTCGAATACGGTGTCTGGGAAAAGAGTTCTAGCGAAAACGACCGGGTTCGTCACGTAACGCCTAACCAAACACCAACGAGTCCACCGGCAACGGCGCAGGACGAACGCACGTCGACGTCAGGTCTATCCTGCCACCCGAATCTGAGCTAAGCCCGAATGCGTGCATGACCTCAAGCACGTGCGCCGCCAACGCACCACTCGCCCGGTGAGGTTCGCCATTGGAAATACTTGTAGCCATATCGGCAACTCCAAGTCCACGCGAATTCGCAGCAAACGGTCGCGTCACCGGAACATCCTCCCACTCGCTCTTTTCACAAGTAAGAATTTGCACCGGGTCTCCAAAATTATTCGGATTCGGCACCGATAAGGATCCTTCACTGCCGTAGATCTCGATAAAAGGAAGCTTCGCCCCCCAGATATCGAACGTGGTCAATACTGTCGCTATAGCACCACTCTCGAAATCAACCGTCCCCGAAACATGAGTAGGTACCTCGACCTCAATCTTGGTTCCGTTCAGCGGCTCACTGGTGATCGTCCGCTCAGCATAAGTTGCACGCACTGAACCGGTAACCGACTTAGCAGGCCCCAACAGATTCACCAGAGTAGTTAGGTAGTACGGTCCCATATCGAGCATCGGCCCACCCCCGCGCTGGTAGTAGAACCCCGGCGCGGGATGCCAGTTCTCAACGCCGTGGCTCGTGAAAAAAGCCGATGCTGCAATCGGCTCACCAATCGCACCCTCATCGATCAACGCACGAGCGGTCTGAATACCTGCGCCCAAAAACGTGTCGGGTGCGCCACCGACGCGTACACCCGCCCTGTCGGCCAACGATAACAGTTCGGCGGCATCTGCGTACTCCACGCTCAACGGCTTCTCGCCGTACACGTGTTTGCCAGCCTGTACTCCAGCCTTCATTACCTCGTGGTGAAACTTCGGTTGGGTCAGATTGACAACTATGTCGATCGAAGGATCGACGAGCAATTGCTCGGTGGAAACAGCTTTGATCGACGGATATTTATCAACCACCGCCTGCGACATCGCTGGAATGAGGTCTGCACACGCCACGACCTCCACTGCGTCGAACTTGGTTAGGTTCTGAAAATAAATCCCACTGATCACACCACACCCGACAACGCCTACTCGTATCCGATTCATCGTGCCGCCCACAACATTCCGCGCCTCATTATTTCGCGTGCCTCAGGTACATCGAAATCGTTGTAAACGTGCCCCACCGATCCGTAGAACACTCGAGCCTCACCCCACTTGCGCTTCCAGTACACAGGCATCTCCACACCCTCAATCCAGTACTGCCCGGCCTGATCGCCAGCAAATGTCGTTGTCGCTAGAACCTCGTTCGAGGGATCGACGTGCATGTAGTACTGCTCCGAATGCATCTTGAAATCGCTCAGCCCCTGCGTGATCGGATCGTCGTGATTCGTGATGTTCACCTCGTAGTCGATAACCCCGCCAGGGTGTGAAACCCACTGACCTCCGACCATGAATTGATACGGCGGCTCGAAACGAAACGAATCGGCCATGCACCCGTGCCAGCCTGCCATTCCGACTCCTGAGTAAACCGCGCTTTGGAGACCTTCGAGTTGCTCTCTTGTTATCTCTCCCTGCGTCCAGACCGGCACGATCAGATCAAGAGAACTGAGGTAGTTTTTATCGACGTAAACTTCAAGCGACTGCTCCCGTCGAACGTCGAATCCTGCGGCTTCAAGCAACGGAGTAAACACGTCGGCACTCTTCTCAGGCGTGTGTCCTTCCCAGCCACCAACCACCACTAGAGCCTTTTTCATTTTGGTGAATTCCTGTCTCTCACGATTCGAACAATTTCGCATAGATATTGCATCACAACGTTGCAAGATGACAGCACCCCTACAGCGGTTTTAGGCAAATTGATCAAATCTCCCTTTACCGGCTTAATAGTGCCAGCCGCGAAACAATCCCACCTTGAACAGTGTGATGCTGAACTAAAAACTTGTGTCGAATGCCCAATCAACTCCCCACTCTTACAGGCGATCGAATCGTCCTGCGAGACAAAATCCCAGAAGATCGTGGAAACTACCGGAAACCGAGAGGTTTTTCTGTCATTTGCGACAGGCCAGAGCACAAAAAAAGCGGCAATTAACAATTCAATTGCCACTCCCTGTTCACATCCTACGCGGGTCAGACAAGCCGATGTATGTCTGATTTTCGCTTTGCGTAGTTTCCGTTTCTTACAGCGTTTGACCGACCTGAAAATTTAGCTTACCGGCTCGGTGATCCCTACCACCGTCTACGGCTACACACAATTGCCGTGACGGCCCCTGTCAGTCAATGTGGACGGCCCAACCTGTCCAGTATTTCATTGTTCACAAGCCCTTCCGAATAAGCGGTCTTCTCTCGCTTATTCGATGCCTCACACCATTTTAGGTATCGCAAATCATTTCAAGTAATCTACATTCAAACAGCCCGCCTAAAAGCCACGTGTGAAAGCTTGCATTTGCGAAGACTTGCACATATTGTTCCCTCCTAGGTTGGAAGCCGTCCGGTTTTCATGGCATCCAACAAACCCAGTGTAACGTGCGGCTGGAGAGAACTATTGTCGGTAGAAATCGGTGTTGCCCTTCTTGGAACCGGACTTGGACTCGGTCTTCGTCACGGAATAGATTGGGATCACATCGCGGCAATATCCGATGTCACCAGTGGGCAGCAAAATCACCGGCGCAGCCTCGGTATGGGAACGCTCTACGCACTCGGCCACGCAGCAGTCGTCGTCACGCTGGGCCTTCTCGCTATCTGGTTCGGAACACTCCTCCCTGATTGGATTGACGGATACATGGAATCGGCGGTGGGAATCACCCTCCTCCTCCTCGGCATCTGGTTAATCTGGTCGATGTCGCGAAACAACGGCCGGTTGGTGCTAAAGAGTCGATGGATGCTGCTGTTCGAGCTGCTGCGCTCCATGTTCCGAAAGCTCACAGGACGGTCCGCGAAATTAGAACCTGAAACATCTAGAAAACGCAAATACAGCTCAGGAGTATCGGTTTCGATCGGAGTTATTCACGGCATAGGAGCAGAAACCGGTAGTCAGGCGCTACTGCTTGCCGCAGCTGCCGGAGCGACATCCGCACTCACAGGCAGCTTCCTGCTCATCGCCTTCGTAGTTGGACTCGTCGTTTCGAACACCCTGATCACCATCGCCTCAACCGCCGGTTTGATCAGATCTGATCGTCACCGTCGATTCCACACAGCACTCGGAATCGTGGTCGCCGTCTTCAGCCTCGTCCTTGGATCGATGTTCATCCTCGGAACAACCGACTCGCTACCCAACCTCTTCGCATAATGCTCAGCCGCCCATCGCAAAAAATGCAATCCTGAGGCTGTTGGTCCTCTGATTCGCAACTGACGGTAGGTAAGCGCACAACCAACAACTCAGCCGACAATACCCTCCCCCAGAACCAACAATTCGGGCGTAAACTGCCGCACGAATGACTATCTTTAGTAAGCAAAAAAGCCACTCGGCACAGGATTCCTTCAAATGTCGAAACAGTACAAAGCCGCAATCGTTGGCTGCGGTTCCATTGGACAAGCGCACATGCAGGGCTACGAACGACTCGATAACATCGATGTCGTTGCTGTAGCCGACCCCCTCGAAGCTGCCCGCAACATGTACATGACCGAATACAGAATTCCGGAAGGCTACGCCACGGTCGCCGAAATGCTTGAAAAAGCTCAGCCCGACATCGTGAGCGTTTGCGTTTGGCATCTTCTTCACGACACCGTCACCGCGGAAGTTGCAGCAGGTCCTTCCGTCAAAGGAATCATCTGTGAGAAGCCGATGGCGATCGGCATGGGGCGAGCCGACACTATGGTCGACGCATGCGAAGCCAACGGTGTAAAGCTTGCGATCTCGCACCAGCGCCGATTCACTCCTGGTTGGGAGAAAGCAAAAGAGCTTGTTGAAGACGGTGCAATCGGAATCCCACTACGAGCCGATCTCCGGGTAAAAGAGGGCCTCGCAAACTGGGGAACGCACTCGATTGATGGTGCTCGCTACATTCTTGGTGACCCGGTCGCCGAGTGGGTAATGGGCGCAGTTGAACGCCGCACCAACAAATTCGAGCGAGACACCGCCATCGAAGATGCCTGCATGGGCTTGATCCACTTCGAAGGTAGCCTGCAGTTCTTTATTCAGTCCGATCTCTGGGATCGTAATTCCGACGCCGGTAAATTCTTCATTCGTGGAACTGAAGGCATGCTCCATGTCACCGAAACCGTGCTGAAGCTGTTCAACGCCGAAACCGGTGGCTGGACGAACGTCGATCTCGGCCTTCAGGAAGGTGACCAAGCGATCGGTGGCAACATGAACGCAGCCCAAACAACCGAGCTTATCGAGTGGATCGAAACCGGCAAAGAGAGCCGTGGTTCAGGTCGAAAAGCCCGTGACACCGTTGAAGTTATGATGGCGATGTACGAATCGGCACGTCATAACAAGGTCATCCATCTCCCAATGCAAGAGAAAGAATACCCGCTCGAACTGATGATCGACGAAGGCAAGCTGCCGCTCGAAGATGACGAGCGGTATGACATCCGTGGTTTCCTCGATCGATCACAAATCGACGAAGCACGTTACCAGGAGCTTCGCGACGATGGGATCCCCCATCACCGCGCAATGAGCATTGTCCATGAAGAAATGGGCACCGAAGGAATCAGGCGTGCCCCCGATCTGCCTTCACTCAAGAAGTAATCACCCGCAAAATCGATCCCTAATGGGCTGCTGCCCCCAGATATCCCGGCCTGCCGATCATTCCAGCACCAACCGTTTCATTCGATGCTTCGTCGATAAGGATGAAGCTACCCGTAACCCGATTGTCGACATACCGGTCGAAAATCAACGGTTCGCTCGTGCGCAGAATCACCTGCCCGATCTCGTTCAGTCTTAGCTCATCGCAAGAACCGAGTTCAGAGAGAGCGTTGATGTCGACCTTGCACTCCAGACTGCTAACTATCGCACGCGCCGCGTGAGTCGTGTGCTTGATCCGCAGCATCGCACCTGTTCTCAGCGAGGTGCGTTCGCTCATCCAGCAAACAGTCACCTCGAAGCTGTTGGCGACAGCCGGTTTTTCGGATGCACTGGCAAGCATCGCTCCACGCGAAATATCGAGATTATCCGCGATCCGCACAGTCACAGCATCACCATCCGAAGCCCGCTCAACTTCGCCGCCGGGAGTTTCTATAGAAGTAACAGTCGTAGTCGCGCCCGAAGGCATTACGGAAATCCGCTGCCCAACTTCAACCGACCCGCTGGCGATCGTTCCCGCATAGCTACGATAGTCGTGATACTCGTTACTCAGAGGCCGTATTACCAGCTGAACAGGAAGCCTGAACGGTACTGAGGCAGCGCTCCCAGGTAATTCGAGTTCCTCTAGGTGGTGCAGCAGCGGATCATCGATGTACCACGACATCCGGGCAGATTTCTCGACCACGTTATCACCTTCCAGAGCCGAGATCGGAATGAAGTGGTGCGACTCGATTTCAAGCTCTTCGAGCAAAGCGTGCAGGTCGTGTTGAATCGGCCTGAACACCTCTTCTCGAAAATCGATAAGGTCCATCTTGTTGATGCACACAACGATGTGCCGAATACCGAGCAACGCAGCGATCACCGCATGTCGCCTCGACTGCTCAACCACACCATGTCGGGCGTCGACAATAATCAGTGCAACATCGGCCGTGGATGCACCGGTCACCATATTTCGCGTGTACTGCACGTGCCCCGGGGTGTCGGCTAGAATGAATTTACGGGCTGGCGTCGAGAAGTAGCGATAAGCAACGTCAATCGTGATGCCCTGCTCTCGTTCAGCCCTTAGCCCATCAGTAAGCAGTGCCAAGTTGAAATACTCGACAGACTGCCTTCGACTATGCTGCTCTGCCGAATCGAGCACGTCGTCGTAGATAGCTTTCGTGTCGTACAGCAACCGCCCGATAAGCGTGCTCTTGCCGTCGTCGACCGATCCCGCGGTTGCGATTCTGAGGAGTTCCATTTAGAAGTATCCTTCGCGCTTTCGATCTTCCATCGCCGCTTCACTTGTCCTATCGTCCGCCCTACTCGCACCCCGCTCGGAAACCCGCGCAGTGGCAATTTCCGATATCACTTCTTCAATCGTTTCTGCATCGGATTTCAATCCGGCTGTAATCGTCATATCCCCAACGGTCCGGAACCGAACCTTCTCGGTAAACACCTTCTCATCATGTTCAGGCTGCAAAAAACCCGAGTACGCCATCAACATGCCGTCCCGCTCGAACACCTCCCGCTCGTGGGCGAAATAAATCGAGGGCAGTTCGATCTGCTGATCGAGGATGTACTGCCAGATATCGAGCTCGGTCCAGTTCGATAGCGGGAACACACGGATGTGCTGATCCGTGTTCGTAAACCCGTTGTAGATATTCCACAGCTCGGGCCGTTGGTTCTTAGGATCCCACTGCCCAAACTCGTCACGGAACGAATACACACGTTCCTTTGCCCGAGCCCGCTCCTCATCACGCCGTGCCCCACCGAACACGGCATCGAACTTGCCATTACGAATCGTGTCCAAAAGAACCGGTGTTTGTAGTCGATTACGAGATGCCCCCGGCAGCATGCTTGCCTGCACCCGACCTATCTCAAGAGCATCGGGCACCGATCCAACAACGAGGTCAATACCCAGATTAGCGGCAGTTCGATCGCGATATTCGATCGCCTCAGGAAAATTATGCCCGGTGTCGATATGAATAATCGGAAATGGAAGTTTCGCCGGTTGCAGTGACTTCACGGCAAGGTGCAACATCACGATTGAGTCTTTGCCGCCGGAAAACAGCAAACCCGGCCGCTCGAACTCGGCAACGACCTCTCGAATTATGTAGATAGATTCTGCTTCGAGTACCCGTAGCTGGCTCGATGTGAGCAAAGTACTTCCTGAGGTGTCGGGGCTGTTCATGGATTTCGGTTCTGCAGTTGACTGAATGATCAGATTTTTACTTTGTGGAGATAGAAACGAGAGTGGTCGGATGTTGAAATGACGAGACGATTCACTCAAAGAAGGAGGAGCCCGAATTAGCAACGCGAAAAACGCGTGCAACCAGCACCGGAAACGGCTGGTCGGTCAAAGCTGGGTTGTCGAATAGTCGGAGGTCAACAGACAGCTTCAGTGTTGGTACAACACATACAGAAAATTACGTGCACGCAGCCCGGCATTGGGGGGCACATAAATTTTCGATTACTGACCATTACAATTTTTACCTTGGGCTCGCCAAACGAGCCAACTGGATTCGATAGCACATCAATACTGCACGAAAAGGTACGCGTCGGCAACAAGACGAAGTTTTCAAATTGTTACGTCCCCACACGAGCCAACGTTCTGGCCATGCCAAGTACTAAGTATTTTCAGATCGATCACCTAAGCACCAACAGAGAGCATGGAGTACCGGCTACTCAGGGGAGTCCTGATTCGTTTCCACATCTGTCGGCTTTGATGCTAGGGGTTTTCATTCATCACCTGATCTGCCCCCAATAGCGTTACCACTTATTATCTCGGATTTGCGACCAACTGAAGCTTGGGCATGATCGTCTCAGGCACGGGTGGTCGGTATTCAAGTGAGCTGTGCGGTCGGATCGTGTTGTACTCCCTTCGCCATTGTTCTGTCAGTATCTCGACCTCCTTCAACGAATATAAGATCTCCCGGTTTAGCGGTTCATCCCTGAGTTTCCATTGAATTTTAGCCCGCTCTTCCGGCGTACCGCTGGGACATCAGTGCGTTGAACATACTAACCGGTACTCAACAAACAGAACGGGACCTGAATCAATCGCAGAAGCGAACTCAGCTCACTGATCCCAAAACGTCAAATGCAAGGCCATTAGCCGCAAGGGATTGCCGATCAAGAATACCTCGGGTATCGAACACATATGGCCGGATAGACCTCGATCCGATACTTGGCCAGTCAATCTCAGCATAGTCAACTTCGGAATTGAGGATCACCACAATTTCCGCACCGTTCAAAACCGACTCCAAATTTTCCGATGCATTCAGTTCTGGCTCCAGTTTCACTGCCTCTTCAACCGCCAACCGATCATGGCCTTTCACAATTGCGCCCTGATCACGTAACGCACGATACAGCCTGATTGATAACGAGTGCCTTACATCGTTCGTGCCCTCTTTGAACGCCAGCCCAAGCAATGCAATGCGCTTCTGGTACAAACTCGGACCAACCGCAGCAGTGATCTTGTTCATCACTTCACGTAACTGCAGTTCATTTCGCTGAAGCACTCCGGTAAGCATCACCGGATCGTACGAGTTCTCACCGGCGACAGTCATAAGTGCTCTCAAGTCCTTATCTAGACATGGCCCGCCGAATCCGATTCCCGGTTGCAAATAGCCCGAACCAATTCGTGAGTCAAGCTCAAGCCCTTCAATGATGTCGCGGATATTCCCGCCAACCTTCTCAGAAATACCTGCAATTTCGTTGATAAATGAAATGCGAGTAGCGAGATAGGCATTCGCCGCGTACTTAGTCAACTGAGCCGAAACAGCGTCCGTCTCCACATACGGTATCTCACGACTCGAATCGATCCATAGTACGTCTACGACTGTCGTACCAGCCAACAACGGCTCATAGATTTCTCGCAGCACAGCATTCGCGCGCTCTGAATTCGATCCCACGATAATTCGGCTAGGCGCAAAGAAGTCGATCAGTCCACTGCCCTCTCGTAAAAATTCTGGATTCGAAATCACGTCGAAATCTTCACCCTCAGTGAGTTTCTGCGAAAGAATGGCAGTAACGATATCCAATGTCCCAACAGGCACCGTACTCTTCACAACGATCACGGTGTATTTCGAAATCTCATCCCTCAACTGCTCAGCAACTGCAATCACAGCTGATAAATCTGCTGCACCATCCGAAAGCGAAGGCGTACCGACGGCAATAAACAAAACATCGGAGTTTCGAACCGTTTCACTCTGATCATCGGTGAACGAAATCTGCTCCATCTCGTTCAATTGCACAAGAATCGATTCGAGCCCATTCTCGTACACAGCCGACTTGCCGGAACGAAGCATCTCGAGCCGTTTCTGATCCAGATCCATCGAAATCACCCTGTGACCAAGTGCAGCAAGCCCGACTCCAGTCACGAGTCCGACATATCCCGCACCACCAATTACACCGATATCAGTCAACGGTATTTCCTCTATCTACAGCTTCCAGAAAAGCAAATCGAAATCGACCATCCTAGATGAATCGACACTCCCAGTTAGGTCAACCATAACCCCACCCGATACCACTAGCCGGGCAACGGCATCAACCGAGCCAATGAACTCAGAATGCCCAACAGCCAGCACAACAACGCTATATCTGGCCGTCCCCTCAAACGGATCCCGATTGCTATCGCTTTCCTCGCCAAATGGATCGTATGTGATGACGGATTTGAACGATTCGGTTAACGAGTCTGCAAGGCGAACGGCTTTGCTATTTCTAAAATCAGCAACATCGCCCTTAAAGGTCTGTCCGAGCACTAACACATCGATGTCACTCGGCGATTTACCGCGACTATCAACCAACCCCAGAATTCTCTCGCTGATCCGTTCCACCATGCCTTCATTGACATTTCGTCCAGCGAGAATCACATTGGCGTCGTAACCGACCTGTTCCGCCGCATAGGTCAGATAGTACGGATCAACCGGAATGCAATGCCCACCAACGAGTCCCGGCTGATACTGATGGAAATTCCACTTCGTACCTGCAGCATCGAACACATTCGATGAATCGAGACCCATCCGATCAAAAATTATCGCACTCTCATTGAATAGAGCAATATTCAAATCTCTTTGAACGTTCTCCATAACCTTCGAAGCCTCAGCCGTCTTGATATTTGGTGCCATATGAACACCGGCTTTCACGATGCGTGCGTACACTTCGCTTACAATGTGTGCCGCCTCATCTGTCTGCCCTGAAACTACCTTCACGATCGTTTCAAGTGTGTGATCAATATCCCCAAAATTGGTTCGTTCCGGTGAATATCCAAGCAAAAATCCTTCACCAGATATCAAACCCGATTCTCGTTCGATAATCGGCCCACAAAACTCTTCTGTGCAACCCGGATACGTGGTCGATTCGTACACAATTACCGGAACCGATGAATCTGTCTTACGACCACGCAAACATCGCCCAATCGTCGCGCTCGCCGACTCAAGCAATCTCAAATCCGGTCGATTGTCCTCAGTTATCGGGGTCGGAACCGTGACCACAATGAAATCAGCATCGGTCACACAGCTGTCGTCCGAAGTGAGAGTGAGATTTGATGATGTGATCAAACCTGAGTCGATCTCACGATTGCGATCGTCTCCAGCCAGCAACTGCTCTACTCGCGAAACATCGATGTCGAAACCCGTTGTCGGTAATTCCTCGGCAAATGCCAGCGCAAGTGGCAATCCAACGTAACCCAATCCAACAACAGTGACATCACTCGGAGCCTTCACAAACAAATCCTCTCGTATCGTATCGACGCGGGCCTAAATCGAAATCTTGCTCGCCCAATCGCGATTTTCCATATACCAATTAACCACCGACGCGACACCACTCTGTAGATCAACTTGCGGCTCCCAACCGAGCAACTCACGTGCCCTGCTGATATTCGCCCAAGTCGCCATTACATCTGTGGCCGGAAACGGATGATGCTCGATTGTTGCAGTCTTACCAACCACCGACTCGATCTCATCGATTACAGCATTGATCTCAACCGGTCTATCCGAACCTAAGTTAATCGTCTCGTATCCCGGTGACCGATCAACAGCCGCAACTACACCGCGTGCCACATCATCCACGTGAGTGAAATCACGTTGCTGTGTACCGTCGCCGTTTAATTGCAACCGATCCCCTTCAACGATCCAACGAACAAACCGAAATAAACTCATATCTGGACGACCTGACGGACCGTAGACCGTGAAGAATCTAAACACAGTAACGTCGAAATCAAACAGATAGTTGTACAAGCGGCACAGATCCTCAGCGGCCTTCTTCGACGCAGCGTAAGGCGACAACAACGAATCAATCATCGCATCTTCAGAAAACGGCATCTGATTCTTGCCATAGACACTGGATGTCGACGCCAAAATGAATCGAGAAACGCCTGCGTCTTTACACACCTCGAGCAGATTCAACGTCCCCGTAACGTTTGTGTCGTAGTAAACCCACGGATTATCAATAGATTGTCGAACGCCCGCCCGCGCCGCCAGATTGATCACTGCATCAGGATTAAAGTCCTCGATCAACTCACGCACCGAAGCTAGATCGGTAATATCGCCGTTCACCCGCCCAAAAGTTGCCG
>PVBE012742729.1_pt1 | contig 29984 bp, 23 predicted proteins | sample 1631181 | NCBI WGS metagenome assembly PVBE01 (sample SAMN08397723, study PRJNA350692) | Marine metagenome, whole genome shotgun sequencing project. | isolation source: water | place: Pacific Ocean | collected 2012-04
CGGCGGACACACGGGTGGCGAGGACCCGCTGGCCGCGTTCGTACAGGGCGCGTGCGATGCCCGTGATCTGGGCCGCGGTCTTGCCCTCGCCGAGCACGACCTCCGGCAGGCCGCGCCGCCGCGCACGGTCGATGTCGACGTTCGCGTAGCCCAGATCGACGAAGCCGCGCAGGGCGTCGGCCGCCGAGTCGGGCGCCTCACGCCCGGTCGCCACCGCGTTCAAGAGCGCGAGTAAGGCCTCTTCTTTCACCCGCTCAGCTGACCACGGCGAAGCGCGTGACGTCGACCACGAAGACCGGCAGTCCCACCGGGTCGATGGTCACGCCCTGGAGGCCCTCGATGCGCTCCAGCAAGGGGCCGAGCGGTTTGATCACGGCGTCCTGCTGCCCGACGACGCGGTCGACGCCGACGACGAAGGGATGGTCGCCCCGGCTGAAGACCACGCCCGCGAATCGGTCGCGCTGCGTTCCATCCGAGAGCCCGAGCAGGTGGCGCAATCGGTGGAGGCGACAGCGTTCGGTGTCGTGGACGACGTACTCGGCGCCGCCGTCGCGCTCGATGTCGTGCGCGTCGAAGACGTCCGTCCGCACGATGCGTCCGAGCGGCAGCCCGAAGACCTGCGAATCGGCCTCGACCAGGAGGAGCCGGCTGATGCCCGGCGTGCGCGGGAGACGAAGGCGAACCGTGGTGCCTTCACCCGCAGCGGTGGTCATCTCGACCCGCCCCCCGAGGGCGCCCACCCCGTCGATGACGGCGTCCATCCCGACCCCACGGCCCGCGAGGGCGCCCGTCTTCACGCTCGCACTCAGACCCGGCAACCCGACGAGGCGAGCGAGGTCGCGCTCGGCCAGGGTGCGGGCCCGTTGGTGGTCGAGCAGGCCCGCTTCCACCGCGCGCTCGACGAGTCGGTCGAGGTCGACGCCTGCGCCGTCGTCGCGCAGCTCCACGACGATCTCGTCGCGCACCCGCTCACACGTGAGGTTGAGCAGCCCGGTGGCCTGCTTGCCGGCGGCGGCGCGCACGTCCGCCGACTCGATGCCGTGCTCGATGGCGTTGCGGACCATGTGCGTGAGGGGCGCGTCGAGGCCCTCGATGATGGCGCGGTCGAGCTGTTGGTCCTCGCCGTGCACCAAGAGGGACGCCCGCTTGCCGGCCTGTCGTGCGAGGTCGCGCACGACCCGCGGCAGGCGTTGGGTGAGCACGGAGACGGGGGTCATCCGCACGGACATCGCGTCGCCCCGCAGGGCCGCGAGCGTCCGGGCGAGCTCGCTCAGCCCGTCGCTCATCGCCGGGACGGGGTTCTGCTGATTCAGATTCCACAGCCGCTGCGAGACGATCAGCAGGTCGCCGACACGGTCGAGCAGGCGGTCGAGCCAATCGGTGCGGACGCGCACGCTGCGCGAGGCGCTGCGTGGGGCGCGGACGATGGCTGCGGCGGCGGCGGCCGGTTCGACCTCGGTGGTGGGCTCGGCCTCGCTCGCGGGCTCTGGCTCGCCGATGAGGTCGAGGTCGCCGGTGAGCTCGAAGTCGTCTTCGTCGTCGGCCGGCGGGGCGGCCGCGACGTCGACCGGGGTGACCGAGACGCTCTTCCACTCCGGCAGCAGGTTGACGAATTGCTGGACGCGCGCCGCGGGGTGGTCGGTCTGCAGGACGATCTGGACGTCGCCCTCGTGGCGTTCCGCGCGCAGGATGTCCTCGGCGGGCTGTGAAGCGACGACGTCGCCCAGGCTGCGCAGTTTCCGGTAGAGCAGGAAGCCCCGGACGCCCGGGTCAGAACACTCGGGGTCGAGCTCGGCGCGAACCTGCAACGCGTGGGTCGTCGGCTCGACAACGGGCGGCGCGGTGGCGTGCAGGGCGGCACGGACCCGGATGGCCAGTGATTGCGCGTCCTCGTCCACCTCCAGCGGGAGCCGCTCGGCTTCGACGTCGGCGACCCAGCGCGTCATCCGGTCGACGCCCGCGAGCAGTACGTCGAAGCCCGTGGCGTCGAGTCCGCGGCGTCCGGCGCGGACCTCCGCCATCAAGTCTTCGAGCAGATGGGCGAGGTCGAACATGGGCGAGTAGCCCATCGTGCCGCTCATGCCCTTGATCGAGTGGAAGAGGCGAAATACCGAGTCGATGTGGCCGGTACGTTCGGGTGTGGCCTCGAGCTCGACGAGCAGGCCCGACAGCTTCTCCAGGTTCTCCTGGGTCTCGCTGACGTAAAGGTGGCGGTATTTCGAGAGGTCCAAGCTCAGAACCCACGCTCGACGGCGTCGACGACCCGGTCGAGGTCGACGCGGTGGAAGTCGAGCTCCGGCGTGGAGAGCGACTCGACGATCCAGCTGGTGTCGGGGAGGAAGTAGCGCAGCTCCGTGATTTTCACGGCGGCGCGGGCCTCGACCACTTCGACGCCCGCGACGGCAAACGCGATCTGGAGCTCGGGGTGGTCGACGAGCACGGCGACGCGGGGCGCGGCGGCCTCAGGCACGGAGGCGAAGCGCGCCAGGTCGACGGCGGTGTAGATGCGGCCCTGGTGGTTCAACACGCCGGCGACCCAGGCGGGAGCCCAGGGGACCCGTGCGAGGGCGTCGGCGGGCAGGACCTCGGTGACGGCCTCGACCGAGAACCCCAGGCGGGTGGGGCCGAGGTCGCAGACCAGGTAGCGGGTCATCGGCCGTCGAGCTCGAGCGTGCGTGAGATCTCGTCGAGGTAGGCGCGGCTCTCGCCGAGCGCCTGCGTGGAGGCCTTCACGGTGTCGGCCACGCGCTGCGAGTGGTCGTCGATGCCGCCGACGATCTCGTGGATCTGCTCGGTGCTGCGCGCAGACGACTCGGCGAGGCGACGGATCTCCTCCGCGACGACCCCGAAGCCGCGCCCGGCCTCACCTGCGCGCGCAGCCTCGATGGAGGCGTTGACGCTCAGCAGGTGGGTCTTCTCGGCGATCTGTCCGATCGCCCCGACGATGTCGTGGATCTCCGCGGTTCGCTCCGAGAGCTGGATGACGTCGTCGCCTGCACGCTCAACACGCTCGAAGGCGGTGCGGGTGCGTTGGACGGCGTCGCGCACTTGCCCGCCGAGTCCGCTGACGTCCGACTCCAGCTCGCGCGTCAGCGTGCGAGCGAAGAGCCAGGCGGCGAGGGACGCCGGCAGCAATACGGACAGCGCGAGCAGCCACGGCGGGGCTCCGGTGGCGGCGCGCTCGAGGGTGAGCAGCACCACGACCGCGGCGACGACGGTGACGACGTTGGCCAGGAAGAACCTGACGGACAGCGAACGGACCTCGACCATCCCGGGATTCTATTGGCCCAACGGCATCTCACCAAGAAAGCACCTTGACACGCTAGGGCGAGCACCTTAGCTTCCCGGCGCGACCGTTCCGTCTTGCGCAACCTGCGCAGACCGCGGTCACTCCCAAGTAGCAAGCCATCCACCCGGCCGATTTCGAAAGCGACAACGCGGCGCCGAGTGGGGGTCTCCTAGAGAAGGTTGCGATGAACCTCCAAGAATTGAAGCAGCAGAAGATCGCCGAACTCGCCGCCGTGGCGCGCGAGATGGGGATCGAGAACTCGGGCGGCCTGCGCAAGCAGGAGCTCATCTTCGCTTTGCTCAACGAGCAGATGAAGAAGAACGAGCCCATCTTCGGGCAGGGCGTCCTCGAGGTGCTCCCCGACGGGTTCGGGTTCCTTCGAGCCCCCGACTACAACTACCTGCCCGGTCCAGACGACGTGTACATCTCGCCGTCGCAGATCCGCCGCTTCGGTCTGCGCACCGGCGACACGATCAGCGGGCAGATCCGGCCGCCGAAGGACAACGAGCGTTACTTCGCCTTGCTCAAGGTCGACGAGGTCAACTTCGAGGCGCCCGAGGTGGCGAAGACGAAGATCCTCTTCGACAACCTGACTCCGCTCTACCCGGACCGGAAGCTCAACCTCGAGTGGCACGCGAAGAACTACAGCACCCGCGTGGTCGACCTGCTCGTGCCCGTCGGCATGGGGCAGCGTGGCTTGATCGTCTCACCGCCTCGCGCGGGCAAGACGGTGCTGATGCAGAACATGGCCCGCGCCATCACCGAGAACCACCCGGACGTCTACCTGATCGTGCTGCTCATTGACGAGCGGCCCGAGGAGGTGACGGACATGGAGCGCTCGGTCGAAGGTGAGGTCGTCAGCTCGACCTTTGACGAGCCGGCCCAGCGCCACGTGCAGGTCGCCGAGATGGTGATCGAGAAGGCCAAGCGCCTCGTCGAGCACAAGAAGGACGTGGTCATCCTGCTCGACTCGATCACCCGCCTGGCGCGCGCCTACAACACGGTCGTGCCCCCTTCGGGCAAGATCCTGTCTGGTGGTGTCGACTCCAACGCGCTGCACAAGCCGAAGCGCTTCTTCGGTGCAGCGCGCAACATCGAAGAGGGCGGCAGCCTGACGATCATCGCCACGGCACTGATCGACACCGGCTCGCGCATGGACGAGGTCATCTTCGAGGAGTTCAAGGGCACCGGTAACAGCGAGCTCCACCTCGACCGGAAGCTGATGGAGAAGCGCATCTTCCCGTGCGTCGACATCAACAAGTCCGGCACCCGCAAGGAGGAGCTGTTGATGGAGGAGCTCACGCTCAACCGCGTGTGGATCCTGCGCCAGCTGCTGCACCCGCTGAACGTCGTCGACTCGATGGAGTTCATGCTCGACAAGATCTCGAAGACCGAGACCAACGATGAGTTCCTGAGCTCGATGGGCTGACTTGCGCACCGGTCGATCGGTGCGTATAGTCCGCGCCCTCCAGAGAACCACGAGGTGTCGACATGAAGCCGGGCATTCATCCCGAGTACGCCGAGGCGACGATCACGTGTGCTTGCGGCTCCGTCTTCGAGACGCGGTCCACCAAGGGCTCGTACAGCATCGACATCTGCTCCGCCTGCCACCCGTTCTTCACCGGCAAGGCGAAGCTCATCGACACCGCGGGCCGCGTCGAGCGCTTCAACCGCAAGTACGGTCGCCGCTCCGCGCAGTAGTTTCGGCCGCCGGGAGGCTTCCCCATGAAGGAGAAGCTCGACGACGTCGCTCGCCGTTACGACGAGTTGACGGCGCGCATGGCCGATCCCGCCATCTACGAAGAGAAGGGCGCCTACCAGAAGCTCGCCAAGGAAGCGGGTGAGCTGGAGCCGCTCGTGAAGACCTGGCGCCGCAGCGGTGAGGTCGAGGCCGAGCTCGAAGGGGCTCGCGAGCTCCTCGAAGACCCCGAGATGCGAGACCTCGCGCAGGCGGAGGTGGACGAGCTCCAAGCGGAGCACGATCGCCTCGCCGCCGAGATCCGCGTGCTGCTGCTCCCCACGGATCCGAACGACAAGAAGAACGTGGTCCTCGAGATCCGGGCCGGCACCGGCGGCGAAGAGGCCGCCCTCTTCGCTGCAGACCTCTTCCGGATGTACGCCCGCTACGCAGAGGGCAAGCGCTGGAAGGTCGAGAAGCTCTGGTCCTCCGACACCGACTCCGGCGGCTTCAAAGAGGTGGGCGCGCTCATCAGCGGCAAGGCGGTCTACAGCACGTTGAAGTTCGAGGCAGGCACTCACCGCGTGCAGCGCGTCCCGGCCACCGAGAGCCAGGGGCGCATCCACACCTCGGCCTGCACCGTCGCCGTCCTGCCCGAGGCCGAGGATGTCGAGCTCGACGTGCCCGAGAGCGATCTTCGCATCGACACCTATCGGTCGAGCGGGCCTGGCGGGCAGAGCGTGAACACCACGGACAGCGCGATTCGCATCACGCACATCCCAACCGGCCTGGTCGTCATCTGCCAGGATCAGAAGAGTCAGCACAAGAACCGGGCGAAGGCCCTCAAGGTCCTGCGCTCGCGGCTGCTCGATGCCCAGGAGGCCGCGGCCCACGCCGTGCGGGCCGACGCCCGACGCGAGATGGTCGGAACCGGCGATCGCTCGGGGCGGATCCGCACCTACAACTACCCGCAGAACCGGATCACCGACCATCGGGTGGGGCTGACGCTCTACAAGCTCGACGAGGTGGTCGAAGGCGATCTGGATTGCGTCATCGAGCCCGTGCGCACGTCGTTCCAGGCGGCGCTGCTCGAGCAGTCTCGCTGAACGAGCCGGCCCTCAGCTGTCAGCCCTCGGCGGTCAGCCCACGTGCTGAAGGCTGAGCGCTGAGGGCTGAAAGTCAGGCTTCGACTATCTGAGTCCGCCGCTGTAGCCGCGGGCCGACGCCAGGATGAGGCCCTCGCCGGGCTGCCACCGGGCGATCACGAGCTCGGGGTCGTGGAACACGAGCGTCGTCGGCGACATCAGCTTCACCAGCCGTTCGATCACGACCGGATTGCGACCGCCGACGCGCAGGTGGGCGTGGTAGTGGCGCGCCGCGCTGCGTTCGTCGCCGATGACGTCCTGGTACAGGATGCCCGCTGCACGGTGGGCGCGCTTCTGGTCGCCGTCGCGGTTGACCGCGGCCTCGATGAAGGCGGGCGCGCGGTGGTTGTCGCCGCTCGCCGCGTAGAGCACGGCGCGGGCGTAGAACGGCTGCGGTGCATCCGGCGTGTCGCGCGTCGCGTCGCTGAAGGCCTGCTCGGCCGCGAGCCACTCGCCGTGGGCCATCAGCGCCACGCCCAACGAGGTGCGCACGCGCGGATCACCGGGGCGTGAGCGCAGCGCGTGGCGATAGGCCTCGACCGCCTCACGCCACCTGCCGAGCCGGAGCCGCTCGGCGCCGAGCTGCACCTTCGCGTCAAAATGCTCGGGGCCGACCGCGAGCGCTTTCTCGGCGAGGGTCTCGTGCTCCGCGCAGTAGCCGTCGGGCTGGTCGTCGATGTCGACCGCGTTCTTCACGTCGGAGAGCACGCAGCGGCGCTCGCAATGGGTCCCGCCGTGGGTGTGTCCGAGCTCGTGCGCGATGATCCGCCGGGTGAAGCGCCGATGGGCCGCCTCGGTGACCAGCATCGGCCACAAGCCGTCGGTGGAGTAGACCAGCGCGCGACCACCGCGACGGGCGTAGCCGATCAGGGTGTCGTGCTCCGCGGCCCGCAGCGGGGCGGTGGTGACGCCGGCGATGCGGAAGGTGTCACCGGGCGCGTTGGCGAGCAGGTTGTCGAGCAAGGCACCCGCGTCGTAGCGGGTCTGGCCGGGGCTGAGCTTGGGCAACGCGGTCTGCGGCAGCACGAAGGTCGGCCGCTCGGTCTGCTTCGTCAGCGCCCTTCTCGCGCGCTCCAACTCTGGTGCAGGCACCGGGCCGATCGGGACGACGTAGACGAGACCTTCACGCGAGGGCGCCTCTGCGGGGGGCTCGTCACACCCTGCGACGAGGGCGAGCACGAGCAGCATTCGCGAGGCGTGGGTGATGGCGCTTCCCCTCGGCCGAGCACGCGTAGAGCGCGCCTCTCATACGACACCATCGGCCGGCAGAGGTTCCAACGTGAGGGGTGGTCAGGCGTAGAAACGCACCGCCAGCTCGACGAGGATGTTGCACGCTGCGTGGTACAGAATCGGCGCAGCTACGCCGTCCGAGGCCCGTCGCATCCAGCCGAAGAGGAGGCTCGGAAAAAAAACCGCGAGGCGCGCGGGCGACGGAATCGTGAGGTAGTGACCGACCGCGAACAGCGTGCTCGTGAGCACCATGCTCCACGGGTTGCACATCACGCCGAGCACCTTCACGTCGCGACCGACCATCGCGTCGAGGCGGGTCTGCAGATAGCCGCGGTAGAACACCTCCTCCGGCATCGCCACCAGCAGTAGCTGCACGAGCAGGAGGTTGATCAACCACAGGTATCCGCGGGAGGCGGTGTACGGGTTCGCGTCGGCCGGGACGAGGGCGGTGCCGAGCCGGAGTCTCTTGGCTGGCAGGCGGTCTCCGCCCGCGTCGATGAGCGCCGTGAAGTGGGCGCCATCCGCCGCGAAACCCACCCGGCCATCGCCCTTCGCGCGCACCACGAGCCGAGCGCCGTCGCTCGAGGTATGCCGCCGACCGGAGATCACCCGCAGCGGGGCGTCGCTCTCGATCTTCGCCTCGAAGTCCTGGCCCATCGGCAGGCGCCAGCGCAGCCAGATGTGCTCGTCGGCCGCGTACAGCCGCACCTCGCCGGGGCGCAGCGCCTTCACGCGCGGCACGTCCTCGAGTTCGACCGGCCAACGGTCGAAGCGCGCCTCGGCCGGCGCCGCGTCTCGTCCGAGCCACCACGTCTGCCACACGTGGAAGCCTGCGAGGTACGGAGCGAAGGTCACGATCATCACGAGGAGGGCCAGGCGCAGATGCCGCCAGGGCTCGTCGCGGTGGATGCCGAACGCCTTCGAGTCCTCGCCGTTGCGGTGGATGATCTCGAGCGGGAGGTAGAGGAAGGTCGCCGCGACGAAGACGAGCAGGTACCCGCGCAGCCAGCCGACCACGCCCTGGAGCAGGGTCAGCCCGACCGTGACGACCAGGGTCGCTCCATAGAGGAGGACGACCTCGCGCGTGTATTTGCGGTCCTGCATCGACCCGCCGTCTTGCTAGAGGCCGAAGTCGCGTTGGAGGGCTTTGACGATCTGGAAGTAGGTCTTCCGGTCGTACGGCTCGTTGAGGATGTGGAACTCCTTCCGGACCAGGCCGACGCACCCGAAGCAGTAGGTGCACTCCGCGCAATCGACGCATTTCACGAGGTAATGGCTGTCGACGCAGCGCACGCACTCGGCGAGCTGGCTGCTCTGATGGCAGTCCTCGCAGTCGCTCAACTTGGTGCAATGGGTGCACCCGACGGAGCGCTCGGCGTAGTTGCACCGATGGCAATTTCTACAGTCGCTGCAGAACATGCAGTGGCTGCAGTTGTCACACCCTTCGGAGTTGAAGCAGTCGGGCGTGCCGCGCCCGTTGCGTGCGCGTTGTAGCTGGCCGAGTTCGGCCAGAAAGGTCCGCTTGTCCATGGGCGCGCATGCTAGCAGGTCGGCGGGGTGGGTCGGCGGCGACACGTTGACGCTTTCCGGCAGAGTCGGGAGAATCGACGCAAGTCGTTCAGTGACAAGCATTTCAGGTCGAGGCGGCGGTCGAGTCTGGACCGTCGTTTGAAGGTGGCGAGTCGCGATTGAAGTGGCGGTCCCTGGCAGGGTGTCTGGTTCTGCTGATGGCAGGACCCACGCTCGCGGCCGAGCCGGCGGCGACGACGGGCACCGTCTACTATGTGCAGCCGCTCGGCGATGTCGCGCCCGAACACGCTCGTTTTGCCTGCCGCATTGTCACCAAGCGCTTCGACGTGCGGTGCAAGATTCTACGTCCACGCCCCCTGCCGCGGCGCGCGTTCAACGCCCGTCGCAACCAGTACGACGCCGACCGCCTCGTCCATCGGCTCTTCAACGATCTGCCTCGCGATGGCCTGGGCTTGATGGGCCTCACGAATGGCGACCTCTACGATGCCGGGCGCTCGCGCTTCGTCTTCGGGCTCGCCAGCCTCGTCGACCACGTCGGCGTAATCTCGCTCGCGCGCTACCGCGGTCAATGGTGGGGCGACACGGACGACCGCTCGCGGTTCTACGAGCGGTTCATGAAGGTGCTCATCCACGAGGTCGGCCACACCCTTGGAGTCGGTCACTGCCCGAATCGGCATTGCGCGATGCGGGACGACACGACCCTCGCCGACCTCGACAGCTCGCCGCGACGGTTCTGCGACCGCTGCGGCGGCTCGATCGAGCGTGGCAGCAAGGAGGGCCCCAGGTCCGTCAGCTGGCACTACACGCGGGGCCACGGCCATCTCCAACGCGGCCAGTTCGCACGCGCGCTCTACCACCTCGAGCAGGCGGCCGAGCTCGATCCAGATGACTCGCGGGTGACCAACGATCTCGGCGTGGCGTACCTGCGCCGCGGGGATCGGGCGCGGGCGCTTTGGTACTTCCGCAACGCGCAACGGCTCGACCCCGACTTCGCCTACCCGCGCTACAACGAGGGCCTGGTCTTCGTCGCCGTCGGCGATCCCGCCCGAGCGCGCGTGGCGTTCGAGGCGGCGGTCTCGATCGATCCCGGTTGGGCGCTCGCTCACCGTCAGCTCGGCTTCCTCTACTCCGAGGTGCTCGAAGACCCCGACGCGGCGCTGGCCCACTTCGAGGCCTACCTCGCCGCTCACGGAGACGACGCGCTCGTCGAGGAGCGGGTGAGGATGATCAAGGGTGGCGGCGGAAACTAGACGTCGTTTCAGTGGCCCCGCGGCGGCCACAACCGCTAGAACATTCAGATGCGCGACGCGGCCACACGTATCGTGCGTCGTTCATCTCTCGACGACGGCGTAGACGGCGAAGCGAGTGAGATTCTGGTCACCATCTACGGTGATCCGATCGGCCGCCGCTACGAGCTGCGCGAGGTCGCACCGAAGGCCATCCTGGGTCGCGACCCCGAGACGACGCTCTCGATCGACGACGACTCGGTCTCGCGGCAGCACTGCGAATTCCAGCAGGAGGCGGACGGCTGGTACATCGAGGACCTCGGCAGCACCAACGGGACCTACGTCGCCGGCCAGCCGGTGACGCGCGTGAAGCTCGCAGATGGCGACCACGTGAAGGTGGGCAGCACGATCCTGAAGTTCCTCAGCACGTCGAACGTCGAGGCCGCGTACTACGAAGAGATCTACCGGATGGCCATCTTCGACGGCCTCACACAGATCCATAATCGGCGCTACCTCGAGGAGTTTGCGGAGCGCGAGATCAGCCGCTGCAAAAGGCACGGTCGTCCGCTGTCCCTGCTCATGTTCGACGTCGACCACTTCAAGGCGATCAACGACACGCATGGACACCTCACCGGAGACCACGTGCTGCGCGAGCTGGCTGCTCGCGTCGCCAACCGAATCCGCAAAGAAGAGCTTTTCGCGCGTTACGCGGGCGACGAGTTCGTGGTGGCGCTGCCGGAGTCGCTCGTGACCGAGGCGGAGAAGTTCGCGCAGGCCATCCTCGACCTCATCCGCAACGAGCCGTTCGAGTTCGACGGCGAGTCGCTCGAGGTTTCCATCAGCATCGGCGTCGGCGGGCTGAAGGAGGGCATCAACACGCCCGCCCAGCTCGTCAAGGCCGCCGACGATGCGCTCTACCGCGCCAAGCGTGCCGGTCGCGGCCGCGTCTCCTTGTAGACGGCGCCTGTGTTGCCACGCGCCGTCTGGCTCCCCTTCCTCGTCTGCGTCGGCTGCGGCGACGGGCTGAGTTTCGGCATCGCCGGCTGCGACGACCCGGGTGAGCACCCGTTCGAGGTCACCGAGACCAACACCGTCTCGCACGGCGTGCAGCCGTCACCGCGGCGGGCACGGCGTTCCTGATCGAGCGTCGCGAGCTGCTCGCCGGGCTGCTCTTCGAGGTCGACGACGACGGCTGGGTGCGCCTCGCATTGCCCGATTTCGATTTCGGCGACAACGGCGGCGGGCTGGGGATCGGCTTGCGCGACGCGACCGCGGCCTTCGACCTGCGCAGCGCCGACATCGACCTCGAGTTCCTGCCCGAGCCGACCCGGATACGGCTGACCGTCCGCCACGCGCGGGTGCGCCTCGACGACGGCGTCGTGTGGATCTCCGTCGGGGGCACCGCCGCATGCCGACTCGGCTCGTCGAGGCGACGGTCCAGTACTTCGTCGACAACTTCACCGAGGCGCCGCTCTTCGTCGAGGGCGAGCTGCATCCGCGCGTGCTGCAGATGCTGTTGCCGACCGCCGTGGACGCGCACCCGCTCGGTTTCCGCGGCGCCCCCAGCCCCGAGGGCTTCACGCTGCGCAGCGCGGGCGACGATGGCGACGGCATCGGGCTGACCCTCGACGTGGGCCTCGACACCGTCGACCACCCGTGTGTGCCAGCGGTGGGCGAGCCGCCGCGCTTCGAGCCGGGGCCACCGCCGGCGGTGGACGCCGGGACGGCCGCGCGGTTTCAGTGGAAGGTGGACGACGGTGTCTGGCGGCCACTCGTGGCGGCACCCGGCGGTGAGCTCGTCGTACGCGATCCGCTGCTGCGCCCGGTGGGCATGCATCGGCTGTCCGTGCGTGCCGTGGCCGAGGGCGATTACCGGACGCTCGATCCCACTCCGGTCGTGGTCGAGGTGCGCCCGACGGCGCGCGGACGCGTAGCGGCGCCGCGCGGTTGCTCGAGCGGCGGGCGGCCCGTGGGCGGCTGGTGGTGGCTGGCGCTCCTCGCGGTGCGGAGGCGCCGATGAAGTGGGGCGTGCTCATCGCGCTGCTGGCGCTGGGCTGTGAGGACCGGCAATCCGCCGCCGAGGCCACCTGCGACGACACGCGCGACTGCCCGGGCGGCCTGGTGTGCGTCGACGGGCTGTGCCGGCCGCCGGGCGAATGCGCGAGCAGCGAGGATTGCTGCCCCGGCGCGGAGTGTGTCGCCGGCGCGTGCGCCGACATTGAGTCGGATTGCGTAGCGGCCGACGACTGCCTGGACGGCGCGCTGACCTGCGTCGGTGGCCATTGTCTGCGCCGTACGTGCGACGACCGGGCTGATCCTTCCCGCTCAAGCGCCGCTCGGGCTGATTGCCCGGAGGGCGCGCTCTGCGTAGGCGGGCATTGTCATCGCGACCCGCCGTGCCGAGGTGAGTGCTCGGAGACGCAGGCCTGCTATGCCCACGTCGACCTGTGCCGCGCCGCTCCGTCCGACTGCACCGAATCCTGCGGCGACGGCTTCGTGCGCGTCGTGTCGGAGCCCCACCAATACCTCGGGGCCAGCTGCGACCTCTCCGACGCGGCCTGCGAGTGCGTGCGGGCGCCGGCGCTGGTCCCCGCGGACTTCGGGCGACACGCGAGCATGGCCGTGCTTCGCGGTGAGGCTGTCTTCGCCGCCTACGACGCTGACTACGGCGACCTGGTGTACGTCGAGCAGCTCGAGTCGGGCGTGCCGCGCGTCACTTACCTCGACGGCGTACCGAGCGAGGCGCCCATCCGCGCCGACCCCGCCGGCCCGCGCGGCGGGCGCACGCAGCCCGGACCGGACCGTGGCCGCTACGCGAGCCTGGCGATCGACCCCAAGGGACGACCGCACGTCGCCTACTACGACACGGACGCAGGGGCGCTGCGCTACATGCGCGCGGACGAGGACGGCGTCTGGGGCGCACCGGTGGTGGTCGACGACGAAGGCGATGTGGGCCGCTACGCCCGCGTCGATGTGGACGCCGACGGCCGCCCGCACATCGCCTACCACGTGGCCCGAAGCAGCGACGGGCAGACCGGCCCTCGACCGCGAGGGGCGCCCGGTCGTGGTCTACCAGGACGCGACCGACAACGACGTGCTGATGAGCGTGCGCAACGGCGACGGGTGGTCGTCCTCACCGCTGGTCCTCGCCTCCGCCGGCGCGCTGGGATTCTACAACTCGCTGGTCGTGGTGGAGGACGAGGCGGTGGTCGGCACCCTCGAGCTCAAGACCACCGCGGGCGGCCGCGGCGCCCACCGCCTGCACGTCATCCGGAGCGACGTCCCCAGATTCTGAGGACGATTCTGCGCAACAACACGACCGCGCAGCCGAAGTGCCCTTTATTTAGGGGGGCCTCGTCGGAACTCACGGTGAGTTTCGTCGGCTCCTTCGGGAGAATCCAAGAAGCAGCAGCAGCCAGAACCCGGGTGACCCCCGGCTGGAGTCGCACCCGCAGGAGGAGGCGGCGGGGCTCTTCAAGGCGCCGGCTTCTGCACCGGAGTCCGAGACGCTCGCGTCCGAGCCTGACGGCTTGCCGCCGTCCGCACCGGCGCCGCCGCTGTCCAATCCGGCGCCCCCGTCCGTCTCCGGAGCGGGCGCGTTGTCGTTGCCCTGCGGTGGGTCCGACGGCGTCTGGTCGGTGCACCGGCCCTCTTCGCACACCGTCCCATTCGGGCACTTGATCCCGACGCAGGGCGCGTCGTTGCGGCACTCGCCATCCACGCACGCGGTCCCGTCGGGGCAGGCGATCCGCACGCACGGATCCTCGATGCAGGCGCCGTCCGACGCGTCGCACACCTGCCCCGGCACGCAGCGGCCCCCACAGGGGTCGCGCACGCACGCCCCGTCCTGACAGACGTCGCCAGCCACGCAGAGCACTCCGCGGCAGGCCGGCACGCAGTCCCCGTCGCGGCAGAAGTTGTCGCCATTGCACTCGACGCCGAAGCACGGGTCGGGCTCGCATGCGTCACCGAAGCACCGCTCGCCGTCCGCGCAACCCGTGTGGCGACAGGTCTCGGGCACGCAATCGCCGAGCTCGCACGCCATGCCGTCGCCGCAGTCTGCGACCCCCATGCAGGGATCGACGCACGCGCGCACATCGGAGTCGCACACATGCCCGTCCGGGCAATGGGCGCCCGCGCAGGCGTCCGGGTGGCAGAAGCGCGCGTCGGGCCAGGCGTTGACGCAGTTGAGGTCGCCGGCGCACTCACCGCTCTGGTCGCATGGCTGCACGCACTCCGCGAAGTAGCAGACAAAGCCGCGTGGGCATTCGGCGTCCTCGTCCACGCGCCCGTCGCAGTTGTCGTCGAGGCCGTTACACACCTCGGGCGGCTCGAGCCCGCATTGGCCGCACGCGTTGAACAGCCCCTCGTCGACGAGGCCGTCGCAGTCGTTGTCGAGCCCGTCGCAGAACTCGTCGCTCGGCCCGACCGCGCCCTCGCAGCCGCCCTCGCAGCCCATCACGCCCACGCGGCATTGCCCGACATCACCGACCTCGAGCGCAGGCCCGCACGGGTCCGCCCGCTCGTCGACCACCCCGTCGCAGTCGTTGTCGAGGTCGTCGCACAGCTCATCGACCGGCTTCTCCCCGTCGCATTCGTCCCAGCCGCCGTCGACGCAGGTCTCGAAGCCGAGGCGACACTCCCCCAGGTCGAAGCTGCACTCGCGCTGGAGCGGCTCGTCGGAGCCGGGGACGTTGTCGACCCGCCCGTCGCAGTCGTCGTCGACCCCGTTGCACACCTCGTCGGACACCATCGCGCAGCCACCGCACGCGTTGACCACGCCCTCGTCGACCGCGCCGTCGCAGTCGTCGTCCAGCTCGTTGCAGACCTCCTCGGGCAGCGCCCCGCACCCACCGCAAGGGTTGCGCTCGCCCTCGTCGACCAGGCCGTCGCAGTCGTCATCGACCTCGTTGCAGACCTCGTCCGGGACGGGGCCGCACAGCCCGCAGGTGTTGAGCGCGCCCTCGTCGATGGCGCCGTCGCAGTCGTCGTCGAGCCCGTTGCAGTCCTCGACCGGGATGGCCTCGGCCAGCACGCGGGCGAACGCCTGTCGCAGTCCGGCCGCGTTGCTCGCCTGGTAGGCGCGCCCTTCGATCAGGTCGGGTTCGTTCATCACGTCGACCGCGGTGCCGCCCGCGCGGGCGATGGAGTCGAGCAAGCTGAGCCCCGCCGGGTCGACCGAGAAGGCGACCACGAAGACGCGCACATCGACGAGCTGACCCTCCAGCCGCATCTGCCGCAGCGCCAGCGTGCGCTCGAGCAAAGTGCGCTGGCGCTCGGCCGCGGCGATGCACGACTCGGCGCCATCGGTGAGCAGCACCACGTAGTTGCGCCGGCACCGGAGCGCGCCGTCCTCGGCGAGCTGTTCACGGAAGTAGCCCTCCGCGAGCCGTAGTGATTCAGCGATCGGGGTCGGCCCTTCGGCGCGCAGCTCGCGGTCGCCGGGGAACGCCTCCTGGTGGTCGAGCCAGCTCAGGATGGCGTTCTCGTTGTCCGCGGCGAACGGCGACACGAGGGCGAACGGCACGGCGGCGTCGTCCGGGTCCGGATGCAACGCGCCCGCGCAAAAGCCCAGGTAGTTGAGGGGCCGCTCGGCGAGCCCGTCGTACGCGGTGAACTGGGCGCGACCCGTGCCGTCGTTGATCGCCTCGCCCTCCTGCTGGGGGTAGCGCATCAGCGCGAAGGAGACCTCGCTGGTGGTCTCGACCAGGTAGCGGACCACCTCCTTGGCCACGGACAGCCGGCTCGTGCCGCCATTGCCCGGGTACGCGAGCGAGTTGTCCCCGCCGGTCGGCTGTTCGCTCTCGACGTCGAAGCCCATCGAGCCGGAGCTGTCGAAGACGAGCAGGATGCGCGGCTTGACCTCCTGGGCGGAGGCGACGGACCACGCGAGGAGGACACCGAGGATCATGGGGAGGCGCACGCATGCAGGATAGTCAGCTGCTCCGCGCCTTGCACCCCACGCTTCGATGGGCTACCCCAAACCGTTGCCACGCGCGCGCCGGAGGAAGCCAAAATGAACCTGCTCGACCTGCTGCAGCAGACCAACGCCCTCATCGACACGCTCAGCCCGGAGCGCGACGGCCCGGCCTTCGCCGACCAGCTCCTTCAGCGGCGGCGGGAGATGTTCCAAGAGCTGCCCGGCGGTGGCGCTGGGCGGCGGGCGAACGCGGCGGCGCTGGCCATCGCGAAGCACCAGATCAACCTGATCAAGGAGATGCCGGCGATCGTGCGCGAGCTCGGCGCAGTCGTGGGCAACTCGAACACCGAGGCCGGCGCGCGTCTGATCATCGCCGCGCAGCTGGCGTACCTGGTGCAGCCCCACGACATCATCCCCGACGGGCTGCCCGGTGGTTACGGCTACATCGACGATGCGATGTTCCTGCGTCTCGCGATGGGGAAGAACGACCCGGACCCGCTCGCGATTCCGTTCCTCGGCATGTCCGTGCCCCGTGAGCTCGTCGGCTCGATGCGCACCCAGATGGCCGAGATGTCGTGGCTGACCGGCTACATGCAGATGATGCCCCCGTTCACCATCGACACCGCGTCGCGGAAGCTGATGGAGAACCCAATGGTGCAGATCGTCCCGCCCGGCGCCGTCCCGCAGAGCGCGATCGCCAAGGCCCCGCCGCTGCACGACGGGTGCCTCGCCGACGAGACGCTGGAGAGCATCACCTACCTGTACGAGGGTGGCGGTGGACTTCGCCTGACCGACGGTCGTCTCAGCTCGATCGACTGAGCACCAAGGCCCGCGAGAGCGCGCCCAGCTCCTCCAGCGTGAAGGTCTCGCCGCGCCGCGTCGGCTCGAGGCCCGCGGACTCCAGCACCTCTGTCGGCGACGCGCACACCGGCTTGAGCGCCTTGCGGGCCATCTTCCGCCGCTGCGAGAACAGCGCCTTCACCACCGTGTAGAAGACGGCCTCGTCGCCCACGTCGACGGCGGGCTCGGTGCGCGGCTCGAGCACGAGCACGGTGGAGTCGACCTTCGGGCGCGGGTGGAAGCTGCTGGCGCTGACCTGCAGCGCGGCGGTCGGGTGGGTCCACAACGCCGCTCGCGCAGACAGCGTGCCGCAGCGCCGGGTGCCCGGGGGGGCGGCGACGCGCTCGGCGAACTCACGCTGCAGCAGCAGGCACACCCGCGACCAGGCGCGGGGCGCCGCGATGAGCCCGAGCAGGATGGGCGTGCTCAGGTGGTAGGGCACGTTGCCGTAGACCACCGGTGGTCGTCCGAGCTCGGCCGCGAGCGCCTCCCAATCCACGTCGAGCACGTTGCCTTCGCGGATCTCGACGTGCTCGGCGTGGGCCATCTCGGCTCGGGCGACGGGGACCAGGTCGCGGTCGTGCTCCAGCGCGACGACGCGACCGGCTCGCTCGGCCAGCGCGTGCGTGAGCGTCGCGCAGCCAGGCCCGATCTCGAACACCACGTCGTCGGCGGTGGCGCCGCCTGCCGCGGCGATACGGGACGGGACGCCCTGGGCGACCAGGAAGTTCTGACCAAAGCGCTTCTTGGCCCACAGGCCGTGCTCGCGCAGGACGGTGCGGGGGTCACGCACGCAGCGGCCAACTTCCGACGGCGTTCACCCGGCGGTCCTCCGGCGCGTGTCCGGTGCCCGTCCGCCGACGTGCTTCGACATCGGCCGCGCCCGCGATCATCGCCGCGTTGTCGGTGCACCACCGAGGCGGCGGGACGTGCAGCGTCAGGCCGTCCGCCACCAGCGCCTCGGACATCCGGGCGCGCAGCAGGCCGTTGCAGGCCACGCCGCCTGCCAGGACCACGTGGGCGACGCCGACGCGCTTCGAGATGCCGACCGTGCGGCGCACGAGCTGCTCGACCGCAGCCGCCTGAAAGCTGGCCAGGAGGTCCGCGAGGGCCTGGCCGACCGGGATCGCGCCGTTGCGTTGGATGACCGTGAGCACCGCCGTCTTCAGGCCGCTGAAGCTGAAGTCGAGCGCACCGTCCTTGAACCGCGGGATCGTGAATCGGTGCGCCTTCTCGTCGCCGTCGCACGCGCCACGCTCGACCACCGGCCCGCCGGGGTAGCCGAGGCCCAGCATGCGCGCGACCTTGTCGAAGGCCTCGCCCGCGGCGTCGTCGCGCGTGTTGGCGACCTGCGCGATGGCCGCACCGTCGACGTGGTAGAGCGCCGTATGTCCGCCGCTCACGGCGAGCGCGACATAGGGTCCGTCGGGACCGGTCGGACGCGGCTCCCCCTCACGGTGGAGGTGTACTGCGTGAAGGTGTCCGGCCAGGTGGTGGACGGGTACGAGCGGCTTGTCGTGGGCATACGACAGGGCTTTCGCGACCTGCAACCCGACGAGCAGCGAGCCCACGAGGCCGGGGCCGCGGGTCACGGCGACCGCGTCGACCTCGGGCCAGCCGAGGCCCGCCTCCGCCATCGTCTCTTCGACCACCGGGACGATGTCGACGACGTGGTTGCGGCTCGCGAGCTCCGGCACCACGCCGCCCCACTTCTTATGCACGTCGATCTGGGTCGCGACGATGTCGCCCAGCACGAGGTGACCGTCGCGAACGACCGCCGCGGCCGTCTCGTCGCAGCTGGTCTCAATCGCGAGGACGGTGCTCACAGCGTTGTCAGCGGAAGCCCTCTAGGACTTTCCGGACGTCGGGCGCGTAGCGGCCCTTCGGCGAGAGCGACAGGTACTTGTCGTAGTGCTCGATCGCCGCTTCCTTGCTCCCCTCCTCCTGGTTGATCGTCCCCAGAATCAGGTGGGCCTGCGACGCGTTCTTGTCGATGCGCAGCACGCGCTGCGCGGCCCGCTTGGCCCCCGCGATCTCTGCCAGCTCGAGCTTCGCGTTGGCGAGCGCGAGCCACGCGTCCTTGTTGGACGGAGCGAGCGCGGTGGCCGACGCGAAGCGGCGCGCTGCCTCCGCGTACTTCCCGCTGCGATGGAGCTTCAGCCCCTCCGCCATCAGCTGCTTGAAGCTCTTCGCCTGCTGGGGGTCCACCGGGATCGATGGGCCACGCTCGATCGGGTCGGCGTTGATCCCCGCCGCGCCGCCGTCCGCTTCGTTGGTCTCGCCGTCGAACCCACCGTCTTCGACAGGCACGGGTTTCATCCCGCTGTCGGGTTCGCTCGGGATCCGCCAGCCGGCGTCGATCGGATCGAGCGTCCCGAGCGCAGCGCGCTTCTTGAGCTTGTCCTTGTGCCAGGCGCTGCTGATCGCGCCGCGCGGGGCGTCGCGCGGTTCGACCGAGTCACGCAAGGTGAAGTAGCCGATGCCGGCCAGCGCCACGGCGCCGATGATGCCCATCGCGATGTACGCCGGGATCGGCGCTTCGCGCTCGTCGTCTGCGAGCAGCTCATCGGGCAGCAGCTCGTCGTCGTCGCGGGGGCGGTCGAAGAAGTCCTGCTCATGAGCGTGGTCGTGGATCCGGCCATCGGGGTCCGCCGTCATCGGCAGCGCCGCGACTTCGGACTCCGAGCCGGGGTCGGCGAGGCCGAGCTCGTCGACGCGCAGGTCGTCCTCGAAGTCGGCGCCCGCCGAGGGATCGAAGAGAAGCTCGTCGCCGGTGGCGTCCTCTGCGTAGTCGGCTGTCTCTCCGAACGCCCCCGTCTCGTCGGCGACATCGAGGCTGGGGATGTCGGCGGCGGACTTCAGCAAGTCGTCGACGAGGTTGCGTTCGACCCCGGGGTCGACCGCCGAGCCGAGCGGCTTCTGCGGGGCGAGCGAGGGTCGGGAGTCGGCACGACCTGGCGGCGGCAACGCTGGGGCAGCGGCGGGCGGTCGCGACGTGCGGCCATCGTTGACCTTCGCCGCGTCGGACAACCAATCCTCGAGTGGGGCCGCGCGGCGCGGCGGCGGCGCCTCGACCGGCTCGGGGGCACGGTCGGCGGATTGGTAGATGATGCCTTCGAAGTAGAGACGGCTGATGGCCGAGAGCGCGTCGAGGTCGGGCAGCGAAGCGTCGTCGATGGCCTGGAGCGCGGTCCGGTGCCCGTCGAAGAGGCGCAGCAGCGCGTTGACCTCGTCGGGCAGCTCGGAGAGGCGCTCGGCGAGCTCGGCGTAGTCAACCTGGAAGACGGTGTCGAGCGGCGGCAGCTGCTCGCACATCCGACCCCACTCGTCCATGCGCCGCATGCCCTCCATCAGGAGGCCCTGGGTGCTGGCGGAGATGCGCGCCGGCACGTCAGGGGCACGGAAGTCGATCTCGAACGTGCCTTCTTCCCAGGTCAGCAGCCGGTAGACGGCGTCCTCACGCGAGAGGCGCCCGGCCTTGGCGTCGATGACCCGGCCCTCTTCGAACCACAGCGTCGCCCGTTGGTTGCCGCGCTCGAAGCGGATGGTGCCGGCCTTTCGCCCCATCTCGATCGTCTGCAGCAGATCGACCACGCCCATGTCCTCGAGCGAGCCGAAGAAGCGACGCTTGTCCTTCTTCTCGAGGCTCTCGCGCTCCCGCTTCTGCAGGACCATCCGGACGCGGGTGATGACCTCTTTGATGTAGATCGGTTTGGCGAGGTAGTCGTCGGCCCCCAGCTCGAGGCCTTTCACCTTCGCCTCGACCGAGTCCTCCTCCGTCAGGAAGAGAAACGGGATCTCCTTGAACTGCTCGTCCGCCTTGAGGCGCCGGCAAAGCTCGTACCCGTCGAGCACGGGCATCTCGGTGTCGGCGATGACGAGCGCCGGGCGCGCAGCAGCGACCTTTGCCAGGGCCTCGGCCCCGTTTGCGGCGGTCGTCACCGCGTAGCCGGCGTTCCGAAGCGAGACCTCCATCACACGGAGGCTCTTCGCGTCGTCGTCGACCAGCAGCAGGTTCTGTCTAGCCATCAGCCCGAAACCATTCCATCCCGCGCGCGGGAGGTAAAGAACCCCATCAAAGCCCCAGAATCTCGTCGAACGCGCTCTTCGCCTTCACGTCCTTCTCCTCGACGCTCAGCGCGGGCAGCTTCCCGGAGCGGCCACCGGCGAAGAGCTCGGGTGGAATCTCCTCGATGAAGCGCGAGGGTCGCCGGCGCTCGACCTTGCCGTACTTCAGTCTCTGGCGGGCGCCGGTCAACGTGAGGTGCCGCCGCGCTCGGGTGATGCCGACGTATGCCAGGCGCCGTTCCTCGGCCAGATCACCGTCGCCCTCGAGCACGCGCCGGTGCGGCATCAGGCCCTCCTCGCACCCGGCGAGGTAGACCGCCGTGAACTCGAGTCCCTTCGCGCCGTGCAGCGTCATGAGGCAGACCTCGTCGGTGTCCTCGTCGCCGTCGTCTTCTTTGCGCGTGTCGAGCGAGAGCTTCGCCAGATAGTCCGCGAGTGTGCCGTCGGGCGTGTTCGACCGGAACCACGCGAGGGCGGTCGCCACCTCCTCGAGGTTGTCCAGGCGGCGTCGCACCTGACGCGGGTCGCGCTTGCCATCGCGCACCACGGCGTCGGCGAAGCAGAAGTACTCGATGATGTCGCGGCACACCGACGACAGGGGGTCCGAGCGGAAGCGCTTGCGGAAGGTCTCGAGGTCGGCGTCCAGCTTCTTGAGGGCGTCGCGAGAGCGCGGCTGCAGACCGACGACCCCGTCCGGGGCGCGCACCACCTGCCAGAACGCCTTGCCGGACGCCTTCGCGTGCTCGCCGACCCGCTGGATGCTGAGGTCGCCGATGCCCCGATTCGGGTAGTTGACGATGCGCCGGTAGGCCGCCTCGTCGTAGGGGTTTGCGCAGACTCGCAGATACGCGATGAGGTCACGCACCTCCTTGCGGTCGTAGAAGCGCGTGCCCCCGACGATGCGGTAGGGGATGCCCGCGCCGCGCAGGGCCCCCTCGAGGGCGCGCGACTGGGCGTTGGTCCGGTACAGGACCGCGAAGTCCTTCCACGTGAGGCGCTCGGCGGTACGCGTGCCGAGCAGGTCGGTGCCGATGAAGTGCGCCTCCTCCTCGTCGTTGTCGGCCAGGAAGTAGCGCAGAGGCGGTCCGTCGCCGTTGTCGCTCCACAGCGACTTCTCGTGTCGTTCCGCGTTGTTGCTGATGACCGCGTTCGCCGCGCGCAGCACCATATTCGTGCTGCGGTAATTCTGGGTGAGCGCGATCGTGCGGGCGCCGGGGAAGTGCTCGTCGAAGCGCAGGATGTTGCCCGCGACGGCGCCACGCCACGCGTAGATGGACTGGTCGTCGTCCCCGACGACGCAGACGTTCGCGTGCTGGCTGCACAAAGCCTTCACCATACGAAGCTGCGCCGAGTTGGTGTCCTGATACTCGTCGACCATTACGTAGCGAAACCGCGCACCCCAGCGCGTCGCTACGCCCTTGTGGGTCTCCATTGCGTGCACCGGGAGCGTCACGAGGTCGTCGAAGTCCACCGCGTTCATCGCCCGCAGCTTCTGCTCGTACAGCGGCCAGATGTGGTGGACCGCCGCGTCGAGGGGTCCGAGCTTCGGGTCGGGCGCCTCGAGCCGACCTTTGTAATGGCTCAGCCGCGAGTGGACGATGCGCGGCTCGTAGCGCTCGAGGTTGAAGCCGGCGGCGAGCAACGATTGGCGGATGGCGTCGCGCTGATCCCCCTCGTCGAGGATCGAGAACCCGCGCGACAGGCCCACCGCCTCCGCTTCCTCGCGCAGGAAACGCACGCCGAGCGCGTGGAAGGTGCACAGCACCGTGTCGCGGGCCGCGCGCCCCACCAGGTCGTTGACCCGCTCGCGCATCTCGCCCGCCGCCTTGTTGGTGAACGACAGCGCCAGAATCCGACCGGGCATCACGCCACGCTTCAGCAGCGACCCGATGCGGTACGTGATCACGCGCGTCTTCCCGGACCCCGCGCCGGCCAGCACGAGCACGGGGCCCTCGGTGGCGAGCACCGCCTCGTGTTGCTGTGGGTTGAGGCCGGCGAGGTTCATGTGACTTGGGCGACCGCTTCGTGACGGGCCGCGGAGTATAGCCCGCCTTGACATCGAATGGCCCCACCTCTACAAAGGCTTCCCTTTGGCTGAATGAGCGCTCATTCAGGGAGAGTCCGTATTCCGAACGGCAAGCCCGAGAGCGACAAGCGGCAGCGCATCCTCGACGCCGCCGTGCAGGTCTTTGCTGCCCGCGGATTCTACAACGCCCGCGTGAGCGACATCGCCCGTGAAGCGGGCGTCGCCGACGGCACGATCTACCTGTACTTCAAGAACAAGGACGACCTGCTCATCAACCTCTTCGAGGACCGGATGGACCTCATCATCGCCGCCTTCCAAGAGACGCTGGCGGCGACTGAGACGGCCACCGCGGGTCTGCGGCGCCTGGTCCATCTGCACCTCGAGCTCGTCGCCCAGGAGCCGACGCTCGCCGAGGTGCTCACCGTCGAGCTGCGCCAATCCGCCAAATTCATGCGCGAGTACAAGGCGCCGAAGTTCGCCGACTACCTCGCCATCTGGACCGCGCTCATCGAACGCGGCCAGAGCGCGGGCGAGTTCCGCGCCGACCTCAACCCGGCCATCCTCACGCTCGCGCTCTTCGGGGCGCTCGACGAGGTCAGCCTGCATTGGGTCGGGGCCCGCCGGAAGCCATACGAGCTGTCCGCGGCCGCCGACGAGATCTGGAACCTATGCGTCGGGGGCCTGTTCGCCCGCGGCGCGCCGAACGACACAGCCACCGCCTGAGGAGAAGACCGTGAAGATCCTGGTGACGGCGAAGCGGGTCACCGACCCCGACTCGAAAATCACGCTGAAGAAGGACGGGAGCGGGATCGACGACGACAACGTCGATTACAAGATGAACCCGTTCTGCGAGATCGCAGTCGAAGAGGCGCTTCGCATCAGCGACGACCACGATGGCGAGGTCATCGCGGTCGCGATCGGTGAAGACGATGCGACCAAGGAGGTCCGTACGGCCCTCGCGATGGGCGCCGACCGCGGCATCCTGGTCGAAGCCGAAGAGACCGACCTCGACAGCGACCTCGTCGCGCAGATCCTGAAGAAGATCGTCGAGGACGAAGAACCCGACCTCGTCATCATGGGCAAGCAGGCGGTGGACGGTGATTCCAACCAGGCCGCCCAGCTGCTCGCCGAGTATCTCGGCTGGCCCCAGGCGACCTTCGCCTACAAGGTCGAGATCAACGACGACGGCGACGCAGCCACGGTCCAACGCGAAGTGGACGGCGGCGTCGAGACGGTCTCGTTGACCTTCCCGGCGGTCATCACGAGCGACCTGCGCCTCAATGAGCCGCGCTACGCCAGCCTGCCCGGAATCATGAAGGCGAAGCGCAAGAAGCTCGACGTGCTCGACCCGGAGGACGACCTCGACATCGAGCTCGATCTCAAGGTCGAAACCGTCGGCTATGCCCTGCCGGCCACGCGTCAGGCGGGCGTCATCGTCGCGGATGTTGACGAGCTCATCGCGAAGCTCGCCGGCGAAGCCAAGGTCATCTGAGGCCCCAGGAAGGGAGCAACGAGAAAATGAGCAACGTCATCATCCTGGCCGAGCAGCAGAACGGGAAGCTCGCCAACGCCACCCTCAGCGCGATCACCGCTGCCCGGCAGCTCGCTGCGAAGGTCGGGGGCGGGTACGACATCGCCGTGGCTGGCAGCGGCATCGACGGCGCGGCCGCCCAGCTCGCGGGCTACGGCGCGACCACCGTCTACCAACTCGAAGACGCGAGCCTCGCCAACTACACGGCGCAGGCGTACGCCCAGGCCTTCGACACCGCCGTCAAGGCGAGCGGAGCCACCTTCGTGGTGGCCTCGGCGACCGCGATCGGCAAGGACTGTACGCCGCGCGTGGCCGCGCGCCTCGGCGCCGGCATGGCCAGCGACGTCCTCACCATCGAGGGCGACGCGGGCAGCATCATCTACGGTCGCCCGATGTGGGCCGGCAACATCATCGGCAAGGTCCGCATCAACACCGATATCCAGGTGTTGACCGTGCGCGGCACCGAGTTCGACAGCGCCGCCGCCAGCGGGGATTCGAGCGAGGTATCGAAGATGTCCGCAGGCGTCGACGCGGGCAGTCTGCGTATGCAGTTCGTCAGCCTCGACGCGGTGGAGTCTTCCCGTCCTGCGCTGACCGACGCCGACGTCGTCATCTCCGGCGGTCGCGGCCTCAAGGAGGCGGTGAACTTCAAGCTCATCGAAGCCCTCGCCGACCAGCTCGGCGGCGCGATCGGCGCCTCCCGCGCCGTGGTCGACGCCGGTTGGGTGCCCAACGACTGGCAGGTCGGGCAGACGGGCAAGGTCGTCGCCCCCGGTCTGTACATCGCCATCGGCATCAGCGGGGCGATTCAGCACCTCGCTGGCATGAAGGGCTCGAAGACGATCGTGGCCATCAACAAGGACCCGGAGGCGCCCATCTTCTCGGTGGCCGACTACGGCATCGTCGCCGACCTCTTCAACGTGGTCCCGGAACTCACCGAAAAGCTCGCCGCACGCGGCTGATTCCCCCCGCCCCTTTTGCGAAGAAACCGCTGGAATTTCCGGTAGTTCCGCAAACTTATACAGCCTGCGAGGGATATTGACTCGCCTTGTGGGACCCAAGTACCGTGCGCTGGATGTCTGATCAGGCCCAGGCCGTGCGAATACCTGTGCCCGCGCGCAAAGTCGCGTCGCGGATCGTGCGGGGAACGGCCACGCTTCTCCACTCGCAACGTGACGAGTTGGAGCGGTTCAACGAGGTCGGGACTTTCATCTGGTCGAAGCTGCTCGAGAAGCGCCACGAGATAGGGGCTATCAGCACTGCGATCACAGAGGAGTTCGAAGTCGATGAGGCGACTGCGCGAGCCGATCTGGAGGGGTTCCTCTCCTGGCTCCAGGCGCAGGGTCTGATCGACTTCGGTGAGCGCGTCATATCCGACTGAACCGCAGGTTCAAGCCGGCGCCCGGATCCTCCGATGTGGGGTCCTGTAGGGAACTCCGGGGGCGCGCTCGGGGGCGATCGACGACGGCTTCAGCGGGGCGATTGGCCCTGGAGGGTGACGGATGGACAACGCGGCACGACTTGGGTTGCTGGCGATTCTGACAACTGTGGTGGCGGGCGGGTGCTCCTGCGACGACCCCCCGCCGGGCGACAGCCTGACGGTCCAATTCGTGAGCCCGGAGCACGGCGCGACGCTGCGCTGCGCTGACGATGTCGACCAGGAGGGCAGCCACGAGATCATCGAGATCGACGTGGAGGTCGCGGTCGACCTGGTGGGCAACGACCCGCTGGACCTCACGGCCCGGTTGCGCATCGACGGCGACGACGCGTCGTCCACCTGGGGCGATATCGATAGCAACGGGGTGGTGCGCTTCCAGCGCTTTGCTCTCACCAACGGGGCGCTCGACCTCGTCATCGAAGTGCTCGAGGCCGAGGCGGTCATCGCCTCTTCCGTCCGGCCGATCCTGGTCGAGTACGACGAGGACGATCCCGACTGCGAGCCGAACATCGAGCCGACGAGCATCACCTTCGTGGCGCCGGATGGACCGCTGGGCGCCGCTGACGACGCCGATGGCGACCTCGGCAACGGCCTTCAGGTCGACGTGGTGCTCGAGATCGACGGCAGCGCCACCGGCCCCGTCACCCTCATGGTCGACGACACCGCGGCGGGCGAGGCCGACTTCGGCGGCGACAACCGCGCCACCTTCTCGGGCGTCACCTTCTCGGTTGGCAGCGGGATGAACTCCGTCGAGCTGGTCGCTACGGTGCCGAGCGCCGCTGGAGAAGCCGGCGCCAATCTCTCGGTCGACATCGAGATCGACGCGTGCACCCTCACCTTCGATCCCCCGATGGGTTGCGTCGGTGGCGACCAGGACGCCGACCCCGACGCCGATGGTGTCCAGATCGAGCTGAGCGCGCAGTCCAACTGCGCGGAGATCACGTTCCTCGTGAACGGCATGGAGACCACGGTCGCGACCGTCAACGGGCGCTCCGCCGCGCAGGTCACCCTGAACGACGGCGTCAACACGGTGCAGGCACGCGCGTCGAACCCCGGCGGCCTCGGGGCGCTCTCCGACGAGAGCGAGGTCAGCGCCAGCAGCGCGGTGCCCACCGCGACGCTTGATCTCGACGAGATCGGTGACAACCCGCTCGCGATCGCGGACGGCGAAGCGGGCGACGACGGTGCAACCTGGACTTTGGCCGGCAGCACCACCGGGATCGCCGAAGGCACGATGGCCACCATCGCCTTCGAGCCGGCCTTGGACGGCGGGCCCGACACCGCCGAGGTCGGCGCGGACGGCAGCATCAGTTTCGACGTCACCGCCCGCTGGTATCGCGGCACGGTGCAGGTGAGCGGGGCCGACGCGTGCGGCGCGGTCGCCACTTCGCCAGCCTATGGGCTCACCCTCGACGCGGTCGTGCCGACGCTGACCCTGGTCGCGCCCGAGGACACCACCATCACCGCGTTGGACGACGCCGACGACGACCGCGACGACGTGCAATTCGACTTCGTCGTGCAGGTCGACGACCCGCGCCCCGACGAAATCGGTGACTACGAGATCATCGTCCAATGCACGAACGCGGTGCCGAATTACGAGGACCGCTTCACCGCCGACCCCGACACGGATGGGCAGCTGCGCTCCGATCTGGAGGACGGCGCCGGCAGCCTGACCGCCACGTTCCTGGCGGCCGACAACGGTCGGCTCTCGTGCCGCGCCTTCAGCGAAGGCATCGGACCGAATCTGCCTGACGCGCCGGCGATCGAGATCGACCTCGAGTTCGTCGCACCGACCTTCACGATCACCGACCCGCGCCAGCCGCCGGGCGGCATCGAGTGCCTCACCGGCGAGGTCCTCGTCGGCGGCAATGGGGCGGGCCTCGACGGTGCGACCCTGACCACGACGATCAGCGATGGAGACGAGGACGTCGTCGCGCCGCTCGAGGACGAAGGCGGCGGGCAGTTCGCGGTCCGCTTCGGTGCGGCCGGCGGGCCCGACGCGCTGGCGGATGGGCGGTACACGGCCACGGTCGCCGGCGCGGGCGCTGGCGGCACGCCGGTGGCAGTCGCTCCGGCGGCGGGCGTCGACTTCATCGTCGACAACACGGCGCCGGTGGTCGAGCTGCGGGTGCCGGCGAACGACGGCCCGCTCGGCCTGGAGAACGACGACAACGCCGACCTCGCCGACTGCGTGCAGACTTCGCTCGTGCTGGGGCTGGACGACGCGACCGCGAGCCGCGTCTGCTACACGCTCGGCGGCGGCGTCGAGCGCTGCGGCATCATCGACATCGAGGGCTCGTTCATCGTTCCCGAGGTCACGCTGCTCGACGGCGACAACCAGCTTGTCATCACCAGCGAGGACTGTGCCGGCAACGAGGCGCGCGCGGTCATCGTGTTGACGACCGAGGGCTGTGCGCCTCGCATCGAGATCACCGACCCGCCCGACGGCAGCACGCTCGCCCTCACGGCCGACAGCGATCCGATCGCCGCGGGCCTCCAGATCAGCGTCACCGTCGACAGCGCGCTCCCGCAGGGCACGCAGATCGAGGTCGTCGTCGACGGCGACCAGGTCTACGGCCCGGTCGCCGTAGACGAGAACGGCGCTGCCGTCGTGCCCGTGACCGTGCTGCTGCCAGGGATGCCGGATGGCGACCACCCGTTCACTCTTCAGCCGCGGACCGTGGCCCAGGACGCCATCGGGCCGGTCAACAACCTCGCCGTGGCCTTCCAGCCGCCGGTCCTGACCATCGACGACCTCGAGGTGCCCTGCGTGGACGCCGCCTATCCCGATGCCTCTGTGGAGGACGGCTTCCAGATCGCAATCACGGCCACCAGCGAGCGTCTCGAGCAGGGCACGGAGGTCAGCCTGACCGCGGACTGCGGCGCCGCGCCCTTGCAGGCCGTCGGCCTGGTCGGTGAAGGCGGAGCCATCGAGTTTGAACCGCTCAACGTGCGGATCGAGGGGAGCTGCACGCTCACGGCGACGGCCAGCGACGCGGCCAACCAGGTCGCCCGGGACGAGTATGAGCTGACGATCGACCGGGTACCCCCGACGTTCAGGCTGCTCTTCCCCGAGGACGGGTTCGTGGTCGGGGTCCTCAACGACGCCGACCAGCGCGACGTGCCCGAGGCGAACGGCATTCAGGCCATCATCCGGGCCCGCGTGTGCGGCGCTGGCGGGCAGACGCTGAGCCTCTCCTCCGACCCGGAGCTCGAGGGCACTGGCGACATCGTGCTCGACGACGAGCGGGACTGCGCCGAGGTGGAGCTCCCCATCCAGACGCTCGAACTCGGCGACCTGCAATTCGAGGGTCGGGTCAGCGATGCATGTGGCAACGAGGTCGTCGTGATCTCTCACGCGACCGTCGACTCCGGCGCCAACATCCTCGTCACCTCACCGGACGACAACTCCGACGTGAACATCGCCTTCGACATCGACGACGAGGCGGACGGGTGCCAGATCCAGCTCATCGGTATCGCCACTGGCTTTGGTGAAGACGCCGAGTACACGGTGTGCACGAACGTCGATAACGGCGTCGCCGATGCCGCGTGTCCGGGCGGATGGAGCGCGCTCGGCGCGGGCGGATGTCAGGTCTTCGGCGTCAACGGTCGGTCGCTCCAATGCGCGCTCGACTTGAGTGAAGCGGTACATACGCTGACGGTGGTCGGCACCTTCGGCGAGCGCGTCTCGGCCACTGCCATCAGCGTGCGCGCCGACTGCACGTCCCCCTCGATTGCGTCGATCTCGATTGAGCAGGACGAGAACGCGGACGGTTGCCTCAACCGGCACGAGCGCGCCGAGCCGGCGCGCGTCGCCAACACCAGCGCGTTCTCCGTGCTGGTCGAGACCGTCGGGATCGCTGATGGAGAGACGGTGCAGCTGCGCCGCGACCCAGGTGCCGCGGTCGTGGGCAACATCGAGATCCAGGGTGGCGCGGGACGCTACGACATTCCGCAGTCCGGCGCGGGCGATTTCTCCTATTGGATCGCGGGCGCCGACGACGTTGGCAACCCACTGCCGCAACCGGGTGAGGAGGGCGCCATGATGCGCCCGCTGAAGCTC
>PVBE012654260.1_pt1 | contig 29980 bp, 23 predicted proteins | sample 1631181 | NCBI WGS metagenome assembly PVBE01 (sample SAMN08397723, study PRJNA350692) | Marine metagenome, whole genome shotgun sequencing project. | isolation source: water | place: Pacific Ocean | collected 2012-04
AGCCGCTTGCAGGCGAAACTGATGACTATATCGTTTTGCATTACCGTTTGAACTGCTTGCCATCTGAAAAACGTCCTTTCAATTACGGCCGACATTATATCATACCTCCCGTCGACTGTCCGTTTTTCGTTGGGCAGGTCAGACCGCGCGAAACACCAATGCCGCCAGCCCGCCTACGGGTCGCCCCTATACAAGTATCCGGGGCGTCCATCGCGTCCTTTTCGTTCGTAACCGAAATGTCGCCCGGTCGCAAAGCCGCTCTGACACGGTCGCAGTCCAGGACAATAAGCTGCTGGAAAAGGTCGCCATGGCGGGTTCGCCCCCTGGGCCGAGGCGCCGGAGTCTCTCGATAAATAGATGCCCCCTGCAGAGCTATCGTGTATGATGCCGGACAACAGTAATCAATCGCGGATCGAGGGCGGAAACATGCTTACTATCTTGCGTTGGATATGGCGGAACAAGGTTCGGCTTGGCGTGCTTATCGCTATTGTCGCGGCCGGGCTGGCGTTCTGCGATTTTCACGTCGCCGGTGCGTCGGAGGGCCTGGTCTACTCCGACCTGTCTGACGTCCCCAATCACGATGTCGCCCTTGTGCTGGGCACGTCCAAATACGCCTATGACGGTCGCTTGAACCTGTTCTATGTGCCAAGGATCGAGGCCGCCGCCAAGCTCTTCCACGCCGGGAAAGTTCGAGGCGTTATCGTAAGCGGAGACAACGGGCGGACCGAGTATGACGAGCCGACCCATATGAAGGACGACCTGGTCGAGTTGGGCGTGCCGGCCGAGTTCGTAACATGCGACTATGCCGGATTCCGCACGCTCGATTCCGTGCATCGTATCGAACGGGTTTTCCAGGAGTCCAGCTACATCGTGGTCTCCCAGGATTTCCACGTTCGCCGCGCCTTGTACATCGCTCGCGATCGCGGCCACAATGCTGTCGGGCTTGCGGTTCGAACGCCTGGCGGATTTCGAGGCCTGAAGATCCGCCTGCGAGAAGTTCTCGCCCGCACCAAGGCCGTTCTCGACGTTAACGTCCTGAACTCCGCCCCCAAGTACCTGGGCGATCTTGAGCGTGTGGGCAAACGACCGATATGACAACCGCCCGGCGACGGCCGGGATACTATCACACCCAACACCCGGAACAGTTTGCTCGCACACAAAGCAGGACCGAAAATCATGGGATGCGACATACACATATTTGTTGAGTATGAAATAGATAACGGCGTATACCTGGCGATATCCGACGGCGAGTTCTCGATGCCCCGCAGCTATGACTTATTCGCAGCTCTGGCCGGCGTACGAGGCGACCTTGATTCGGCTCCGAAGTTTGCACCTCGCGGGATACCGGACGACATCAGTCGGGAAACAGCCGGGCGATACTTTGTCCCGGTCATGGACAGCGCCACCGCCGCCGAGTGGCAAGTCGGCGAACATTGTTCACGTGAAGAAGCCTGCCGACTCGTCGAAGAGGGCCACTCGCATTTCATTGGCGACAAAACATCCCCGCCACTGCTGCCCACAACGGACAGTTACATCTCCTATCCGGACTTTCACGACCCCAGTTGGCTTACGCTGGATGAGATTCACGACGCCCTGGCCCACGCCAGCCCTCCGCACGCTAACATACCTGCCGAGTTCCAGTTGCTGCTTGGATATATGGAGAACATTCAAGAGTGTATGAGAATGCAGGTTCGCATAGTGTTCTGGTTTGACAACTGAACGGACAACCGAACCGTCGCAATCGAATTCCTCCGGCGCCTCAGAGGATGATAAACATCAGGAGTACGGAACGACATGAAGCAAACTCTGCATGCTGTGACGGGAGCTTTCGGATACTCCGGCAAGTACATCGCCAGGCGGTTACTCGAGCTGGGGCATGATGTTATCACGCTGACCAACTCGCCGGATCGGGTAAATCCGTTCGACGGGCGGGTCACGCCGCACCCCTTTGATTTCGATAATCCAGACGAACTGGCGCGATCGCTTCGCGGCGTGTCGGTGCTCTATAATACGTACTGGGTTCGGTTCAATCACAAGCTGTTCAAGCATGCCGACGCGGTGAAGAACACCGAGCGATTATTTCACGCCGCCAAAGCCGCAGGCGTCGAGCGAATCGTTCACGTCAGCATCACAAATCCGTCGGAGGATTCGCCGCTTGAGTATTTCAGCGGAAAGGCGAGACTCGAACGATCGCTGGCCGAGTCCGGCGTATCACACGCGATTCTTCGCCCGACAGTTCTGTTCGGACCCGAAGACATCCTGATCAACAACATCGCCTGGGCGTTGCGGCGCCTCTGGGTGTTCGGCGTGTTCGGCCGTGGGAACTACCGCCTGCAACCGATCTACGTTGACGATCTGGCCGCACTGGCGGTCCAGCACGGCGCCGGGCGAGACAATGTCACCATCGACGCCATCGGCCCCGAAACGTTTACGTATCGCGAGTTGGTCAAGGTTATCGGCGAAGCGATCGGCAAGAAGAGACCCGTGATTTCAGTTCCCCCGTCCATCGGATATATCGCCGGATGGATTCTCGGTAAGTGCGTCGGCGACGTGATGATCACCCGCGAAGAGATCAAGGGATTGATGGCCGATCTCCTCCACACCGATTCCCCGCCGACAGGAACCACACGTTTGACTGACTGGATTAAAGAACACGCCGATTCACTCGGCAGGAAGTACGCAAGCGAACTTGCCCGCAGAATAGACCGCACCATAGAATACCATAACGAATAACCAGCCTATGCGGAGAGGTTCGACGAGCAGTATTTGATTTAGTTGTTCTCGTCTTCATACACGCCGGAAAAATCGAGGATACCAGTTTATTGTCGTACGCGAGCATCGCGCGATGTTCGGAAGAATTACTCGTTATGTAAAGAGAAAGGTACTCCCGGCGTGTTAAGCGTTTACAATATCGGAGAACAAATGAGATATTGGACTGGAACAGTTTGTCTTGTTGTATGCTGTGTCGCGGCGATCGCGCACGGCGCCGCAAGCGTTGAGGTTGTTTGTGTGGACGATAAGACTTGCGGGTACGGCACTTTTCAAAGTCATAATCAGAAGGTCGTTTCGAACGCAAATGGGATCTTCATGACCTACCTGAAGGAGGATAACGAAAAGGATCCCGCCAAGCCGAACGTATGGCGACTGATGCGATCGGTCGACAAGGGCAGGACGTTTTCCGTTGTCTATGAAGGTCGGAATAACGGGCGGGCGCCTTGTATCGAAACTGATCTCGCCGGGAATTTGTATCTCGCTCATCCGGAATACGGGTCGCGGACCAAGCGGCGGAAGGAGTTTATGTTCTATCGATTCGAAGCCTCGAAAAAGTACGAGGCTCCGAGCGTTTCGGTGTTCGGCGACGTGGGGTGCGCCGCCAAATACGCGATGGCGCATGACGCCAAACGCAAACGGTTCTACATCGCCACACAGTACGGACAACTCCTTACCGTTAGCGAGAATGGAAAACTGCTTTCCAAGCGTTCAGTGCTGAACGCTCGCGGCCCGAAAGGCTGCACGCAGTATCCGCTGCTTCAGGTCGATCGGACCGGAACATTGCACCACGCCTGGACAACGGTCCAACGCGGCAAGCCGGTCTACTGGGACATTCACTACATGCTCTCGCCGGGCGGTGCGGCGTGGTCTAACCTGAAGCGCCAGAAGCTCAAAACGCCGATCATCCCAGACAATACCGGGCCTACGCTGCGGGTCTCGCTGGACGATGAATTCGAGGCCAACACGTGGCTGTCGAACTTCATGGCCCGCGACGGCAAGTTGCATTTCATCTACCACGCTCGAACCAAACCGTCGCGCCAGCAGTACATGCGATACGACATCGCAACAGGCAGGCGCGACATCCATCTGCAATCGAAGCTCAAAGGCGAAACGATCATGCTGTCAGGCGTCAGCGGATTCTTCGCATCGCAATCAGCCAAGCCCAAATCGACGCTCTATTGCGTAATTCAGGACAAGGGACATATCGCCAGTCTGGCCAGCGACGACAACGGTAAAACGTGGCGAGATCACGCAAAGAGCAAAGAGAAGTTCGGGATATACGCACTCGGCGGCGCACGCGAAGTAACAAGCGACGGTTCGATCATCGGTTCGTTCACCCAGGGCGGAAGGGTTAACTTCTTCCGCATCCCGGCCAAACCGAGATCGAAGGACTCCTACGCAAAAGCTCTGCTGAAAATGCGGGACCCGTTCTACAAACAGCACAGGATATCCGGCGGTGTGCTGATCCTCGGTTCGGAAAAGGTCTCTAAATACGCGATGAACGAAGTGGCGTATCTGGTAAAAAAAATGCTGGCCAACCGGCCGGACGTGCTGGAGCATCTGGCGACGAACAACAGGTACATTGGCATCCAGGCCTACAACGAGATGACCAGCGATCTTCCCGAACAGAGCGGGCTGGACGTCTGGTGGGACTACCGGGCCAGAGGCCTGTGCGGCGCCCTGGTAACCTGCGGCGAGGAAAACGTGATGATGTACCCCGGCGACCCGTGGGCCGGCGAGAATATCTTCGTCCACGAGTTCGCTCACCAGATCATGCATACGCTGCTGGCGATCGGCAAGGATTACAAGGCCCGCCTGAGCGAACTGTGTCTTAAAGCCCAGAAGAGCAAGCGGTTCCGCGGATACGGACTGAACGATTCGCCCAACGCCCCGCTGGAATTCTGGGCCGAGGGCGTGCAGGCGTATTTCAACTGCAACGGAGCGATCCGCCCCAAAGCGGCCGGCAGCAACCCGTCGCTGGAGGCCCTCGACGCCAAAGGGAATCACGTTTGCCACATTCGAACGCGGGCGCAGTTGAAGAAATATCTACCCGGCCTGGCCGAGTTGATCGACAAATCGTTCGGCCGGAACAAATGGACCTACACCCCGGTCACCAAACGCCTGGGCCAACCGCACCTGCGCGGCTACGATCCGACCAAGGCCCCGACTTTCCGCTGGCCCAAGCACGTGATCGAAGGCTTCCACAGAATCGAAGCCGAAAGAAGAGCCGCCAAGGCCAAGCAAGCCAAGAAAGGCCGCTAAGGGTTGCCCCACCGACGATAGTTTCGTATTTTCTCATTATAGATTCGCCGGTGCGGACAGGCCGCGGCGGTGTGTTAAGTTTCAGCAGGAGTGATGATGAGCGTACTTAGTGAGCAAGCGGTGGAGAAGTTTCTTTCGGGGTTCAACTGCGCACAGGCGGTGGTCTGGCCCTTCTGCGACGAGATCAATCTGGACTCTTTCACCGCGCGGAACATCGCGTGCGGGTTCGGCGCCGGAATCGCCAAACGCCAGGAAACATGCGGCGCCGTCACTGGAGGGATCATGGTCCTGGGCATGCTGATCGGAACCAGGGGCGCCCACGACCGCTCAACCACGGAAGAAACCTACGCAATGAGCGAAGAGTTCATGAATCGCTTCGAGCAGGCCCACGGCTCGTGCAACTGCCGACAACTGCTTGACGGGCTTGAATTTAGCACCGAAGAAGGCCGCGAGAAGATCAAGGAGCTCGACCTGCGGAACAAGACGTGCAAGCCCTGCGTCAACAACGCCGTCGAAATCCTGGAGCAGATGATCGGCGAGATGCCCGAAGAATAACGCCGCCTGGGCGGCCGACCATTATGGCAAGAGCGACAAACAGTCCGAAATCCGCAGAAGACACAGAACTCCTCAACGACATGGAACTGGCGGTCGAGAATCTCAATTCGGCAATTGCGCGGATTGAGCACGCCGGGGCGCCGCTGTTTTCCCCCCAGGAAAACCGGGAGATCACCGGCATGCTGCAGGCGGTGTTCTCAGCGGCCAGGCCTCACTTTATCAGCGGACGCAATCGCAACCCGATCAGCCACCACACCCAGGTGCTCGACAACATGGTCCGGATCGGCCTGGGCCAGCGGCTTGAATATCGCCAGTTCAAGAACGCCGCGCTGCTGGCGTTGCTTCACGACATTGGAAACGCCCTGTGCAGCCGACCGAAATTCAAGACCGACCAGGTTATTGAAGCCTTCAAACACAGCGCCACTGAAGGCCTAAGCACGGCTCGCAAGGCCATTGAGTTCCGACTGGAGCACATGAACCGCGGCGCCGAACTGGCCGGAGAACTGCTGGCGGACATGATCCTTCAGGGCAAACTGTCCGGCGCCGACGTAGACCTGATCTGCAGGGCGGTATCCGTGCACGATAACCCGTCTGTGGCCATGGTGTTGCAGAAACTCGCCGACGAGACGGATGACGAGGTCGGATACGAAATGTGCGAGTTCCTGCTGCCTTTCGACAGCTCTCCCTTCGGGCAGTTGGTGGAATTAATCCGCGAAGCCGATAGGCTGTATATGTTGTCGGAGCAGGGAATCGGCAAGGATCTCCGCGACGCGAATGAAGAGCCGACCGCCGGCAACGTGCTTGCCAGGCTGGAATCCAACGAAAACAGACACGCCGAAGAGTTCGAACTTTATGAACGTGCGGGCAAAGCCGAAGGGTTCCGCAGCGGAACTCTCTACAGGACCGCCGCCGGCTACGAGATGTCCATCGAGGCGTCAAAATCCGTGCGGGCCAAGTGGAAAACACAGGACTAGATAATTCCGAGGTGGAACAGAATGAACAGACGCGACTTTATGAAAACAGTATCACTGGCGGCCGGAGCGGCGGCGCTGCCGAAAATCGCCGCCGGCAAGACCGCGGCTGGAGGCCCGAACATAATCTACGTGTTCGCCGACCAACTCCGGGCCGACACGCTTGGCTACGCCGGCGACAAGAAGGCGATCACGCCGAACTTCGACAAGTTCGCCGCAGAGTCGATGAGGATGACCAACGCGGTTTCGGTCATGCCGGTTTGTGCGGCGTATCGCTCCAGCCTTTTCACGGGTAAGTACCCCAGCAGCACGGGCATGATCATCAACGAAATCAACATGAACCCCAACCACCGCACGATCGCACACGTGCTGAACGATGCGGGATACGATCTGGGCTACGTGGGCAAGTGGCACTTGAACGATCAGCACCGCCGCCCGACTCCCAAAGGGCCCGAGCGGATGGGCTTTGACGGGCTGTGGGCGGCGTACGGATTTGGCCACAACAGCTACGGGGCGTCTTACTACACCGACGGAGCCGACGGCAAGCTCGAGCGAGTGTCGCTAAAGGGCAAGCACGGGCCCGAAGAGTTCACCAACATCGCGATGAACTACATCGACACCGCGTCGAAGAAAGACAAGCCCTTCGCCATGTTCCTGTCGTGGAACCCACCCCACGATCCGTGGGGGCCGCGGAACGTGCCAAAGGAAAACTACGAGAAGTTCAAGGACGTCGAATTCGGCCTGCCCGAAAACTTCAAATCCCAGCCGGACCCGTACATGGACCGCTACCCGGGCTTCGCACTGAACAAGGTAAAGTGGAACGAGAAGTTCCTGAAAACCGGGCTGCAGTCGTGCCTGCGTGTGTATTACGCGATGGTGAACAACCTCGACGACCAGTTCGGGCGGTTGATGGCCCACCTCGAAAAGCTCGGAATCGCCGACAACACGATCGTGGTCTTCAGCTCCGATCACGGCGAGATGTTCGGCTCCCAGGGGCGAATGTTCAAGCTGACGTTCTACGATGAAGCAGCGCGGATACCAATGCTCGTGCGATATCCCGGCAAGATCAAGCCGGGGCAGTCCGACGCGTGCATCAACACGCCGGACATCATGCCGACACTGCTGGGCCTGGCGAACCTCGGCTCGAATATCCCCAAGGAAGTCGAAGGCGACGACATGAGCGCCGTGATCCGCGGCAAGAGCGGCGCCGAGCCGGCGGCCGCGTTTATGCAGGGGCTCGGACACACCTACCGCTGGATCGACGGGTTCGAATGGCGGGCCGTGCGAGACAAGAGATTCACCTACGCAAAATACCTGCGCGACGGCAAGGAACTGCTGTTCGATCGCAAGAAAGACCCGCTTTCTAAAACCGATGTCGCGGCCCAGGCGGAATACAAAGACGACCTGGCCAGGCTCCGCGGGATCATGAAAGCCAAGATGCTCGAACTGAAAGACGAATTCAAACCCTGCTCCTGGTACCGCGACAACTGGATGTACAAGAAATACAGCATCGCGGCCGGAGCCAAAGGCAAGTTCGGCCCGATCCCGCCGATCGAACCGAAACGAAAGTAGAGACAGGCCCCACGCGATTTCCACTGTGCCCGATGATACGGACTGAAAGGAACGCCATGGCTCATTTCATGAATCGACACTGCTGGGTGATACTGGCGACGGCGGCTTGTCTGGCGGTCGCTGATTACGCGCAATGCGAGGAATCAACGCTGCCGCCGGTAGCCAAAGGGAGCACGACTCTGGCGATCCTGCCCGACACGGAACGCTACTCGGACGACTATCCGCAGTACTTCGAGGCCCAGACAAAGTGGATCGCCGAGAATCATAAGACTCGCAACATCGCCTATGCGGTGCACTTAGGCGACATCACGCAGCACAACGCGCCGGCCGAGTGGGAAGTGGCCAGGAAGTGCTTCACGATGCTCGACGGCCTGGTTCCGTACGTGCTGACGCTCGGAAACCACGACTACGACGACAACGCCCCGAAACGTGATACGAGCCTGGTGACCAAATACTTCCCGCTGACCAAGGTTCGAAAATGGCCCACGTTCGGCGGAGTTTACAAGAAAGACAAACTGGACAACAGCTATCACCTCTTGAGCATCGGCAAGCAGAAGTGGATCATCGTGTCCCTGGAATGCGGCCCTCGCAACGAAGTGGTCGCCTGGGCAAACAAGGTCCTGAACGACAACGCCGATCGCCTGGCGATTTTCGTGACGCACGCCTATCTGTTTCGAAACAACGTGCGATACGATCACACCAAAGGCAAGCAGCGAGCCAGCCCGCACGGCTGGGGCAACGACGGCCAGGAGCTGTGGGACAAGCTGGTGCGAAAACATCGCAACATGATGATCGTACTCAGCGGCCACGTGTCCACAGGCGGGCTGGGGTATCTGGCCAGCAAAGGCGATCACGGCAACACGGTCCACCAGATGATGGTCGATTACGAGAAAATGCGAGGCGGCGGGAAGGCGTATATGCGACTGCTGGAGTTCCTGCCCGACAATAAGACTGTTCAGGTGCGAACTTACTCGCCAGCAACAAAGCAGACCAAAAACTCGAAATTAGAGGAGTTCACGTTCAAGCTCAAACCAGCCGACCGCAAGTCCCCCAAACGGGCCGCCACGACGCCTGGCGCCGTACCCGGGCGATCAGCGGGCGGCGTTGCGAGGCCGGCGCGACATGAGCTTCTCGATCGTTCGAGTCACCGCGGCCCGAGCATCACCGCCGTCGGCAAACTCGACGAGCAGATGCCCCGGCAGGTCCGGCTTGTCAACCCAGCGATTAGTACCGTTAGCGTAAATATGGTTCGACCCCTTCGTCCGCAGCTTCCAATACGGAGCGTTTGGGCGTACGGCCAGCAGTAGTGCGACCTGGTCCCAACTCGGGCGTACGGGCCTGTCTTTGAGATAGAGCCTGTAGGCCCGCCGCACCGGATTATGGTCCGGCGTCTTGAGCAGCGCCCGCCCGGTCAAGACCTTTTCGCCCAGCCCGCTGAAATATATCGGACCGGGCCAGCTTGCCACCGCCTCGACTACGGCGCCGGGATCGGGCATAAAGTTACCGTATCCGCCATGGCGCAGGCGCGCGGGGTATTTCCCTCCCATGCAGACCCATCGGCTGACCTTGGCCGCGACGAGCTTCCTGCCGTCAAGCTTACTGTGCCTGCCGGCCTTAGAACGCAGCAGGTCGCGCAGGTTCGTCATGTATCCGGTGGTCACAATAGTCACAGACGCATCGCCCTGGGCCGAAAGAACTCGACGGTAGACGTCAACGGCGTCGTCGGCGTCCTTGTTGGTCGCCAGGCGAGTCTTGTAGGCTTCGGCGATCTGGCGAGCATATCGCGACCCGCGTTTTGTCGGGGCGCCGGAACCTTTAGGGACCCCTATTGGAACGCCGCCGCGCCCATAGTAGCGATTGATCGCCTCGACGCACGGAGCGGAGTAGGCGAACCTCGAACTGACGACGGTGGCGAGGATATTGACCTCCCCGCTGTCGGCAAGGGCGTGCAGCATCGCCAGGGCGCCCGCATCGTCGCAGTCGGTGTCCATGTCGGTGTCGAAGATTACGGACATCGGCGCGGGCGCGGGCCCAGGCGCCGCGCCGCTGCGGTAGTCTACTATCACGCCGTCGATCAGCGTTTTAGAGTCCTGGCGCGTAAGCTTTCCGCCAGCCGGCGCGATCACTATCAGTGAGCCTGAGTCGGAGGCCAGATCGATTGAGACTGCGCCGGACACGTTCTTCTTGATGAACTTGTTCGCTGCGGCGTCATACAGGTCCCGCGGCTTGGCGCCGACCTGGATTTTCACCGTTTTCGACTCTTTATACGGGTTGTAGTACAGATACGTCGGGTAGGCCTTGCCGATGAACGAATCGGTCGCCAGGCAGTCGAGCTGCAGAATATACTTCACGTTCGTGGTTCGTACGATGCCGCCGAACACGCCGGCAAGCGACGAACCGTACACGCCGAAATCTGTCTTGAACGGCCATTTGTAAGTCACCGGATCGCCGCCGGCGATGAAAGTCTCGTTCCGATGCCAGTGATGGCGCAGGCCCTCGTAGGCGATCACTCCGCCCGGATCGCCCTTCCAATCCGGGCATGTCTGGCGTGTCTTCGGGTGGGCGTCGGGATAGAACAACCGCGCGGCGTTTGCGGCGTTCAGCATCCACTTGCCGATAGCCCGAACGTATCGATCGTCGTATCGCACCATCGGAACCATCGGCCAGGCCGTCGCGAACGTATTCATCGCAAAGGCGTATCCGCCGCCGGCTTTGCGGGGAGGGCGATTGATCCCGCCCACGAGCCCGTGACAATCGTAGCCCGCCCAGTTGTCGACGATTACGCCCATGTCCGGCCGGACCACGCTGGACTGCTCGAAACACCAGTTGACCAGCTTCTTCAGATCGTACCGACCGCCGCGTTCGGCGTTCATTCGTGCGGCGGTGTAGACGCCGAACGGAAGCTGCACCTCGTAATACGGATTGCTCTTTCGTTCGTGGAGGTACGTCATGCACAAGCCGGCGGCCCGGAGGTGCCTGGGCTCCCTGAACTTAACCCACGCCATGTACTGCAGCCACCCGATCCCCGCCGCCGCGTCGGGCTCTCTCCACTTCTTGTTGTAGACCGGTTTCATCTTCTGAAAGCTGAAAGCGGTGTAGTTGAAATCGACCTTGCCGTCCTTGCCCCGCATCGCCAGACAGGCCTCTTGCCACCTGTCCGCGGTGGTCTTGACGATCGGCGTCATCCCGTCGACTTTCGGATACCGATCGGCCAGCGTGTAGAACATGATATTCGGGAACAGATCGTACCAGAATGAATCGCCCGCTCGCGTCTTGACCCGATTCAGCACCAGGTTCTCGCCGTTGTTCTTGTTGTAGTACTGCTGGCCCATCGCAACCCAGTTGTGCTCGCCTGCCGATTTGTCTATCCCGACGAACGTCGCCCCCAGCAGCGAACCAAGCGTGGTTATCCCCTCGTGAGCAGTGTGCTTCGGACCGACGTAAGCAGGCAAGCCGAACCCTCGCTCGTCGATGTTGATCTTGCTGTCGTCCCAGCGAATCAGAGGCAAATGCTCGCCTCTGGCGCTGAAGTCGTACGCGAGCTTGTCGAACCCGCGAGCGGTCGCCGCCCAGTCCTTCATCGAATACGGTTTGGGGAACGCGGGCATCGATTCGATGCGCGCAATATTTATCTGACCGGCCTGTCCGCCGAAAGCCGCGCCGCCCAGAAACGCCAGTGTAAAGAGCGCAACAAATCGCCGCATTCGCCCTACCGTGTTGCGAGTCATTCTTGTCATATACTTCTCATGCTATAATAGACGGTTGGATTTGCAATTCAAAATCGCAGGGACCTCAGCAACGCGTTGCGCGACCATAGCGGCGCCATCGCCCCGCCGACATCCGGGAGACTCGGGACCCGGGACTCGAACCAAACCGACAGCTTGCACGCCGATCCGGAGCGTTGATTCCCACTGCTGAAAAAATTTTCATAAAAGTCTTTGCGTTCTCCTGCCGATATGTTACAAAGTACTTTGTGATACAAAGTGAATGAGCCAACACGGTGCTGATCGAGATGCAAACTGACGGGTTTTCGCTTGGTTTGTGCGGCGGGATGAAACCGACGGGGTCGCCCGCCTCGACATTGGCGCCGGTGGCTGCAGCAAGGAGAATTCGAGATGAACGCGGACAAAGCTGCTGAGAATCTCACGGTAATTCGCCAGTTAATGGAACGTCCTATCCGCTATTCGACGATGAGCGGGCTGTCGGGCATCCTGGCCGGGTGCGCCGCCCTAGGGGGAGTGGCCGCCGACTGGTGGGTGTCCCACAACCTGCCCGACGACGCACTGTGGATAAACGCACTCGTGTGGGCCGGCGTATTTCTGACCGCCTTCATGTCCTCGGCAGTGCTGACCTACATTCGCGAACGCAAACAGGGCATGCCCTTCTGGTCGCCTATCAAGCGTCGCATCCTGATGACCATACTCCCCCCGTTCGTAGCCGGGGTCGGCCTGACCGCGGGGATAATGTATCGCTGGTCCGTCGGCCAGGGCCCGAATCAGTGGGGCCTGATCCCTCCGATATGGATGACGTTCTACGGTGTTGCGCTGTGGCAGATCGGCCTGTTCTCCGCCGGTGAGCTGCGTGCGATGGGCGTTGCGTTCATTCTGGCCGGGCTGGTTACCGCATGCCAATACCAGCACACGATACCCGGACTCGAACCGGGCACAGCCCCCTACTGGACGCTGGGAATAACATTCGGCGGGTTCCACATTATCTACGGAATCATCGTCTGGATCCGCCACGGCGGTTGATAAAAAGGCCAAACTTACGTGGGCAAGGACCAACCCCACAATCTGATTGACGACGTGATCCACCAGCGAACGCGCCTGGCGATAATGGCGACGTTGGCGGGCCTGGAACACCTCGACTTTAACGATCTGAAGGCTCAACTGGGCCTTACCGACGGTAATCTCTCGACGCATCTGGCCGCGTTGGAGCGGGCCGAGTACGTCGAAATAACCAAGAGCTTCAAGGGCAAGAAGCCCCGCACCACCGTGGCCCAGACCGCCAAGGGGCGCAAAGCTCTGAAAAACTACGTAAACCTCCTCCAGGGGATTCTGGATCAGGCGAAATAGCGGCTGGCTGCGGAGCATGGAGGCCCGCGGCGCCGGGGGTGACAAACGTGAAAGTAAAAATGATCTTTCCCGGACGACCGATACGGCCCATGGAAATCCGGAGCAAGAACCACCTGGTCCCTTCGGAGACGTTAACAGCCCTGGCGGCGGTTACTCCGCGGCGCCACAAGGTTGAGATCGCCGACGAAAACGTCACTCCGATCCGGCTGGACGACCGGCCGGACCTGGTCGCTATCACCGTCTATACCTTCCTGGCGCCCCGAGCCTACGAGATCGCCGACGCCTATCGGGCCAGGGGCATACCGGTGGTCCTGGGCGGCCTGCACATCACGGGCCGACCGACCGAGGCCCTGGAACACGCCGATTTCATCTTCATCGGCGAGGCGGACGAAACGTGGCCGAGGTTCCTTGCGGACTTCGAGCGGGGTTGTGCGCGGCGCATGTATCGCCCGAGCAGCTCGGTCAACATCGCCGCCCTGGCCCGTCCCAGGAGGGATCTGCTGGATCAGCGGCGGTATCTTTCGACCGCGTCGGTAACCGCCACGCGAGGATGCCCCTATTCATGCGCCTACTGCTTCAACAGCGTCGATCCTCTCTATTCGCACTTCCGCAAGCGCCCGGCCGAATCGATCGTGCGGGAGATCCGTCGACACCAGGCGTTGGGCGACAACTACATCGTGTTCTTCGACGACAATCTCATGGTGGACAAGGCGTACGGCCGGGCGTTGTGCCGCGCCATCGCCCCGCTGGGCGTGCGGTGGCGATGCGCCAGCAGTATCGAACTGGGCTACGATGAGCCGACGGTGCGACTGATGGCCGAGTCCGGGTGCGAGAGCATTTTTATAGGTCTGGAGTCCATCAACGCCGCCTCCCTGGCCGAAAGCGCCAAACACCACAATCAACGCAAAGACTATGAATATCTCATCGACGTCATCCACCGGCATCGGATCATGATCAACGCATCATTCGTGTTCGGCTTCGACAGCGATGACCCGAGCGTGTTCGCCCGGACCGTCGAATTCGCCAGGGACGTCAAGCTGGCCTCCATCAACTTCCATATCCTTACGCCCTATCCGGGCACGCCGCTGTTCGAACGCATGGAGCAAAAAGCCCGAATTCTGACCTATGACTGGAGCAAATACGACACTGCGCACGCGGTCTTCCAGCCGCAACAGATGAGCCCCGAGCAACTGGAGAGCGGCTATTGCGAGGCCTATCGAGAGTTTTATCGCTGGTCGAGCATCTTCAGACGGATGCCCGCGGCTCTGGCGAACAAGCCGCGATTCCTGGCGTTCAACATCGGCCTGAAGAAGATGAATCCCCTATGGGATCTGATGATCCGGCTGAACGTGTTACTGCCGGCGTTCCGGGCCTATAACGCGATAGATCGGGTGTTGTCAGGCTTCGGGCGGGGCGCCAAGAACGTTGAAATAACCAAGAGCTTCAAGGGCAAGAACGCTGGCGCCGCCGTGGCGCAAACCGCCAAGGGGCGCAAAGCTCTGAAAACTACGTGAACCTCCTCCAGGGGATTCTGGATCAGGCGAAATAGCGGCTGGCTGCGGAGCATGGAGACCCGCGGCGCCGGAGGCGACAAACGTGAAAGTGAAAATGATATTGCCTGCGCTTACCGAGGCCCTGTCGCCCTATTTTCGGGCGATCAAGTATTCGCTGTTTCCCCCGCTGGGGCTGGCGACGCTTGCGGGATATCTCGATGACAATGACGAGATCGAGATTGTCGACGAGCACGTTGAATCGCTGTCGCTGGACGACGAACCTGACCTCGTGGTGATCCAGGTCTACATAACTTCGGCGCATCGGGCGTATGAAATCGCCGACCATTACCGGAGCCGCGGCGTGCACGTGTGCCTCGGCGGTCTGCACGCAACGGCCCTTCCCGACGAGGCCGCCGCCCACGCCGACACGATATTCAGCGGACCGGGCGAGTACAGTTGGCCCGCATTCCTCCAGGACTTCCGCCGGGGTACGCCAGGCGAGCTATACATGTCGAACATTCGCTCGCTGACCGATACTCCGGCGCCCAGGCGCGATCTGGTCAAGCGAAACAGATACCTCACGCCCAACACGATCGTGGTCTCGCGAGGGTGCCCGCACCATTGCGAATTCTGCTACAAGGACTCGTTCTACCGCGGCGGAAAGAGCTTCTACACCGCCACCGTAGACAGCGCCCTGACCGAGATAGACACCCTCCCCGGCCGGCACGTATACTTCAGGGACGATCACCTGTTCGGCGATCGAAAGTTCGCCGGAGAGCTTTTTGAGGGCATGAAGGGAATGGGCCGGCTGTGGCAGGGAGCCGGAACAGTCCAGTCGGTCCTGCGCGGCGATCTTATCGAAAAAGCCGCCAAATCAGGGCTGCGGAGCCTGTTTATAGGCTTTGAAACGCTCGATCCACACAACCTGGCGAACGCCGGCAAGCTCCACAACCTGAGAGTGAATTACGCCGCGGCCGTGAGGCGACTGACGGACCTCGGCGTAATGATCAACGCGAGCTTCGTTTTCGGCATGGACCGCGACTCACCCGACGTATTCGAGCGTACAGTGGACTGGGCGATCGAACAGGGAATCGAGACCTCGACGTTCCACATATTGACCCCCTACCCCGGCACGCGCCTGTTTACCCGGCTGGCCAGCCAGGGGCGAATCGCCACGCGCAACTGGGACCTGTACGACACGCGACACGCGGTCTTTCGCCCCGAGGGCATGACCGCCGGACAGCTGGAAAACGGGTACCGCGGCGCATACGAAAAATTCTACCGCTGGAGCAGCATTCTCCGGTCGGCCCGCACCAAGCCGACACTGGCCCGCCGAATGCGGCACATGGCGTACTCCGGGGCCTGGAAAAAGTTCGAACCGCTGTGGAATCTGGTGATAAAGTCCGGCCTGCTGCGCCGGGCGACCCCGCTGCTGGAATCGGTGTTGTCGGGGTTCGGCGGCGTGGGACCGGCGAAACTCAGGCGCCGCCGCAAAACGGCACTCATAGACACTTGTCCCTGATCAAACTGGAAAGGTCGAACAACAATGCTTCTGCTGGGTATATTGATGGTATTGACGGCGGCATCGTACCCGTTCATTGGGCTGGCTACGTTCGCCATTCTGCTCCGATGCCAGTATCGCAGTTTGCGATTCGGCTCGGTCACTCGATTTATCTGCGCATTGGGCCTGGTGATCACACCGGCCTGCATGCTGGCGCTGGCCAACGAAACACTCAACATTACCCGCCACGGATCGCTGATGCTGCTGATCTGGTTCGTCGCCGGCGCCTGCGTGCTTATCTCGCTGTGTTCACCGCGAATGCTCCGCACCAGCACGCTGAACTTCCTGGCGATTATTGTGCTGCAGTGCGTCAGCCTTTTTTACTCGATCGGAGCGGTTCGCGCAGGGCCGAGCATTCTGGCGATCTTCCCCCTGGGCTGTTTTGTAAACCTCTCGCTGCTGGGCATGAACGTGTGGCAGTGCGGCGAGTTGAGATGGAATCCCTTAGCAATATTATCGAAACCCGTGCTTGGAAAGGAACTTGGCATGAACACGCAACGTTTTGTAGCAATAGCAGTTATCTTCGCAACCGCAAGCGCCGGATGGTGCATACTGGGCAACACGATCGACTACCGAACTGACCAGTTGGCCCAATCGCTCAGCCGCGAAGTTGACACCATGTGGGGCCCGGCGGGCATTGTGCAGTCGACCCCCTGCATACTTACCGGTGGTCTGGCCGAAATGAGCAACGGACAATACGACACGCCGATCCGAAGCGACGTGGATGTGAGCTTCGAACATCACAATCGCTACAAGGGACTGATCTGGTTCAGCACCTACACGGTCAATTTCACCGGGACCTACCAGATCGCCGAAACCCAGGCCGACGCGATGTTCCTGTTCAAACTGCCCGACGACGTGTACTCGCTGGAGAACCTCACGTTCACGATTGACGATGAAGCTGTCGAACCGACCGACTCCACAACGCACGGGGTGTCCAATACGCTCCAGGTCCCGATAGCTTCCGGACCGGCGCGCACTGTGATTGTCGAGTACACCACACGAGCCAGGGACCGCTGGGCGTATTCGTCGCAATGGCACACCGCCGGACGGCCCGGACTGCTGCGAAACTTCACGCTTACCGCCAAAACAGACTTTGCGAACATCGACTACCCCACCGGATCGGTAAGCCCCACATCGCCAGCCGAGAAAACCGAGACCGGCGCCGCGGCGACCTGGCGGTACCAGTCGATGCGGTCCAACCAGACGATGGGCGTGGAAATGCCCGCACGAACCAACGCCGGGCCGATCGCGTCGCGAATGAGCTTCTTTGCGCCGGTGTCGCTGGCGTTCTTCTTCACTGTGCTGTTCACCGTGGTGGTATTGAAGAAACTGCCCCTGCACCCGATGCACTACCTGTTCATATCGGCCGGCTTCTTCGCGTTCCACATACTAATGGCGTACCTGGTCGACCTGCTGTCGATCCACGCTGCGTTCTGGATATGTGCAGCCGTCAGCACAGCACTCGTCGTAAGCTACATGCGACTGGTCGCTGGCGTGAAGTTCGCGGTGCTTTACGTGGGAGCGGCGCAACTGGTCTACCTCGTCGGCTTCAGCTACGCGTTCTTCTGGGTGGGCCTTACCGGACTTACGCTGACGATAGGCGCCATCGCAACGCTGTTCGTACTGATGCAGGCCACCGGAAGAATCGACTGGCATGAAGTGTTCAGCCGATCACCCAAGCCCGCCGAACAGTGGACTGCAGTTCCCCCGCTGCCCGCAGGCGGCGCACCGGAGCCCGAAAACGGATAGTGACGGCGACTGTTGCCTTTGCAGTCCGCCAAGGCGACAATAACAGTAGTGTCGCTCCAAACAGCGAAAGGAACTATCCAATGAGAAATGCGATGTTATTGACGGTGCTGATCGCCTTGACCGCGGCGGTGGCGATAGCGGCTTCTGAATACTACGGCGACCCCAAGGCCGCCAAAGGCGCGCCGGGCCTGCTGTCGGCGCTCAGGCCCGGGCAGGTGGTCGGTCTGAGCGAGTGCGGGGGCAACTACGAGCTGACCGTATCGAACACAAAGATTCTGTCACGGTACAAAGTCTCGCAAATAGGCGCAGACTACGTAGTCCTCAACAGCCAGCCGAAATTACTGGACATACGAATCCCGGTAACATCGATCAGGGCGATAATCCACCTGAAGCGGTAACGGCACGTTCCAGGTTTTGGGTTTAACGCCTGGAACGCGGCACCTTCCGTTTCAGACGATCTTCAGCAGTTCGACTTCGAAGATCAGCGTGCAGTTCGGGCCGATATCGGCGCCCACACCGTCGCGGCCGTACGCCAGATCCGACGGAATGTACAGCTCCCACTTGGAGCCCACCGTCATGAGCTGCAGCGCCTCGACCCAACCGGCGATCACGCGGTTGACCGGGAACGTGGCGGGCTGTCCGCGATCGTAGGAGCTGTCGAACGTCTTACCGTCGATCAGCGTGCCGCGATAGTGAACCGTAACGCTGTCGCTGGCCTGCGGCGTGGCGCCGGCGCCGACTTCAATCACCTTGTACATCAGTCCGCTGGGCAGAACCGTAACGCCGTCTTCAGTCGCTTTTTCCGCCAGAAACGCCTGGCCTTCCTGTAAATTATCACTCATTATCTGTTCCGTTTCATTGGCCCGAGAGCTCGGCCTTCGGACCGTAAGGGGTAATTACGTCGCGACAGTATAGCAACCTGACCCCCGCCGGCATAGTCACTTTCGGCGCCTTCGGTTCAGATATTCCGAGATATTCACGCCGATAACGCATGCGACCAGTATCGCCAGAACAATCCCGAGCGGGATCAGTGCGCGCCAACCGCGCAGCCCTGACCATTTGGCGACCCAAAGGCTAACGGTCGTCAGAACAGCAAGAATTGCAACGACCATCAGGACTTCGTTGTGAGCAAAACCGGTCTGTTTTCCTGGTCTTAACATCATCACCTACAAAGCGTTAGTCGCAGCTTATTGTCCGGCGTACTGAACAACCTTCCGCCACATCATCATCGGATGTACGCCGCTGTAACCGAAATCCTGGCCGTCATTGCATTCGATGACAATCCACTTGCCTTCGGCGGTCTGCGCGACGTCAATAACCGGAAACGTCACGCCAAGCCGCTCGACAGCCTCGCCGGCGGTCCGAATAATCGCTTTTATGTCGTCATCAGACGCCTCGTACGATTCGGAAACCCAATACCGCCCCACTCCCACGCACTGGGTCTTCCACCAAAAGGTGCGAAACTCAAAGCTCTTGGGCATGGAATCGCCGCTGGCTCCGCTGACGCAACGAAGCGGGACATACTCACGACAAACAACCCGCTGCCAGGCCAGAATAGACTCACGACGCCATTCGGACATAAGCTGGGTGAAATGCTCAGCGTCTTCGATGATCGATTGGCGGCGGCTGTGCTTGTTGGTCTGGCGCTCGCCCTTGATGAACACCGGCCAATCGAAAGATTCTTCGATCTGCCGGGCCGTGGGCAATTCATCGTACCACTTGCTGCGCGGCGTGATCCCTTCCAGCACGGGATACCATTCGGGCAGGTGGCTCGTAAGCGAATACTCAGCGGGAGTATGAACCAGCCTCACGCCGATATCGAGGAATTCAGCGTACCGGGCGTCGTAGTCCTGCGCGGCGCCCATTCTCGCAACGGCGGTGATTTCGCCGTCCAGCTTCCAGGCGTGACGGCACGCGAAAAAGTTCTCAAACGAAAAGTCGTACGTCGCAACGCCCGTTTTCGCCTCGGCGACCCACACCGTATTTTCAAGTTGTACAAGATTCGCCTTCATAACTGATCCCACCGGGCCGAAACCCGAGTATGCGCAACAGCTATACCTTATAGGACCCCGTTTGACGCCTAACAAGCAGAAAACCCGATAACTCACAAACAGATGATTTCCACGACCCCAAGCTCTCGAACGTTCCAGGACCGCTCCGGGCGAAAGCCCGTGGCGTCATGCACCCCAAAAAACAAAAGGCCAGCCGGTCGTGGCGGGCCATGCAATTCTACTTTCGACGTTTCTTCTTCTTGCGATTCTTCTTGCGAGCCGCCTTTTGCGCAGCGCTAAGTCGAGTGGAGCGGATCTTCTTCTTTCCCGGGAATCCTCCGCCCATCCCTCCCTGCATCATCTCCTGGGCCATCCTCATCTGATCGCCCTTGCCCTTGGCCCCGGCCATCTGCTTCATCATGCCTGCGGCCTGGGTAAAGCTCTTGATCAAACCTGAAACGTCCTGTGTGTCCTGGCCGGCGCCCTTGGCGATTCTGCGGCGGCGGGACGCTTCGATAACGCCGGGGTCCTCGCGCTCAGACGGCGTCATCGACAGGATTATCGCCTCCATACGGCGCATTTCGTCCCCGTCCATCTGCATCGCATCGATTTGTCCGCCCATACCCGGGATCATCTTGAGGATCTGCTTCATAGACCCGAGTTTCTGCATCTGCTTCATCTGTCCAAGGAAATCGGTCAGGGTGAAGCGCCCCTTGGCCATTTTCTGCTGCATGGCCTCGGCCTGGTCGGCGTCGAATTCGGTTTGGGCCTTTTCGACCAGCGATACGATATCGCCCATACCCAGGATCCGCCCCACCATTCGGTCGGGGTGGAACTCTTCCAGGTCGTCGAGCTTCTCGCCGACGCCGATAAACTTGATCGGCTTGCCGGTGACTGCTTTTACGCTGAGCGCGGCGCCGCCGCGTGCGTCGGAGTCGAACTTCGTGAGAATCACGCCGTCGAGCTCCAGGCGTTCGTTGAACTCCTTAGCCGAGTTGACCGCGTCCTGACCAGTCATCGCGTCGACGACCAGGTATATCTGCTGCGGGTTCACCGCCGAGGAGATATCCTGCACCTGCCGCATCATCTCTTCGTCAACGTGCAGGCGACCGGCGGTGTCGATTATGACCACGTCGCAATCGTTGCCTTTAGCCCACTTTATGCTCTTGCGCGCCACGGCGACCGGATTGCTCGATCCGTCGACCTTGAACGAGGGAATACCGACCTGCTCAGCCACGATCGACAACTGCTCGATAGCGGCCGGACGCTGCAAGTCGCATGCGACAACAACCGGGCGTTTGCCCTGTTTGATAAGTTTTTTCGCCAGCTTTCCGCAGGTGGTGGTTTTACCGGCGCCCTGCAGGCCAGCCATCAGAATGACAGTCGGACCCGGGCTTACATAGTATATCCGCGAATCGACCGGGCCCATGAGATCGGTAAGTTCGTCCTGGACGACCTTTACCATCAACTGGCCCGGATGGAGCGATTTGATGACTTCGGCGCCGACGGCCTTCTGCGTTACGTCTTCGCAGAACTTCGTGACGACCTTGTAGTTTACGTCGGCTTCGAGCAGCGCAGTGCGGACGTCGCGCATGGCGTCGCGGACGTTTTGCTCTGAAATACGCCCTCGTCCGGACATCTTGCGAAATACGTCGCCGAATTTATCTGTCAGGGATTCAAACATAAGACGCGAAAGGATACCAGATTCCCGCGACAAACGGAAGAGGTCAGCTTACGGCTAACGGCTTTTGCCACCACGGATGACACGGATAGCACTGATGTGGTTACGGCGACGGCTAACGGCAACGGCCGATAGCGGCGGATAAGACGGATGACGGCGACGACAAATCCCAAATCTGAAATCAGAAATCAGAATCAATCTCTGGGTCTGGTCAGTGATACGCATTCTTTTACTGGGATTCGCATGTCCATGGGACTTCCGTGGTCCTGGTGGTCCAGGAATTCTCCTGCGCTTCCGGCCGCCCTGCCTACGGCGAACATCAGGAATGCGATATCACAGGCGCGCTGAACGGTCATTCGCCTTTCCTTCAGCGCCCGCCAGCAGATGCCCAGCGTGACTGAAGCTATGGCGCCGTCTAGGTTGACGGCCCATACGTTACGTGCGATGCCGACCTTCTTTAGCCTTGCGGTCAGCAGGTGATAGAAGTCCAGGAACACGTTGCAGATTTCGTTCTCGGCCAGGCATTCGGCGATCACGCGCTCCCTGGGATCGTAGTTCACCGCCTCGGTATTGAATATCGGGTGGCCGAGACATGGAATCCGATCGTATTCGGCGCCGGCTTCCTTGGCGTCTTCACGGAGCTTCGCAAATTTCTCGACTTCACTTCTCGCCATGCGCGCGAGGTCCAATCCGTGTTTCGGATCGAACGGATCCTTGAGATTGCTGTCCCGGAACACTCTCAGCAGGAACTCCACCGCGCGCCTGCCGTTGCCGCCGTGGACCTGTCCTATGCACGCCAGGGAGGCGATCATCGCGGTGTTGGGCGAATTGCCGGCGGCCGTCGAGAGCTTGGCGCCCTGGGCGGAGATCGTTCCCGGCCCGTTGGTCAATGCGGCGATGAGGCATTTTTCGACTAGTACGGCCTCGAAGTCCCGCGGTTTCTCGCCGGTCCATGAAAGGAGCAGCGACGAGGCGAACGAGCCGTCGCGCATCAGGTCGGACAGCGAGTGACCGTAAATTCGTGTCGCCTTACCATCGTTGGATGAAACGCGACTGACGTTTCTCATGTTCCGCCTGGCCGGAGCGGCGCCAAGCGTAGTGCGCATGAGCGCTCTGAACTGGGATGCGTACGGTTTGGGAATGGTTCCGGCCTGGAGCAGTTGCCCGACATGAAGCGTTTTGCCCAGATGCTTGTAGTCCACGAACCATGGATTCAGGCGGAACTGTCTGGGCCGCCTGAAATCACGCTCGATGTCCAGGCGATCGCAGATAATCGCCGCGGCCGCCGGCAGATGGTGAAGCGAGGTTATTCTCATACCGCGGCCCAGCAGGCTGACCAGTTCGATGCTCTTTTTGTATCGTTTACCCCGCTCGAACGGACCGATTCCGAAGTAATCGTCGAAGAGTTTCATTTTCGCCGCCGCGGTGGTCTGTCCGCCGTCGACAACGGCTCCGGCGTGCCCGAGCGAAAGTTCCCTCGTGGCCAGTATGCCGCCGGTGACGTATGCGATTATCGGCTTGACCGACTCGCATTTTCTCAGCATTTCGACGGCCTGTTGCTCGTAGAGACCGCCTGGTTCAACGTACAGGATTATCAACTTGGTCTTGTCGTCCTTGAGCGCCAGGTCCAGCAAGTCCTTGAGCGGAGTGAGTATCAGCACGTCTTTCCCGGTTGATATCCCGAAACTCGTGCCGTATCCGGCGTTGCTCAGATACGACGCCATCGTGTTGACCATGTTGCCGCTGTTGGAGATTATCGTCGCACATCCGGCAGTAAAACTTTCGGCCGGCGTGTCGCCGCCTACGGCTCCGACGCGCACGGCGTCATGTGTGTTTATCACGCCGAGCGAATTGCAGCCCAGCACGTCAATACCAGCCTCGCGGCAGAGTTGCGATATACGGGAGCTGACTTCGATCGAAACATTCTCGGTGATGATGAATATGGTCTTTATCGATCCGTTTTTGTGTTCGACAATGCCCTTCACTTCGCCGTAAACCGCCGCGGGGGGAGAGTAGACGATGACCTTGTTGGGGCGTTTATTCTTCGGCACGGACTCCATTAATTCCTCAATCGTCGAGTAGACCTTAATGGGGTCCTTCCCCGGCACGTCTATGGTGCGACCGCCTTTGCCCAGGGCCCATCCGCCGACAATATTGCCGCAGTACTGCTGGGACGCCACGGCCACGCCGCGAGCCTCGCGCCCTGTAATGTTGGAGATCGCGACGCGGTCGCCGGCCCTGAGAAGATCGCTGAGTTGTGCAGCCTTCATTTGGTGTCTCCCATCTCGGCGCAGGCCTTTGCAAATCCGGCGGCATATTCAGCCACTTGGGTCACCGGGGTGTCCGGCCCGAATATGACGTACGGAAGCGACAGCGAGTCGAGTGTTTCCTTCATTGTCAGCAGCCCCTGGATGAGCCTCGGCCCGCCGCGTCCTACGACGACAGGCGTGGTGATGGGACCGTGTTCGTCGACGTATGCGACAAGTGCATCGGCGATAGCTTTGAAGGTGACGTCGATAAGCGTGTTATTGGCCTTTCCGCCGAGAATCAAGATGGCGGTCGCTTTGTGCAGATTGTGCTCGAAGCAGATTTTCGCCGTGCCGAACATCCGGTCGTACGTCGGGTTGCCTCCGAAGTCTGACAGGAACAGCGGGCTGCCGCCGTTCTGCGTGAGAGTCTCGACAACAATCGTCGAAGCCCCCCCGCCGAAGAGGATAGGCAGGATCAGCTCGCCGCCCAGATCCGCGACGTGAGCCTGACCCTGGTGGCTGGACGCCGACCACTGGGCCATCTCCTCTTCAAAAGCCGTCTTGTTGGCGGGATATTCCGGAAGCTCCAGGCCGAGGTTGCGGAACTTGAAGTTCGCTTCGTCGAAGACGGCTTTGAAGTCGCAGGCGAACGGTTTGCCCGACGGATCGATCCGCCACGGGTTCACCTCGCACATCTTCATGCCCGTCGAGCGGAACATGTCGACGAAGTCAACGATCGATCGCGCCAGGAGGCTGATCGTATCGCCGGGGCAGCCGAGGTCCTGCAGGATATCGGACGCCTGGTACGCGTCGAGCCACTTGTAGATGTCGATCGGAGATGTGATCTTCTTATCGTCGGTGACATCTTCGATGTCTATCCCGCCGGCCAGCGACATCGTTATCGCCGGACCGGTGTGTCGGGAGTCGTACGTGATGGCGGTGTACAGTTCGAGCTCCGAAGGAACGTACTGCACAATGTAAGCCGTTCGCGGCAGGTGCCCGCCAACTTCGATGCCCTGAACTCGTTTGAGCTCCTTCTGGGCTTCAACGTAGTCGGTGACCTCGACGACGGCTCCTGACTTGCCCCGCTTGCCGGACAGGACATCGGCCTTGACCAGACCGCGTCCGCCCCATCGCTCCAGCCCCTGGCGTATCGCGGCGCCTGATGCTTCGGCGGTTAAATGCTCCGGCACGGGGATGCCGAACCTCGGCGCCAGATGCTCGAGGAAGAATAGTTCAGTGACTTTGGCGGGCATGTTTGAAACCTCCGTGCACGCGTTTTACATGCGTTAATGGATCTCTATAGCACACGCATCGGTCAAATACTATAGCCCGCAACAGAGAATTGTTTTTTTTTAGAGAATAGTTTTCCGATCCGGCGATTTCGGGTGCGGGTTTCAGGGCGGACGCCCATCGGGTACAATGAGCCGATGGACCTGCTGCGACAATCCGAGGACGCCGCAATCGCCGCCCACGCCCCCCTGGCGGTGCGAATGCGACCGGTCTGCGTCGACGATGTACTGGGCCAGGAAGCATTCCTCGGACCGGGCAAAATGCTGCGCCGGATATTGGCGGCAGGCAGCCTGTCGAGCCTGGTTTTCTACGGACCTCCAGGCACGGGCAAGACCACGCTGGCGACCGTGATAGCAACTCAGTGCGACTGCGAATTCTACACCCTGAACGGAGCGTCGACGTCTGTAAAAGACGTGCGGACCATAATAGACCGCGCACGGGCGACACTGGCCTCGACTGACCGCAAGACCGTCGCGTTCATAGATGAGCTCCACAGATTCAATCGGGCCCAACAGGACGTGCTGCTGAACGACGTGGAGAACGGATGCATAATCCTGGTCGGAGCGACCACCGAGAACCCGTACTTCACGGTCAACACCCCGCTGCTGTCAAGATCGACCGTGTTTGAGTTCTCTCCGCTTCAGGAGGTCCATATCATGGAACTGCTCAGGCGGGCGATCGCCGACGAGGACCGCGGCCTGGGCAAATTGAACATCCACGCCGACGACGACGCACTGGAGCACCTGGCCCGGATATCCGACGGCGACGCCCGACGCGCCCTTACCGCCCTGGAAGTGGGGGTAATGAGCCAGCCGCGCACCGGTAAGGAACAGAAGATCACATTCGACCTCCAGGCCGCACAGGAGTCGATACAGGCCAAGGTGATCAAGTACGATGCGGCCGGCGACGAACACTACGACGCGGCCAGCGCCCTTATCAAGTCGATGCGGGGCAGCGACCCGGACGCGGCGGTCTACTGGCTGGCGAGAATGCTGACCGCGGGCGAAGATCCGCGATTCATCGCCAGGCGCGTGGCGATTCTCGCGTCGGAGGATATCGGAAACGCCGATCCGCGTGCGATACAGATAGCCGCCGCCGCGTACACCATAACCGAGCGGATCGGAATGCCCGAATGCCAGCTGACCCTGGCCCAGGCGGTTATATATATGGCGTGCGCACCGAAGTCGAACGCCTCTGCGATGGCGATATGGAACGCCACCGCCGACGTTAAGAACCGCCGCACCCAACCCGTGCCGGTGAGCATAAAAGACGCCCACTACAGCGGAGCGAAAAAACTCGGACGCGGAAAAGACTACCAGTACTCCCACGACCATCCCGGAGGCGTAAGCCCCGACCAGGAGTATCTCGGCGTAGAAACCACATATTACCAGCCCACCGATCGCGGATATGAAAAGCACATTACCGCCTACCTCGAATGGGCGAAGAAACTCAGAACCAGCGGTAAGGATAAATGAACGACAAGACCACGATTCGCAACGAGATGAAGTCCGCCCTGGCCGGGATGTCTCCCGAACAGGCCGCAATCGCCGGAAAACAGGCCGCCGAGATATTGGTCCTTCAGCGGGAATTCACCGACGCGCGGAGCGTTATGATATTCCTGTCCATACCCGGCGAGATCGATCCTCGCGACATCGCACGGGCCGCGTGGGCCGAAGGCAAGCGGGTGGCGGTCCCCAAAATCCGGGCGCCGGGCGTGATGGACGCCATAGAAATACGGTCGCTGGTCGACGGCCTGGCTCAGGGGGTTATGAATATCAGCGAACCTGTCGATAATATAATATTACCCGCCGACGAACTGGACCTTATTGTCGCTCCGGCGCTGGCGTTCGATCGCCAGGGCAACCGCCTGGGCAGAGGCGGCGGGTATTACGACCGGTTCATAAACCAGCACAGCGGAGCACTGGTCTGCGGCGTGGCGTTTGACGTGCAGGTGCTCGATGAAGTTCCCGCCCAACCGCACGACGAACAGGTGAACATGCTGGTGACGAACACAGAGTTTCTCCGCTTCAACAGGAACAACAGATAGACTTTTTCGGGCAGGAGAAGGCGTAAATGGTTAAGAAGTATTACCATCACAAGAACAGTCACTGGATGATCTATGTCGTTATCGCCGTTGCGGCGGCGGCCGCTACGTGGCAGTTCTGGCCTGGTGGACAGGAAGCCCCCAACCAGCCTGAAGACCCCGACGCCGGACTTCTGGCAGACCACAAACCGGCGACAAGACCGAGCGTGGATAATGTTGTCCGTGTCGCCAGGACAGTGAGCACCGCCAAGACCACCACTCGCCCCAACGCCAAATCCAGCCCCGCAGCGCTAAAAGTATTCAACGCCGGAAACGCGGCGTTCGCCCAACGGAAACACCTCGAAGCACGCGGATTGCTGTCTAAGGTGCTGTTCGCCGGAGGCTTGGCGGAGAATCTGGCCGAAGAAGCACGGTCAAAACTAAGCTACCTGTCGACGGTAACGCTCTTTGCCCGGACAGTAGATCCTCGCGACCCGTACACCATGAGATACAAGTTCAAACGCGGAGACCTCCCCACGACGGTCGAACGACAGCAGCGCCTGCACGTGCCCAGCCAACTTATCGTACAGGTCAACCGCCTGACTGACGGGTCGAAATTTCTGGCCGACGCCGATTACAAACTGATCAAAGGCCCCTTCCACGCCATCGTATACAAGGGCAAGTTCAAGATGGACCTGTTCCTGCATCGCAGCGAAGAGAACCTGCCTCCCGTGTTCATAAAACGATATGACGTGGGCCTTGGCGAGAACAACTCCACGCCGACCGGAATGTGGCGACTCGGATGCGGGGCGATTACTGACGCAAACGGAAAACGCGAACGGGGCAAGCTGCTCAAAGCGGCGTGGAATCCCCCGCCGAACGCAACGCAGAGATTACGCATCGAGTACAACATGCCCGGGTATCCGTTCGGACGCAAGGGCATGTGGATTTCTCTGATCGGGACCGACGAGAACACGAAGAACCTGATCGACTACGGCATCCACAGCACCAACGATCAATCAAGCATCGGAACCCAATCGTCCATGGGCTGCGTTAGAATGCGGGACGCCGACATCCAGGAAGTCTACGACCGCCTGTACGAGAAGTGGTCAACAGTTCGGATTGTGCCCTGACAAGCGACGATCGGCAAGCGACAGAAACCGTCTAGTTCTTGCTGCTGGAACTCAGGGGGCTGAGTCGTCCGGTGGCTATGTTGAACTCGGGGACGCCTTCGGGCCACAGCGTCAGATACAGTCCGATGTCGTCGCGCGTCTGATCGAAAATAACCGCCACGCCGGCGTACCATCTGGGGAACTTCCGGGTAATCTTGAAAGACGTCGTAACGCCTTTGCCGCCGTCGAAGTCGAAGTCATACTGCTCGAAAACGCTAAATGTGTACTTCTTGTCGATCTTGTAGCTGAAGCCCAGAGTACCGACCGAGCTGTCAAGCGCAGGTACGCTGAACAGGCCGACGTAATACTGGAATCGAGGATCGCGTTCGACGCTCAGGCCCATATTGAGGTGCCCGAGCTTGCCCCTGTCCACATCGTAGTTCCCGTTGGCGCGGAACGTGGCGCCTTCGGAGACGTTCCATTCGTAGGCGGCGTTTACGAAGTTGCGTCCGAGGCTGTACTCGGGCGAATGCGCGAATACTCGCCCGTCGGCGGGCATTGAGCTGTTGCTGTTAGAGAAGGCTCCGGCCTCGACCTTGAATCGCATCCAGTCGACAATACGTCTCTTTCCGGGAAGTCCTCGCCTTGTCTGCAGCCGCTGGGTCAGGCCAACGGTGAATCCGCTGAGGCTTGAGATATTCGGCTCCACATCCGGATCGAGCGGCCAGAGTTTCGCCGGGTCGACACCGTGCGCGTCAGCCAAAAAGATCGTGGCTTCGGGCGTTAGAACGTGTCGCAGTCCGCGGAGGTCCCACAGGCGGCTGGTGACTTTCTCGTAGACCTTCCATATTCGGGTGCTGGCCCTGACTCCGACCTGTCCGTAGGGGCGGGTCCTCTCGCCGTCGGGCGCCCTTGACGCCGTCCAGTGGGTAAGGCGACCCACGGCGTATGGAAGCAGGTTAACCGGTCCGAGATGGACGGGCAGATTAACTTCCTGGCGAGTGTCGAATCGTCCCAGGCTCGTGCTTCCCTGGGTCATGTCGGCGATGCGGGTATCGGGTCTCCATCGCTTGATTCCGGCGTGCTGCTCTGAGAACCAGACCAGGGGCATGTCGCAGAGTTGCTGACCGATCACAAAGAATCCGACGTCCGGCAACGATTCGGTTCGCGTGTAGAATGAATTGACCCTGGCCTGCAGCAGCACGTCGAACACCCAGTTGTCCCGCTGCTTCTTGGCGTAGACGAGCGTTTCCTGGTCCTTGCCGGAGTGGAATTCGGACGGGAAGAATTTTTCCAGGTAGTTCCTGTCGCTAATGTAGCTGAACTCGCCCTGCAGCTGCCAGTCGTTGCTGAGGAACTGTTTGTGGCGCCAGGTCAGGCGGCTGCGGTTCTTCGGGGCGATGACGTCTTCTCTCGCATCGCCAAAGTCGTCTTTGCCTTCATGGTTGGTAACGCCGTGTGCGTTAACGTATCCGCTGAAGCTCTCCCTGAGATACTCCAGATCCGCCCCGCCGAGAATCCCCTTGTCGTAGATTCCCAGGTTGGCGAGTCCCTTGAAGCCCTCGGGCTTTACCAGTCCCAACAGGCGGAACAGGTGCCATTTGGTGTTTACGCCGCT
>PVBE010620662.1_pt1 | contig 29975 bp, 27 predicted proteins | sample 1631181 | NCBI WGS metagenome assembly PVBE01 (sample SAMN08397723, study PRJNA350692) | Marine metagenome, whole genome shotgun sequencing project. | isolation source: water | place: Pacific Ocean | collected 2012-04
AGCGGTTCCCCCTCTACCTGAAAGAGATGGAATTCCGCTACAATCACCGCCACCAGGATCCCTTTCCCCTGGTGGTGCAACAGCTCACCCAATTGGTGTCAAAACCTTTATAATCCCCTAATCATATTCGACCTCACCAGAACCTGGACTACCTGACGCCCGCCCAGGCCCTGGAAACATTCAATAAAACGGCCCCCGTGTCTCATATGTCTTGAACCCATACAGGATCTTGAATTCGGGCCGACGATGGTCTAACTTGGCGGTGATCTCAACAACCCCTATCGGCATTTTCGATATCGATCTTGTGGAAATCGGGTAGAAAACCGGTAGATAAACAACTGAGGATCACAACCGGAACCTCGACGGCCCCCTTCCACTGGAGGTTGATTCCCCGATGTTGAAGTTCATGCGCAAGCACGCGAATGCCTGGTTCATCAAGGTCATGATGGGCATGATCGTCGTGAGCTTTGTGGGTTTTTTCGGCTGGAACGCCGCCCAAGGGCCGTTCACGAGGGATGTGGTCGCAACGGTGGACGGCGAGCCCATCTCCCTCAGCGAGTATCAGGCGGCATACCGGAAAACGTATGAGCTCGTTCGCAGGATGTACGGCGGCGCCCTGGATGAAGCGGCGCTGACCCAGCTTCAGCTCGGCAGACAGGCGATAGAGACGATCATCCGTTCCAGGCTTCAAAGCCGGCAGGCCCGCCTGGCCGGGCTCGCAATCTCGGATGAAGAGTTGGCCCGTAATATTCAGAGCCGGCCGATTTTCCAACGCAACGGCCGGTTTGATCGCCCCCTCTACTTGGGAATCCTGCGGCGCAACCGCGTCCCCGTCGCGGCGTACGAGGAAGAACAAAGGCAGATTCTCCTCCTCGGGAAGATGGAGTCCATCATCCGGGACAGCGTCAAGGTGACCGGGCCGGAGGTCGAGGACGCCTACGGCTCGAGCCGGGAGGGGGTCAAGGTGCAATACCTGATCTTCCCGCCCGACCGACTGGAGAAGGAGGTGAAGATTAAGGGAGACGATCTGCGCGCTTTTCTCGATCGGGAAAAGGAGCGGTTCCGGGTCCCCAAGAAGGTTCAGGCCGCTTTCCTTTTCGCCGATATCCAATCCTTTGAGCGGACCGTGAAGGTGACGGAGGAGGAGGTCGCCAAGGCGTACGAGGCGAGGAAGGAAGAGTTCCGGGAGATCGCGCGGCGCAAGGCGCGGCACATCCTGTTGAAGGTGCGGCCCGAGGCGAAGCCGGACGATGCCGCGAAGGCAAAGAAGAAGGCCGAAGGCCTGCTGCTGCGCCTGCGAGACGGCGAGGATTTCGCCGCGTTGGCGAAAAAGTTTTCCGACGACCCGAACGCCGCTGATGGGGGGAGCCTGGGCGCCATCGCCCGGGGGGAGCTGGACCCGGCGTTCGAGAAAGCCCTGTTTGCGATGAAATCGGGCGAGCTGAAGGGTCCCGTCAAAACCCCCTTCGGCTTCCACATCATTCGGCTGGACGGGATTGAACCCGCGCGGCGGCGGCCGATTTCCGAAGTGAAGGCCTCCCTCATGGACGGACTCCGCGCCGCCCGGGCGGCGGCGGCGGCCCGGGACGCCATCGAGAAGTTCTGGGTCGACGTCTCGGAGGGAAGGGCGTTCGGCAGTTTCCCGGAAACGGCGGGGATCAAGCGGGGCGTTTCTAAATTCTTCTCCGCCGACGGCAAGGGGCTGCCCGTTCCGGACTCCCGGAAGGTCGCCGCGGCCGCGCTCCGGCTCGCCAAAGGGGAACTCAGCGACCCCATCGAAGGAGACAGCGGGTGGTACGTGGTTCGCGTCACGGCCGAACAGGCCTCGCGGATTCCGGACCTGAAAGAGGTCCGCAAAGAGGTCCGGAAGGCGTACGTCCAAAGGCAGAGCGAGCGCCTGGCCGAGGAGCGGTCCAAGGGTTGGGTGAAATCGCTCGATGGGGGCGGACGCCTGGATGAGATCGCCAAAAAGGAAGGACTGAAGGTGTCCGACACCCCCTTCTTCACCAGGAGCCGGCCCCTCTCTTCGCCCCGGGCGGGGGGTGAATTCTACGGGAAGGTCTTCGGGTTGAAGGTGGGCCGGGCCGGTCAGGCCGCGGCGGAAGGCGGGCGGATGCTCTTCGTCGTCACCGGCCGCAAGGCGGCCGACCTGGCGGAGTTGAAGAAGGACGACGGCCGGTTCCGCTCCCAGTACCTTCAGGCCAAGCAGGCCCTTGTCCTGCGAAGCTGGGCGAGCACCCTGCGCCGGTCGGCCGAGGTGGAGATCCGGCCGGGGATGAATTTGTAAAACGATCTTCGAATTCGGGAGATGACGGCGAAGGCCGGGCTTTCTCCCCCCGAAGCGGCCCGATCCCTTTCAGACCCGGGCTTGTCTGACGGTTCTTAACCATTGACCGGATGGATCCGGTCCACGCTCATCTCGAATACGAGACGCTTATCTTCCTTCATGGCGGCGAGGTATTCGTCCAGGTTGTCCGGCGGCCCTCCGCTGATGGCTTGGTAGAGGGCGAGGTTCTGTCGGCCGTCCGGGTCTTCGATGAGCCGGACGGCCCCCTCCACGGAGAGGTAGGCCTCGAAGAATTTTTCGAGGATCACGCAGAGCGACGCCCGCGGGTCCCGCCGAAGGAGTTTTGTCTTGACCCGGTCCCGGGTGCAGGAGACCCGGATCTTCCCATCCATGAGTGCGTAAAGAACGGGGGAGAGATGTGGCGCGCCGTCCTTCCGGAGGACGCAAAAAACGCCCCGGTGGTTCTCCTCCAGAAATCTCATGGCCTCATCGCGATTCATTGAGATCTCCTTCTCGTTCTTGTGTGCGTGTGAATTGCACGCATGGGGTTTTCCTTCGACTCCGAGTTGTCCATGAAATGGACAACCCTCCATCGCAAAATGAAAGTTTTCGGGGGGTTTGGGGGACAGTTTTCAAAATATCCCCCAAGGTTTTTTATCCTTTCAACCCCCACATGTGGTCCAGCGGGCCGTGGCCGGCGCCGATGTCCGCGGGCGCGCTTCGGATGGCCTCGGTGATGAAGCCTTTGGCCTCCCGGACAGCCTCTTCCAAGGCCCGGCCCTTGGCCAGGTGAGCCGTGATGGTGGCCGAGAGCGTGCAACCCGTCCCGTGCGTGTTCTTCGAGTCGATCCGCTCGGCGCGGAACGTCCGGAAATCGGTCCCGTCGTAGAAGAGATCGACGGCCTCGCCTTTCAGGTGTCCGCCTTTGACCAGGACCGCCCGGGGGCCGAATGCCAGCATCCGTTCGGCGGCTTCCCGCATCTCCTCCAGGCTGCCGACGGGGATCCCCGCGAGGACCTCCGCCTCGCCGAGGTTCGGCGTGATAATCTCCGCCAGGGGCAGGATGTGTCGGATCAGAGATTCCTGGGCCCCCCGCGCCAAAAGGCGGTCCCCCGATTTGGCGACCATGACCGGGTCCACCACCAAGGGCCGGACGTCATAGGCTTTCACCTTGGCGGCCACGGTCTCGATCAGCTCCGCGTCGGCCAGCATGCCCGTCTTGGCCGCCCCGATGCGGATGTCCGAACAGACGGAATCAAACTGTTGGGCGATGAATTCGGACGGGACGGCGTGGACCCCCTGGACGCCCACGGTGTTCTGCGCGGTCAGGGCCGTCAGGACGGACGCGCCGTAGACGCCCAAAACCGTGAAGGTCTTGAGGTCGGCCTGGATCCCGGCGCCCCCGCCCGAATCCGAGCCGGCGATGGTCAACGCGGTGGGTCGTGCGGGCATGCGGGCCTTTCCTTCAGCCGTCCGGCGAAAGCGGGCGGCCGCTTCCGCGCCGCGATCGGTCTCGAAACAGAGAGATCAAAAAGTCCACATCCATACAATACACGATTCTGAAGCGACAGCGCGTTGAGCGCGGGGGGAGGGCCGTTCTCCGAAAATCCAGGGACGCGGCCGGATTCGACGCCGCGAAAATCGGTTGATTCCCCGGCTCAATGGGCTAAAATAAACGGATCGAAACCGAATGGGACCCGCCGGCCCGGTAGAGATGGCCGACGGAGGCGGGAGCGGCGCTTGCGCGGCTCGCGCCGGAGAGGAGCCTGAGAGCGGGTGGGATACGTCCTCGGATTGAGATGCAAGGAGTGCGGGAAGGAATATCCCAAGGAGCCGAGCCACGTCTGCGACTATTGCTTCGGGCCGCTCGAGATCGTCTACGACTACGACGCCATCGGCCGGGTGATCTCCCGCGAGTCGATCCAGGCGGGGCCGCAGAGCATCTGGCGGTACAAGGACCTGCTTCCCATCGACGGCGAGCCGTCGGTGGGTCTCAACGTCGGGATGACCCCGCTCGTCAAGGCCGACCGGCTGGGGGCCGCGCTGGGGCTCCGCAACCTCTACGTGAAGAACGACAGCGTTTGCTGTCCCACCTTGTCGTTCAAGGACCGGGTCGTGGCGGTGGCCGCCACCAAGGCCCAGGAATTCGGATTCGACACCCTGTCGTGCGCCTCGACGGGGAACCTCGCCAATTCCGTGGCGGCGCACGCGGCGGAGGCGGGCCTGAAAAGCGTCATCTTCATCCCGGCCGACCTCGAGACGGGAAAGGTCCTCGGGACCCTCGTCTTCGGGCCGACGCTTGTGGGGGTGGACGGGGTGTATGACGATGTCAACCGGCTCTGCGCGGAAATCGCCAGCAACTACCCCTGGGCTTTCGTGAACATCAACATCCGGCCCTTCTACGGGGACGGCTCGAAAACCTTCGGCTACGAGGTCATGGAGCAGCTCGGCTGGCGGACGCCCGACCACATCATCGTCCCGGTGGCCGGCAGCTCGCTGATCACGAAGATCTGGAAATCGTTCCACGAGTTCAAGGACCTCGGTCTGATCGACGAGGTCACCGCCCGGGTGTACGCCGCCCAGGCCGAGGGCTGCTCGCCCGTCACGACGGCCATCAAGAACGGGTGGGACCACTTCAAGCCGCAGCGGCCCGACACGATCGCCAAGTCCATCGCCATCGGCAATCCGGCCGACGGATACTACGGCATCCAGGTCTGCCGCAACAGCGAGGGGGGCGGCGAGGACGTGACCGACGAGGAGCTCGTCGCGGCCATGCGCCTTTTGGCCGAGACGGAAGGGATCTTCACCGAAACCGCCGGCGGGGTGACGATCGGCGTAACGAAGAAGCTGGTCGAGCAGGGACGCATCGCCCCGGACGACTTGACCGTCATCTGCGTCACCGGCAACGGTCTCAAAACCCAGGAGGCCATCCAGGACAGCGTCAACGCCCCGCTTCGCATCGACTCCAAATTCAGCTCATTCCAGGAAATGTTCGCGGAACAAATGAAGGAGGCATAAGAACAATGCCTGTGAAAATCCGCATCCCCACGGCCCTGCAAAAACTCACCCAAAACGAGGGCGAGGCGGAAGTGCAGGGCGGCGACGTCAACGAGATCATCGACGGCATGGATCAGCGGTTCCCCGGCTTCAAGGAGCGCATGTACGACGATTCGGGCGAGATCCGCCGGTTCATCAACATCTACGTCAACGACGAGGACATCCGCTTCCTGGACGGGTCGAAAACGGCCTTGAAGGACGGAGACGAGGTGTCCATCATCCCCGCGATCGCGGGCGGTCACGGGGTGGAGTGACTCGCCGCGCCGCTCGTCCGGCGGCGCGATCCTCCGGCCTGGACGGACCCGCGTCATGAAGATCGACATCTCGCCCCGCGCCCTTCGGGCCATGAAGCGTCACGCCGGCCGGGACTATCCGCATGAGTGCTGCGGCTTCCTGGTGGGCCGGGCCGGCCGGGGGGGCCGACGGATCGCCATCGAGGAGGCCCTGCCCGCGGAGAACCTGAACCGCGAGCGGGCGCATGACCGCTACGAAATCAGTCCCCTGGCCTACCTGGGGCTGGAGGAGTCTCTCAAAGGGACCGGGCGCGGGATCCTGGGCTACTACCACTCCCATCCGGATCACCCGTCCCGGCCCTCGGAGACGGACCTGACGATGTTCGGCGGCTGGCCGGGCTACATTTATGTGATCGTGGGCGTTGACGGCAAGACCGCCAAAGCGAAGAGGTACACAGTGACCGCGTGGTCGCTGGAAGAGCACGAGCTTGTATCCGTGTAGCGGGGTGAACTTTCACGGGGGCTTTACGGAGCATGGCCAGGCAACTCGTCACCGCGTATTTTGAAGGGGAGCTCGTCAAAGAGCCGATCATCTGCGAGCTGGGCCGGGAGTGCGACGTGATCCCCAACATCTTCCGCGCGGACGTTCAGGCCGAGGAGGGATGGATCGTCCTGGAGCTCGAAGGGTCGGAGATCGCCCTTCAGGAAGCCATGGAGTACCTGAGGGTCCGGGGCGTCCGCCCGGAGCCGGCGAAGGAAGAGGATCTGCCCGCTTGATGGCGGCATCGGCGAAGAGCAGGCTGGGCCATTTGCGTCGGGTGACCCCCTGGCCGGTGTTCCTGCAAACTCCGGTAGGCCGGGCATCCTGCCCGGCGTCCCGCTAGCCCGGCATTTCCTATCTTGAGGAATGAACGATGGCCACCCTGCGCGCCCGGCTGACCTTTCCTGAAAACACCGTCAAGCGTCCCCACATCTACGAGGTCGGCCAGGCGTACGACATCGTCTGGAGCGTCCGGACGGCCAACGTCACGGCGGATTTCGGCTGGGTCCACCTCGAGATGACCGGCGAGGAGGAGAACCTCCAAAAGGCCGTCGAGGCCTTCGAATCCCGCGGCATCACCGTCGCGCCGATCGAGGGGGATGTCGTCGCGAATTAAAATCCGATCCGTTTTTTCAGCCCGTCCATTTTGTCCCCTGAATTTTTTCAGCCCAATTCATCGAATCGCCGTTCATTTCCTTTCAGACGCTTCCATCAGGGTTTGCATCGCCCCCTATGCGATCTTTCAATTCAGACCGCAACGACCTTGACCCGACCCCGGCGGCTCTTTTTGCCCTTCGGCTTGACGACGATCTCAACGTCCCGGTCGAGGGCGTTGAGAAGCTGAATCAGCCGGCCGGTGGAAAAGCCGGTGAAGCGGCCGCGCATGGGGGCGGAAACGTCCGGCTGCTTGAGGCCGAGGAGCCCGGCGGCTTTTGTCTGCGTCAGACCGCTCTCCCTGATGATGTTGTAAATCTGCCGGGTCAGCTCCGCTTTGGCCTGCATGTCGTCGGATTCGGCAAACCCGAGGTCTTCAAAAACGTTGCCGCTGCCTTCGGTGGTTTTTGTCATGGCCTGTCTTTGCATACTCCATATAGTGATTCTACTATAATACGGGTCTGCCACGAAAACTTCTCTCAAAATCCAATCCAGCCATTGGAATTGTTGCCTTTCAATGCTTTGCCCGGTGCAAGTGCGCCATCTCGCTCAAATGCCGTGTTCTTTGCGCCTGCGTCTGACGGACCCCTCACCCACTGTCCCCATCCGCCAAATTCACCGTTGTCAGGCACACTCGGCAGAAATTCACCCCTCGGGCCGATGGCCGCGCGTTGAACTTGAAACTCCTCCGGAAAGGCTATACACATGTCATAACGCTAGGCAGGAGGGTTCCGCTGTGAAGGTCTCGAAAATCAAGACAAAGGTCCGGAAGATCGGAAATTCCCTGGGGATTGTGCTTTCGAAGGAGCTGCTCGACCGGCTCAATGTCCGGGAAGGAGACGACCTCCTCTGGGCTGTCACGCCCGACGGGGTGCGCCTGACGCCCCATGACCCGGACTTCGAGGCGGTGGTGCACTCCAACCGGAATTACATGGACCGCCACAGAAACGCCCTCGAAGATCTGGCCAAGTGGGGGACCAACCCAGTGAAACGGACGACGTGAACATCATGCGGGGCGATGTCTCATTCCCAAGAACAGGCGGCGAGGATATCCCGCACCCGCCGCCGTCCATGTCCATGACATAATCAATCACCATGCGCATCTCGTATCTGAAGCACCTGTCCTGCCCCGCCTCCCGGCCCAAACGGATGGGGCGGTGCGGGGGAAAGCTGGCCGTCCAGCCGGGCGAGATCCCCTCCCGGCTGGCGGATGACGACGACGAGCTTCTGGAAGGCAACGTCGTCTGCGAGGGCTGCGGGGCGTGGCATCCCGTCCTGGGCGGGGTGCTCGTCCTCGTGCCCAAGCCCCGGCTCTATCTGGGCGGCCGGTTCGTCTCTCTCATGGCGTTCGCGGGCGTGCACGCCGATCTCTCCGAAGAGGCGCGCCGCTGGCTGGCCGACCAGCACTTCGACCTCTACGAGGTTCCCAAAAAACAGGACGCCGTCGATTCCAACGCGGTCCTTCACTTCGAGCGCGTCGCCGACCTGATGGCCGAGCTCCCCCTGCCCGCGAGTTTTCGCGCCTTCCTGGCGGAGTGGGACGGGAAGACGCCCTTCGATCTGTTGGCGGAGATGGGCCGGACGCACCGGGCCGCGCCGCAAAGCGGCATCCACCGGGAGAACAACCGGCTGGCCGTGGACGCCGGGTGCGGCGCGGGGGGGCTCGTTTACCGGCTGGCCCCCCACTACGAGAAGGTGTTCGGCGTGGACCTGTCGTTCAGCTTCGTCCTGCTGGCCCGCTCGATCTTGCTCCACCAACCCCGGAAATTCGACCGGCATTACGTCCGCACGGAGCGGGACGCCTTCACCCCGCGCGACCTGGATCACGCGCGCCGTCCGAACGTCGAGGTGATCGTGGCCGACTGCACGAACCTGCCGTTCGGAGACGAGACGGCCGACGCGGCGGCGAGCGCGAACATCGTGGACATCGTTCACCCGCACACGCCCCTCCGGGAAGCCGCGCGGGTCATCCGAACGGGCGGACACCTGCTCTTCACCGACCCGTTCAAGATCGCCGCGGGGATGTTCTCGACGACCTCGCGCGGCCCCCTCGAGGACGCGAAGCGCTACCTGGCCTCGATGGGCCTGCACCCGGTCGAGGAACACGATTTTGTCCCCTGGATCTGGCACCGCTTCAAACGGCAGGTGCAGATCTATTTCAATTACTGCGGGGCATTTCGGAAGGAACAAAAAGAAGAAGGAAAATGAGAACTTCCCAGGGGGGCTTTTTTGAAAAACCGCCCCCCTGGAACCCCCCGAAAAACTTTCGGCGGCCAAGCCTGCGGCTTGGCCTTTCCCGCGCTTGGAGGGTGAGAGCTTCGACTTCGATTGTTTGGCGCGGCCCCAGAACCTCTTCGAGCATCTTGCAAAAGAGGAGCAACAAACTCAGTGTCGACTCTCCGCACCCGCCCACCAACTCCTTAGACTCTCAGAGCGCCGTGCGCCGGAGAGGTTGTGGGAAGCACGACCCCCTCCACCCGCAACTTGGCCGGCGCGCAAGCGCCTCCCCCCAGGGTTTTACACGCCGAGATATTTCAGGCGGGTTTCTTTGTCTTCCATCAGGTCTTCGGACTTCCCTTCGTAGCGGATTTGGCCCTTTTCGATCAAGTAGGCCCGCTGCGTGATGCCGAGGGCCAGCTTCGTATTCTGCTCGACCAGGACGACGGCGACCCCGTCTTGCCGGATGGCCTCCAGGGAATCGCGGATCCGCTCGACCAGCTCGGGCATGAGACCCTCGGTGGGCTCGTCCACCAGGAGGAGCTTGGGCTCGGTCGCCAGGCCTCGGGCGATCGTGAGCATCTGCTGCTCGCCCCCGCTGAGACTGCCCCCCAGGAAGCCCCTTCTTTCCTCGAGCCTGGGGAAAAGCGAGAACATCCGGTCGAGGAAGGATCTCAGATTCTTGCCTTTGTCCACGACGATCCGTCCCATCTTGAGGTTCTCGTCCACGGTGAGGTTCGTGAAGATCCGCCGCTCCTCGGGGATGTAGCCGATTCCCCTTCGGAGAATCTCGTGGACGGGCATCTCGGTGATGTCCTCGCCGTTGAAGCGGACCCGCCCGCCCCGGGGTTTCAGGGGCCCCATGATCGACTTGAGGGTGGTCGTCTTGCCGGCGCCGTTGCGGCCCAGGAAGGCGATCGCCTCTCCCTCGTCCACCCGCATCGTCACCCCGTGCAGGACGTGGCTCAGACCGTAATACGTGTCAATCCCTTGGATTTCGAGCATCATTCCCTCAGGTAGACGCGCTGCACGTCGTCGTTGGCGCGCACCTCCTCCGGGGCGCCCGTGGCGAGCACCGCGCCATTATGGAAAACCGTGATCCACTCCGAGATCCCCATCACCACTTCCATGTCGTGCTCGACGAGGATGACCGAGTGGTCGGCGGCGACTTTCCGGATGAGGTCGGCGGTCTGGACGGTTTCGGCGGGGCTCATCCCGGCGGTCGGCTCATCGAACAGGAGAAGTTCCGGGTCGGTCGCCAGGGTGATGCCGATCTCGAGGTAGCGCTGCTCCCCGTGGGCCAAGGCCCCCGCCGGCTCATCCCGCCGGTCTTCGAGGCCGATGTACTCGAGCATGGCGCCGGTCTTGTCGTTGAGGTCTTTGTGGCCGCCCCCGTACGTCCACCAGTTGTAGGTGGTCTTGCGCGACTGGGCCGAGATGCGGATGTTCTCGAACACCGTCAGCTCCGGGAAGATGTTCGTGATCTGAAAGGACCGGCCGATGCCCATGTGGGAGATCTGGTGGGGCGCCTTGTCGGTGATGTCCTGCCCCTTGAAGATGATCTCTCCTTCCGACGGATCGGGGTTGCCGGCCAGCATGCTGAAGAAGGTGGTTTTGCCCGCGCCGTTGGGGCCGATGACGGCCCGCAGCTCCCCCCGCTCCAGGGCGAAGTCCACGTTGTTCACGGCCACCAGACCGCCGAAGCGTTTGGTCAGCCCCCGGGTTTCGATGATCGCGGACATGGATTTCCTTCGTTACGCCGATGAAGAATCGCCGGTCTCGGGCACCGGGGCCTGTTTCCGCACCGCCAAGCCCCTTTTGTCGATGTAGTTGACTGTCAGGCGCTTCAAGGACCCCAGGATTCCATCCGGAAGGAACAGGACGATGATAATGAACAGGCCGCCCCCCCAGGCCTCCCAGTACTCGAACTCGACCCACCAGTTGACGAACTGCGTGCTCATCAACTGCAGCAGGTACCAGTAGATGAAAGACCCGACGGCCGGGCCGAGGAACGTCCCCGCCCCGCCGAAGAGCGTGATGATCACGACCTGGCCCGAGTTGGACCAGTGGATGTTCTCGATGGGCACGGACTCCCCGTAAATGATGGCCAGCGCCCCGGCGACGCCGGCAAAGACGCCCGAAACGATGAACGCGACCAGCTTCACCCGGTGGGTGTCGTAGACGCACGTCCGGGCCCGCTCCTCGTTCTCCCGGATGGCGTTGAGAACGCGGCCGTAAGGGGAGCGCAGGAGCTGCCAGATCAGAAAGACACAGATGACCGTGACCGCTATGATGAACCAATAGGTCGACATGACGTCCACGACGCCGATGCGCTTGCCGCCCAGGATTCCGATGTTGAGGTTGTCGAGCCCGCCCAGGCCGTCGGTTCCGCCGGTGAAATCGTCGAAGGTCTGGGCCGCGTAGTAGAACACCTGGGAGAGCGCCAGGGTGAGCATGGCGAAGTAGACCCCCGTCTTCCGCATGCTCAGGAACCCGATCCCGAGCGCCACCCCGAAGGACACGACGACCGTGGCGATCATGGCCAACTCCACCGGTGCGACGAGAAAGGCGCGCACCAGGACCTGGGGGACGTCCTCCGTCGTCTGAAGCCACCGGAAGAGCAGCCCGGCCGCGTATCCCCCCATCCCGAAAAATGCGCAATGCCCCAGGGAGAGCACCCCGCTGTACCCCAGCATGATGTTGAAGGCCATGCCGTATAGGGCGTAGATGATGAATCTGAATGAGCAGCGGAACGTTGGGGAGGAAGTTCTGGAGTCCCTTCCAGAAGGGAGCGGACGCCCAACCCTCTCGCGCGGCCCTGAGGGCGACGCTTCCCAGGCCGTTCAGGACAAACGGCGCGAGGATGATCAACACGCCGAGAACGATGATTCCGTACCGATGGAAGAACCGGAAACAGTCGGCCCAGAAACCCAAACCCCGCGTGGAATCGTCAGGGCGCGCAATCAATCAAAGGCCCCTTTCTTGCCGAACAACCCGCGGGGCCGGACCAGCAAGATGACGGAAAGGGTGAGGAACAAGGGGATGTCGGAGGCCTTCTCCCAGAATTCGGGGCCGATCAGGGTGTCCTCGAAGTTCGCCTCCACCCACGCGAGCCGGCCGACCAGGGGCGTCAATGCCCAGATTTGCCCGACAAGGAGGCCCCCGATCACCGGGCCGATGAAGCTCCCCATCCCCCCCACGACCACCACCAGGAAGGTCTGGATGAGGATGTCGTCGCCCATCGTCGGGTCCACCGCGAACAAGGGCGCCACGACGAACCCGGCGAAGGTCGCGAGCGCGATGCCGAGACCGAACGTGAACGTCCAGATCCTCGACACGTTGATTCCCAGCACCTTGACCATCTCGTTGTCGTTCGTCCCCGCACGGATGATCATGCCCAGGTTGGTCTTGAAGAGAAGGGTCCACAGCAGGGGAACAACGATGACCGCGAGAAGGATGATCAATCCCCGGTATAAGGAGAACTCGGCGTCCCCCACCGTGAGGAAGGATTGCGTCAGAAGCGGCGGGATGTTGAGGATCTTCCCCGGCCGGCCCCAGAGGACGCGCACGAAGTCCGGCATGAAGATCGACAGGCCGAACGTGACGAGAACGCCCATGAAGAGCGGATTCTTAGATGCGTAGACCCGGCTGATGATGCTCCTTTCGGTCGCCACCCCGATGAAATAGAGCGCCACCGGCGTCAGGGCCAGGGCGACGAAGAACATCGCGTTCGGCGATCCGGGCGCGCCTTGAAGGATCGTAAAGCCGACGTAGGCGCCCAGCATGTAGAAGACCCCGTGGCCGAAATTGATGATCCCCATCAGTCCGAAAATGATGGACAAGCCCATGGAGAGGAGGACGTAGATGCGGCCTTGCACGAGACCGAGGTAGAGATGCTGGAGGAGCTCCGGTAACGTCACGCCCGCTTCCACGCAGTCTTTCCCCTTCACACGATACGCTCGGGGCCGCTCCCCGCAGGAGGCGGCCCCGAGTCAGTGGATTCTCAGCCGATTAACGAGAGACAGACGGAAAATCTAGACCAGCCCCTTGGTCTTGCAATCCAGGGCCGAGCCTTCACCCGCCACCGTGTCCACGATCTCCAGGAGGTCGAACTTGTCCTCCATGGCGGACTCGGCCTTGCCCTTCAGGACGAAGAACTCCGCGATGTTGACGTGGTCGCAGGCCCGGACCCGGCTGGGCCCTTTGACGTACTGGAACTTCCGGCCCTCGAGCGCGGCCTTCAGATTGTTGGGGTCCGTGCTTTTGATCTCGGCCGACGCATCGAGGATGAGCCGCGTGAGTTCGTACGCCGAGGAGGCGTAGGCCGAGGGCGGCCGCTTCCGCTTGGCCACGAACTTGTCATAGAAGTCCTTGGCGCCCGGGTACCTGTCTTTCAGCGTCCAGTGCCACGACATGCCGGCGAAGAAGCCGTCATACATTCCCGCCCCGGCCGCCTCGGGCATGGTGATCTCCGTGATGGAGAAGGCAATCTGGATCTTCTCGTGAAGCTTCGCCACGATGGCCTGCTCGACGAAAGCCACCTGACGCTTCCCGAAGTTGGTGACGAAAAGCACATCCGGCTTCGCCTTGAGGATCTTGGGGAAGGCGGCCGCGTAATCCAGCGAAGACGGAAAAGGCACCCACGACACGCTTCTCCGCTTGTGGAATTTCGCGCCCTCCTGCTTCGCAATCGCGTCATAGGCCGGGATGAATATCTTCGGCCAGATGTAGTCGTCCCCCAGGAAGTGCCACCGCTTCCCCGCAACGTTCTTGGCCGCGTACCGGGCCACCGCCGCCGCCGTCTGATAGGGCGTGACGTTGGCCGTGAAGAACCACGGCGACATCTTCTTGGCGTTCTTGGGCGTGCTCAGGATGTGCTGCGGATAGTTGGCATAGATGATCTTCCGCTTGCGGGAGATCTCGTTCAGCCGCACCTCTTCCGGACCCACCATCGAGCCCGCCAGGAAGTCCACCTTGTGGTTGTCGAGCAGGTCCAGGGCGTGCGTGGTCGTCTGGTTCCACTTGAACTGGTCGTCGCGGAAGTATAGCTCGACCTTCCGGCCCATCACGCCGCCCTTGGCGTTCACGTCCGAGATCGCGACCTCGACGCCGATCTTCTGATCGAATGCCTCGGTGGCGTAAGGACCCGTCGTGGGATGGATGGAGCCCCACTTGATGGGGACCTCTCCACGCCCGTAGCGGAGAAACGCCGGCGCGCCCTGCACCGCGACGGCCCCGACGGCTACACCCGCCCCCTTGAGAAAACCTCTCCGGTTCAACCTTTTCATTTTCTCCCCTCCTTCTCGCTCGCCCCATGATGAGGGCATAAATCCCCTTCGGCGGGGGATTGTAGCGGGATGGTTACACACTTCCCCTCACACAGAAACCCTCTTTAGAATGAATCTTGGGAGGTGCCCGATTGTTACCAGAACCCGTCCGGGTGATGCAAATTCCCCCACCCCTATTCCTGTTAACGACAGCCGGGCGTCTCAAATTCCCGTGCCGGAAGTTTTATTTTTCATGGCCGCGAGGACCTTGTCCGGGGTGATGGGCAGCGACGTCGCGCGCGCCCCCACGGCGTCGTAGACGGCGTTCGCGATGGCGGCCCGATGTGCCGAGCTGGGCCATTTTGCCCAGCCCCTTCGCGCCCCACGGGCCGTTGGGGTCCTCGGTCTCGATCAGGGCGATGTCGAGCGCGGGGGCGTCGAGGGTGGCCGGGAGCTTGTAATCGACAAAGCTCGCGTTGGAGGTCTGTCCGCCTTCGACCTCGAGCCCCTCGGTCAGGGCGCACCCGACGCCCATCAGGACGCCGCCCTCCAACTGCGCGGCCACGCCCTTCGGGTTGATGACCTTGCCCGTATCGTTGACCCCGGTGACCCGAAGGACGAGGGTGAGACACGCGCCGATCATCCATCCGTCCATCATGACGCCGCACGATCCGCACACACCCATGCCGCAGGCCGTTTTCGCGCCCGTCATGCCCAGGTCTTCACGGAGGACCTCGGCGAGAGACCGGTTGGGATTGCAGGCGACCTCAAACGGTTCTTCGTTGAGCGTAAATTCGAGGACACGCTTCGCGGCCAAGACAGCGCCCTCCCCCGACCCACGAGACAACCCGTTCGCCCAATGGGCAATATGTAACTCTTTCATTATTCAAATTATGGACTATAGTAGCCTATCATACGAAATTGGATGGGTTCCAGTGAGTCAACCTTGAAGGCGCGCGATTGGACATCGGCCGCCCGCCCTCCTTCGTTTATGGATGGGTGAGGAAACCCGCTGAAATTCTGAAAAAAATATTCGGCGGCGCATTTGTTGAAATTTCAGGTTCGGCGTATTAGATTTTGACGATTGGACTCCGGTCGAATCGGTCAGTCAAGTTCCAACCCTCTTCTCGCATCGGATTGCGGCGGATGGAACCGGCCAAGGAAATCTGGATGGATGGCGCGTTCGTGAAGTGGGAGGAGGCGAAGGTCCACCTCCTGACGCACACCCTTCACTACGGCCTCGGCGTCTTCGAGGGAATCCGCTGTTACGAGACCGTGAAGGGTTCGGCCATCTTCCGGTTCGGGGAGCACATGGACCGCTTCTACCGGTCGGCCCATATTGTGGGGATTCAACCCAACATCGACCAGGAAGAAACCCACCGGTCCATCATCGAGCTCATCCGGCGCAACGGCCTGACCTCCTGCTACATCCGGCCCATCATCTATCTGGGTTACGGAGAGATGGGGGTGAACAACCAGGCCGCTCCCGTTCATACGGCCGCGGCGATCTGGAAGTGGGGGGCCTACCTCGGAGAGGACGGCCTGAAAAACGGGATTCGGGTGAAGATCAGCTCATTCACCAGCCATCACGTCAACAGCTACATGACCAAGTCCAAAACCTGCGCCAACTATGGCGTGTCCCAGATGGCCAAGATGGAGGCGGTGCGGGACGGTTACGACGAAGCCATCATGCTGGACCCGGCCGGCATGGTGGCCCAGGGCTCGGGAGAAAACATCTTCCTGGTCCGCAACGGCGCCCTCAAGACGCCGCCCGGCGTGGGGGTCCTGGAGGGCATCACCCGGGACGCCGTCCTGCAATTGGCCGATGCCCATGGAATAAAACGCTCGGAGGAGCCCTTCGCCAGAGACGAGCTCTACATCGCGGACGAAGCCTTTTTCACCGGGACGGCGGCGGAGATCACGCCCATCCGGGAAGTGGACAACCGCCGGATCGGGACCGGCCGGCCCGGCCCGGTCACCCGGACCCTTCAGGACGCCTTCTTCCGCACTGTGCGGGGAGAGGACGAAGCCTACGAGAAATGGTTGACCGCTGTGTGACGCGGGACCCAACGGGTGCATCGTTTCTGCCCCGGCGAGCCTGTTCCGCTCGCGGGAAGGCATGCGCCGATGGAGGTTATTCAAGTTGCCGATCTACGAATACGCCTGTTTTGATTGCGGCCATGAGTTCGAAAAAATCCAGAAAATGTCCGACGCGCCGGCGCGCAAGTGCCCTTCGTGCGGCAGACTGAAAGCCCGGCGCCTGATCTCCCGAAGCTCTTTCGTCCTGAAGGGGGGCGGCTGGTACGTAACGGATTACCCCTCGAAAGACCGAAAGGCCGCGATGAAGGCGGATTCCGACGGCAAGGGAAAGACCGACAAGGCGACCGAGACCGCCGCCCCATCTTCCGGTCAGACCGGTAACGGCGCCGAAGGGACGCCCAAGAAGCCCAAGGCGCCGAAGAGCGAATCGTCGAAATCGAAGGCCAAATCCGAATGATCCGCCGCTCCCGAACCTTGGCCATTCGGAGATTTCCGGTCATTTTTCCGAATGGATCCAAATTTTTTCTCCCGCCGTGGATTTTCCCCTTGCTTTGATCGGGGGGGCTTGTTAGTATCCATTCGCATCCCGAAATTCAATCCGCAATGCCAGGCCGTTGGGAGTCCCGGATGCGGGGTTCCTCGCGACCTTTATCAGCCTGACGGGTCTGGGAGCATTTTCCTTGAGTCCCCCCGTTTCCGAACGCGTCTTGGTTCTGGATCAAGATGAAAGGACTTACGCCGTCCTGGAGGAGAGCGCCAAATCGCTCGATATCACCATCCAGCCGATGGGGGACGGGGTCCGCCAAGGCGATTTGCGGGGACAGCGTTATCTGCTCGCGTTTGCGGCTTACCCCAACGATTCATTCTTCGAGGGCGATGACCATCGAACCGGGACCTACCGCCTGGTGCTGCTGGCCAACGCCTCGTCCAAGCGGAAGGCGCTGGATTTAGTGGGGTCGGGGATCTTCGGCGTCCTGACCAAACCGATCCAGGCCGAAGAGGCGAGCGCGGTCATCCGGGGCGCCCTGGAAATGCAGCGCGTCCAGCGCGAGCTCAGCCGCCTGGGCACGATCGAGTGCCTGTCCGAATCCTTGATGGACAAGCTGCGGAATATTGCACGCAAGGCGGATCGGGTGAAGAAGGGAGACTTGTTCGATTTTGTGAAGCGCTGCATCGAGAAGCCGCTCTTGGAAATGGTTCTTGAGGAAACCGGCGGAAACCGGATCAAGGCCGCCAACGTCTTGGGGATCAACCGCAACACCCTCCGGACCAAGCTGAAGGAACTGGGCGTCGAAACCCCCCGCCCGGCCAGGCAGCGTGGAAAGCCGACCCGACGTTGACGTGCGGGGGGCCTCTCCCCCGCCGAAACCCGACCCGGGATTTTGTTGCCCCCCGAACCGAACACTCCATATAATCAAGCGTAGCATGACTCATTTTCCGGCCCGTGATTCGAGCGCGGCGGAAAATATCTCCTCCCCGGTCTTCCCGGCAAGGAGAAAGAGGGCCATGAAAAGATCCGACGCCCGCCGGGCGCCAGGGGCCGTTTCATGAAGGCGATCATCCTCGCGGGCGGCGGTGACAACCTGCCTCCTTTCACATCTTCGCGTCCCAAGCCGATGATCCACCTGAGCGGCCGCTACCTCCTGGAGAGCGCCATCGACTCCCTGCGGGCGGCCGGCGTCGTGGACCTCATCCTGGTGGTCGGCCACGGCAAGGAGCGCATCATCACCCATTTCGGCAATGGGGGCGATTTCGGCGTCCGCATCAGCTACGTCAGCCAGGAGGAAGAGGACCTCGGGATCGGCAACGCGCTCCTGCAAGCCGAGACGCGGATCAATCCGGGCGAGCACTTCCTGCTCGTGTACGGAGACGTGGTGACCACCGGGAACATTTACCTGGAGACCATTCAGAGCTTCAATTCTTTCAAGGCCCCGGTGGCGGCCATCTGTCTGACCCCGGCGGCCGAGGCCTTCGGCAACGTCTACCTGGACAACGAGATGCGCATCACCCGGCTGGTCGAAAAACCCGGGCAGAGCGGGTTCGGGAACTATGTGCTGGCGGGGGCCTTTGTCCTTCCCCAGAGTTTTTTCACGACCCTGCGAGGCGCCGGCGGCGACATGGGCGGGGCCCTGGTGGCCTGGATCGGCGAAAGCGGGCTGCACTCCTGCATCTGGGAGCAGGACTGGGCCGACGTGAAAAACCCGTGGGACATCCTGCGGGCGAACCGGATGGTCATGGATACGTGGCGCCAGGCCGTCGTCTCCGACACCACCCAGCTGAAGGGGTGGGTCCACGTCAATGGACCCATCCACATCGAGGAGGGGGTCAAGATCCTGTCCGGAACGGTCATTGAAGGCCCCTGCTATCTCGGAAAAGACAGTTTCGTGGGGAACAACGTCCTCATCCGCCCCTACACCAGCGTCGGTCCGGGCTCGGTGATCGGCTATGGGGTCGAATTGAAAAACTGTGTCCTGTTCGGATCGAGCAAGGTGGGACGCCTATCCTTCATCGGGGACAGCGTCGTGGGCGAAGGGGCCAACATCGGCTCCGGCACGGTCACGGTCAACATCAACCTGGACGGCACGAACATTCAGGCCTCCGTGAACGGCGAAATGGTCGAGACGGGGATGGCCAAGCTGGGTTCTTTCATCGGCGACAAGTCCGTGATCGGCGCGGGCAACACCCTGCTGGCGGGCACGGTCATCCGGGGCGGGAGCACCATCCCCCATCACGGCACCGCCCCGCGGGAGGTGTAAGCGCATGTGCGGCATCTCCGGAGTCGTCGGTCACCGCCCGGTCGCGGCGGACCTGTACCAGACCATCCGCAACCTGGAGTACCGCGGCTACGATTCCTGCGGCGTCGCGGTCATCCACGACGAACAACTCGAAATCCGCAAGAACGTCGGCAGCGTCGAGGAGGTCAACGCCCTCGAAGGGTTGACGCGGCTCAGCGGCGAGGTCGGCATCGCCCACACCCGCTGGGCCACCCACGGAAAGGTCAACCGCGAGAACACCCACCCGCACACCGGCTGCCGGGGCGACCTGGCCGTCGTCCACAACGGGATCATCGCCAACTACCGCGTCCTGCGGGAGCGCCTCCAGGCGGAAGGACACAAGTTCCTCTCCGAGACCGACACCGAGGTGATCGCCCACCTCATCGAGGGGAACATGGACGCCGGGCTGAACCTGGAAGACGCCTTCCGCCGCTCGGCCCGGGAGCTCGAAGGCACATTCGCCCTGGCGGTGATCGCCCTGCGCGAGCGGGACCGGATCCTCTGCGCCAAAAAAGAAAGCCCCCTCATCCTGGGGATCGGAGAGAGCTGCAACTTCGTCGGCTCGGACTTCAACGCCTTTATCGAGTTCACCAAGCACGCCGTGGTCCTGGAGGACGGCGAGATGGCCATCGTCACCCGGGACGGGTTCACGGTGAAGGACTTCCTGACCGGGCGGACCATCCGCAAGAGCGTCATGGAGATCCAGTGGGACGCCGAGATGTCCAAGCGCGGGGGCTACCCGCACTACATGCTCAAGGAAATCTACGAGCAGCCGCGCACCATCGCCCACGCCCTCGAGCTCGACCGTTCGGAGCTGCGCGAGATCGCCCGCGCCGTCGAGGGGTTCGGGCGGACGTACCTCATCGGGACGGGGACGACCTATTACGTCAGCCTCACCGCCCAGTACCTTTTTTCTCAGCTGGCCGGACGGTTCCTCCCGGCCGTAAGCAGCGACGAGTTTCGCGGCCTGGCCACCTCGGACGGCGACACCCTGGTCCTGGCCTGCTCCCAGTCGGGGGAGACATACGATACGCTGAGCGCGCTCCGCCACGCCAAAGCCCAGGGCGCGGCCACGGCGGCGGTGGTCAACGTCATGGGGTCATCCATCGCGCGAATGGCCGATCGGGTGATCATCCAGGGGGCCGGTCCGGAGATCTGCGTCCTCAGCACGAAGGCGGCCATCTCCCAGATCACCATCCTCCTGCTCATCGCCCTGGAGCTTGGGATCGAGACGGGCCGTCTCTCGGAAGGGGAGGTCGAGGTCCTGCGCGGGGAACTCGGCCGGCTGCCGGACCTCATCGAGACGATCCTCAACGAGCGCTCGGGATTCATTCACACCATCGCCCACCGGCGGATGGATAGGAAAAACTGGCTTTATCTGGGCCGGGGGATTTACTACGCCATCGCCATGGAATCGGCGCTCAAGATGAAAGAGGTCACTTACCTGCACGCCGAGGGCATGCCCGCCGGGTTCCTCAAGCACGGGACCATCTCCCTGATCGACGAGCGCATGGCCTCGCTGGTCCTGATCCCGCCGCCTGACGCGGGCGAGCTCTACACCCTCTCGCTGAGCAGCGCCGAGGAGATCAAGGCGCGGGGTGGCTACGTCCTGGGGTTCCACACCGAGGGGGACAAAGACGCGCTGGCCGTGTGCGACGAATCCATCGTCCTTCCGCCCGCCCCCCTGCTGGTGACGCCCTTCCTCCACCTGATCATCGGCCAGCTCTTCGCCTACTTCACCGCCACGGGCCTCAAGCGAAACATCGACCGCCCCCGCTCCCTGGCCAAATCCGTCACGGTCGCCTGAGGGTCCCCGGAGGGCCTTCTCCGGCTCCGGGACGGTTGGGCTTCGAGGGGGGTGACTTTTGGGTCGGTTGACCCCTCGGGTCGGTTGACCCTTTGGGTCGGCTGTGGATGGATCTGTGTAATCTGTGGATTCAAAGATTGAAAGAGACAAAGACAGAGGTAAAAGGCGCATCCACAGATTTTGCAGATTACACAGATTGGAGAAGACTAAAAACAAGGGATTCGAGGCGGGATTCCTCGCTGTGCTCGGAATGACATATGAAAAGGTGTTGGTTAGCGGAGTTTCAGAAATCTGTGCAATCTGTGGATAAAAGCCTTTCCGTCGTGATCAGTCAAAACCCCCGGATTGAAGAGCGACGCAAGGTCGGATAGGCTTCCTGAAATTGAAATCGGTTTCTATCTCCCCTGAAAGGAGACCCATTGGAGATCAAGAACGGCTTTCCCCATCTCTCCCTGGCCGAACGAGACCGGAGGTGGGCCGCGATTCGGCAAAAAATGGCCGAACGGGACTTGGACGCCCTCATCATCCGGGGCCATTCGGGTTTCTGGTACGGGTTCATGGCGGACATCCGGTACGTCTCGGGCGTCAACGGTCATTCAGGGTACTGCGTGTTCCCGCGTGATGCCGATCCGACGGTGTTCCTGTGGTTTCCGCCGGCGGCGGAATGGTCCGTTCGCAAACAGCAGAGCTGGGTGAAAGACGTTCGCGGCGGCGGTTGGCCGTTCGGGGCGTCCATGGCCGCGGACCGGTTGAAAGAACTGGGGTGCGGCGGCGGCAGGGTGGGAATTGTCGGACTTCCCGGCGAGCGGGAGCCCGAGGGGATCTTTCCCCACGGCGCCTATCTGGAGCTTCAAAAGGCCCTGCCGGGCGCGGCGCTGGAAAACGCCACCGACATCATCGAAAAGCTTCGGTGGATCAAGAGCGCGGAGGAAATCGAGTGCCACACCCGCGCGGCCGAGATCGGGGACCTCGCGATTCAGGCGATGGCCGATTCCGCCAAACCGGGCGCGACCCAGGCCGAAGTCTATGCGGAAATGGTTCGCGCCATGCTGGCCAACGGCTCGGAGCCGCCGACGATGCTCCTCTGGGAGGCCGGGGCGGAGCCCGCCCACGCGGTGTACGCCCCGCCGAACCTGCCGCTGAAAAAAGGGTACACCATCGTCAACGAAATCAGCCCCAAGTACTGCGGGTACTACGCGCACCCCCACCAGCCGGTCTGCCTGGGAAAACCGAATGAAGACCTGCGCCGGATGTATGATTCGGCGTACGCGGCCTTCGAGAACGGGCTGAAAACGCTGAAACCCGGCGTCCGGATGAGCGAGATGTGCCGGGCCCTGACGGACCCTATCCGGGACGCGGGTTACGGATGGTCCCGCGTTCCCCTGCACGGGATGGGGCTGGCGAACATCGAGGTTCCGGTCTGGACGGACGAAGCCTACGCGGGTTTCCCCGGCTCCTCCCGTGTAGAGACCGAGGACGCCGTCATCCGGGAGAATATGATTCTCGCGATTCAGCCAATCTGCACTTCTCCCGACGGCAAGCGCGGAATCCCGGTGGGCGACACCGTGTGCGTGACGAAGGACGGCGCCAGGCGGCTTTCAAAAAAGACCATCGAATACATCGAAGCATGAGAACGTCATCTTGAGGGCCGCGGATTCCACGGATTGAAAGAGGGCCAAGACAGAGGCAAAAGGCATATCCACAGATTTCGCAGATTACACAGATTGGAGAAGACCAAAAACAAGGGATTCGAGGCGGGATTCCTCGCTGTACTCGGAATGACATATGAGAGGTGTGGGTTAGCGGAGTTTCAGAAATCTGTGCAATCTGTGGATAAAAGCCTTTCGAATTATCGGTTGACTCATCGCTCGGAATGACCACTTGCCGCCATGGGCGTGCGGGGTCGTCCGCGGCGAATTCCTTATCCGCTTTCAATAAAACGCCCGAGTGATTCCCGGCGCCTTACGCCTCCTCGGCGAACTGGAACCGCTTGTCCGCCCCGACGCATTCCGCCTCGGGGAGCCCCAGCTCCTTGCGGACGATGTTCGTTCCCCGAACGATGGAGACCATCTTGAAGTAGGAGACCCGGCGGGTGAGCCCCTCGCGGCCGAAGCCGCAATCGGAGGAGATGACCAGCCGCTCCGCCGGGATGTGCTCCAGGGCCTTCCGGATGAGGCCCGCCACGTCCTCGGGCCGCTCGACCTGGAGGTTCCGGTGGTCCACGACGCCGACGGCGACCTTCTTGTCCGTGATATGCCGCCCGATGGCGGCGAAGTCCATCCCCCCGGTGCTGCACGTCTCGAAGGTGATCACGTCCACGTCGACCTGATTCAGGTGTTCCAGCGCGGGCTCGTAGGACTGGGGCTCGGCGAAGAGCCTCTGTTGGCCGGGATTGCCCCAGCACGTGTGGCACCAGACCTCCGTCTTCCCCCGCAGTCCCTTTACCGTCCGGTTGAATACGTCCACGAAAAAGTCCGCGTCGAGCGCCTCGACGTCGTGGTGCCGCCGGATGGCCATGAGGTGGATGTTCGGCTCCTCCATCTGAATGACGGCCGCGCCCGCGTCGGCCAGGGCGTTCAGCTCCTCGTTGAACACGTCGCTCACGGCCTCGATCAGCCCCCGCCGGGTCTTGTAATGGTCGTTGCCCACGGAGCCGGCGACCAGCTCGGGCGTGATGGTCCCGAACTTGACGGGCCTGGAGGTCATCTGCTGGGCGGTCTTCCAGATGGGCGTGTAATCGAGTTTTCCACGGGTGATTTCGCCGACCGCGCGGGGCATGAGGCGGGACTCCATGATCTCGAAGACGATGTCCCCTCGGCCCGCGCCCTGGTAGCCTTTGGCGACCTTGTAAGGGTCGTAGCCCTCCATTCCACCGAGCCGCCGGGCGGCATAGGAGAACCAGGACATCCCCCCCACGTCGGGGTCGAACCGGCAATCGCCGTCCGTGACGACGTCCAGGCCCGCGCGCTCTTGGTCCCGGATGTAGGAGGAGACGGCATCGAAATATTGCTCGCGGAACCGGACATCGGACATGGCCTCGCGGAAGCCCCGGTCACCGAGGGAGGCCGTGTACCAGTGCGGCCGGGGGAGAGATCCCGTGATGGTGGTGGGCAGCATCTTGTCTTTCGTCGCGACGAGCATTCAACGTCTCCTTCCCCCCGCCGAACGGGGATCTCGATCAGGTCCGGTCTGGGGTGTGTGGGTCGATGGGAAACCGGCCGCCCCCGATCCGGACATTCAACGGACGGACCGCGCGAAGCGTTTGCTCATGGATTCCGCGAGCCTAGCCAATCGTCGGGAAGGCTGTCAAGACACCTTCCGTTTGAAGCGCCGGATGCCCGGAGAAGAATTGCGGCGGCCGGAGCGCCCGTCTTTCATCAATACGGACACGACAGCCGGGGATGCAACCGAATGAACCGCTTGACGCTTCGGTCGAAACGCCTCTCGCGTTTCTTCAGGCCCTGCCTGCGGGCGAGGGTCCGGCCGTCACACCAGCTTTCCAACGCCTCCGCCGGCTGGCCGAGCTTGACGTGGATCGCGCCCAGACTGTTCAAGGCGTCGGCCATGCCCGCCCAATCGCGGCGTCGGGACCTGATCGCGTACGCCCTCCCCGCCGCCTCGAGGGCCTTGGAGAAACGGTCCATCCGAAAATAGTCGGCCGAAAGATGGTTCAGCGTGTCCGCCTCCGCGGCGCCGTCCGTCCGGTCCCGGGAAATTCGAAGCGCCTTCCGGTAGGTCTCGATGGCCTTGGGGTAGCGCCTGGACCGGACCCACACGTCGGCGAGGCGGTTGAAGGTTTTCGTTTCGTTGCGCGAATCGCCCAAGCGGCGGAGAAGGGCGAGGGACTCCCGGTAACGCCGGAGGGACTCATCGAACCGTTCCGCCTTTGCGTGAAGGTCGGCCAGCCGGCCGAGGGTTTCGGCCGCCGCCGCCTCCATGCCGGTGCGACGGAAGACGGCGAGAGACGCCTCGAGCCGGGCCATGGCTTCACCGGCGCGGTTCAGTTTTTCCAAAACCCGCGCGATATCACCCAGCGTCCTCGCCGCCCGGGCCTCGTTCCCCAGGCGCCGATCGATCCCCAGCGACTCCCGATAAATCCGGAGGGACTCATCGAGCGGAGACGAACCGGGCCGGGTCGCGCCCCGACGTTCCCGCACTTGGGCAAGGCGCCTGAGGGCCGCCGCGACTTCGCCCTCGCCCCCCCCTCCCCCCCGGGCCCGGAGAAGGGACAAGGCGCGCGTCAGACTTTCAGCGGCCTCTTTCAACCGCCCGGCCTCCATTTGAACAATCCCGAGCCAGCCCCACGCCTCCGCGAAATCCGCGTCCAGCTTTACTGTGCGCTTCAACCGCCCTGTCGCCTCCGCAAGCCGGCCGCGCCGCCGCTCGGCCAAGCCGTCGCCGAAACGGGTCAGGGTCTCGATGGACTTCGCAAAGGGTTCGTGAAGCTGGGCCCGCTCCCGATCGCTCAACGACAAAGGGGAAGATTCAATCTCGGCGGTCGAGCCGTCTTTCATGACGATCCGTTTCCCCAGGGCTTCGATGAGGGTGTCCACCACCCGGTCCAACGTTGAGAAAAGGGCTTCGCGGGTTGAGATCGACGTCCGGAACCGGGTCTGCTGAATTTGAAAGCCGCTGGGAAGGTCAACAAACCGGTAGTCCAGCTGCACCTCGCATCCGCCCGGGGCGCGCGAATCAGACTGAACAGCGGAATCAAAACGGCCGCGAGGAAAACGAAGCGCCGAAGCATGACCGCCTGTCCCCCAAGGAGGAATGATCCCGTCCGCATGACGGGCGGTAGATGACTCACGTCCCCGCAGATTCCGTTGTGTTCCATGCCGGGTTCCCATAGAATCGATCCATTAAGTCAGACAGCGGGGATCGGGTCAAGGCATCCGAATCGGGGGCTCTGATTCCCCGACATCCACCCCTTCCCCCCCTCTCTCCCCCTCCGCGCACCGCCGGGAAGGACGAGGAAATGGCTTTGGGTGAATCCCGGGATTCCTGGAAGATGGCGGGGCAGGCGGTCTCCCGGCCGGACGCCGTTGAGAAGGCCGTTGGCGGAACGCTCTTCGCGGACGACTTCAATCTGCCGGGCTGCCTCATCGGCAAGGTCGTGCGCGCCGGCGTCGCATCGGCCCGGATCCGGAAAATCGACGTGCAAGCGGCCCGGCGGATCTCCGGCGTCCGCGCCGTCCTGACCGCCGAAGACATCCCCGGCGCCAACCACACTCACGGCGAGGAATTTCCGGTCTTGGCCGACGGAGTCGTCCGGTCGGCGGGAGACGCCGTGGCCCTGGTGGCCGCCGATCACGAAGCCGCCGCGCGGACCGCCGTGGACGCGCTGGGCGTCGAGCTCGACCCCCGGCCGGGCGTCTACGACCCCGAGGAGGCCCTGGCCGAGGACCCCGGCGCGGAAGTCGGCCGCCACACCCTGAGCCGGGGGGACGCCGATCGGGCCTTCGAGGAAGCGGACGTCGTCGTCGAGCACACCTACACAACGCGGCAGGCCGATCACTGCTTCATCGAACCCGAGGCGGGCGTGGCCTGGATCGACTCGACCGGCGTCATCAACATCCGCTGGCCCACCCAGCTCATCGAGAACTACCGCGCCGTCGCGCGGGTCCTCGGCGTCCCGGCGGGCCGCGTCCGCATCCGGAGCCCGATGGTCGGGGGCGGGTTCGGCGGCAAGGAGCAACCCCTCGTGGCGGCGTGGCTGGCCCTGCTGGCCCAGGCCGCCCGGCGGCCCGTCCGCATGACCCTTTCCCGGGAGGACACCTTCCTCGGTGGCTCCAAGAAGCACCCCTTCGTCATGAAGTACCGAACCGCCGCCAAAAGGGACGGAACCCTCACGGCGATGGACGTGGAAGTGTTGGCCGACGCCGGGGCCTACCGGACGAACACGGGCATCATCACGATGGGCGCGATGGTCCTGGCCCAGGGTTCGTACAACGTCGACAACGTCCGGGTGGCCGTCCGCGGCGCGGTGACGAACCGGCCTTTCTCCGACGCCATGCGCGGGATCGGCTGCAACCAGATCACCTTAGCCGTCGAGGGCCAAGTCGAAGCCGTCGCCCGGGCGCTCGGAATGGACCCCATCGAGATCCGGCGGAAGAACTACCTTGGAAAGGGCGACCCCCTGCCCGTCGGCCAGGCGATCGAGAACCACGTAGACCTCGACCGCCTCACGCGCGAGGTCGAGAAGGCCCTGGGGGAGAAGACCCCGGCCCCGCCGGGCAAGCGTGTCGGCCGGGGATTCGCGGCCAACATGACAGGGTACGGACGGCCCTTCAGCCGCTCGGAAGGCTTTGTGGGGATGGACGTGGACGGATCGGCCCTCATCCGCGTCGGCGTGTCGGACCTGGGCGCGGGGCAGACCTCCACCGCCGCCCAGCTCGTGGCCGAGACGCTCGGCCTCTCCCTGGAGAACGTCTCGGTCATCCACTCCGATTCCGGGACGACGCCCCTGGTCGGCTACACGGCTTCGAGCCGGCAGACGCTGATGTCCGGACGGGCGCTCCTGGACGCGGCGGGGACCATCCGGCGCTCCCTCGTGGACGCCGCCTCGGACCTGCTCGAGGCCCCCGCAGGCGACCTGACGTTGGGCGAGGACTCGGTCCGCATGGCCTCGGCCCCGGACAAGAGGGTCTCGATCGCCGAGGCGGTCTCCCGCGCGCAGGCGAAGGGCCTGCCCATCGCGGCCACGGGCGCCTACAAGACCCCCGATCTGAATTACGAGGGGGCGGACCGATTCGGCGGTTTCGCGGGCTGGACGGACTACACCTGGGGCGTCCACGCCGCCGAGGTCATGGTGGACGAGGCCACCGGCGAGGTCGAGCTGCTCAAGTTCGTCGCCTCCCACGACGTCGGCGCGGCCATCAACCCCACCAGCGTCGAGGGCCAGATCGAGGGCGGCGCGGTCATGGGCATCGGCTACGCTCTCACAGAGGAGGTCGTCATGGAGGACGGGCGCATGGCCAACCCGGTCTTGCACGATTACCTGATCCCGACCTCGCTGGACCTGGGGGCGTGGGAGACGATCGTCACGGAGTCGGGCGAGGGGATGGGTCCCCATGGCGCGCGCGGCATCGGCGAGCCGCCCTGCAACGCCTCACCCGGGGCCGTCACAAACGCTGTCAGCGACGCCATCGGCGCGCGGATCACGGAAATCCCCATTACGCCGGAACAGGTCTTGGAAATACTCAGGGGCAACAGATAAATGAGGGATTCCTCGTATCGCCGCATGGCGTTGTCATACCGGCCTTGTCTATCGTGGATCAGGCCGATGTTGTTGAGCGTCGCGGCGATCCCCGCTTCGTTTCCCAACCTGCGAGTGATGGCGAGTGATTCCTCGTACCGCCGCATGGCTTCGTCATACCGGCCTTGGCCGTCGAGGATTGAGCCGATGTTGTTGAGCGTCGTGGCGATCCCTGCTTCGTTTCCCTGCGGATCAACCGATTACGGCTGGTGCCTGTCTAACCTTGCGGAGAGGGTTCCCGGCAGCATGAGGTGATTGGTTAATGGGTTGAACCGCGGGCAAAGCGGACCGAAGGGCGAGGGTCCGCCCTTTGGGCCAGCCGATGGCCGTCAGCCCCCTGTTGCGGAGGGTTGGAAAGCTGTTGACAAGCCCATCGGAAGGGGATCAAATGGTTTTCATCGGGAAAGGGGACCGGAAGGCGAACCGTGCAGGTTGATATGGGGAATTCCCGTCTATACTCGGGTTCTTTGTAGAGTCGCCGCCATTCGCCGGTGGTGCCGCGGAGTCGGCCATGCAAGCCAAGGCGCCGATTCAGCTTTGAAACAAGTTGGAACCATGCGGATCTCGAGAATCACATTCTCCTCGAAGATTGTCCTCTTTGCTTGTATACCCGCCATCGGCCTCTTCCTTCTCGCCGAAACCACTTCAAGGGTGTGGTATTACCTCAGGACGGGAGAAGGGCGTTTTCTCTCCTGGGGATTCACGGGAAAAACCGTGAAGAAGGGGTACATCCTTCCTCCGAACACGGTCGTCGTGGGGGTCGACGCCCCAGGAGGCGTACGGACGAACCGCCTGGGCCTCAGGGGCAGAAACTTTGATCCCCGCCCCGCCCCGAACACGACGAGGATTCTCGCCATGGGCGGGTCGAGCACCTGGGGTATCAGCAATCGAGACGGAGAGACCTGGCCGGAATTCCTGGAGATGAAGCTCCGGCGGTTCTATCCCGCACGAAAATTTGAGGTGGTCAACGGCGGCATCCCCGCACAGGGTGTATCCATCGCCCGAAAGCTCCTAGCGGGAAAACTGAAAGACTACCGTTTCCATATCGGCATCCTGTATATCGGCTGGAATGACCTGAGCGGGGTGTTTCATCAGCCGGTGTGCGAGTGGAAGAAGATCCCCAACTCCGTCCACGTCTTGAATGCCTTCTCCAACCGACTGCTTTCTTTTTTGATCCTCCGCGAGAAGTTGTCGATCTGGGCGGGCCGGGGAGTCGGCGGAACTTACGACCGGAACCGCAAGATCGAGTTCTGCTCGCCCGACAATCGGGAAGCGGTCCGAAAAAAGGCGCTGAAAAACAAAGAGACATTCCGCAAATTCATCTCCAACGGGCTGGAGGACTACGCCTCGGAACTGAAAAGGCTGATTCAGGAGGGCCGATCCCGCGGCATGAAATTCCTCTACGTTCGGCAAGCCCATCTCCCCCGGGCGGAAGGCCAACACGCAAATTACATGTCGGTCATCTGGGATAGCACGGATTCGGTCATCAAGCCCTTGAAGGTGCCGTCCTTCGACATGCACGCGTACGCTAAAAATTACGGCACTCCCAAGAGAGTGTTCCATAACTACCCGAACGATGGCATCCACTTGACGGCGGCCGGGAACGCCCTCCTGGCGGACGGACTGATGACAACCATACGGGATCTGGAATGGATCTCTTCCCGGTGAACGGGGACGACGAGCCCGGATGAATTTTACAGATTTCGGCCTTATAGTCCTTGTGCCAGGAACACGTCCTGATTCCCGCCTTTTTCATGCTTTCGTCTACTTCGTAAAGCTCATTGACCGGGATTTCCCAGATGACCACCTTTAGACATCCTGCGGTCCTCGTGTGACATGAAAG